>VFSW01008096.1_pt1 | contig 15145 bp, 6 predicted proteins | sample 5358111 | NCBI WGS metagenome assembly VFSW01 (sample SAMN11554181, study PRJNA540505) | mine drainage metagenome | isolation source: sediment from site ElyBrook_90M | place: USA: Ely Copper Mine, Vershire, VT | collected 2017
CCCGGCCACCCCCCCCCCCCCGCCCCCCCCCCCCCCGTGGGGGGGGCTTGGGGGGCCCCCGGGGGCCCCCCCGCCCCGCGGGGGGGGGGCCCCCCGCGCCGCTGGTGGACGCTCGCGGAGACGCGACGACCCCGCCCGGCGAGGTGTGGCCCCTCCTCGAGCGTATCCTGGCGGCGTCGCCCCTTTCGTTTGCCCCGAAGAGCTCGACGATGCCGCCCGCAAGCGAGGGCGGTCCGCGCTCCAAGCGGCGCAAGTCCGACTCCGCACCGAAGAGCAGCGTACGACAGCGGACTGCGGCGCTTCTGCGGGACTACTACCGGCAGGCGGGCCGCGACGCGGATCTCGCGAGAATGCTCCTCGTCGAGGTCGAAGCGGTCAGGTCGGACAAGGAGAGGATACGCCGGCACTTGCAGATCGCCGACCTGTACGAGAAGCTCGGCGAGCTCGACGGGGCTCTCGAGCAGGTCGGCGCGTCGATGGTGCTCGACCCGAGCGACGCAGGACGCCGCGCGCGACTGGCGGACCTCGCCGAGCGAACGGCCAGGCTCCAACGGTTGGCCGATCTTCTGGCGGCAGCGGCCGATCGAGCCGACCCGCGGAATCTACGCGTTTCGCTCCTCATGCAGGCGTCTTCCTTGCGAGCGGATCGCATGGCGGACATGCCGGGCGCGATCGCGCTGCTCTCTTCCGTCCTCGACCTGGATGGTGTGGCGCAGCAGGACGTCCTGGCCGCGGGGCGCAAGCTCGATCCGCTCCTCGAAGCTGCCGGGCGACGCGAAGAGCGGCTCGCGGTCGTCGAGCGCGTCGCCGAGATCGAGCCCGACGCCGCGGCACGAAGAGAAGCGCTCGGAGTAGCAGCCCGACTTGCCACGGAGCTAGGCCAAAACTCCCGCGCGGTGGGTCTATGGGAACGGCGTCTGGCCGAAGACGAGCGGGACGCCGTGGCGCTCGACGCTTTGGCCGAGCTCCTGGATCGCGAAGAGAACTGGGCGCGCCTGGCCGAGGTCTTGGACCTTCGCGCCCGCTCGGCAACGACCGACGAGCGGCGACGCGCCGACCGTGTGCGCGTGGCCGAGCTTCTGGGCGGCGATCTCGAACGGCCCAAAGAGGCCATCGCTGCATGGCGATCCATCGAGGCAGACTTCGGCGACGCCGCAGACGCGGACGTCGCGCTCGCCGATCTCCTGCGGCGGACGCGGAGCTGGGCCGAGCTCGCGGAATTGCTCGAGAAACGAGCGCGTCGGACGGCGGACGAGAGCCAGCGCGCCGAGCTTCTCGGGGTTCTGGGCGACGTCCTGCGCGGAGAGCTCGGCGAGGCGTCTGCGTCACTGGAGACGTACGCACGAGCCCTTGCGCTGGACCCCCGCAACGCGAGCGCACGCGCGGGCCTTCACGCTCTCGCGGGAGACAATACGTTACGCGCGCGCGCGGTCGAAGCGCTTGTCGCAGCATTTCGCTCCTGTGACGATTGGGAAGCCATCCTGGGCGTCACCGAGCTCCGCCTCCAGGCGGAGGCGTCGGCCGCGGCAAGACTCGACGTCTTGCTCGAAGCCTCCGGCACGGCCGAGAGGCGAGGTGCCGATCCGGTCACGGCTTTCGCACTCACCCGGCGCGCGTTCGTTCTTGCGCCGAGCGACGCTCGAACGCTCTCCGAAGTCGCCCGTCTCGCGGAGGCCACGGCGGACTGGCGGGGCCTCGTCGATTCGTACCGCGAGGCAATCGGCGGAGCCGCGAGCGGCAACGACGCTCTCGTGACTCGGCTGCGCACGCTCCTTGCGGCGGTGCTCGACATTCAGGTGGGCGACCCGGCAAGCGCGCTGACGGAGTACCTGCGCGTCGTCGCGGACGCTGCCGACGCGACCGCCGGTTGCGCGGCAGTGCGAATCGCAGGCAAGCTCGCGATGTGGGACGTCGCGGCGGGCGCCGTCATCGACGTGGCTCGGGCGCGCGGGGCGGCGTCGGCGGAGCTCCTCGAGGCCGTCGAACAGGCAGCGGGCGAGGCAGGCGGTTGGGACGACGCTCTTCGCGCCCTCGAGAGGGCCACCGCGGAAGCAACGTTGGAGCGCGCGGCGGCGCGGGACATCGAGGCTCGCGTCGCCCAATGGCACCGGGATCGCCGGATGGACGCGAGCGCTGCGGAGGCGGCGATCGAGCGCGCACTGGCGCATGACGATTCGAACGCGGAGCTGCTGCGAGCCCTCGTCGACCTTCGGCGGACGAGCCGCCAACGTCCGCTGATCGACAGCTTGCTCCGCCTGTCGCGCGCCTTGGGGGGGGACCTCTCGCTCTTGCGCGAGGCCGCCGAGGTCGCCCGCGACTCGGTCGGCGCCCCGGACTTCGCGCGCAGCATTCTCGACGACCTGCTTTCGATGGCGCGCGCCCGATGGACCGGCCTCGCCGACGGCGAAGCGCGCGGCGACCTCGCGTCGTATGCGGGGTGGGCGGTCGAGGGCCTTGCGGAGCTGCACCAGGCGGCAGACCGTTTCCGCGAGGTCGTCGCCACCTTGGTCGACGGGAGCAGCCTGCCCTTCGCGTCCCCCATCCGCCGCAACATGCGGAGGCGCGCCGCGCAAATCGCGCTCGAGCGGCTGGCAGACGCGGAGCGCGCCGTAGCGCTCTATCTTGGGCTTCTCGACGACGACGCCAACGACGAGGACGCGGCCGATCGGCTCGGATCGATCTATGCGGCGGGCGGGCGCTCGCGCGAGCTCCTCGCCCTCCGAGAGCGGCAAGTCGTCGCGGCAGGTGACGTCGCGCGCCGCATCGCGCTGCGCCTGGAGGCGGCTCGGCTGCTCGTCCAGCTCGGGGAAAGCGGTCGGGCCGCCGAGATGCTCCGATCCAACCTTCGTGAGGACGCTCGCCACGAGACGACGGTGGAAAGTCTCGTCGCCGTCCTCGACGAGGAAGTGCGCACCCATGAGCTGCGCGACCTGCTGGCCGAACAGGCGGATCTTGCCGAGTCGGCAGGTGAAAGCGCCCGGGCGGCGGAGCTGTGGTTCCGGGCGGCGACCGTCGCGGAAGAACGGCTGCGCGATGCGGAGGCTGCGGAGCGCTTCCACAGGCGAGTGGCGGCGCTCGAGCCGCGACCCGCCTCTTTCGCAGCTCTGGCGCGCCTGGCGAGCGCGCGTGGCGATTCGGCCTCGGCGGCGCAGTGGCTTTCGCAACTGCTCGACGTAGTCGAGCCTGAAGGCCGGGTGGCCGCGACGTTGCAGCTCGCGCGCGCGCTCGTCGATGCCGGGCAACCCTCCGACGCGGCAGAGCGCCTCGAGCGCGCGATCGCCACATCCGCCGAGCCTCAACCCCTCCGAGAGCGGCTCAGGGAGCTCTATCGCGAGCAGGGGGAGTGGGCGCGCTTGGCGAAGCTCGCGACCGAGGCCGCCTCCGATGCGCCCGACAAAGCCACGCGGATGGCGCGGCTCCTCGAAGGGGCGAAGCTCTACTCCGAACAAGTCGGCGACCCTCGGTCGGCTATCCCGCTCCTCGAGCAAGCGGCCGATCTTGCGCCGGAAGACCGGTCCGTGCGGCTTGGCCTGGCGGACGCCCTCGCGCACGCGGAGCGGTTCGACGAGGCGCGAGCGATCCTCCAGGCCATGATCGACGCCTTCGGCGGGCGCAGGCCAAAGGAGCGCGCGCCGGTGCACTACCAGATCGCGCGTCTGGAGCTTGCCATGCAAAATAGGGCGCGCGCGCTCGTCGAGCTGGACGCCGCCACGAGGGTCGACCCGCAGAACCCGGGGATCCTGCGCGCACTTGCGGAGCGCGCGCGCGACGACGGGCAGTTTGATCGTGCCGAGCGCAGTTATCGCGCCCTGCTTGTCGTGCTGCGAAGGCGCGCCGAGGCGGGCGAAGCGCTCCCGGTCGCGCGGAGCGAGGTCCTGCTCGAGCTGAGCGCCATCGCCATGAGACAAGGGGAGAGCGCGCGCGCGAAGGAGCTACTCGAGAGCGCCATCGATGTGGCATCCAAGGGGGACTTCGAGCAGGAGCGGCTCGAAAGCTCGCTGCGAGCGAGAGGCGACAGCGAGGCCCTCGTGCGCGTGCTCGAGGCGAGGCTCGCGCGCGCAGGGGACTCTCCGTTCGCAGCCAAACCGCTCTCGGAGCTCGCTGACGTCCTGTCCGATCGATTGGGTCGCCCAGAGGAGGCGCTCTCGCACCGGCTGCGGGCGCTAGCCATCGATCCGCGCTCTGCCGCCCTCCACGACGCAGCGCTCGCGCTTTCTCGCTCGACGGGGCAAGTCCGTCGCTACGTCGACGACACGGCGTCGCTCGCCAGCCTTGCGGAGACTTCGCAAGACGTCTCGCTGGCGTGCTTCTTGTTGGTGAGGCTGGGGGGCGTGGCCGAGGCAGACCTCCGGGAAGACATGCGCGCGGCCGACTTCTACGAGAGGGCCGTGGCGCTCGGGCTGCGCTCTCCGGACGTTCTCCGCGCCCTCGACCGCGCTTACGAGCGGCTGGGCGACGAGGAGAAGCAGGCGCAGGTGCTGTCGATGCGCATCGAGGTGGAGGCGCTCGAGAGTGGCCAGCGGGCGGCGAGTGATGCGATCTATCGACTCGCGGCGCTGCGTCTGTCCTCGCGGAGGACGCTGGACGAGGGCGTCGAAATGATGCGAACGGCGCTCGAGCTGGACCCTCAGCTTGATCGCGTCGAGGCGGCGATCCGCCGTGCCTTGGCTATCGACCCGACGCACCGGCAGCTCGTGGATCTCTTCGAGCACATTGGACGGCAACCGGGGCACGAGCGCGCTCTCGTCGAGGCGCTGAGCCTCCGATCTCGACTGCCTGGAAGCGACGCGGAAACCGTACGCGAGGCCGTGGAGGTGGCGATGCGCATCGGCGACCAAGCGCTGGCCGAGTCGCTGCTCGAGCGCTTCGCGGGGGGAGACGACGCTTCGACCCAAAACGTCGCGAACCGGGCATGGGCGCTCGGAGCGCTGGCAAGCTTGCGTGAGGAGGCGGGGGACGTACGTGGCGCACTCGAGCTGAAGCGGTCCGCGGCCGGGCTTGCCGACCCCGAGGTTGCGAGGAAGCTCGAGTTCGAGGTCGCTCGCCTCGCCGCCACTCGCCTCGAGGACTACGCCCTTGCGGCGGAGACGTACGAAGGCCTGCGACGCCGCGATCCCGCCGACCGCGAGGCATGGGAGCCGCTACTCGCGGCGTACGCTCGCTTGGGCGACGACAGGCGTTTGGCGGACCTGCTCGCGTCAGTTGTGGATGTCGTCGACGATGTCTCGGAGCGAGGCAGGCTCCGGCTCGAGCGCGTGCGCGTCATGATGCGCGGGTTGGGTCTCGGCGACTCGGAGGCCACCCCGCTGCTTCGGGAGATCGTCGACGAGGACCCGAGCCAGGTCGAGGCCGCGCTCATGCTCGCAGCGATCCTGGAGAGGTCCGGAGCGCGCGACGAACTGGCCGAGCTCCTCGGGCGGCAGATCGAGTCTGCCAAAGACCGGGGCGACAACGCCACGATCGCGTCGCTCGCGCTCAGGCTGGGAGGTCTCCTCGAGGGCACGGACGCCCTTCAGGCACGGAACGTGTTCTATACGGGGCTCGATTGGGATCCGAGGAACAAAGAGCTCCTCGATGGGCTGATTCGGTTGCTTCAGAGTCCCGAGAGTGTCGCGGAGCGGGCAGATCTCCTCGAAAGACGGCTCGGCGTCGAGCAAGGCCCTGCCGCGGAGCCGATGGGACTCGGCCTCGCGGCTTTGCGGTTGGAGTCAGGCGACGAGAGCGCCGCGGAGCGCGCGCTGGAGATCGCCTATCGAGGCTGGCCCGCGAGCGCAGTGCTGCGCGAGAGGCTCGAGCGCGCATATCGAGAGCGCCGGGACTGGGACAAGTTGGCGAGCCTCTGCGTGCTGGACGCGGGGGCGCGCTCCGACGCGAGCGAGCGGGTGGCGCGCCTGCGCGAAGCCGCAGCCCTCTGGCGCACGGAGCTCAACGACCCGCGACAGGCGGCGCACGCCCTTCTTCTGGCGCGCGACGCAGCGCCGGAGGACGCGACGTTGCTACGGGACCGCATCGACATGCTCGTCGAGGCGAGCGATCACGCCGGTGCCGTCGCCGAGCTCTCGGGAGTCATCGACTCGCTCGCGCCGGAGGACACCGGACGCGCCGAGCTGCTGGCGATGCGGTCGAGCGTGCGCGGCGCGATGGGCGACGCGCCCGGAGCCCTCGCAGACCTCGAGGCGGCCTTCGCCCGCGACCGCGCTGCGCACGCGGCCGCTCTCGCCGAGGAGCTTTCTCGCGCACGCGAAGCGATGGTTGCCGCGGGCAACGACGACATGGCGCGGGAAATCGCGCTGCGGTTGGCCCAAGTCCTCCCGTACGCGGGGGACGCCGAGCGCGCGCGCAATGTCTTGGCCGATCTCGTAAAGCAAGACCCCAAGGACCCCGCGGCCCTGCGCACTCTGGCGGCGCTGGAGGAGGCGCTCGAGCGTTGGGACTCGGCGAGTAGTTCCTTGAGGCGGCTCGTCGCGTTGGAGGAAGGCCAAGCCGGGCTCGAGACCGCCCTTCGGCTGGCGGTGGCGTGCGAACGAGCGGGCCGGCTCGGCGACGCTCGCGGTGCCTTGGAGCGAGCACTCGTGGTTGCACCACAAGAGCGCGCGATACGCGAGCGCCTCGAGCGCGTCTACGAGGCGACCGGCGCATGGCACGAGCTCGCGAACCTCGCCCTCGAGGACGCGCGAGCGAGCGGAGACGTGGCGGAGCGGTTCGCTCACCTGCGTAGATCGGGGGAGCTTCTCCTCGAGCGTGCAGGCGACCCCGCCGCCGCGTTGCAAGCGCTCGAGGAGGCGAGGGCGCTGAGACCCGGCGATCTCGATGTCGCAGGTCTCTTGGCCGAAGCGACGGCGCTCTCGGGGCGCGGCCAGGAGGCGCTCGCGCTCATCGAGGAGGCGTTGGCCCCGCACAAGGGCCGACGGGCGCGCGAGCTCGCGCCGCTGCTCTGGAGGGACGCGCGGGTCCGTCGAGCGCTGGGCGACGGCGCGGGAGAGGCACGCGCGTTGGGACAGGCGCTCGAGAACGACCCACAGAACGGGCAGGTGTGCGCGGACGTCGCGGTCCGCGCGATCGAGCTGGAGCAGCTCGACCTCGCCAACCGGGCGCTGCGCGCGGTGACGCTCCTGAAGACCCGCGGGGCGATGAGCAAGGCGCTCGCGTACCAGTACATGGGCGAGATCGCGCGAAAGCAGGGCGACCCGAAGCGCGCGGTTCAGCTCCTCAAGCGCGCGCTCGCGGAGGACCCGAAGCTCGAAGGCGCGAGAGCGCTCGTCGACGCGATCGAGCGCGGATTCTAAGAAGAGACCGGCAAATCCGCCGTCCTCTCATCTGCAGCCTCCGCGAGCCGTCCACAGCGCCAGGAGGTGCGCGAGCAGGTCGATGCCCGCCGCCGACGAGGTCGTCACCGTCGTCGAGCCCGCGGTGCTCTTCAGCGAGGCGCTCTCCCGCGCTCTTCGGGTCACGAGACGGTCGTCGAACACCGCGTCGACGGCGTGCCTGCGGATCGCCTCGACGGCGAGCCGGAAGTTCTCGGCGCGCGTGGGCGCGACGGGTCCTCCGAGCCCGGTCCACTCCGTGCCCGCCTCACGGAGGATCCACGGCGTGGAGCCTGAACGACGGTAGACGTAGAGGACGGCTTGACGGTCCTCCGTCGCGACGTGCGCGTCGGTGGCCACGGTCTTGCTCGTCGAGAGGCCGCTCGTCATGAGCGCGCGGGAGACGGAGAACTTCTTTTCGCGCACGTGCGTCTCGGTGTCGAAGCGCGAGCGATGCGCGGCGGCAACCAGGGCGAGCACGTCGTCGTACGGCAGCGTCTGCCCAGGCTGGTCCGCGAGGGAAACGGAGCGCTCCCCGAGGTGGAAGTGCCGCATGGAAATCATCGCCCCCGAGGCCACCACCGCGCCCGCGTCGCATCCGATCGCGCCGTGACCGCGAGCTCGCAGGCTGCCCAGGAGAGCCAGCGCCTGGGCTCTGTCGGGGGAGGTCTTCACCACTGCGGGAAGGCCGCTCTTGAGCAGCAGTCGGGCGTCATAGAGGGTCGTCGCCAAGTCCGACGCGAGGGCCACCGCCTCGGTGCCCACGGGGCATGCGAGCTCCATGATCGCGACGACGAACACGTCGAATCCGAACTAGCCGTTCGCCGCTCGCGCCAGTCCCGCCCTGCGAAGCCAGGCATCCACGCCCGCGGCCACCCGACGGCCATCCGCGATCGCCCACACGACGAGCGATTGTCCCCGCGACGCGTCGCCCGCCGCGAACACCCCCGGTACGCTCGTGGCCCCGCTCGCATCGGTCCGCAGGTTACCGCGCGCGTCGAGGGCGAGGCCTAGCTGCTGCACCACGCCCGGCCGTTCGGGCCCGACGAACCCCATAGCCAGGAGCACGAGCTCGCACGGAAAGGAGAGCTCCGCCCCCGGCAGCGGCACGAACTTGCCCGCCTGGAGCATCACTCGCTCTGCTTCGAGCGCCACTACGCTGCCGTTCTCGCCGCGGAAGCCCCGCGTCGAGACCGACCAGTCCCGCTCGGCCCCCTCTTCTTGCGATGACGACGTCCGCAGGACAAGGGGCCACTCGGGCCACGGGTTCGCAGGCATCCGCACAAGAGCCGGCTTCGGCATCAGCTCCAGCTGCACCACGCTGCGCGCGCCCTGGCGGAACGACGTGCCGACGCAGTCGCTCCCGGTGTCTCCGCCCCCGATGACGACGACCCTCTTGCCCGTGGCGAGGATCGCGCGCCCCCGGTCCTCCGCGTCGCCCGCGTTCCGCCTGTTCTGCTGCGTCAGGAACTCCATCGCGAAGTGCACGCCGCCGAGCTCCCGCCCCGGGATCGAGAGGTCTGGGGGCGTGGGCGACCCTATGGTCAAGAGGACCGCGTCGAAATCGCGCAGGAGCTCGTCGCCGCGCACGTCGCGGCCCACATCGAGCCCGGCGCGGAAAGTCACTCCCTCGGCGTGCATCTGCTCCATCCGCGCGTCGAGGATCCCCTTCTCCATCTTGAAGTCGGGGATGCCGTAGCGAAGCAGGCCCCCGATCCGATCGTCGCGCTCGAAAACGGTCACTTCGTGCCCCGCCCTTGCGAGCTGCTGTGCGGCAGCTAGGCCCGCAGGCCCCGAGCCCACCACTGCTACGCGCTTGCCCGTGCGCACGCTCGGCGGCTCCGGCCGAAGCAACCCCTGGTTTCGACCAGGCTCCGGCGAAGTCGCAGACCTGCTGTCGTTCGAGAAGAGGTGCGCCGAGATCGAACGCTCGATCGTCTTGATGGTCACCGGCTCTTCGCGGATGTTGAGCACACACGACGCCTCGCACGGCGCAGGGCACACGCGCCCCGTCACCTCGGGGAAGTTGTTGGTCGCGAGGAGCCGCCGCGTCGCCTCTTCGAACTTGCCGCGGTAGACGAGGTCGTTCCACTCGGGGATGAGGTTTCCGAGCGGGCAGCCCTGGTGGCAGAACGGGATCCCGCACTCCATGCACCGCGACGCCTGTGCGCGGACCTCCGCCGGGCCGGCCGGCACGACGAGCTCGTGCCAGTCCTTGACCCGCTCTTCCACCGGACGCTCGTCCTCCTCCATGCGCTCGACGCGCAGAAAGCCTTTCGGATCACCCATCGTTCACGTTCCCGTCTTGCGTAGCTCGAGCACGCGCCGCCACTCGTGGGGCATCACCTTCACGAAGCGGCGCTTTCCCGGGCTGCCGAGGATCCCCTTGGCTCGCGCGCTCCGGGTCACCGCCACGTGCTCCTCGAGCAGACCCCGCAGCAGCTCCTCGTCCTCGTGGAGCAACGGCTCGAGATCGACCATGGATTTGCTGACGCGCCCGGCGAGCGTGCGTTCGTCGTCGAGCACATACGCAACTCCTCCGCTCATGCCGGCCGCGAAGTTTCGCCCCGTCGTACCCAGGACGACGACCACCCCGCCCGTCATGTACTCGCACACGTGATCGCCGACGCCCTCGACCACGGCCGTCGCGCCGCTGTTGCGCACCGCGAAGCGCTCTCCCCCCCGCCCCGCGAAGAACGCCTTGCCGGACGTCGCTCCGTAGAGACACGTGTTGCCGACGATGACGTTGTCCTGCGCCTTGTACCGCGCGCGAGCCGGCGGGCGCACGGCGATGACGCCCCCCGAGAGGCCCTTGCCAACATAGTCGTTCGCGTCCCCTTCGAGCACGAGGAGCATGCCGCGCGTGGCGAACGCCCCGAAGCTTTGCCCCGCCGTCCCCGAGGCTTCGACCGAGATCGTCCCGTCCGGCAGCCCTTCGCCCCCGTAGCGCCGCGCGACCTCGCCGGCCACGCGAGCCCCGAACGCCCGGTCCGCATTCGTGAGCGCCACCTGCATCGTCGACGGCTCACCGTACTTCAGGCTGAGGCGCAGCCCCTCTAGCAGCGCCTCGTCGGTCGCCGACACCTGCTGCGCGGACGACGAGGAGGCGGCCTGGTGCGTCGTCGCGAGGATCGGGTCCGGCTCGAGCTTCGCGAGAACGTCGGAAAAATCGAGGGTCCGCGCTTTGGGATGCTCCAGACGACGCGGGACGATGCACTCCGTCCGCCCCGCCATCTCGTCGACCGTCCGGAACCCGAGGCGCGCCATGATGCCGCGTAGCTCCTCGGCGACGAAGAAGAAGAAGTTGATGACGTGCTCCGGCGTGCCCTGGAAGCGCGCGCGAAGCACATGGTCCTGCGTGGCGATGCCCGCCGGGCAGGTAGTCAGGGGGCACTTTCGCATCATGATGCAGCCGCTCGCGACGAGCGGCGCCGTCGCGAACCCGAGCTCGTCCGCGCCGAGGAGAAACGCGAACGCGGCATCCCTCCCGGTCTTCATCTGCCCGTCCGACTGGATGCGCACGCGGCTCCGCAAACCGTTGAGCACGAGGATCTGATGGGTCTCGGAGAGACCGAGCTCCCAGGGGGTGCCCGCGTGCTGGATAGACGAAAGAGGCGAAGCCCCCGTGCCGCCGTCGTGGCCGGCGATCTGAACCAAGTCGGCATGAGCCTTCGCGACGCCCGCCGCGATCGTCCCGACCCCCGTCTCGCTGACGAGCTTCACGCTGACACGCGCTTTCGGGTTCACGCACTTCAGGTCGAAGATGAGCTGCGCCAGGTCCTCGATCGAATAGATGTCGTGGTGAGGCGGCGGCGAGATCAGCGTCACCCCCGGGACCGAGTGACGAACGCGCGCGATGTGCGCGTCCACCTTGTGCCCCGGCAGCTGCCCGCCTTCGCCCGGCTTCGCACCCTGCGCGATCTTGATCTGCAGCTCGTCCGCGTTGACGAGGTAGTGCGCCGTCACGCCGAAGCGCGCGCTCGCCACCTGCTTGATGGCACTCCGTTTCGAGTCCCCGTTCGGCAGCGGCGCGAACCTCGCTTCGTCTTCTCCTCCCTCGCCGCGGTTTGACTTGCACCCGAGGCGGGTCATCGCGACGGGGAGGTTCTAGGGGGCCTCTCTCGTGCTGCTCCCGAAACTCATCGCCCCGGTTGCGAAGCGCCGCACGATCTTGGCCGCCGGCTCGACCTCTTCGAGCGGAACCGGCTCGCCTGCCGGTTTCAAGTCCCAGCACCCGCGCAGCGTGAAGGGAGCGTCTCCCTGCTCGTTGATGGCGCGGGAGTATTCCTCGTACGAGCGGGCGTCCTGGATACGGACGGCCTTCTGCAGACACGCCACCGTCTTCGGGCTCCAGAGATGCCGCTCGCCTTCGACGCGCCAGGCGTAGACGCCTCCGACGTCGACGGCGTCTTCGTCCGTCACGGCTGGCGCCATGGGCGCGGCGAACGCGTCCGCGTGCCGGAGAAGCGACTCGCGGGCGATCTCGGCGAGGCCGATCCCCCCGATGCGGGATGCCGTCCCAGGAAACCACTGGTCGATCGTGTCCTTGCCGATGCCGATCGCTTCGAAGATCTGCGCGCCCTGGTAGCTCGACAGGCACGAGATGCCCATCTTGCTCATCACCTTGAGCAGCCCCTTGCCGAGGGCGTGGATGTAGTGGTCGGCTCGCTCGGCCCGCGGCGTCTCGACGTCGAGCGCGTCGACGGCGTCGAACGCGAGGTACGGGCACACCGCGCCCGCGCCGTAACCGACGAGGAGCGCCACATCCGCCACTTCGCGAGCCTCCGCCGTGTCGACGACGAGCCCCGTGTTCATACGCTTGCCGGCGCGCGCGAGCGAGTGGTGCACGGCGCTCGTCGCCAGCAGGCTCGGGATGGCCGCGTGCTCGGCATCGACGCCCCGGTCGCTGAGGACGAGCAAGCTCGCCCCCTCGCCGACCGCCCGAGCCGCCGCGTCGCAGAGCGACCGCAGCGCTTGCTCGATCGCCTCCTGCCCTCGTTCCATGCTCGCTTCCGGCCCGCCGGCGGGGACCTCGAAGAGTGTGGGGAGGACGCGCACGCGGAAATCGGGCAGAGCGCTCGCGATCAGCGTCGAGAGCTCTTCGCGCGTGAGGATCGGCTGCGGCAGCTCGATGAGCCGATGCGGCTTCGGCGTGTCTTCGAGGAGGTTCCCCTCCCCGCCCAGGCAGCTCACCAGCGTCATCACGAGCTTCTCGCGGATCGGGTCGATCGGTGGATTGGTCACCTGCGCGAACTGCTGCTTGAAATAGCGGAAGAGAAGCTGCGGGCGGTTGCTGAGGACCGCCAGCGGCGCGTCCGTCCCCATACTGCCGATCGGCTCTTCGCCCTTCTCGACCATCGGCCCGAGGAGCACCCTCAGGTCCTCGCGGGTGTATCCAAAGGCGCGGAGCAACCGCCGCCGCTCGTCTTGAGAGTAGGGCGGGACTTCCGGCCCCGGGGGCAGCGTCTCGAGGTCGATCTTGTTGCCCTCGAGCCAAGCGGCGTACGGCTTCTGCGTCGCCACCATGTGCTTGATCTCGTCGTCGCCGACCACCCGCCCATGCGCGAGGTCGACGAGGAGCATCTTGCCCGGCTGGAGACGGCCTTTCTCGATGATGTCTTCCGCCTCGAAATCGACGACCCCCAGCTCGCTCCCAGCCACGACGAACCCGCTGTGGGTGATGACGTACTTGAGCGGCCGAAGCCCGTTCCGGTCGAGCGTCGCACCGATGTACTGGCCGTCGGTGAAAAGGAGCGCCGCCGGGCCGTCCCAAGGCTCGACGAGCCCCGCGTGATACTCGTAGAAGGCGCGTCGCTCGGCAGGCATCTCGTCGTGACCTTCCCAGGCCTCCGGCACGAGCATCATCATCACGTGCGGCAGGCTCCGGCCACCGGCGACGAGGAAGTCGATCAGGTCATCCAGCGACGCCGAGTCACTCCCGCCCGGAGCGATGATGGGCTTGAAGTCCGCCAGGTGCTCGCCGAAGGCCTCGCTCGCGAGAAGGGGCTCGCGTGCGCGCATCCAAGTGACGTTGCCCCGGAGCGTGTTGATCTCGCCGTTGTGCGCGATGCGCCGGTAAGGGTGCGCCCTCTCCCACGTGGGGAACGTGTTCGTACTGAAGCGCGAGTGGACGAGCGCGATCTTGCTCCGCGTCCCCTCGTCGCGCAGATCCGGGTAGAAGGCCTCGAGGCGCTCGGGCAGCGCCAGGCCCTTGTAGACCACGGTCTTGGATGACAGGCTGGAAACGTAGAGCCCCTTCAGACCCTTCTCGTTGGCACGGCGCGTCGCGCGCTTGCGGATCATGAAGAGGGTGCGCTCGAAAGCGGCCGCCGGGCACATACGGCCGACGAAAAGCTGCTTGAATATCGGCATCGAGGCACGCCCGACCGGGCCGACCTCGTTGGCCTTCACCGGCACGTCGCGCCAACCGATGACCTTCTGGTTGTGGTGGCGTACGGCGTCCTCCATGCAACTCATCTCTGCCGCGCGAGCGTCCGCCTGCGCCGACAGAAAGCATTGAGCGACGCCGTAATCCCCCTCGAGGGGGAGCTCGATGCCCACCCGCCCGAGGGACCGCTCGAGGTGCGCGTGCGGGATCTGGATGAGGATGCCGGCGCCGTCACTTGAGCAAGGGTCGCATCCGGCCGCTCCGCGATGCGCCAACCTTCGTAGGATCTCTACGCCCATCGCGACGACGCGATGCGATGAAGGACGCTGCCGGTCGACGTCGGCTACGAAACCGAGGCCGCAAGCGTCCCTCTCGAGTTCGGGGTCATACAGGCCTTGAAGCGGAGGCAACGGCATCGGAACGGCTAGTATGTGGCGAGCAGATACCAAAGCCAGCCTAAAAGTTACCCACAGCGACCGACGTTTCGCCTACATCGTCCCCTTTCCTCATCACGCTCACTTCCCTCGAGCTTGCGAGCCACGCATCCGCACACCCTCGCCCAGAACGCAGCAGGGGTGCGTACGAATTTGCGCGGATGTGCTCGATCGGGCACCGCCCGCCCCGGTACCGTCGGCCTCCGATGCAGCGAGGGCCCGCGAAGTTGCTCAAGAAAAGACATGCCGCGATGTTCGCGATCTCGGCACCCGTGCTCCTGGCCAGCGTCGGCGGAGGGCACTTGTCCGCGCTGCCTCCCGCGCCGGGATTGCGGAGAGAGCGGACGCTGGAGCAGATCGAGATCGAGGCGCAGCCGGTGTGCATCGGGTCGCTGGTCTCGAGCGCAGGCTCCCTGGGCGACATCCTCTACTACCGCGCCGTCCGGGAGGGCGACGGGCGGGTCGCCGTCGGCTACTTCGCTTTCTGGTCCGAGGAACGCCCGTGGGGCAACAACTGGCTCACCTGGAGCGTGCTCCCCGCGCTGGGGATCGACCTCGTCTATTCGCGCTCGCTGCTCGTCGCGCCTGGGCTCCAGCGCGCGCTCTACGGCCTCGGCGACGTGGAAGGCGCGTCGATCGAGTATGCGAGGGACCATAGCGGCTCGCTCCACGCCGAGTCAGGGTCCGCGGACGACGACGACGAACGCACCGTCCCCATCTCACGCGAAGAGATGTTCGCGCTCGACCCGACGCGCCCCACCTTCTACTCCGACATCTGGACCCACCAGCTCGCCGGCCACGGTGCGCACCGGCGCGGGGACCTCGCCTACGTGCGCTGCTACGGAGAAGGAAACATCCGGCCGCTGCCCGAGTCGGTGTCGAGCACGTTCCGCGTGGAGGGCCGCGCCGGTCCGGCACATGTCGAGCAGCTGGGGGGAACACGGCTCGACGTGGAAGAGGCGTCGCAGAGGCTGGCGCGGGTGGGGCGGTGAACGACGGGGCCGCGCTCTTTGCATAGG
>VFSW01008097.1_pt1 | contig 15142 bp, 12 predicted proteins | sample 5358111 | NCBI WGS metagenome assembly VFSW01 (sample SAMN11554181, study PRJNA540505) | mine drainage metagenome | isolation source: sediment from site ElyBrook_90M | place: USA: Ely Copper Mine, Vershire, VT | collected 2017
ATTCGTGAAGGTGGTCGTACCGTGGGCGCCGGGGTTGTCGCCAAAGTGATCGAGTAATAACACAGGCCAGTAGCTCAATTGGCAGAGTGACGGTCTCCAAAACCGTAGGTTGGGGGTTCGAGGCCCTCCTGGCCTGCCAAAGTATTTCAAAGGGAATTCTCGCCCATGGCGGATAAGCTGAAGTTTGCCCTCGCCCTGTCACTTGTTGTGGCGGGGTTGGTGGGCTATTACCAATTGGCTGAACATGCCTTGGTGTTGCGTGTTCTGGTGGTTCTTGCCGGTTTGGGGCTGGGCGCTGGCGTGGCATGGTTTACAGTGCCGGGGCAGGAGTTCTATCGTTTCTCTCAGGAGGCGGTACTGGAGGCGCGACGCGTTGTCTGGCCCTCGCGTAAGGAAACCTGGCAAACCACTGGCGTAGTATTTGCGCTGGTGGTTGTTATGGGGATATTTCTCTGGTTGGTGGATTGGGGCTTATTGGTGGTGGTACAACGATTGATGGGACGGGGTGAATAATGACGATGCGTTGGTATGTGGTTCACGCCTATTCCGGATTCGAGAAAAGTGTTCAGCGTGCGTTGATCGAAAAGATCACCCGTGCAGATATGCAGGCGCTCTTTGGGGAAATTCTCGTTCCCGTGGAAGAAGTAGTGGAAATGAAGGGCGGGCAAAAAACCATCAGTGAGCGTAAGTTTTTTCCCGGTTACATTTTGGTCCAGATGGAAATGACCGATGAAACTTGGCATTTGGTGAAAAGTACGCCAAAAGTCACAGGGTTTGTTGGTGGTAAGGCTAATAAGCCAACACCGATAACCGACAAGGAAGTGCAGAACATTCTCAATCAGGTGCAGGAAGGGGTTGAGAAGCCACGGCCCAAAGTACTGTTTGAGATTGGGGAAAGTGTTCGCGTCAAGGACGGGCCATTCACGGATTTCAATGGCATGGTGGAAGAGGTCAACTACGACAAGAATAAATTGCGTGTTTCTGTGCTGATATTTGGGCGGGCTACACCCGTCGAGTTGGATTTTGGGCAGGTGGAAAAAGGCTGAAGGCCTGATTCCGGTCATTCTGGGGAGGTAAGCTTCGGCTCACCGCTTGCACCCGTATTTAGGAGTAGTCATGGCAAAGAAAATTATCGGATATATCAAATTGCAGGTTCCGGCCGGGAAGGCCAATCCAAGTCCCCCTATTGGCCCAGCCTTGGGCCAGCGTGGCTTGAATATCATGGAATTTTGCAAGTCGTTCAATGCGCAAACTCAAGGGATGGAAGTGGGTTTGCCGGTACCCGTGGTGATTACTGCGTACGCCGACAAGAGTTTCACGTTCATCATGAAGACCCCGCCTGCCACGGTGCTGATCAAGAAAGCGGCAGGGGTAACCAAGGGCAGTCCCAAGCCACACAGCGATAAAGTGGGGACATTGACTCGTGCTCAAGCCGAAGCCATTGCCACCACCAAAATGCCAGATCTGACCGCAGCTGACCTTGATGCTGCCGTGCGGACGGTAGCAGGCAGTGCGCGCAGTATGGGAATTACCGTGGAAGGAGTGAAATAAGCATGGCTAAAATGACTAAAAGAACGCAGGCTCTGCGCGCTCAAATCGATCGCTCCCGTGCTTACGCAGTGGTTGATGCCTTGGATTTGGTCAAGAAAACCGCCACAGCAAAATTTGATGAATCCGTGGATGTGGCTGTGAATCTTGGGGTGGATGCCAAAAAATCTGATCAGCAGGTCCGCGGATCAGTGGTGTTGCCCAAGGGGACGGGGAAATCCATGCGCGTCGCTGTGTTTGCTCAGGGGGATAACGCCGAAAAGGCTCGTGCCGCTGGTGCGGACATCGTTGGCTTCGAAGATTTGGCCGAAAAAATCAAAGGTGGCTTCATGGATTTTGATGTGGTGATTGCCACACCAGATGCCATGCGTATCGTTGGTCCTTTGGGTCAGGTACTGGGTCCCCGTGGGTTGATGCCGAACCCCAAGGTGGGCACGGTTGCGACCGATGTGACCACCGCCGTCACCAATGCCAAGGCAGGGCAGGTGCAGTACCGTACGGACAAGGCTGGTTTGGTGCATTGCTCCATCGGCCGGGCATCTTTTACCGTGGAAGCGCTGCAGGAAAATCTGCAGGCATTGCTCGGCGCCTTGAATCGCGCGCGTCCGGCCACTGCCAAGGGGATTTACCTCAGAAAAATTTCCGTCTCCAGTACCATGGGTGGAGGCATCCGCGTGGATGGCTCGTCTCTGGCGCTGTAACGAGACATACAGACTTTGGGCACGGGAGGGGGGTTATATTCTCCTCCCGTGGACATCAAAGACCGTAGGGACCCGTAAGGGTTTAATTGAAGTGAATACCCTACGCAGATGGCGGTCCCTGATGGAAGGTCTTGCAGCATCGATACGATCTCGTATCAAGCCCTGAAAGAAAGGTCGCCGTGGTTGAAAAGGTGAGCAATTGCCTTTTCGTAATCTTTATGGAGGACAGACCTTGAGTCTCAATCTGGAAGAGAAGAAAGCAGTCGTAACGGAAGTGGCAAGTCAGGTGACTGACGCACAAGCCATCATTCTTGCAGAATATCGCGGAATGGCGGTAGCCGATATGACTGTTCTAAGAGCCAAGGCCAGGGCAGCGGGAGTGTACTTCCGGGTTCTGAAAAACACTTTGGTACGACGCGCGATAGCGGATACCTCCTTTGCATCTTTGTCCGACCACATGGTGGGACCTTTGGTGTACGGAATTTCCGCCGATCCTGTGGCGGTTGCCAAGGTGATTCACGAGTTTGCACGGACCAACGATAAGTTGGTCATCAAAGGCGGTGCCATGCCCAATTTGGTCATGTCCGCTAAAGATGTGGCCAGTCTGGCTACCATGCCGAGCCGCGACGAACTCATCGCCAAGTTGATGGGAACCATGCAGGCACCGGTCAGCAAATTCGTTCAGACCCTCAACGAAGTTCCCACCAAGTTCGTTCGCGGACTGGCTGCGGTACGAGATCAAAAAGACGCAACTGTTTAATTCAAGGAGTTACACATGGCACTCAGCAAAACTGAAATCCTGGATGCAATCGCCGGCATGACTGTGCTGGAATTGTCGGAAATGATCAAAGATATGGAAGAAAAGTTTGGCGTATCCGCTGCAGCGACTGCAGTAGCGGTCGCTGCTCCCAGTGCTGCCGCAGCAGCACCCGTGGAAGAAAAGACCGAGTTCAGCGTGATTTTGACAGGCGCTGGCGATAACAAGGTCAACGTCATCAAGGTAGTACGTACCATCACCGGTCTTGGTTTGAAAGAAGCCAAGGACCTCGTGGATGGCGCTCCAAAGCCTGTTAAAGAAGGGATTCCAAAGGCTGATGCCGACGCAATTGCCAAGCAATTGGCGGAAGCTGGCGCTACCTTCGAAATCAAGTAAGTCTCGTAGCACCCGGGAGGCTGGCACGCTGGTCGTGTCAGCCTCGTTTGACCTGAAAGTCAAGCATCCGGTTTGGGCGCAAGCCGTGAATTTTGCTGCCAGTCCCTGTTCTACTGCCGTGGAGATCACATGAGTTACTCATTCACCGAGAAAAAACGCATTCGCAAAAGTTTTGCCAAGCGTCACAGCGTTCTCGAAGTTCCCTTTCTGCTGGCCACCCAATTGGATTCCTACGCGGAGTTCCTGCAAGAGGGCGTGAATCCTACTATTCGGAAAAACCAGGGTCTGGAATCTGCATTTCGTTCCGTGTTTCCCATTGTCAGCCATTCGGGAAATGCCGTTCTGGAATATGTCAGCTATGTGCTGGGCGTTCCTCCCTTCGACGTAGTCGAATGCCAACAGCGCGGCATGACCTTTGCTTCGCCACTGCGGGCGCGTGTGCGCCTCAAGATTATGGACCGTGAGGCCTCTAAACCTACGGTCAAGGAAATTAAGGAACAGGAAGTGTATATGGGGGAGATTCCCTTGATGACACGGAATGGTTCCTTCGTGATCAACGGAACTGAGCGGGTCATCGTTTCTCAATTGCATCGGAGTCCCGGTGTGTTTTTTGAGCATGATCGGGGCAAGACCCACTCTTCTGGAAAACTTCTGTTCTCCGCGCGGATCATTCCTTACCGGGGATCGTGGTTGGATTTCGAGTTCGATCCCAAAGATTTGCTGTATTTTCGTATTGACCGTCGCCGCAAAATGCCTGTCAGCACCCTTTTGCGTTCGCTCGGCTTTAACACGGAACAAATTCTCGAAACGTTCTTCAGCTTCGACGATATTCATCTCGAAGAGAAGAGCATGCATCTGACGTTGGTACCTGAGCGCCTGCGTGGTGAAGTGGCGCGCTTTGATATTATGGCCAAAGGCAAGGTCATTGTGCCACGGGACAAGCGAATTACTGTAAAACACATTCGCGAACTGGAGCAGGCTGGTTTGCAGCGCATAGAAGTCCCCGAAGACTTTATCGTGGGACGGATTCTGGCACGGGATATCATCGACCAGAACAGTGGTGAGGTATTGGCTCAGGCCAACGAGGAAATCACTGAAACCACCTTGGCCAAATTGCGCGCAGGCGGGATCAATGATATCCAGACGCTGTATACCAATGATTTGGATCAGGGCCCCTATATTTCCCAGACCCTTGCAGTGGACGATACCACCGATCAAAATGCAGCACGGGTAGCCATTTACCGGATGATGCGTCCTGGCGAACCGCCCACGGAAGAAGCCGTCAAGCTTTTGTTTCAAGGGTTGTTTTTCAGTGAAGAACGGTATGACCTGTCAGCCGTCGGGCGGATGAAGTTCAATCGGCGCGTCGGACGTGCTGATTTGACGGGTTCTCCCATCCTCTCCAACGACGACATCGTCTCAGTCATCAAGATTTTGGTAGAACTGCGTAATGGTCGCGGTGAAATCGATGACATCGATCATCTGGGTAACCGGCGTGTGCGATCGGTGGGCGAATTGGCTGAAAACCAGTTCCGTTCCGGTTTGGTGCGTGTGGAGCGGGCTGTCAAAGAGCGTTTGTCCCAGGCCGAGTCTGACAATCTCATGCCCCATGACTTGATCAATGCCAAGCCCATTTCGGCGGCGATCAAGGAATTCTTTGGTTCGAGCCAACTGTCACAGTTCATGGATCAAACCAACCCCTTGTCGGAAATTACCCATAAGCGCCGTGTGTCGGCATTGGGGCCAGGAGGGTTGACGCGCGAGCGTGCAGGATTCGAAGTGCGCGATGTGCATCCGACACACTATGGTCGAGTTTGTCCAATTGAAACTCCAGAAGGACCGAACATTGGACTGATCAACTCATTGGCGCTGTATGCCCGCACCAATGAATACGGGTTTCTCGAAACTCCCTACCGGAAGGTGGAAAATGGTCGAGTGACGGAAGAAATTGAAACCCTTTCTGCCATCGAGGAAGGACGCTTCGTTATTGCTCAGGCCAATGCCACGTTGGATGATCAGGGGCGGTTCACGGATGATCTGGTATCTAGCCGGCACTTCAACGAATTTACCCTGGCTACACCCGATCGAATTACCCATATCGATGTGGCACCCGCTCAGATCGTGTCGGTTGCGGCATCACTCATCCCGTTCTTGGAACATGATGATGCGAACCGGGCCTTGATGGGTTCTAACATGCAGCGTCAGGCGGTGCCATGTTTACGCGCTGAAAAACCCCTGGTAGGAACCGGAATCGAGCGTACCGTAGCGGTCGATTCGGGAACAACTGTTCAGGCTCGTCGGGGCGGTGTGGTGGACTATGTGGATGCCGCACGGATCGTGGTGCGCGTCAACGATGACGAAACTTTGGCTGGTGAAGTGGGGGTGGACATCTATAACCTCATTAAATACCGTCGTTCCAACCAAAATACCAATATCAATCAACGTCCCATCGTCAAGGTTGGGGATATGCTTCGGCGTGATGATGTGATTGCTGATGGTGCATCTACCGATTTGGGTGAGTTGGCGTTGGGGCAGAATCTGCTCGTGGCCTTCATGCCGTGGAATGGTTATAACTTTGAAGATTCCATTCTGATTTCTGAACGGGTGGTGGCTGAAGACCGGTTTACTTCGATTCATATCGAAGAATTGTCCGTGGTTGCACGCGACACCAAGCTGGGACCGGAAGAAATCACGCGGGACATTTCCAATTTGTCGGAACGGATGTTGAATCGTCTGGATGATTCCGGAATTGTTTATATCGGCGCTGAAGTGGAAGCGGGCGATGTGCTGGTGGGGAAAGTGACCCCTAAGGGAGAAACCCAACTGACTCCAGAAGAAAAACTTCTGCGAGCCATCTTTGGTGAAAAAAGCTCCGATGTCAAGGATACCAGCCTGCGTGTTCCATCAGGGATGGCGGGTACGGTCATTGGTGTGCAGATATTCACCCGCGAAGGCATCGATCGCGATGCTCGGGCCCAGCGCATTATTGACGACGAGTTGGCTCAGTACAAGAAGGATTTGGCTGATCAGCTGCGGATCATGGAAAATGATACCTTTGGGCGGATCGAGCGGTTGTTGGTGGGCAAGGTGGTCAAGGGTGGGCCCAAAAAACTGCCTAAAGGAACCGTGATAACGACAGAATATCTTCATCAGGTCGGTCGATACGACTGGTTCGATATTCGCTTGTCCGAGGATGATCACCAGGTTCAACTGGAACAGTTGAAGGAAAGTCTGGAAGATAAACGCAAAGAATTTGATGTGTTCTTCGATGAGAAAAAACGCAAGCTGACCCAAGGGGATGAATTGCCTCCTGGCGTCCAGAAAATGGTTAAGGTCTATCTGGCAGTGAAACGTCGTCTCCAACCTGGGGATAAGATGGCTGGGCGCCATGGAAATAAAGGGGTGGTCTCCAAGATCGTTCCGGTAGAAGATATGCCCTTCACGGCCGATGGAGAGCCGGTGGATATCGTGCTCAATCCTTTGGGCGTGCCCTCACGGATGAATGTGGGGCAGATTCTGGAAACTCATTTGGGCTGGGCAGCCAAGGGGTTGGGTCATGTCATCGGTGAGTTGGTGAAACAACAGGCTGATGCCACCAAACTGCGCGAATTTCTGGAAAAGGTCTACAACCGAGCCGGTAAAACCGAATCCCTCTCAGACATGAGTGATGTCGAGATCTCTGAGTTGGCCCATCACCTGCGCGGTGGCGTGCCCTTTGCCACCCCCGTATTTGATGGCGCTACCGAAGCAGAAATCAAGGATATGCTCGAATTGGCAGGATTGCCACGGAGTGGCCAGATGCAGGTATTTGACGGGCGTACCGGTGAAAGCTTTGATCGTCCGGTGACCTTGGGATACATGCATATCCTCAAATTGCATCACTTGGTGGATGACAAGATGCATGCCCGATCCACCGGACCTTACAGTCTTGTGACGCAGCAACCGCTGGGTGGTAAGGCTCAGTTTGGGGGGCAACGGTTTGGGGAAATGGAAGTGTGGGCCTTGGAAGCATATGGAGCGTCCTACACCTTGCAAGAAATGCTCACCGTCAAGTCCGATGATGTTACTGGACGGACCAAGGTTTACGAAAATATTGTCAAAGGCGAGCATACCATCGATGCTGGGATGCCCGAGTCCTTCAATGTGTTGGTGAAGGAAATTCGTTCCTTAGGTATCGACATCGATCTCGACCGTTTTTAACGGGCAGTGACAGCGTAAAGAATCAGGGTTTCAACTCATCAATGGGGTACCACATAAAATGGTACCCCGCGCGGGAGGTAAAGCGTGAAAGGACTATTGAACTTATTCAAGCAGACGACACAACCAGAAGAATTTGATGCCATTCGCATCGGTTTGGCTTCTCCCGATAAAATTCGTTCCTGGTCGTACGGCGAGGTCAAAAAGCCCGAGACCATCAACTATCGAACCTTCAAGCCTGAGCGCGATGGACTCTTTTGCGCCAAGATTTTTGGGCCAGTGAAGGACTATGAATGTCTCTGTGGCAAGTACAAGCGTCTGAAGCATCGCGGAGTGATCTGCGAGAAGTGTAATGTTGAAGTGACTTTGTCCAAAGTTCGTCGCGAACGCATGGGCCACATTGAGTTGGCCAGTCCAGTGGCTCATATCTGGTTTCTCAAGTCACTGCCTTCCCGTTTGGGGATGGTGTTGGATATGACTTTACGAGACATCGAGCGGGTGTTGTACTTTGAAGGTTATGTGGTGACCGAGCCCGGTATGACCCCGCTGCAACGCGGTCAATTGCTCACGGAAGAAGACTATATTGCCAAAGTAGAAGAGTACGGCGATGAATTTTCTGCCTGCATGGGCGCTGAGGGTGTGCGCGAGTTGCTGCGCCAAATCAACATCGATCAAGAAATCGAACGCCTGCGTCAAGAGTTGTCGACCACAGGTTCTGACACCAAGATCAAGAAGTTTGCCAAGCGCGTAAAAATTCTCGAGGCATTCCAGAAATCCGGAATCAAACCGGAATGGATGATCATGGAAGTGCTTCCAGTACTTCCTCCCGATTTGCGTCCCTTGGTCCCATTGGATGGTGGTCGCTTTGCCACCAGTGATCTGAATGATCTTTATCGCCGCGTGATCAACCGCAATAACCGCCTCAAGCGCTTACTGGAACTGAAAGCTCCAGAGATCATCGTGCGTAATGAAAAGCGCATGCTGCAGGAAGCTGTCGATTCCCTGCTGGATAACGGGCGTCGTGGCAAAGCCATGACAGGAGCCAACAAGCGCCCCCTGAAATCTTTGGCAGACATGATCAAGGGGAAAAGTGGTCGCTTCCGTCAAAATCTGCTGGGGAAACGGGTCGACTACTCGGGCCGATCCGTCATTGTGGTAGGTCCACAGCTGAAACTGCATCAATGTGGCTTGCCCAAGAAAATGGCGTTGGAATTGTTCAAACCGTTCATTTTCCACAAATTGGAAGTGATGGGACTGGCTACGACCATCAAGGCGGCAAAACGCATGGTGGAGCAGGAAATTCCGGAAGTCTGGGATATTCTGGAAGAAGTCATTCGCGAGCATCCGGTTCTCCTCAATCGGGCGCCAACACTGCACCGTTTGGGAATTCAGGCATTTGAACCCGTGCTCATCGAAGGTAAGGCCATCCAGCTGCATCCACTGGTTTGCGCGGCGTTCAATGCCGACTTTGACGGTGACCAGATGGCGGTTCATGTGCCTTTGTCCCTCGAAGCGCAAATGGAAGCCCGGACGCTGATGCTGGCCTCCAACAATGTCTTGTCCCCAGCCAATGGAGACCCCATCATTGTTCCTTCTCAGGATATCGTGTTGGGTCTCTATTATGTGACTCGTGAGCGAGTGAATGCCGTGGGCGAAGGCATGGCGTTCTCCGATGTGGGCGAAGTGGTACGGGCCTATGATGCACGCAAGGTGGATGTCACTGCTCACATCACCGTGCGTCTGGAAGAATCGGTGCGGGACGATAACGGTGCTATGACGCGTCGAGTTACGCGCTATGAAACTACCGTAGGTCGCGCCATGCTGTCGGAAATACTGCCCGATGGCTTGCCCTTCTCATATATCAACAAGGCACTAAAGAAAAAGGAAATTTCGCGTTTGATCAATGCGGCTTTCCGCCAGTGTGGGATCAAGGAAGCGGTGATTTTTGCCGATAAGCTGATGTACATGGGATTCTCCATGGCCACGCGCGCCGGTATTTCCATTTGTGTGGACGATATGCTTGTGCCGCTGGAAAAGGAATCATTGATAGCTTCCGCCGAATCGGAAGTGAAGGAAATTGAAAGTCAGTACACTTCTGGGTTGGTTACTCAGGGCGAACGCTATAATAAAGTGGTAGATATCTGGGGTCGGGCCGGTGACCAAGTGGCTAAAGCCATGATGGATCAACTGGGGCGTGAGCCGGTGATCAACCGCAAGGGTGAACACACGACTCAAGAATCCTTCAATGCCATTTACATGATGGCGGATTCGGGAGCGCGCGGTTCTGCAGCCCAGATTCGTCAGTTGGCTGGGATGCGCGGGTTGATGGCCAAGCCTGATGGCTCCATCATTGAAACTCCCATCACAGCAAATTTCCGTGAAGGATTGAATGTGTTGCAGTACTTCATCTCTACCCACGGGGCGCGTAAAGGTCTGGCAGATACTGCTTTGAAAACCGCGAACTCGGGTTATCTGACGCGTCGTCTGGTGGATGTAACCCAGGATCTGGTGGTGGTGGAACAGGATTGCGGTACGGATCTGGGCATGGTGCTCAAGGCGCTGGTAGAAGGGGGAGAAGTGGTAGAACCCTTGCGCGACCGGATTCTTGGCCGAGTATCCTCCAATGACATCATTCATCCGGAAACCCAGGAAATTCTGGTGCATGCCGGCTATCTGCTGGATGAAGATGCTGTAGCCATGGTGGAAGAAGCGGAGATCGACGAGGTTAAAGTCCGCAACCCATTGACCTGTGAAACACGCTATGGCCTATGTGCTCAATGTTATGGGCGCGATTTGGGACGTGGTGGTTTGGTCAATGTGGGTGAAGCAGTCGGGGTTATTTCGGCCCAGTCCATCGGCGAGCCGGGAACCCAGTTGACCATGCGGACCTTTCACATCGGGGGGGCGGCTTCCCGCGCAGCAGTGATCAGTCAAGTAGAAAGCAAATCTAACGGGGTCGTGCGTTACTCTCCGGGGATGCGACAGGTCACCAATGTTCGTCAGGAACAGATTGCCATTTCACGTAGTGGCGAAGTACTGATCACGGACGATAGTGGTCGTGAGCGCGAGCGTCATAAAGTGCCCTATGGGGCAACCCTGTTGTTGCCTGAGGGCAGCCGGGCGCGCGCGGGCCAGGTGCTGGCCACTTGGGATCCCCATACTCGTCCCATCATCACCGAATATGCGGGTGAAGTACGTTTTGAAAATGTGGAAGAAGGGGTTACGGTCGCCAAGCAGATCGATGAAGTCACCGGGTTGTCTACCCTCGTGGTCATCGATCCGAAACGGCGGGCAGGGTCACAGAGCAAGGGACTTCGTCCCCAGGTCAAGCTCCTGGATCAAAGCGGTAAAGAAGTGAAGCTGACGGGAACTGACCAGATGGTGAACATTACCTTCCAGGTCGGCGCGATTATTACGGTGAAAAATGGTCAGCAAGTGGGGGTAGGTGAAGTATTGGCGCGGATTCCTCAAGAGTCTTCCAAAACCCGGGATATTACGGGAGGTTTGCCACGGGTGGCTGAGTTGTTTGAAGCACGTTCTCCCAAGGATGCTGGACTGTTGGCTGAAATTACCGGAACGGTTTCCTTCGGCAAGGACACCAAGGGCAAACAGCGTCTGGTGATCACCGATACCGATGGGATTGCCCATGATTATCTGATTCCCAAGGACAAACACGTCACGGTTCACGATGGTCAGGTGGTCAATAAGGGAGAAATGATCGTCGATGGCCCAGCAGATCCCCATGACATCCTGCGTTTGCTGGGTATTGAGTCACTGGCCCGTTACATTACCGATGAGGTTCAGGATGTTTACCGCCTGCAAGGGGTGAAGATCAACGACAAGCATATCGAAGTGATCGTGCGCCAGATGTTGCGTCGGGTTCAGGTCACCGATGCCGGCGACAGTAACTTCATTACTGGTGAACAAGTAGAGCGGGCTGAATTGCTGGAGGAGAATGAACGGGTGGTGGCGGAAAACAAACGGCCTGCCAGCTTTGATAATGTATTGCTAGGGATTACCAAGGCATCCCTTTCTACCGATTCCTTTATCTCAGCAGCATCCTTCCAGGAAACCACGCGTGTGCTCACGGAAGCAGCCATTATGGGCAAACGCGATGATCTGCGGGGCCTGAAGGAAAACGTCATCGTGGGACGACTGATTCCAGCTGGAACGGGTCTGGCGTACCATACGGCACGACTGCGTCGACGTCAGCCACAACAGGAATCCTTGGCGGGGGAATTCATGGTAGTAGAACCCCTGAACACGGAAGAAAGTGATGAAACACGCATCGCTTGACAAATGAATAATTTCACCATAGAATCGACAGTCTTTTTATGGGGAGCTTCAGCTCGCCCGGACGGTACTGTCCCTCAAGGACGATAGGATCCAGACCATGCCAACAATCAACCAGCTGATTCGCAAGCCGCGAGTCGCCAAAAAAGCCAAAAGCAAAGTTCCAGCATTGGCCAACTCTCCACAAAAGCGCGGGGTTTGCACTCGCGTGTATACCACCACACCAAAAAAGCCGAATTCGGCTTTGCGGAAAGTGGCCCGGGTGCGCCTCACGAATGGTTTCGAGGTGAGTAGCTACATTGGGGGGGAGGGGCATAACCTGCAGGAACACTCGGTGGTGCTGATTCGTGGTGGTCGGGTCAAGGATTTGCCGGGGGTGCGCTATCACACAGTGCGCGGGAGCCTTGATACTGCTGGAGTCAAGGATCGTAAACAAAGCCGTTCCAAGTACGGTGCTAAGCGCCCGAAAGCGGCATAACCCCATTCAACCTTACGAGAGAGCTTATTCATGCCCCGTCGCAGAGAAGTCCCGAAAAGAGATGTACTGCCGGATCCCAAATTCGGGAATACCGACATATCAAAATTTGTGAATGTGATCATGGATTCAGGAAAAAAATCCGTGGCCGAACACATCGTCTACAAAGCCATGGAGATGATTACCCAGAAATCGGGTAAGGATCCAGTGGAAGTGTTTTTGACGGCCCTCAACAATGCGCGTCCCCTGGTGGAAGTCAAGAGTCGGCGTGTGGGCGGAGCCAATTATCAGGTTCCCGTGGAAGTGCGCGCAGGGCGCCGTACGGCTTTGGCTATGCGTTGGTTGCGTGAAGCTGCGCGCAAGCGTGGAGAAAAATCCATGGGTCTGCGTCTGGCGGGCGAGTTGATCGATGCGGCAGAGGGTCGTGGTGGTGCCATCAAAAAGCGCGAAGAAGTACATCGCATGGCAGAAGCCAACAAGGCTTTCGCGCATTACCGATTCTGACGAACAGATGGGGAATTGTCCCTGTCGCATGGCATGATCGGGCCCGGAAAATCCGGGCCCTTGGCGTATCAAACGAACTGAATACGGACGGAAAAAGTGGCTCGCAAAACACCTATCGAACGATATCGTAACATCGGCATCTCAGCGCACATTGACGCAGGGAAGACCACGACCACGGAACGGATCCTGTTCTACACGGGAGTGTCGCACAAGATTGGCGAGGTTCATGATGGCGCGGCCACCATGGACTGGATGGAGCAGGAGCAAGAGCGCGGAATTACCATTACTTCTGCGGCAACCACCTGTTTCTGGCGCGGGATGGAGGGCAATTTCGCCGAGCACCGTATCAATATCATCGATACTCCAGGGCACGTAGATTTCACCATTGAAGTAGAGCGCTCCATGCGTGTACTGGATGCGGCCTGCATGGTGTATGACTCTGTGGGTGGTGTGCAGCCCCAGTCTGAAACGGTATGGCGTCAGGCCAACAAGTATGGTGTTCCTCGCTTGGCATTCGTCAATAAGATGGATCGCGTGGGTGCTGATTTCTTTAAGGTGTTTACCCAGATTCGCGAACGGTTGCGCGGTAATCCCGTTCCTATCCAGATTCCCCTCGGCGCTGAAGATCACTTCGCCGGTGTGGTAGACCTGGTAAAGATGAAAGCCATTTTCTGGGACGAGGCGTCTCAGGGGATGAAATTTGAGTATCGCGAAATCCCTGAAAATCTTAAAGAGACCGCGGTAGAGTGGCGCGAAAAGATGGTGGAATCCGCAGCCGAGGCTTCGGAAGAGCTGATGAATCGCTATCTTGAGGTGGGTGAGTTGAGCGAAGCCGAAATTCGTCAAGGCTTGCGCCAGCGTACCGTGGCCGGCGAAATCGTTCCCATGTTGTGCGGCAGCGCCTTCAAGAACAAGGGCGTGCAAGCCATGCTGGATGCGGTGATTGATTACCTGCCGTCGCCAGTGGATATTCCGCCGGTAGAAGGCGAGATGGAGAACGGGCAGATGACGCTGCGTAAGGCGAGCGATGATGAACCTTTCGCTGCTTTGGCTTTCAAGATCATGACAGATCCATTTGTGGGCCAGTTGATATTTTTCCGGGTGTATTCGGGCGTAATCAACTCTGGAGATACCATTTACAATCCCATCAAGGGGCGTAAAGAACGGGTTGGCCGGATTCTCCAGATGCACGCCAATCAGCGTGAGGAAATCAAGGAAGTCCGGGCAGGAGATATTGCGGCAGCCGTAGGACTGAAGGAAGCTACCACGGGTGATACGTTGTGTAATCCTGACAAAGTGATCACTCTGGAAAAGATGATTTTCCCCGAACCAGTGATCTCCCAGGCCGTGGAACCAAAAACCAAGGCGGATCAAGAAAAAATGGGCATGGCTTTGAATCGCCTGGCTCAAGAAGATCCTTCATTCCGTGTTCGGACCGATGAAGAGTCGGGTCAGACCATTATTTCCGGAATGGGTGAACTTCATCTGGAAATCATCGTAGATCGTATGAGGCGTGAATTCGGTGTTGAGGCTACGGTAGGCAAACCGCAGGTGGCTTATCGTGAAACCATTCGCGCTAAAGTGGATAACGCTGAGGGTAAGTTCATCAAGCAAAGCGGTGGCCGCGGTCAATACGGTCATGTGGTGCTTAAGGTGGAGCCCAATGAAATTGGTGCAGGGTTCGAATTTGTCGATGCAATCAAGGGGGGGGTGGTTCCGCGCGAATATATCCCCGCAGTAGAAAAAGGATTGATCGATACCCTTCCCAATGGTGTGCTGGCTGGATTTCCGGTGGTGGATGTGAAGGTAACCCTGCACTTTGGTTCCTATCATGATGTGGACTCCAACGAAAATGCGTTCAAAATGGCTGCATCCATGGCCTTTAAGGATGGGATGCGTAAGGCAAGCCCCGTGCTTCTTGAGCCAATGATGGCCGTTGAAGTGGAAACCCCTCCTGAGTTCATGGGGAATGTGGTGGGAGATTTGTCTTCACGTCGCGGCATGATTCAGGGTATGGAAGATGTCATGGGTGTGAAAGTCATTAAAGCGGAAGTGCCTTTGGCAGAAATGTTCGGCTATTCCACTTCACTGCGCTCAGCAACTCAAGGTCGGGCCACGTATACCATGGAATTCAAGCACTACTCCGAAGCCCCACGAAATGTGGCGGAAGCGATCATCAACAAGAAATAATCGACAGAATCAGTAGAGGATTAGAAAATGGCAAAGAGCAAGTTTGAACGGACGAAGCCGCATGTAAATGTGGGGACGATT
>VFSW01008098.1_pt1 | contig 15142 bp, 11 predicted proteins | sample 5358111 | NCBI WGS metagenome assembly VFSW01 (sample SAMN11554181, study PRJNA540505) | mine drainage metagenome | isolation source: sediment from site ElyBrook_90M | place: USA: Ely Copper Mine, Vershire, VT | collected 2017
AGGCGCAGCTTCGCCACCTGCGCCGACTTGGCGCCGGGTAGCGTCTCGGCAAGCGTTTGCTCCGGCGGGATGCCGACCTCAGCCGCGATGCTTGCAGCCGTGCGGCGATTGTCACCAGTAATCATCCAGACGGTGACGCCCGCCGCCTGCAACCGCGCAATGGCCTCACGCGAGCCAACCTTTACCGTGTCGGCGACCGCCAGCGCGCCTACCAGCGCGCCATCCACCGCCAGCAGCATCGCCGTCTTGCCCGCCGATTCCAGCCGTTCCAGTTCTGGCTCGAACGCGCTGATGCGCTCGTCTGCGACGCCATGCTCGCGCAGCAGCCGCCGCGAGCCGATCAGCGTCGCGTGCCCCTCGACCTGCGCTGCCACGCCGCCGCCGGGAATCGCCGCGAACGCGCTAACCGCCGCCGAAGGCGTCACGCTGCGCGCCTGTGCTCCCTCCACGATCGCGCGCGCCAGCGGATGCTCCGAAGCCGCCTCGGCGCTGGCCGCCAGCCGCAGCGCCTGCGTCTCGTCCAGCGGCGCGTCCGGGGCCAGAACCACCTCAGTCAGCTCAGGCTTGCCGCGCGTGATCGTGCCAGTTTTGTCCAGCAGCAGATCAGTCACGCGCTCCAGCCGCTCCAGGCTCTCACCATTCTTGATGAGAATGCCCTGCTCGGCGCCCTGGCCTGTGCCGACCATGATCGCCGTCGGCGTCGCCAGGCCCAGCGCGCAAGGGCAGGCCACCACCAGCACGGCGATGGCCGCCACTAGCGCGACGATCCACGGGCTGGTCGCAGATTGCATCATGCCGCTCGCGCTGGGCGCGAAGCCGAAGACGTAGCCCGCTACACTCCAGCCGATGAAGCTGAGCAGCGCGATTACCAGCACCGCCGGCACGAAGATGCCCGCCACGGTGTCGGCCAGCCGCTGGATGGGCGCCTTCGCGCCTTGCGCCTGCTCCACCATGCGGATGATGCCTGCCAGCGTCGTCTCGCCGCCGACGCAGGTCGCCCGCATGCGCAGCGCGCCGGTCTGGTTGATCGTCGCGCCGATGAGCATGTCGCCCGCGCGCTTCTCGACTGGCAGGCTCTCGCCGGTCAGCATCGACTCATCCACCGCGGACTCGCCCGCCAGCGCCACGCCATCGGTCGGAATCTTTTCGCCAGGACGCACCGCCAGCGTATCGCCGACGACGATCTGCTCTGCCGGAATGTCCATCTCGCGTCCAGCGCGAATGACATGCGCGACTGATGCGCGCAGGCCGATCAGTCGCTGAATCGCCTCGCTGGTCTGGCCTTTCGCGCGCGCCTCCAGATACTTGCCGAGATAGATCAGCGTCACGATCAGCGCGGTCGTGTCATAGAAGGTCGTCCCGCCGACGACCTGCGGCCAGATGGTCGCTACGACGCTCATCAGGAATGCGGCGGTCGAGCCGAGGCTGACCAGCACATCCATGTTCGCGCCGAAGTGGCGCAGCACACGCAGCGAGGTCTTGTGGAAGTCCCAGCCGACGTAGCCCCAGACCGGCGCGGTCAACGCCAGCAGCAGAATATTCTCGCCCGGAAAGGCGTTCATGAAGAACATCGAGAGGATGACGACCGGCAGCGACAGCGCGACACCCAGCGCGAGCGTATTGCGCCTGTGTAGCAGGTCGGCGCGGCGTCGCTCGGCGAGCTGCTCGGTCGCGGAGAGGGCGGGGACGGCAGATGAGGGGCTTTGCGATGCCAGAGCAGACTGCTCGGCGCTCGTCTCACGCGCGGGCGCCAACGTCTCGGCGCCGTAGCCTGCCTTCGCCACCGCCGCGATCAGGTCGGACAGCGCCGCCTGGTCAGGATGGTAGGTGACGGTGGCGCGCTCGGTAGCCAGGTTGACATTCGCGTCTGTGACGCCGGGGGTGCGACTTAGCGCGCGCTCGACCCGCCGCACACACGAGGCGCAGGTCATGCCGCTGATGCTCAGCTCCGTCAGCTCGGACATCTCCTCGTCTGGCGCTTGGGCGGGCGGCGCAGCGGTGGGAGCAGGCGCAGCGATGGGTGATGCGCTGTAGCCGACGGCGCTGACCTTCTTGAGCAGGTCGTCCATGTCAACCTGCGCGGCGTCATAGGTGACGGTGGCGCGCTCGGTGGCCAGATTCACGTTCGCATCGGCGACGCCGGGCAGTTTCTTCAGCCCCTTCTCGATACGCAGGGCGCAGGAAGCGCAGGTCATGCCCTCCACTGCCAGCGTCGCGGTCGTATCCTTCACGTCGGGCGTTGCGACGCCCGTGATGACCTCTGCCATGATGACTGTTCCCCCCTCGCGTACCGCGCCGGATGCTAGCGATTGCCCGCCAGGTTGTAGAGCTGCATCAGCTCGTCTATTACCTGCTGGTCGCGTCCCTCGCGAATGCCCTCGGCCACGCAGCCGTGCAAGTGATTCTCAAGGATGACGGCCTCCAGCTTCTCGATGGCCTTGCGCACAGCAAAGGTCTGCTTGAGGATGTCCACGCAGTACTGGTCCGCCTCGACCATCTTGCGAATGCCGCCGATATGTCCCTCGATATAGTTCAGCCGTTTCAGTACATCTGTGCGGTCTGCTCGCATCTCGTCTGCTCCTCGTTACCCATACCCCCTGGGAGGGGGTATACCTGAAGTATAGCACACGCGGACAAGGGCGCGTTGAGGCGGTGCGCAGTGCGCCGCACCGAAGTGCAGGGGAGGCGAAGCGCGCTTATTCCGCCGCTGGGCGGCTCATGCGCAGCTCTTCTTAGTGCTTGCCGCCGAAGCTGAACGGGGTGGTTTCGCCCGGAACGAAGCCTGCGCGCAGGTAGACGGCGATGGCGCGCTGGTTGAAGGTGGCGACATGCAGGCTGAACGTTCGCGGGCGGTAGCGTTCGCAGGCCTGCGCCAGTCCTTGCAGAATGTAGGATAGTCCCAGGCCGCGCCCGTTCAGGTCAGGGCGTAGCCCGACGCCGATCTCTACATCGCGCCCATGCCGCGTCAGCGAGAAGACACCTACCAGCGGATCATCCCCTAGCGCCACGGCGTAGTAGGAGACGCCCGCAAGCGCTGAGAGCGGCCCACGCAGGGAGGCGGCCACCAGCAGCGGCGCGAGGTCGAGATTGTACATCGCGTACTCACCCGGGTAGCGCCAACGGCTGGCGGACAGCGCGTCGCGCAAGCGGAGTGTGCGGAAGCGGAACTGTGGCGCGTCGGACACTGCTGGCCTCACGCGCCACCTCATCTCATGTTGGCCAGCGCCGTTCGCTCGCCTACGCGCTTGCGCATTCGTCGCTATCGTGCGCTGTCCACGGGTCACGGCGTGTCGTCTCCACGGCGATCGGCGGCGCCCAGAGCAGGAAGGCGGGCGACGCGTCGAGCAGACGTGTGAAGATGTCCACCACAGCGGGATCGAACGCCGTGCCCGCGCCATCCTGGATGCGCTCACGCGCCGCCTCGACCGACATCGCCGACTTATACGGGCGCGGCGTCGTGATCACGTCGAAGACATCGACGACGCTCAGCAGTCGCGCGCCCAGCGGAATCTCCGCACCGGCGCGTCGCTCTGGATAGCCCTTGCCGTCCCAGCGCTCGTGGTGGCTGAGGACGGCGTCGAGAATCGCGTCCGGCATATCGAAGGCCCACAGCAGTTGCGCCGCCGTGATCGGGTGCTTCTCGATCATCTCGCGCTCGCTCTGTGAGAGCGCCGCGGGCTTGAGCAGCACTTCATTGGGCGCCCACGTCTTGCCGAGGTCATGCACGAGCCCGGCCAGCGCCAGCTCACGTCCCTCCGCCCGCGACCAGCCGCTGTATCGCGCCAGGCGATTCGCGTAGATCGCTACGCGTCGGCAGTGGTCATACGTCACCTCGTCGCGCTCACGGATGCTCTCCGCAAGCTCGTAGATGACTCGTCGCGTATGACGGAGCGCGCTCGCGCCCATTTCGGCGTTCACGTCGGCGTTCAGGTAAGCAGGCGCATGAATCGTAGTCACCGGACGCGCTCATCCTTCCACCTGGGACTCTGTGGGAAACGGCTCTCGCGCAGGCGGCGCCCAGAGCCGTCCCTGCATGCTGTAACGTACGAGTCGCGTCGCGCTGACGCCGCTCACCCGCATGGCGTATGCGAGGCGGCTCAGCGAACGTTGGCCGGCAGCAGGGGCGCGAGAAACTGACCCGTGTAGCTGGTCGGATGCGCCGCGATGGCCTCTGGCGTTCCTTCCGCCACCACCGCGCCGCCGCGCTCACCGCCATCGGGGCCGAGGTCGATGATCCAGTCGGCGGCCTTGATGATGTCGAGATTGTGCTCGATCACCACCACCGTATTGCCGGCGTCCACAAGCCGCTGCAAGACGGCCAGCAAGCGCTCCACATCGGCGAAGTGCAGGCCAGTCGTCGGCTCATCGAGGATGTACATCGTGCGACACGTCGCCCGGCGCGAGAGCTCCGTCGCCAGCTTCACACGCTGCGCCTCGCCGCCAGAGAGTGTCGTGGCGGGCTGCCCCAGATGGATATAGCCTAGTCCAACATCTTCGAGAGTGGCTAGCTTGTTGCGCAGACTGGGAATGGATGCGAAGAATTCCAGCCCCTCGGAGACGGTCATATCCAGTACGTCGGCGATGGTCTTGCCCTTGAACGTGATCTCCAGCGCCTCACGGTTGTAACGCTTGCCCTTGCAGGTCTCGCACGTCACGTAGACATCCGGGAGGAAGTTCATCTCGATCGTCAGGATGCCCTCACCCTTGCAGACCTCGCAGCGCCCACCCTTGACGTTGAACGAGAAGCGCCCTGGCCCATAGCCGCGCAGTCGCGACTCCGGCGCCTGAGCAAACAGTTCGCGGATTGTGGTGAACGCGCCGGTATAGGTCGCTGGATTCGAGCGCGGCGTGCGCCCAATCGGCGATTGATCGATATCGATCACTTTGTCCAGCGCCGCGACACCCTCGATGCCGCCGTGCAGACCTGGGCGCTCATGCGCGCGGTTGAGCGTCTGCGCCAACCGCTTGTAGAGAATCTCGTTGATGAGCGTGCTCTTGCCAGAGCCAGAGACGCCCGTAACCACCACCAGCTCGCCGAGTGGGATGGCGACATCGATCCCCTTCAGGTTGTTTTCGCGCGCGTCGCGGATCGTCAGCGCAAGGCCGTTGCCCGTACGCCGCTCGGCTGGAACCTCGATGCGCCGCGCGCCTGAGAGATATTGGCCGGTCAGCGACTCCGGGTTAGCCTCGATCTCGTGGATTGTCCCCTCCGCGACGACGTAGCCGCCGTGCTCTCCGGCGCCTGGCCCCATGTCGATGATGTAGTCCGCCGCGCGCATCGTGTCGTCGTCATGCTCGACCACCAGCACCGTATTGCCCAGGTCGCGCAGACGCGTCAGCGTTTGAATAAGCCGGGCGTTGTCGCGTTGGTGCAGGCCGATGCTTGGCTCGTCCAGGATGTAGAGCACGCCCATCAGGCTGGAGCCGATCTGCGTGGCCAGGCGGATGCGCTGCGCCTCGCCTCCAGAGAGCGAGGTGGCGCTGCGACTCAGGGTCAGGTAGTCGAGGCCGACATCCACCAGGAAGCCGAGCCGCGCCTTGATCTCCTTGACGACCTGGCGCGCGATGGTCGCCTCTCGCTCGGTGCGCGGGCGCACATCGGCGAAGTCTGGCGCCTGATCTCCGCCCGCCAGCACGCGCAGCGCGCCACGTCGGGTGGATCGCTTGCCATTGCCATTGGCCCCGTTCGTCCCGTTCGCATAGGGCGCTGGGGCGTCGTCGTCGGCTGTAGCGGTGAGCGCGTCGAAGAAGCGCAGCGCATTGATGATCGAGAAGCTCGTCACCTCCGAGATGTTGCGCTCGCCGACCGTCACCGCAAGCACTTCTGGCTTGAGCCGCGCGCCGTGGCAGGTGGGACAGACCCGCGCCGACATGTACTGCTCGATGTCCTCACGTCCGCCTTCTGAGGCGTCTTTATAGCGCCGCTCCAGATTCGGGATGACACCTTCGAAGGTCGTGCGGTGCGTGCGCCGTACCCCCTGACGATTCACATAAGAGAACGAGATCTCGCTCTGCGAGCCGTTGAGGAAGACATGTCGCACATTCTACGGAAGCTCTTTCCAGGGAACATCCAGACTGAAGCCATATTGCTCGGCGACCGCGTTGAGCTGCTTCGCATACCACGAGCTGATGCCCGCCAGACGGGTCCACGGCAAGATTGCGCCCTCATTGATGCTGAGGTCGGGATTGGTGACGACCAGGCTCGCGTCCACTTCGAGCTTCGTGCCGAGCCCGGTGCAGTCTGGGCAGGCGCCATACGGGCTGTTGAACGAGAAGCTGCGCGGCGCGATCTCCTCCAGGCTGATACCGCAGTAGACGCAGGCAAAGCGCTCGGAGTAGAGCTGCTCCTCGCCGCCCACGACCGAGACGAGGATGATGCCGTTGCCCAGCTTGAGCGTCGTCTCGACCGAATCGGTGACGCGCTGGCGTTGGCCGGTCTCTGGGTCGCTGGGCGTGGCGACACTGTGTGGGCTATAGCCGACACTTGCCTCGGCCACCCGCAGCAGCGCGCCGCCATCCGCATCAGCGACCGCGCTGACGGTGTTAGCGGCGCTCTGATGGGCGCTCTCATGGCGGATGACGAGGCGATCCACGACGACCTCGATGGTATGCTGCTTGTACTTGTCTAGCTCGAAGGTTTCGCTCAGGTCGCGCACGTCACCATCTACGCGCACACGCACGTAGCCGGCGCGGCGCATCTCCTCAAAAACCTGGCGATATTCGCCTTTGCGCCCGCGCACCAGTGGAGCAAGCAGCAAGAGCCGCGCGCCGTCGGGCTTGCCGACAATCGCATCCACCATCTGCTGCACGGTTTGCTGGCTGACCTCGCGCCCGCAGTTGGGGCAGTGCGGGTGGCCTACGCGCGCAAAGAGCAGGCGCAGATAGTCGTAGACCTCGGTGACAGTGCCGACCGTCGAGCGCGGGTTGCGCGAGGTACTCTTCTGGTCAATCGAGATGGCGGGCGAGAGACCATCTATATGATCGAGATCAGGCTTTTCGAGCTGGCCGAGGAACTGCCGCGCATACGACGAGAGCGACTCGACATAGCGACGCTGGCCCTCGGCGAAGATGGTATCGAACGCGAGGCTGCTCTTGCCGGAGCCAGAAAGCCCGGTGATGACGACCAGCTTATCGCGGGGAATCGTGACATCAATATTCTTCAGATTATGCTCGCGCGCGCCACGCACGACGATATGGTCAAGCGGCATAAATTCAGCCTTCTCCGGTCTACACACGCTTTGGCGACGCCCCTGTTTCGGCGCGTCTGGTCTGCCTTGCGAACACATGCGCGATTGTGGAGGGCCATCTCAGTATAGAACGTCTGTACGAGAAGGTCAAGCAGGCGTGACGTCCTTCTCAGCCTGCTCAATTGGCCACAGACGCTCTCTCAGATTGTACAGGACTGGGGGGAGAGGACGCCAAAACGTCACGCTCGTAGGAGAGGCATGACCATCAGCGGTCACTATTTGTCATCGTGTTCGCGCTGGGAGCGACGATACTGCTGACGCAGGCGAAAGACGCGAATCTGTGTGGCGATGGCGCTGAAGGGATTGCGGCGGATCGGCGTCACATGCGCAGTCGCGGACCCACGCCACTGCGGCGCATGCTGGGGGCGAAAACGTCCCCTCCAGCCGACGACGAGCGCCACTACAAAGAGGACAAGCGCGACCACGCCGATGATTCCAGAGACGAGGTCGGCGGCGCCGTCGAAGTACGCCAGGCCGCAGGCGATCAGCGTGAACAGAATGCTCACCAGCATCAGCGTCTCGACGAAGGAGATCGTCATGGTGGGCATCGAGCGGGAGCGCACAGGGGGGCGCTGTACGGGGCGAATGCGGTCGCCGAGACCACGCCGAGGCTCAGACTCCTCCATCCGACTGAGGATTTCTTCGATCTCGCGTTGGTATCTATTGGGCATTGTCACGAACCCCCTGGAGCAGTCCACGCCACCGATTGCGCCTGGGCGAAGTCTACCCGCCGTCAACTAAGTATAGTCCAGAGCTTTCACCAAGGGCAAGTAGCGACAGCTACGGCTTTCCTGACGCTCCATGCGAGGGGTGAGGACGAGCGCGCTCGATCGGCCTATACCCCATGCGATAGCCTGTCGCGTGCCAGTTGGCGCGCTCAGACGACTGGCTGCGCCGTCATGCCAATGAAGAGATGGCCCAACTCATCTAAAGTGCGCAATCCGCCCGTGATTGACCGTGATTGACAGTGTAGCGCACGATGTATAGAATGCGGCCGACTGGTACGGATAGGGCGCCGCCAGCGCGATGATCGGCCGCCTCATGAGCGGGTTGGGAGGGGACAATGAATCAGCGTGCGCAGTACGATGGGCAACGACACGTCCTCGAAGAAGAAATCCGTAAGCAGTATGCCGAACTCCAGGAACACAAGCCCAACATTCTCGTCGTTGGGCGCACGGGAGTTGGGAAAAGCTCGCTCATCAACACGATCGTCGGTGAAAAGCTGGCGCAGACGGGCGCGGGGCGGCCCATCACGCAATTCTACTCGATCTACCAGCATCCCCTCCTGACCATGATCGACTCGATGGGCTGGGAGGGCGGACGCGAAGGCGAGCAGCGTTTTCGCGACGACACCACGCGCCTGCTCCAGGAGCGCCGTACCACTAACGTCGATGATCATATCCATATCGTCTGGTACGTCATCGCGGCGTCTGATGCGCGCTTTCAGGATTTCGACGCGCAACTCGTGCGCGAGGCATTCAGCGGCGTTCCGGTGCTATTCGTCCTGACCAAGTGCGACATCATCAGCGAAGAGGCCCTCTCGCAGGTGGAGCAGGCAATCAAGAGCGCCGCTACGTCTATGGCGCAACAGGCCACGAGGAGCATGCCCGCGCCGCGCATTGTTGGGATTATCCGCACGGCGGCCGACCCACTGCCGCTGTTGCGACTGGCGCCGTGGGGCATGGAAGCGGTGGTCGAGGCGACTCGCGCTGAGTTGCCCGCGCTCTATCGCGACGCCTTTGACGCCGCGCAGACCGTGGACTTCTCGCTCAAGGCCAGCAAGGCGCGCGCAAGGGTCCTGGCGGCGGCGGCCTCCGCAGGCGCCATCGGCCTCATCCCTATTCCTTTTTCCGATTCGTTACTGCTCACTCCACTACAGATCACGATGGTCACGTCGATTGGCCTCATCTATGGCTTTGGCGCGGATCCAGGCTCGCTCTCCACACTGATTGCAGGCTCCATCATGCCGCTCGCGACGGAATCGGTGGGCGTTTCTGTCGCGAGCAACCTGATCAAGTTGATCCCTGGGGCTGGCACGATTGTGGGCGGCATGATCTCTGGGGCGGTCGCGTCGAGTATCACGGCGATCATCGGCTTCACGTTCCAGCAGGCCTTCCATCAAATGGCGCTGATGAAGGCCAACGGCCAGCCCGTCTCGATTGACGCGGCGGCGCAGTTCCTGAAGCAGGCGCTGCCACAGATCATGAAGCAGGTGCAAGAGCGTGGAATCAAGAACGTGCTCTCTGATGGTACGGACGAATGACGACGCTCAGCGCGCCAAATATCGTCGTCATCGGGCGGTCAGGAGTGGGGAAAAGCTCGCTCATCAATCGGGTGTTCGGCGCGTACCTCGCCGCGACTGGGGCTGGCCGACCGATCACGCGCTACTATCGGCGCTACGCTGATGAGCATATCGTGCTGTTTGACACGCCCGGATGGGAGCTGGGCAAGGATGGCGAGGCCGCGTTCTACGCCGACACTCAGGCGTTTTTGCAGCACTATCGCACCGTCACTCCTACCGACCATATTCATATGGTGTGGTACACGATTGACGCGCCCAGCGCACGGTTCACCGACTTCGACGCCGCGCTCATCACCACGCTGCTGCGTAACTATCCCGTCTTTCTCGTGCTGACAAAATGTGACATCGCCCGTGACGAGGAAACGGCGGCGATCATCGCTGCGGTCGAGGAGGCGCGTATGCCTAACGTCGTGGAGATTTGCAAGGTTGCGGCGCAGCCCAGTTATGGCGAGCCGATGGGGGTGGATCAGCTGGTGAGTAGCTCATTTGAGCAACTGCCTCTGATGGAGCGCCAGGCGTTTGAGCTGGTAGCTTCGGTCAAGTTGGCGCTGGAGCAGGCGATGGTGGTCAAAGGAAAAGTCGCGCGCAACCGCATTCTCGTGGCTGCTGGCGAGGCCGCCGCCGCTGGGGCGATTCCGATACCTTTTCTCGATGTGCCGATCCTGCTCGCTGTCAGCAATACGATGATCTACCATGTCGGCGAGGTCTATGGACTCGACAAGGCGGCGGTAGATTCGATGATCCAGGAAAAGCAGATTCGCCGCTGGGTCCACAGCGCCGTCGTCGGACGTAGCATGTTGTTCGAGCTCGTCAAGTTCATTCCCGGTGTCGGGACGATTGGCGGCGGCGCGATGGACGCTGTGACCTGCGCCACCGTCACCGGGGCAATCGGCTACTCCTTCAACCGCATCTTCCGCGAGGTCGCCTGGCGCCGCTGGCGCGAGGAAGGCTACAAGGTTGACGATGCGTGGGTGCAGCGGCAACTGGATACGACTTTCCAGCGCATCTGGGCTGACCTGCGGCAAGGGAAAACAGGCGCCCTGGAAGAGTATGAAGGCTAGGCGCTGGTGTTCCTCTCTCGGACCATGCAGCGGGAATGTATGCGTGTGTGACTGACGCTTCGCACACATCGTCCTTGCTCGTGTATGGCCAGTAGAGGATGGAAAGGCGTGACGCTCATGACCGAGGATACCCAGCATGCCCAGGGTTCTGCGACGACTGCGCCTGATGGTCAGGGCGCTGCGGCGGTGACGGGGGCTAGCGCCGCAGCACAGTATGACGGGCGCCACCCGCATGTTGCGCTGGTCGGTCGAGCAGGCTCTGGCAAGACGGCGCTGGCGCTGGCGCTGTTTGGCGCGGAGAGCCAGCCAACAGCGACTGGCGCCAGCGCACGGTATCAGAGCGATGCGGCGCCTGTGGTCGTGGATGATCTGCCCGGATGGGTCAATGGCGAGGAAGGCAGCGTGAGCGCGCTGTTCTCTTATCTGGAGCATGCGGACGCCGCTGGACCGTCTCTGGTCGCCATCTGGTATGCGCTGGACGCCTCATCCGCGCGTGTCACCGACTACGAGCTCGAGCTGATTCGCCGCCTCGCTCAGCTCTTTCCAGTGGTGGTTGTCTTGACCCGCACCGATCTGGTCTCCGCTGAGGCGCGGGATGCAATGCGGGCTGCCATCGACGGGGCGTCTATCGCCAACTGCCTGGGCGTCGTCGCTGCTGCGGCGGATCCGCTGCCTGCGCTTGGCATGGCTCCGTATGGCATCGCCGATGTGGTGGCGCTGACGCCCCGACGCGCTCTGCAGGCGCGCTACGAGCCGCCCCGCGCTCACGCGGACGTCGCCACAGAGCGCGCCGCGAGCCAGCCGGAGACTCAACGAGCGTCCACCGCAGGCTCACCGGGTCAGTCGGCGGCCACTGCTCAGCAATTCGCAACGCGGAGCGAGTACGCAAGGCGAGACCGACGCGATGAAGAGGCGTATGCCGCGGCGACGGGCGAGGGCGCGTCATCCAGGGCGCTGCTCGTCGTGCTGGTTGTGTTTGCCCTGGCGTTGGCGCTGGTGTTGCTGGGGCGCAGGCGGCGCAATCAGGAGTCAGCGGACGCTGAGTAGCTCCGTGATCTATTGCGGCTCACACGACCCTAATGCAGCGGCGCGGTAGGCGGCATGTGCAGGGCGAAGGTCTGCATCAGCGCCAGCTTGACCTTGAACAGCGCCGCTAGCTCGACCACCGCCAGTATCACCGACAGGGTGAAGTACGGCAGAACCTGCCGCCAGCGCTCGAAGTGTCCGACGAGCGGTGTGAAGCAGATGGCAAACACCAGATTCACGAACGTGAGCGCAAGGATGAGACCCAGCGAGCTGAGGATGGCGATTGGGTAGAGCAGCCATGCCGTCTGTGAAGCGACCGCCAGCACCGTGAGCAGCAGCAGCGGCAGCATGGCTGCGAGCTGCGCGAACGACCTAAATGACGGACGCGCGTCCTCCTGGCGCCAGAGCAGGCCGTTCGTTACGGGCAAGATGAAGCTGACCATCGCCACTCCGGCGCCCAGGCCGGTCAGCAGGCGCAGCACGTTTTGCGGCTGGTAAAGGTGCGGCGCGCCCAGATCGTGAAAGAGCGAGTTGAGGCCGTCCACCGCCATCACGAAGACCAGCGCCAACAGCAACGCCGCCACGCGCAGGCGCGGCAGTCGCGCCGCGCGCACGCGCCCCGCGCCGAGCAGCGTGAGAAACCCGAGCGCGAAGCCGAGGTAGATGCCGGTATTGCGCGAGCAGAGCGGCAGCTGCTGTCCAGCGGGGAAGAACGAGTGGCTAGGAATCTCTGAGCAGATGCCGCCATCGAGCGCGCGCAGCCGGTCGAGCAGCGTGTCGCCAGGCAGGAAGATCAGCGCCGCGAGCGCCACGATGTAGAGCGCCGCGAGCGCGAGTAGCGCCCAGAGCGGCGGCTCCCAGACACGCTCCAACCACCGCGCGCGGGAGCGTGGGTCAACCTGCGCCTGCTTCACCGCCATCGAGCGTTCCCTCTCCTGAGTCCCATCGGGCGCTGCGCTAGCGCAGCGTGAAACCGCCGACGATGCTGTTCATCACGAAGAGCCAGTTGAAGAAGATCGCCACGCCCATGAAGGCTAGCAGCGCGCCCGTCACGCGCTCGATGGTCCGCAGATGCGGTGTCAGGCGCTTGAGGCGTGGGGCCAGCCAGTCGAACGCAAGCCCCAGCGCGATGAATGGCAACCCTAGTCCCAGAGAGTAGATGGCCAGCAGCAGCACGCCAGCGCCAAGCGCATGCGCCTGCGCTGCGACCACGAGAATGCTGGCGAGAATCGGGCCGACGCAGGGAGTCCAGCCGAGGGCGAAGATCAGGCCGATCAGGAGCGAGGCGGCATAGCTCGCCTCACCCGTGCGTACAGAGAAGCGCCGTTCGAAGTCGAGGCCAGGAATGTGGATGAGCCCGGCGACGTGCGCGCCCAGCACGACCAGCGCCACGCCACCGATCTCGCGCAGCGCAAGCTGGTGGTCGGAGAGGAACGCGCCGAGCACGCTAGCTGTGGCGCCGAGCGCGATGAAGGTGATCGTGAAGCCCAACACGAAGGCCATGGCATGCAGCGTGGTGGCGCGCCGCTGCGCCAGCCGCTGCGCCTTATCCACCTGCTGCCCTTCCCAGATGCCAGGGCCGACCAGTCGCGCGATGTAGACCGGCGTCAGCGGCAAGACGCACGGCGAGACGAACGAGAGCAGCCCCGCGAAGAATGCGGCGAGCAGTGGAACGGCGCCCATGCGATACCTGGCTTCTATGCTAAAGATAGGTGGATGGATGGCGGCTGGCCAGCGCGCAGGGCGGCGATGACGCCGCGTCTGGCCTTGCTCTGACCAGCAGTATAGCAGACATTCGCCAGCCGTCGGCCACTCGGAAGGCGCTCAGAAGCAGCAACTATCCTTGAAGCCGCAGTTGGGGCAGATCGTTGCCTTGCCGCCTTTCAGATCAGGCATCGGCGCGCTGCAGACCGGGCAGGGCATCTCGTCCGCCGCTAGCTCCGATGCTCGCGTCGGAGCCGCGTCTGCCGGCGTCGCCTCCGGCTGTGCGCCAGCGCGCACGCTGGATTGTGATGGCTGGCTCGACATCTCGATTCTTCCCTCCACAGCGCGTTACACCCGATGCTATTGTACCCCAGCTACATGCGCTGAGACATCCTCTCGTCTGGTTGGCGCCGCGCGCGATGGGCGTGGTATAATCAGCGACACGACGACTTAGTGTATAAAGTACACTAAAGGTCTTGGCGGAGACGAGCTGGGCGCTGTGGCCCGCTCGCAGACGCGAAAGGAGCCGGGACATGACCGGACCGACCACGCGAATCGGGCCTTCTGTGCCATCGGTGCACGCTCAATCTAGCCAGTCGCTGGCGCCGACAACGACGCCGGCCTTCGATCTGATAATCATTGGTGGAGGCGTCGCCGGCCTCTCGGTCCTGCTGTCGCTGCCTGCGAGTCTGCGGGTGGCGCTGCTCACCAAGGCCGCTCTGGGCGAGAGCAACACCCGCTACGCGCAGGGCGGCCTCGCTGCGCCTGTTGGGCTGGACGACGACCCCGACCTGCAGCTGCATGATACGCTCACAGCGGGCGCAGGCCTGGTAGATGAAACCGCCGCCCGCGCGATGCTCGCCGAGGCGCGTGAGGCGGTCGCCTGGCTGGTTGCGCAGGGAACGCGCTTCGATGAGCGCGAGCAGCGCGAGCATGGTGAGGAGCCGAACGGCGCGTCAGCTGCGCCGCCGCAACGCGCCGATCCACTGCGCGAGTTGGCCACGCGCTACGATCTGACCCTGGAAGCCGCGCACAGCCGCCGTCGTGTGCTGCATGCCCAGGGCGATGCGACTGGCGCGGAGATCGAGCGCGCGCTGGTCGCAGCGGCGCGCGAGCGTCCGAATACGACCGTGTTCGAGCATACGCTCGCGCTCGATCTGGCGGTCGAGGCGGGCATCTGCGCTGGCGTGGATGCGGTGATCGCCGGGCGTGTGACCCGCCTGCTGGCGACGAGTGGTGTGGTCCTCGCGAACGGCGGCGCCGGTCGGCTCTGGCTGCGCACCTCGAATCCTGTCGGGGCCACGGCCGATGGCGTGGCGCTGGCGTGGCGCGCGGGGGCGGCGCTGGCCGACCTGGAGTTCTGCCAGTTTCACCCCACCACACTGGCGGTGGATGGCCCCGATGGCGAGCCATTCCTCGTCTCCGAAGCGGTACGCGGCGAGGGCGCCTGGCTGCTCAACACACGCGGCGAGCGCTTCATGCCGCGCTACCATCCCGACGCCGAGCTAGCCCCGCGCGATGTCGTCGCGCGGGCGATCCTCAGTGAGATGCTCGCCGAAGACGCCCCGTGCGCCTACCTCGATCTGCGTCGCCTGCCCGCTGAGGAGACACGCGCGCGCTTCCCCAGCATCACTGCCGCCTGCCGGGAGCGCGGTCTGGACCTCGCCACCGATCTGATTCCCGTTGCGCCAGCGGCGCACTACTACATGGGTGGCGTTGTGACAGACACCTGGGGTCGCACGACGCTGCCCAACCTCTATGCCGTCGGGGAAGTCTCCTGCACGGGCGTGCATGGGGCAAAC
>VFSW01008099.1_pt1 | contig 15140 bp, 16 predicted proteins | sample 5358111 | NCBI WGS metagenome assembly VFSW01 (sample SAMN11554181, study PRJNA540505) | mine drainage metagenome | isolation source: sediment from site ElyBrook_90M | place: USA: Ely Copper Mine, Vershire, VT | collected 2017
GTCTACACTGTAGAACACCGCCGACTGACCGGAAGCCACGAATTTCTGCGGTTTTGCGAATTCCAAATGGTAATGCTCCGTATCACCAGCGCTCCCGGCTTGGCGGAAAAACTTTGCCCCTGAAAGCGGCTGGCGATACCGAACGCGTGCAAAAACCATGGCGCCATCAGCAATGGCCGCACCATCAATAAAATTCACGTTTGCGACCTCAACCACATCCCGGTATAGCGCGGGATTTTCACTTCCTTCAGCCAACGTTACCGTGTTCGCCGCCGCATCCTTGGCTGACACATAGAATGGTTTGCGCGCCACGGACTTTCCCGTGCCCGCACCCATACTAGCGCCCGCACCACGGCCCGTCTTGGGGAATTTGAAGTCCGCTGCAATATGCCGCTGGCCGATCGTATAAAATTCGGCACCGGAATGTTCACCAATCCTTTCGCCGGAAGTCGTCACAAGCGCACCGCGCCGCTCCGGAATATACTGCTTCAGAAAATCTTCAACGGAAATATTGCCTAGAAAACATATCCCCTGCGAATCCTTCTTCTCTGCCGTTGGCAATCCGGCCCGGCGGGCCATAGCGCGCACGTCAGATTTTAGATACGGGCCTATTGGAAACAAGCAGTGCGCAAGCTGCGCTTGCGTAAGCGTCCAGAGAAAATACGATTGATCTTTGCTTTTGTCGTTCGCTTCAAATAATCCATAGCCGTGCGCGGCGGGCGCGATCTTCACATAATGCCCCGTGGCCACGTAGTCCGCGCCCATCGCAAGCGCCTTTTCCAAAAACAATCCGAACTTTATCTCCCGGTTGCACATCACATCCGGATTCGGCGTGATTCCCACGCGGTAGCCCTCTATCATGTAGTCCACAACGCGCCGCTTGTATTCCTCCTCAAAATCCCAAACGTAGAACGGAATCCCCAAATGCTCAGCCACGCGGCGCGCATCCTCTGCGTCCCGCTCGGCACAGCCATCAAGATTATAACAACGCATAAAAACCCCGACCATCTCATGGCCTTCGTCTTTCAGAAGCATCGCCGCGACGGAGCTATCCACCCCGCCGGACATCCCTACGAAAACCTTAGGTTTTGCGTTATTTTTGGCCAGCATATGGCCATATAATACCTTAATTATTTCCTTTTGTCCTGCGTTTTGTCCCGCCTGTTCTCGTGCTCCAAAAGCTTTTCGGCCGGCGAGATGCCGCCAAGCGCCTTGTGCGGGAAATAATTCCAGGCATCCGTCACAAGCTCAAGCACATTTTCCAACTCCGCCGCATCACCACCGCGATCGAACATCGCCACGACCTTCATCATGTCATCGCTATCCTCCTCGTTGTAAATCGCACCCAACACGTGTGTCAGCGAAAAATCACTGCCGATTTCACGGAGCATTTCCACAATCTCCCTCTCAAGTTCCTTCCGCCGCGCAAGAATTTCCTTTTTTGATTCGGCGCCGGCCGATCCCGCCGGAGCAAACTGCCGGCCCCATATTTCATTTGCATATTTCGGCGTCATATTCATCTTTTCATTTCGAAATTTCTTTTTTGTTGCTTCATCAATTTCCATCGAAAAAGTATCCGCGCCGACCAATTCATAATGGTCGCCGACATTCGCGATACGGCCGAAGAATACGTCGCCAACTCCAGCTTGATGGGTCAAGGATTTTTCATGCACGAACCACTCCATATCCGTTTGCAGGTCGCGCAGGCCAAGCCCATGATCGCGTTTCACGCTCAGCACTTCAAAAACGCCGAATTTATTGTCACGCAAATTCCGATATAAGGCCATTTGATTTTCTTTGAACTGAAACGGATTTTGGGCTATAAAATTTTCAAGCGCCGTTTTGCCGTTTTTCATCTTAAAATCGTACAGGAACCACTCGTTAAAAAATCCCTCGCCCTTCTCATCGCCCACATCCAGTGATCCGCCCCGCTCCAAATCCGGGAGGTCAAAAAATTCCCGCAACGCGCGCATTACCTCGTCTTTATATCCCGACGAGGTAAAGTAATATTCGTATATCTTTGAAATCGACCCTTCGGGCAACATTTATAGTTCTTTTACTTTTTTTAGCACTTCCTCAACGTTCCCGTTGCATACCAGATCCTTTTTTGTTGTGGCGATTTCCTTTGGCATAAAGTTTTATTACCCTTCGAAATCAGAGGCAATCTTCCAAATTCCTTTTTCCGTGAAAGCTGGGATTGTTTGACGATCTGCTTTATTCAGTAAATTGGAATAGGAGAGCTTTTTCTGTTTGGCGTATTCCCGAAGCAGAATGATCGTTTTGCCCTCCAAGTAAGCCAAGCGTTTATGATAACTATTGGTGAGCGCCCTGCTCATAATTTCTTCCATGATTTTTGTACTTCCTTTTTCGTCGTATTCCTTAAATGCCTCGTAATAGCGTGTCCGGTCGGTAAAAGCGATATTTATGGTCACGTACCCCTCGCGAATGAGCTCGTAATTGTTAATGACCCGCCCAATGCGGCCGTTCCCGTCGCAAAAAGGATGAATCTGCTCAAAAGTGAGATGCAGTTTAGCAAGACGCGCAACAATATGACCGTCTTTAGTCCCATGGTAAAGAGCAAGCATTTCCGTAAGCAATCGCTCGACATGCTGCGGATCAGCGCCTATATGCGTGCCGACCCGCACCCATTCACCAATTTTCCGAAAACGTCCGGCGATTTCATCGCGAATGTTGGATATAAGCATCCGATGTAACAACAGCATCATTTCCAAATTAAGTTCCGCCTCTTTGGCCTTGGCATCAAGGTATTCCATAACCCGGGCGAGATTTTTTGCTTCAAAAAGCTCCCGCTGACTGATGTAGCGATCCAGATCAAGCTCGAGCAATATTTTTTCCGTTTCTTCAAGAGTTAGCGTGCTATTTTCAATAGCATTCGAGTTGTAAACATGCTCTGGAATTTCCGTCTCAGAAATAAGCTTAATGAGATGCTCCTTACCCGACAAAGCTTTGTAATACCTCTCCCGAAGAAGATTGATTTGGCTATATACGTGTGGTTTTCTAGGCATATTCGTTAGTTTATCTCCATTTTAGTCCATTTTCACTAATATGTCAATGATAATCGTGAAATATGATAAAAAATCTCGAATTTTCACGATTATCCCTAGGGGAATTCCTTATTTTGTCCAGTCAAATCACTGTAGTGGACAAAAAGGAACTTTTTGACCAGTACAATGGATCAAACGTAAACAAACCGGCACGTTTCGGAAATATGACACTTTTGTACGCTTGGCGAAGCGTGGGTTTTAATCCGACCCGAAGATCCTAAAACGGCGCATTTCGTTTACACCCGCTCCACGTACTCCCCCGTCTGCGTATTGATGCGGATCAGTTCGCCCTCATTCACAAAGAGCGGCACATTGATTTTGGCACCGCCTTCTATGGTCACCTGCTTGGTGCCTCCCTGTGCGGTGTTGCCGCGGATCGCCGGCGGCGCCTCTATCACTTTGAATTCCATCTTGATAGGGATGTCCACTTTAATAACCTTTTCCTGGAATGTGAATAACAGTACTTTGGTGCTTGGTTTCAAAAACTGACCCTGTTCACCCACTAATTCTCCGGAAAGAGAAAAACGATTCTTGGGATTGCCCTCCTCATGGAACCAATACTCTCCGCGGCTCGCGTAGATGAATATGGCGGATTTCTTCTCTATCTCCGCCTCTTCAAACGAATCGCTCGGCTGGAAATTACGGTCAACAATTTTACCCGTAACCAGGTTCTTGATGCGCGTCTGCACTACCGCTTTCCGCTGCTGCATGCGCAAAAAATGGGACTCAAGCACCTCATACGGCGCCCCGTCCATAATAAAAAGAATCCCTTTGGTGAGATCGGTATAGGCCAGTGCCATAACGGGTATATGATAAACCAAAAACCGCCGGGAGGTCAACTCCGGGCGGTTTCCGGTTTGCGAAAGTATATACGTTCAGTACTCGTCGCGATTCCCTTCAGGCCTTCCTTCGCCCCTCGGACGGTCTGTGCGCGGAGGGCGGGTGCTCCCTTCCGGTTCCTCGATCTTGAGGTTCACGCGCGCGTTGTTCTTCACGCCCACGATCCTCAAAAGGGAACGGATGGCTTTTGCCGTAGCGCCTTGACGGCCCACGACCTGGCCCATGTCCATCGGATTCACGCGAAGAGAGAGCAGAACGCCCATTTCGTCAACCTTGCGTTCAACCTTCACGTCCTCCGGATGGTCCACAAGGGACTTCACCAGATACTCCAGGAATTCCTGGTCTGCGGTATTTGCGGTAGATGAATTCGCCATTGAATTGCTCGTATTGCTTCGACCTTTCGCTATGTGTTAAGCGATTGCCTAATTATAGCAAATTAAACAAAATTGTCAAGTATTTCGGGGAGCTTATGCTGCGGCCTGTCCAGCCACTTCCGGCTTGGCTTCCCCTGCCGGGGCCGCCACTGCAGTGTCAGCAGCCGGCGCTGTTGCCGCCTTTTCCGCTGCGTGTGGCTTCCTCATCTTTACTACGATTTTCGGAGCAGAAAGGATGCCATGTTCCACAAGGAGGTTATGTGCGGTCACCGTAGGCTGGGCGCCCGCCTTCATCCAATAGGCAACCTGCTCTTTATTGATCACTGCCGCCTTGGTGAATGGATTATATGAACCCAAATCCTCCACGGGCGGAGCCGCCATTTTTGACTTCTTTTCAGCAACCACCACCCGGTAGCTTGGCTGGTGCTTCTTGCCGACGCGCTGCAATTTGATCGCCAACATAGGGAACAGTATAGCAAAATCTAAAACCCCGCGTCAAGCAGGGTTTTAGATTCTTTTAATGCAAAACAGGTCTAGCGCGACTCGGTCCGCTCCCGCAAACGGTTCAAAAGGTGGTTTGCGTAGTCCTTGCCGCCCAGGCCAAAGGCCAGGCCGCCCGCGAGGGCAAGCATGGCAATGAATCCCGTCACAATGCTCTGAATGATGGTCACCGCGATCTGCAGCTGCGTAAGCGCCGCAAGAAAACCAAAGATGACGATGGACCACCACGTGAGCGTGCCCAGGAAGTGCGCCGCGTGAAGCTTGGCGCTCAGCACGGACGCCGTCACGACCCGGCGGATGAAGTTCCCCACGACCACCGCGGCCAGCATGATAAGGACCGCCGCAATCACGTTCGGGATGTACACCAGGATCTGGTTCAGGAACGTGGAGAGCGCGTAAAGGCCCAAGCTGCTGCACGCAGCGAGCAGAAACGCGAGCACGATGAACCAGTACACCAACCGGCCGAGGAAATACGACCCTCGCAACCGCAGGCCTGCCCGCTCAAAGTACGGCTTCAAGCCGAGCTTCTCCAGGAAGGTGTCCAGGCGCAACGCATCGAATACTTTTTCCACCAGGAGCCCCAACCCAGCGGCCACAATAAGCCCGATGATCAAAACCAAAATGGCGCCGACCAGGCTCGGTATATAATTGGCGAATTGAAGCCACACGTTCTGGAGTGAGGCGACCACTACATCAGTCCAACTCTGTACGATCATAGTAGATGTATGAAGAAATCGGTGAAAGTCGACCTTTTACTATCCGTATTTATTATACCAATTCGCGTTTTACGGCGCGGTGGATGAGGCAAGCGCCTGATTCAAAACCTTCACAAAGTCGTCGTAGCCGTTCGGATTCGGGATCTGCGTCTGATTCACGAAAAACGTTGGCGTATGATCTATTTTTGCCGCATTCCCGCTCGCCACGTCCGCCGCGATCTTGTCCGTGACCGCCGTAGAACTCATATCCTGATCGAATTTTACAACGTCAAGGCCGAGCGATGAAGCGTAGGTGTTGAACTGGCTCGCGGCGGCTTCCGGCAAAACCGACACCCACGCATTCTGGTTCTGGTATAAGAGATCGTGCATCTGCCAGTACTTCCCCTGAAGGCCCGCCGCGCCTGCCGCCTCCGCGCCGATCTGCGCATCCGGGTGGATGCTGTAGAGCGGGAAGTTGCGGAAGGCAAAGAACACCGTGCTGCTGAAGTTCGCCACGATCTGGTTCATGATCGGCGACCATTCCGCGCACGCCGGGCATTCGTAATCACCGTACTCTATCACCGTCACTTTTGCCTGCGGATTGCCACGCGTCCAGTCGCCGGACGTGATGGCCGGGACCGTGGTAGCCACAAAACCGGGCGGCGTGCCGCCCGCAGGTCCGGATGAGAACCCGCCGGACATCACTCCCGCGACCACAACGACCACAATGACCAATGCCACAAAGCCAACAATGAACCAAAGGGTTATTTTATCCATGGACACAGTATACCAAAAAATCCCGCCATCAGGAACGGTTGTGCCGCAAATTATCCATCGCCCAGCAGTATTCAATCACAAGGAACGCAATCCACCACGGCTCATCTGCGGCGATAAGGAACCAGATCCCAAAAATGAGCGCCAGCGTCTCAATGATCCAAAACACCACGTCAAAGATCTGCTCGTGACGCGACACCTTCTCATTATTCGTGATGTACAGCAGAAATTTCCACATGGCGATACTATTTCATTTCGGAAAGCCATTCTCTTAAAGAAGAAACCACATCACTTATCGTATCATATTCTATCACCCGATCGGCGATTCCCCGGATAGTGTCTTTAATAAGGGTCCCTCGTTTTGCTATGACGACCACTTTCTTATTTAATGCGAAAGCAATGCCTGCCTCTACCGCCCTTCCCGTAGGTTTCATAGTCATATCAATCAATAGCGCATCAGATTTCTCTATTTCATCTTTAGCACGCCTCATCAAATCATAAGGATTGTTGAATTTCTTCTTATAGTTTTCGACGTCTCGAATAAAACAAAAATCTTCAAAACCTGCCTGTGCCATAAGTCCGCACAGTTCCTCAATCTCTTTCCTATTATTGCCCTCTTGGAAATTTGTAGTTATATAGAGTTTCATAACGAACCGTGGACCCAGGGAGAATCGAACTCCCGCCTCCGCAATGCGAATGCGGCCCCCGCTCTCAATTCCGTTTACCTTGTGGACCCAGGGAGAATCGAACTCCCGCCTCCGCAATGCGAATGCGGCGTAATACCACTTTACTATGGGCCCGTATGCCCTTCGCATAGTAAACGGAATTGAGAGCGTGTAAAACTGCTTTGCGCGCCTATGGCGCGACCCACTTTACTATGGGCCCGTATATCTCTTGGAGGATGATACCATCAGCAAAAAACTGTTTCAACTGAAGCTGAATCGGTACCGCAAGCTAGGGTTTGCTTTCGAAGAACCATAAGCTGAGGCGAGGAAATGAGCAACGTCCGAAGCGAGTAGAAATTTTGCCGGGTGCCCGCGACTCCGGGAGCAGGGCGGCAAAATTTCGTGAGGAGCGAGGACGCTGCCCTCGCCGTAGCGGGTTCAAGAAAGCAGACCCTAGCCTGCGGCGGAGGGTTCCAGCTTCAGGGAAACAATCTTTGAGGTCCCATCCTCTCCGAGCGTCACGCCATAGAGAATATCCGCCGCCTCCATCGTGGCGCGGTTGTGCGTGACCACCAGGAATTGCGTCTTCTTTGAGAACTCCTTGAGCATCTCGCCGAAGCGGCGCGCGTTACGTTCGTCGAGCGGCGCATCGATCTCATCCAGCACCAGGAACGGCGGCGGACTTACGGCGACCATTGCAAAGAGCGCCGCGATGCCCACCAGGCTGCGTTCGCCGCCGGAGAGCATATCAAGCGACGTCACTTTTTTGCGCGGCAGGCGGATATCTATGTCCACACCCCCTTCGCGTGCGAACGGCGTTTCGGCAACCACATCCGTTTCTGCTTCGGCAGAATCGGCAGCCGCCGCTTTGTTCCCGCCTTCCTCTTCCTCGTCCTCCGCCGCCTTCGGTACGCGCGGTTTTTCCACTTTCAGCCTTGCCATGCCGCCGCCGAACATGAGCGCAAAAAATTTTCCGAACTCTTCATTAATCTTCACCAGCGATTTTTCAAATTCCGTCTTTATCTTCTCGCTCAATTCCTGCATCAAATGCGTAAGGTCCGCCACCGCACGTTCCAGATCCTCCGATTCTTTCGTCAGAAATTCATAGCGCGCCTCCGTATCTTCCGCCTCTTTCATAAGTGCGTGATCCACCTCGCCGATGGATGCAAGATCGCCGCGCAGGCGGAAGATCCGCCGTTCCATTTCCGGAAGGTCGTCTGTGCGGACGGCGGCCGCGGCGCGTTCTCCCGCCTCGCCCGTACCCGTACGGGCCGCGTTCGCACCTGTAAATTCCTCCACATGCCGCCCCGCCTGCGTGATCTGGTGCACCACCTCTTCATGCCGCAGCGTGATCCGCTCTTTTGCAAGCAGCTGCTCGCGGTTCCGGTTCTCCCACTCGGCAAGCCGGTTCTTTGCCGCCTGCACCTCCGCCACCGCCGCCTTAAACATTTTATAAAACCCTTCCTGGTTCTCTTCGTACGAACCTTCCTTCCCGCGGAGCGCAACGATCTCCTGATCCAGCGCCTTCAATTCCCGTGCAATCTTCTCCAGCTGCGGCGTGAGAACGTCCGCCGCCCCGCCGCCCGCCCGCGCCACGCTTTTCTCCTTTTCCAAAAGCACGTCATTGATCTCCTCCAGAATGCTTTCCACTGTAGCGTGGAGCTCCAGCGGGTCCTCTTCCAATGCACGCTCTAATTCATCCTTCATGGCCTTCACCACGCCAAGGAGCCGTTCGGCAGAAGGCCCGCCGCCGCGCGCGGCATTTTCACCCTGCGACGCCATCAATTCAATCTGCGCCTCCAGGCGGCCAAGGTCTTTTTGTAACGAACTCCGCCGCTCGCCCAGCTTTTGGATCTCTGCACGGATTGCCGCAAGGCCTTTTTTCTCCTCCGGCTGGCTCGCTTCTATCTCTGTCTGCTTCTTCTCCGCCGCGCGCCGCGCCGCATCCAACGCTTCCCATTCTTTCTTGCTCGCCGCGATCAGCTTATCAGCATCCGCATGTTTCTCCGCAAGCTCCTTCAGCTGGAACCCAAAAAATTGCGCCTCCAGCGTACGGAGGTCCTCTTCCAGCGCGCCGCGGCGCTCCCAGCGGTTCGTCTGCCGCTTCAAAGACCGCAGATGCGGCAATATCTCCTCAATGAGCGCCTTCGTTTTATCCAGATTAATGCTGCTGTTCTTGAGCCGCCGCTCGGCGTCGGATTTTTTGAGCTGGTATTCACGGAGGCCCAGCAGTTCCTCTATCATTTCACGCCGCTCCATGGGCGTGGAACGGATGAAAAGGTCGCTATCCCCCTGGCCGATGATGATGAGCCCGCGCGAACCCATCCGCGCCTTTGCAAAGAAATCAATAAGGTCGCGCAGGAGCACCTCCGACTTATTCAGAAAATATTTACTGTCGCCGCCGCGCGAGATCTGCCGCATGATTGCCACTTCTTCAAAATCCACCGGGAAAAACTTATTCCGATTCTCAAAATGCAGGCTGGCGGAGGCCATCCCCACGCGCGGGCGCTTCTGCGTGCCGGCAAAGATGAGATCCTCCACTTTGGCGCCGCGCAGGTTCTTGGCATCCCGTTCGCCCAAAAGCCAGCGCAGGGCGTCTACAACATTGGACTTTCCGGAACCGTTCGGTCCCACGATTGCCACAATGCCCGCCGGAAACTCCAGAACCGTCTTTCCCGCAAAAGATTTGAAACCGTTCAGCTCAAGTTTTTTCAGGAAATGGGACATGGCGCGCGGAAAAATTATTTCTGTTTGGCAAGCTTTGCAAGCGCGTTCTTTGCCGCCTCAAGCTCCGCCTCCTGTTTGGATGCGCCTTCGCCTTCCGCCGTGAGCTTCTCACCGACGTATACGCCCATTTTGAACACGCGCCTGTGTGCGGGACCCTCTTCACCGAGCGTGCGGTACGTGGGCGTGACGCGCAGTTTCTCCTGCACCAGTTCCTGCAGTTCGCTCTTGGCGTCCTTGTAGCTCCGCGTCTTCACCACCTGGTCCAGATTGTTCATCACGTTCTTCTTCACGAACGCATGAACCTTCTCCATGCCCTGATCCACGTACATCGCGCCGATCACGGCCTCAATCGCGTTCGCCAAAATGACCTCGCGCGCCTTGCCGGTATCCCTGCGCTCGCCGCGGGACATAAGAATATGATCGTCCAGGCCGATGGATTCCGCCACGCGCGCCAAAATCTGGTAATTCACGAGCGCCGCGCGGAGCACGGTCAGCTTCCCTTCCGGATATTCCGGGAATTTTGCGAATAATTCTTCGGACACGATCAATTCCAAAACCGCGTCGCCCAGATATTCCAGGCGTTCATTGTGCGGCAGCTGCCACCTCGGGAACTCATTCAAGTACGAACGGTGCGTGAGGGCTTCGGTCAAAAGGTCTTCGTTCTTGAATGAAATTCCGAGCTTCTTTTCTAGTGATGCATGATCCATGTTATTGCGCGGGCGCCGATTTCCGTTCGCACACTTCGCGGTAGATGGTGCCAAGGACGCCGTTTATGAACCGTGCGGCGTTCGGCCCGCCATAATTCTTGGCAAGCTCTATGGCCTCGTTGATGGCCACCTTCGGCGGCACTTCGTCCGGGTCGGCGTACAGAAGTTCGTACAAACCTATGCGCAGGATGTTGCGGTCTATGATTGCAATCTTGTCCAACGGCCATTCGGGCGCGGCTTTTATGATCACGTTGTCTATGTGCTTCAGGTGCTCCGCGACGCCCTTCAAGATCTTCCAGGCAAATTCGGGCTCGTCAATGCCCGGCGCAAACTCCGCAAGGTTCCTCTCCAGAATTTCCGTCACATCCCGCTTCTGGCTGTAAAAATCCCATTCGTAAAGGGTTTGGAGGATCACGGTCCGTATCAAGTGTCTGGTTGCCATTGGTTTTTAAAAAGAACTTAGACCAACCGCCCCGCTACTTTGTCCCGCATTGCGGACATGCACGGTGGGCCATCTTGGGCGCGCCGCACTGTTTGCACACAAAAAGGCGCTGTTTTTTCATCGCCAAATGCGAGCGCCGCCGCCCTACTTTCCCTTTTGAATGATGTTTGACTGGTACGCCTCCCATGCGATTCTTCCTTGATTATCCTCTTATAGTACGCGAAGTTCCGGAAAACGTCAAACCGGGCGCCGGGCAGGGATCGCCGCAGGTGTTTACAATCCCCCGCCGCCGAGCCCTCCCAGGTTGCCGATGCCGTTTAATGATGACTGTACCAATTGCTGCGTCCAGACCACCAAGAGCCACACCATGATGATGGTGGAGATTCCCATCAGCACGCATGCAATGATACCGACCTGTTTTGCTTCCTCGTTCTCCGAGCGGAGATATTTCACGCCGGGCCAATAGCCCAGCGCAAGGAACGCGATCCACGGCATGAGGATGCTCAATGCATAGATCCACGCCTGCGTGCCATAAGTGGTTGAAAGCGGCCGCTCTTTGAGCGCCTTTCCGCAGTTCGGGCAAAAATACCACGTGAGCTGGACCGGCTGATGGCACACCGGGCAGACGGAAACCTCTGACGCGGAAACTGCGGGCGCGGGAACAGGGACAAGATCCATGCTTTTTATTATACCTTTTCCGTGCCCCCACCAGGATTCGAACCTGGGACCGTCTCCTTACCATTGGCAGCGAATGAAAAATGAAAGCATGGTTCCTATTTCAAAGGACATAGTGCCCCCACCAGGATTCGAACCTGGGACCGTCTCCTTAAACGGGAGCTGCTCTGCCAACTGAGCTATAGGGGCACTATGCCCAAAATAGCCATGCTTTCATTTTTAATGAGCGAACCGATGGGCAGAATTCCTATTCCGCAAAGGGAGCTGCTCTGCCAACTGAGCTATAGGGGCACTACGAACAATATGCAGTAAAACCAAGCTTATTATACCCTTTTTCTTACGGAAGCGCCACCAATAATCGCTATGCGTTCTCCTCGTCTTTTTTAAGCATCTCCAATGCTTCCTTCACGGTAGTCATGAACTGCGCGGGGAAGATGATCGTGGAATTCTTTTCCGTGGCAATCTCCGCCATGGTCTGGAGCGTGCGGAGCTGGAGCGCAACAGGATGGTGCGCAATGATGTCCGCCGCCTCGCCGAGCCGTTCGGATGCCTGGAACTCGCCTTCCGCTGCCACGATCTTTGCCCGCCGCTCGCGTTCGGCCTCCGCCTCCTTTGCCATCGCGCGCTGCATATTGTCCGGCAGAACCACATCTTTGATTTCCACCGCCGTCACCTGCACACCCCATGGTTCCGTATGTACATCGATCACGTTCTTAATCTGGTCATTGATTGCGGACGTCGAAGAAAGAAACTGATCCAGCATGAACTGACCGACCACGTTGCGCACCGTGGTCTGGCTGATCTGGTTCACCGCATCGTGCACGCTCTCTATGGCAACTACGGATTTCTCCGCATCCACCACGTGGTAGTATGCGACCGCAGCGATATCTATGGAAACATTGTCCTTGGTGATGATCTTCTGCGAAGGGATGTTCATGGTGATGGTCCGCAGATTGACGCGCACCATCCGTTCAAAAAGCGGCATCACAAAAATGAGTCCCGGGCCGCGCGTACCCGCAAGCCGTCCGAGCCGGAATACGACCGCGCGCTGATATTCATTCACCACCTTTATCCCAAAAACAAGAATGGCGAAGACAATAATGATAATCCAGGCAGTCAGATCCATGTTGTTTATACTTCTTTTATACGCTTCTTCATAAACACCGTCAATCCCCCGCGTTTTTGGTAACCGCACTTTCTGGCAAAACCAAAGTTCTTCCGCTCCGTCTCAAAATAAACGGCGGTGCCGCGCGCGAGCGACTCTATTTTCCGCATCATGGCAATGCCCACGCCCTGCCGCTGGTATTCCGGCACCACGATCATATCCAAGATCTTGGTATCAATGGCGCCGTCCGTAAGCGCCCGCGCGATGCCGATCAGTTCTCCCGCCCCGTTCCGCGCGGAGACCACAATGCCGCAATGCGCAAGCGACCGCCTCATCCGCGCCGCGGAATATTCCGCCGGCGTTCCCCACCCCAATTCCACATAGAGCGCCGCTGCCTCTGCGGGCCTTACGGAGCGCTTATCCGCGGAGATCACAATATCTTTCATGCTTTGTCCCATGTTTCTATGATTTCTTTATACGCGAGCGCGCTCGGACGCACCGTGCGCTTAAGCGTTCCATAATCCACATGGACCAGACCGAAGCACGGCCAGAATCCCTTATCCCATTCAAAGTTGTCCAGAAGCGACCAGTGAAAATATCCGCGCACATCCGCACCGTCGCGCAATGCTTTACGGACCCACGCAAGATGCTCGCGGAGAAACGTCTCGCGTTGCGCATCGCGGGCGTCGGCAATGCCGTTCTCCGTGATATAAACAGGCAAATTATATTTTTTGAGCGCCATCAGCACATGGTAGATCCCTTCCGGAAAAATCTCCCAGCCAAGGTCGTTCACGCGGATATTCTCATTCCGGCCATACCAGCCATGGATGCGGCTGCGGAAATAGTAATTGATGCCGATGAAATCCAGCGAGCCGCGCGCATGGTGAATGAGGTATGTATTCCAAAGACGCTCGCCGATGAACTTGAGGATGTTGTTCGCAATGCCGGTCACGGCATCAAAATACGTGAAATTCTCCGCCGTACCGATCATGGCGGAAGGGTTCGCCGCTTTGATGGCGCGGTAAGTGAGTCGGTGGGCGCGCACGCATTGACGCAGGCTGCGCCAGGCAAGGAAGAGATTCCGTTTTTGCGGCGGATAGCGCCCGGCAAGGTACGCATGGGACGAATATATCTGCGGTTCGTTCACCGTCACCCAAAATTTGACCTTTTCCCCGAACGCTGCCGCCATGATGCCGCCGTACCGCGCAAGGTAGCGTGGGAAATCCTTGTTCTGCACGCCGCCCTTCTCCGCAAGCCAGACCGGCAACGTGTAATGCCACAATGTGACGAACGGCTCCATGCCGCGCTCGCGGAGCGCACGCACCACTTCCTTATAATGATCGATCTCCTTTGTATTGAACCGCCCTTCTTCCGGCTCTACGCGCGACCACTCTATGGAAAAGCGGTGGGCCGTATGCGCCAGGGATTTTGCAATATCAAAATCCTCCCGGAACCGGCTGTAGTGGTCGCATGCCCTCCCTGAAATATAATTCTCCTTCCGCAGAGGATGGAGCGGCTTTGCTAGCAGATAGGGCTCCCACGGCGCCACAAGATGCTGCTTCTTGGCGGCGGCGGCCAGCCGCTCCGCGTTCTTGTTCTCCCACTTCGTCCAATCGTTATGCGTCCCGCCTTCCACCTGGTGGGATGCAGTCGCCGCACCGAAGAGAAATGCATCCTTCATTCCTCGCCCTCCAGCTCCTCCAATATTTTCTTTGCCTTTGCGCCCAATTTCTTCGGTGCCTTCACGATGAAGCTCACCAGAAGATCGCCCCGGCCGCCGAACGGGAATCCGGCGCCAAAATGCGGCATACCCTCGCCCGGCACGCGGAGATTGTCCTTCAGATTGAATCCCGCAGGGATATCCACGGAAATCTTTTTGCCGGAGATGGTCGGTACCTCTATCTTCCTGCCGAGCAGGAGATGCACTATGTTCAAATCCTGCACAACAATGAGATTATCCCCTTGCCGCGTAAAAAGATGATGCGGTTTTACGCGCACGCGGATGTAAAGATCGCCTGCGGCCGTGCCGCGTTCACCCGCCTCGCCCATGCCTTTGACCTTGATGAGCTGGTTATCTTCAATTCCCGGCAGGAGCTCCACCTTCACTTCGCGCTCCGCCTCAACGCGGCCCGCCCCTTTGCATGCAGCACAGGCCTTCTTGGGTATCTCCCCCGTACCGTGGCATTTTGCGCATATCTTCACCTGGGAAAAACTGCCAAAGAACGTCCGGCGCTGTTCACGGACCTCGCCGCGCCCGTCGCAGGTGGCGCATTTTAAAAAGCCGCTTCCCGCCTCCGCGCCTTTGCCGTCGCACTTTGCACACTGTACGAACGTCCGCAACCGCACCGTTTTTACGACGCCGCGGAACGCCTCTTCCAGCGTTATCTCCTCATGCATCTCTAAGTCCGATCCGCGTTCATACGTCTTGCGCGCGGGCCGCACGCCAATGCCTTCAAAGAAGCTTTCCATGATGTCCCCAAGGTCGCCCATGTCGCCGAATCCCTGGCCGCCGCCAAAATCAAAATCAACTCCGCCAGGAAACCCGCCGCCCCACTGCGCGCCCCCAAAGC
>VFSW01008100.1_pt1 | contig 15138 bp, 15 predicted proteins | sample 5358111 | NCBI WGS metagenome assembly VFSW01 (sample SAMN11554181, study PRJNA540505) | mine drainage metagenome | isolation source: sediment from site ElyBrook_90M | place: USA: Ely Copper Mine, Vershire, VT | collected 2017
GAAGCTGGAATTCGTGCTGCGCGATGCGATCGGGCGGGACTGGCAGTGCGGCACGCTGCAGGTGGATTTCGTGCTGCCCGAGCGGCTCGATGCCGAATACGTGGCCGAGGACGGGCAGAAGCGGCGGCCGGTGATGCTGCATCGGGCCATTCTAGGCAGCTTCGAGCGCTTCCTTGGTATCCTGATCGAGCAATATGCCGGACGCTTCCCGCTCTGGCTGGCGCCGGTGCAGGCGGTGGTGGCGACCATCGTCTCGGATGCGGATGGCTATGCGACGGAGGTGGCGGCCGCCTTTCGGGCAGCCGGCCTGACAGTGCAGACAGATATTTCACCGCAGAAGATCAATGCCAAGATCCGCGACCACAGCCTGCTGCACGTGCCGGTGATCGCGGTGGTGGGGCGGCGGGAGGCGGAGGAGCGCACGGTCGCGCTGCGCCGCCTGGGTGGCCAGGCGCAGGAGACTCTGCCGCTCGACGAGGCGGTGCGCCGGCTGGCCGCGGAGGCCACACCGCCCGATCTGACGCGCATGGCTTGAATCCCGCCCCTCAACCGGCGACATTGAGGAGACCCTGCCGCCTTCGGCGACGGGTGTGCAACCACGACAGGAGAGTTCCATAGCCAGAGCCACGATGCCAGCCCCCGCCACGAGCCGCGACGGGCCGCGCGTGAACGAGGACATCCGCGCCCCTCAGGTTAGGCTGATCGACCATGAGGGCGAGATGCAAGGCGTGATGAGCGCGCGCGAAGCGCTGCGCCGCGCCTATGACGTGGGCATGGACCTGCTGGAGATCAGCCCGAACGCCGAGCCGCCGGTGGTGAAGATCGTCGACTTTGGCAAGTTCAAATACGAGCAGCAAAAGAAGAAAAACGAAGCCAAGAAGAAACAAAAAGTCGTCGAGATCAAGGAAATCAAGGTCCGGCCAAATATCGACGAGAACGATTACCAGGTGAAACTGCGGGCGATGAAGATTTTTATTTCCGAAGGTGACAAAGTGAAAGTCACGCTTCGGTTCCGCGGCCGCGAGATGGCGCATCAGGAAATAGGCGTGAAGGTGCTCGAACGCATCCGCGGTGACATGGATGCCGCGACCAAGGTCGAGCAGATGCCGCGGCTGGAGAACCGTCAGATGGTGATGGTACTCTCGCCACGCTGAGCAAAGCCATGAAGGGCGATCGACGATGAGCAAGGATATGTGTGCGGCCTGGGCGCCGCGGTGGCGGAGCCTGTTGCGGATCGTGGCGGCGCTGCTGTTCATGCAGCACGGGCTGATGAAGTATTTCGGTTTCCCGGGACCGCATCCGCACCCGTTCCACGTGCCGCCATCGGCGCTGTTCGCGGCGGCCGGAGCGATCGAGATCATCGGCGGGGCGCTGCTGGCGCTGGGTCTGTTCAGTCGGATCGCCGCCTTCATCATGGCGGGCGAGATGGCGGTGGCCTATTTCACGTTCCATCTGCCGCACAGCTTCTATCCGCTGGTCAATCACGGCGAACTGGCGATCCTGTTCTGCTTCATCTTCTTCTACATCGCCGTTGCCGGGCCGGGCCCGTGGAGCCTGGACGCGAAGCGCGGCTGAGCGGTTGATCTGAGCGGTTGATCTGAGCGGTTGACTGGGGGGGCGGCCGGCCCGATAAGCCGGCGGTCCATACGTCGCTCCGCGAGGGTTCGCGCAGCGGCGCGAATTCTTTTGGCGTGAGGCGTTGGTGTTCGAGTCCCTCTCCGGCAGGCTTTCGGATGTGTTCGCCCGGCTGCGTGGCCGCGGGGCGCTGACCGAGGCCGACGTGACCGACGCTCTGCGCGAGGTACGCCTGGCGCTTCTGGAGGCCGATGTCGCGCTGCCGGTGGTGCGCGATTTCATCGCCCGGGTGCGGGAGCGCGCGGTTGGGGCCGAGGTGCTGCGCTCGGTCACGCCGGGGCAGCAGGTCGTCAAGATCGTTCATGACGCGCTGGTCGAGGCGCTGGGCGGCGAGGGCGCGGTGCCGCTGGCGCTCAACCGGCCGGCGCCGGTGCCGATCTTGCTGGTCGGGTTGCAGGGTTCCGGCAAGACCACCACCGCCGGCAAGCTCGGGCGGATGCTGCGCGAGAAGGAACGGCGGCGTGTGCTGCTGGCCAGCCTCGATGTGCATCGCCCGGCCGCCCAGCTTCAGCTGGCGCAGCTGGCCGAACAGGCGGGGGTGGCGAGCCTGCCGATCGTTGCCGGCGAAGGCCCGCTGGCGATTGCCGCGCGCGCGATGGAGACCGGCCGCCGCGAGGGCTATGACATCGTGGTGCTGGATACCGCCGGGCGGCTGGCGATCGATGCCGAGCTGATGGCCGAGGTGGCTGCGGTGCGGGATGCGACCGACCCGGCGGAGACACTGCTGGTGGTCGATGCCATGACCGGCCAGGACGCGGTGACCACCGCGCAGGCCTTCCGTGATGCCGTCGGTGTGACCGGCGTGGTGCTGACGCGGATGGATGGCGATGCCCGCGGCGGTGCCGCCCTGTCCATGCGCGCGGTGACCGGTGCGCCGGTGAAGCTGGTGGGCCTGGGCGAGAAGCTCGATGCGCTGGAGCCGTTTCATCCCGAACGCGTGGCCGGGCGCATTCTCGACATGGGGGACATCGTCTCCCTGGTCGAGCGCGCGGCCGAGGTGGTGGACCAGGCGGAGGCGGAAAAGCTCGCCCGGAAGATGGCGCGCGGCCGCTTCGACCTGGAGGACTATGCGTCCCAATTGCGCCAGATCGGCAAGATGGGCAGCCTGTCGGGGATTCTCGGCATGCTGCCGGGCGCGGGGAAGATGAAGGCCCAGCTCGAAGGGGCCAATCTCGACCAGAAGGTCGTGGGCCGCCAGGCCGCCATCATCGGCTCCATGACGCCGGCCGAGCGGCGCACCCCGGACCTCATCAAGGCCAGCCGCAAGCGGCGGATCGCCGCCGGCGCCGGCGTGCAGGTGCAGGATGTCAACAAGCTGCTCAAGCAGTTCGATGACGTGAGCACGATGATGAAACGCATGAACAAGCTTGGCGAAAAGGGCCTGCTGCGCCATGGCCTGGGCGCCCTGATGCCCGGACGGCGGCCGCCCTTCTGACCCCGGATTCCCTTCCAACACCCTTCACGGAGACCCGATACGATGAGCCTGAAGATCCGCCTTGCCCGCGCCGGCGCCAAGAAGCGCCCGTACTACCACATCGTGGTGGCCGACAGCCGCTCCCCTCGCGACGGGCGCTTCATCGAGAAGCTCGGCAGTTACAACCCGATGCTGCCGGCGGAGCACGCCGAGCGGGTGCGTCTGACGGATGCGCGTATCACCCATTGGATCAGCCAGGGCGCGATACCGACCGAGCGCGTGGCGCGCTTCCTCGGCCGAGCCGGGTTGGCGCCGATGCCGGCCTTCCGCGAGCAGCCGCAGAAATCGGCGCCGAAGAAGAAGGCGCAGGAGCGCGCGAAGGAAGCCGCCGCGGGCTGATCGGTGGCGGAGGAGCGGCACATGCCGCCGGGGGCACGCCCCGGGCGGATCGAGGTGGCGGTGATCGGGCGCCCGCATGGTGTGCGGGGCTTGGTGCATGTGCATGCCTATTGCGCCGATCCGGCGGACCTGCCGCGCTACGCGCCGCTGGAAGATGAGCGGGGCCGGTTGTTCATGCTTACCTGGACCGGTGGGGCGGGGATCGCCCGCCTGGCTGAATTGCGCGACGGGCAGGAAGTGCCGGTGGCCGATCGCGACGCCGCGGCGGCGCTGGTGAATCTGCGCCTGCTCGTGCCACGCGAGCGGCTGCCGGCGCCGGCGGCGGAGGAGTTCTACATCGCCGACCTGGTCGGGCTGGAGGCGGTGGCGCCCGATGGGTCGCCGCTGGGGCGCGTGGCGGCGGTGCACGAGTATGGCGCCGGGGCGAGCCTGGAGATCGGTGCGCGGATCGTGCCGTTTACCCGTGCCGCGGTGCCGGCGGTCGATCTGGCCGCCGGGCGGGTGACGATCGTGGCGCCGGTCGAGGTGGTGGGCGAGGCGGGGCGATGACCTGGCACGCCACCGTGCTGACGCTGTTCCCGCCGATGTTTCCCGGCCCGCTCGGCCATTCCCTGGCCGGCCGCGCGTTGGCGGAGGGGCGCTGGGCGCTTGAGGCGCGCGATCTGCGTGTGCATGGCATAGGGCCGCATCGCAGCGTGGACGATACGCCCTTCGGCGGCGGGGCGGGAATGGTGCTGCGGCCAGATGTGGTGGACGCGGCGTTGGCAGGATGCGCCGATGCCCGCCCTGCGCTCTATCTCAGCCCGCGCGGCGCGCGGCTGACCCAGGCGCGGGTGACGGAGCTTGCCGCCGGGCCTGGAGTGGTGCTGCTCTGCGGCCGCTACGAGGGGGTGGATGCGCGGGTGGTCGAGGCACGCGGCCTGGAAGAGGTGAGCCTGGGCGATTTCGTGCTTTCGGGCGGCGAACCGGCGGCGATCGCGCTGCTCGATGCCTGTGTGCGTCTGTTGCCGGGCGTGCTGGGCGCTGCCGAGAGCGCCGAGGAGGAGAGCTTCTCCGCCGGGCTGCTGGAATATCCCCATTATACCCGCCCGGCCGTGTGGCAGGGACGGGCGGTGCCGGCGGTGCTGGTATCGGGCCATCACGGCGAGATCGCCACCTGGCGGCGGGCGGAGGCGGAGCGCGCGACGCGCGAGCGTCGGCCTGATCTCTGGGCTGCCTACCGATCGATTGACATGCAGGGGCGGCATGCGGGGGGCGGCGGTTGCCAGCCGCCCGCCCGCCCCTTAGAGCAACCAGCGAAAGGACCACGCATATGAACATCATTCAGCGCTTCGAGGCCGAGCAGGTGGCGAAGCTGCTCGCCGCCCGCCCCGTTCCCGAATTCCGCCCTGGCGACACGCTGCGGGTGGCGGTGAAGGTGATCGAAGGGGAGCGCACCCGCACCCAGGCTTTCGAGGGTGTGTGCATCGCGCGTTCCAATCGCGGGCTGAACAGCAGCTTCACTGTGCGCAAGATCAGTTACGGCGAGGGGGTGGAGCGCGTATTTCCGCTGTATGCGCCGACCATTGCCGAGATCGCGGTGGTGCGGCGGGGCGATGTGCGGCGCGCGAAGCTGTATTACCTGCGCGGCCGGCGCGGCAAGGCGGCCCGTATCGCCGAGCGCGCCCGCGAGATCGAGGCGCCGGCGGCGGTGGCCGCAAGCGGAGCGCAGCCGGGCGCCTGAGCGGCGCCGGCTCGGGGGGGAGAAAGGGAATGTCCGGGACGATGCCGCGAACCCTGTACGACAAGGTGTGGGACGCCCACGTGGTGCAGCGCCTGGAGGATGGCACCTGCATCCTCTACATCGATCGCCATCTGGTGCATGAAGTCACCAGCCCGCAAGCCTTCGAAGGGCTGCGGATGGCGGGCAGGGGTGTGCGACGCCCGGATGCCACCCTCGCGGTGGCCGACCACAACATCCCCACCTCCGATCGCCGGCTGGGTATCGCCGAGGAGGAGAGCCGCATCCAGGTCGAGACGCTGGAGCGCAACGTTGCCGCGTTCGGCGTGCCGTATTTCCCGGTGCTCGACGCGCGGCAGGGCATTGTCCATATCATCGGGCCGGAGCAGGGGTTGTCGCTGCCGGGGATGACCATCGTCTGTGGCGACTCCCATACCTCGACACATGGCGCGATGGGTGCGCTCGCCTTCGGCATCGGCACCTCGGAGGTGGAGCATGTGCTCGCCACCCAGACGCTGCTGCAGAAGCCGGCGAAGAACATGCTGGTGCGGGTGGACGGTGCGCTGGGCTTCGGCTGCACGGCGAAGGACATCGTGCTTGCCATTATCGGGCGGATCGGCACCGCCGGCGGCACCGGCCACGTGATCGAATACGCTGGCGAGACGATCCGCGCGCTCGACATGGCCGGGCGGATGACCGTGTGCAACATGACGATCGAGGCCGGAGCACGGGCCGGCATGATCGCGCCGGACGAGACCACGTTCGCGTATGCCAGGGGCCGTCCCTACGCCCCGCAGGGGGAGGCGTTCGAACGGGCCGTGGCCTATTGGCGCAGCCTACCCGCCGATCCGGGGGCGCAGTACGACCGGACGGTGGTGATGGACGCCACCACGATCGCGCCGATGGTGACCTGGGGCACCAACCCCGAGGCGGTTGCGCCGATCACCGGCGTGGTGCCCGACCCCGCCGCCGAGCCGGACGAGGCGAAGCGCGCGCAGATGGCGCGGATGGTGGAGTATATGGGCCTTCAGCCGGGCCAGGCCCTGGCCGGACTGCCGATCGATGTGGTGTTCATCGGCAGTTGCACGAACGGACGGATCGAGGATATCCGCGCCGCCGCCGCGGTGGTGAAGGGGCGGCGTGTGGCAACGAGCGTGCGCGCCCTGGTGGTGCCCGGCTCGGGGCTGATCAAGCAGCAGGCGGAGGCCGAGGGGCTGGACCGTGTGCTGGTTGAGGCCGGTTTCGAGTGGCGCGAGGCCGGTTGCTCGATGTGCCTGGGCATGAACCCCGACAAGCTGACCCCGGGGCAACGCTGTGCCGCGACCTCCAACCGCAATTTCGAGGGCCGGCAGGGCCCGGGTGGGCGGACCCATCTGCTGTCGCCGGCGATGGCCGCGGCCGCCGCGGTGAGCGGCCGGCTGACCGATGTGCGCGATCTGATGTGAGGCAGTGATGCAGGCATTCACTACACTGACAGGGGTTGCGGCACCGCTGCCGCTGGCCAATGTCGATACCGACAAGATCATTCCGGCACGGTTCCTGAAGACGGTGCACCGGACGGGGCTTGGCGTGCACCTGTTCGATACGCTGCGCTTCGATGCTCAGGGCAATGAACGGCCGGAATTCGTGCTCAACCGCGAACCCTACCGGCACGCGGAGATCCTGATCGCGCACGAGAATTTCGGCTGCGGCTCCTCACGCGAGCATGCGCCGTGGGCGTTGCTGGATTTCGGCATACGTTGCGTGATCGCCCCTGATTTCGCGGATATCTTCCACAACAACTGCTTCAAGAACGGCATCCTGCCGGTGCGACTGCCGCGCGTGGTGTGCGACCAGTTGATGGCCGATGCGGCGATGGGCGGCAATGCGCGCGTGACCATCGACCTGGCGCGCCAGGTGGTGGTGCGACCGAACGGCGAGGAAATTCCGTTCGAAATCGATCCGTTCCGCAAGCATCTGCTGCTCAACGGGCTGGACGATATCGGCCAGACCCTGCAGCACGCGGATGCGATCGACCGCTTCGAGGCGAAGCGGCGCACGACGGAAACCTGGCAGCCGGCCATCGATTACGTCTGAGGTATTCGAGATGATCGCGAACAAATCTCTTCTGGTGCTGCCGGGTGACGGCATCGGCCCCGAGGTGATGGCCCAGGCCATGCGGGTGGTGCGCTGGATGAGCGATCATCGTCGGGCGCACTTCGAGATCGCCGAGGGCCTGGTCGGCGGCGCGGCGATCGATGCAACCGGAGTGGCAATCACGCCCGAGACCGTTGCCAGGGCCAAGGCGGCGGATGCGGTGCTGTTCGGCTCCGTTGGCGGACCGAAATGGGATACGCTTGGCTTCGACAACCGCCCCGAGCTTGCCATCCTTACGCTGCGGCGCGAGCTTGGACTGTTCGCCAATCTGCGCCCGGCGACTGTGCTGGAGCCGCTGGTGGATGCCAGCACGCTGAAGCCCGAGGTGGTGCGCGGGCTCGATCTGATGATCGTGCGCGAGAGTACCGGCGGCATCTATTTCGGCGAGCCGCGCGGGGTGGAAACGCTGCCGGACGGCAGCAAGCGCGGCGTCAACACCGAGGTCTATACGACCCCCGAAATCGAGCGCGTGGCACGCGTGGGGTTCGAGCTGGCGCGGGCGCGGCAGAAGCGTCTGTGCAGTGTGGAGAAGGCGAATGTGATGGAGAGTGGCCTGCTGTGGCGGCAGACCGTGGCCGCACTCGGTGCCCGCGACTACCCCGATGTGGTGCTCAGCCACATGTATGCCGACAACTGCGCGATGCAGCTGGTGCGTAACCCGCGCCAGTTCGATGTGATCGTGACGGGCAACCTGTTCGGTGATCTGCTTTCCGATCTCGCCTCGATGCTGACCGGCTCGTTGGGGATGCTGCCCTCGGCGACGTTGGGTGCGCCGGATGCCACCGGGCGTCGCCCGGCGCTGTACGAGCCGATCCACGGCAGTGCGCCCGATATCGCTGGCAAGGGCATTGCCAACCCGATGGCGCAAATCCTCAGCTTCGCGATGCTGCTGCGCTATTCTTTCGCCATGGTCGAAGATGCGGCGCTGATCGAGCGAGCATGCTCCGCGGTTCTGGCGAGTGGGTTGCGCACGCCGGACGTGATGGCGCCAGGCTGCCGCGCGGCCAGCACCGGCGAGATCGGCACGGCGATCATCGGCGCGCTCGATCACCTGGCCTGACCGGCGCGTCTTCTCGATCCGGCGGTTGACCGGGATCAATGCGCCGCCGCGGCTTGGCGCGGAGTGTGGCCAGATGGCGCCCCGGATGGGCAGTGGCCGGAGACAATGACGCGCGCAAGGATACTCGGTGGTGTCGTGGTGCTGTCGGCCTTGGTGCTGGCAGGCAGTGCGGCCTATTTGTGGTTGCATGGGCAGCGGACGGCGACGGGGCTGACGCTGTATGGCGATGTCGATATCCGCGAGATGCAGCCCGCCTTCAACGCCAGTGGGCCAATCACCCGTCTGCTGGTGCAGGAAGGAGCGGCGGTGAAACATGGGCAGTTGCTCGCCACGCTCGACGATACGCGTGCTGCCGCGGTGCTCGCCCAGGCCAGGGCCCAGATGCGCAGTGAGCACCAGGTGCTCGCCAAGCTGCTCGCGGGGTCGAGGCCCGAAGAGATCGCACAGGCGAAGGCGAGCATGGTGGCGCTGCGGGTGATTGCCGAGAACGATGCTGTCACATATCGACGCCTTGCGACTCTGACTGCCACCGGGGCAGCAACGATCCAGATTCGCGATGATGCCCGAGCCGCCGTCGAGGCCGCGCATCAGCAATACGAGGCCGCGCGGCAGGCCTATATCCTGGCGGTGAAGGGGCCGCGCGTGGAGGATATCGCAGCCGCGCGTGCCGCCTGGCAGGCATCGGTGGCGGCGGTTGCGCTGGCGCAGCGGCAGTTCGACGATACCAGATTGTTGGCATCGGCTGACGGGGTGGTGGAGAACCGTATCCTGGAAGTGGGCGACATGGCCTCTCCGGCGACGCCGGTCTTTACCATCGCGCTGCCTAGCCCGATGTGGGTGCGCGCCTATGTGCCGGAGAGCGATCTTGGAAAGATATCTCTTGGGATGAGAGCGACAGTAACGACGGACAGCTTTCCCGGACACCTCTACAAGGGCTGGGTTGGATATGTTTCTCCGGTTGCCGAGTTCACACCGAAGGCGGTGGAAACGCCGGCGTTGCGCACCGCGTTGGTCTATCAACTTCGTGTTTTCGTATGCGATACGAAAGGCGGGTTGCGGCTCGGTATGCCGGCGACGGTGCTGCTGGCCGCGCCGGCCGCCGGCGCGGCGCCATCACCCGGCTGCGGGCCGGACGATGGCATCCGGCACTGACGCCAAGGCGCTGCGGTTGGAAGGGGTACGGCGCAGCTTTCGCCGCGGCGGGCGCGAGGTGAAGGCCGTGGATGGTATCAGCGCCGAGGCTCGGCTCGGCGCGGTGACTGGGCTGATCGGCCCGGATGGTGCCGGCAAGACGACCCTGATGCGCCTGATCGCCGGGCTGCTGCGCGCCGACGCCGGGCGGATCGAGGTGCTGGGCATGGATGTGGCGCGTGATCCGCTGGGTGTGCAGGCGCGGCTTGGCTACATGCCGCAACGATTTGGACTCTACGAGGATCTCAGCGTGCGCGAGAACCTCGATCTCTATGCTGATTTGCAAGGCGTGCCGCCGGATCAGCGCGCGGCGCGATACGGCGAGTTGCTGCACATGACTGGGCTGACCCCCTTCACAGGGCGAATGGCCGGGCAGCTGTCCGGTGGGATGAAGCAGAAGCTGGGTCTGGCCTGCACATTGGTGCATCCACCCGAATTCCTGCTTCTCGACGAGCCGACGGTCGGGGTCGATCCGGTGTCGCGACGGGAGTTGTGGCAGATCATTGAGCATCTGATCCGTGGCGCTGGGGTGACGGTGCTGTTCAGCACGGCCTATCTGAACGAGGCGGAGCGGTGCGACACCGTATTGCTGGTCCATGAGGGGCGGTTGCTCGGCAGCGGCACGCCGGGATCGTTCACCACGGAGATGGCAGGGCGCAGTTTTTTTGCCACGTCGAATCTGGGACGGCGGCGATTGCAGGCGCGCCTGCAGGTGGCACCCGGAGTGGTCGACGCCGTAATCCAGAGCGGTCTGGTGCGGGTGGTGATGGAGGATGCCGTGCCCCCGGCCACGGCAGGGTTGGTCGCCGAAGCGCCGGATCTGGTCCTGACGCCGACGCCGCCACGCTTCGAGGACAGTTTCGTCGCGCGGTTGCGGGTGCAGCGTGGCGACGCCCGCCTGCCGGCGTCTGCGGTGGCCGTGCCAGGCCCACCGCCCGCCCGGAAACGGGCCAGGGAGGTGATCGCGGTTGAGCATCTGACCTGCCGATTCGGCGCTTTCGTTGCTGTAGAGGATGTGAGCTTCACCGTGGCGAGTGGTGAAATTTTTGGCCTGCTGGGTGCCAACGGTGCCGGCAAGTCCACCACGTTCCGGGTGTTGTGCGGATTGTTGGCTCCGACCGAAGGGGTGGTGAGCGTGGCGGGATTCGACCTGCGCACCGCCGCCGCGACGGCGCGCGCCCGGATCGGCTACATGGCCCAGAAATTTTCACTCTACGGCGACCTGTCGGTGCGCCAGAACCTGCGGTTCTTTTCCAGCGCCTATCGTCTGTCTGGCACGCGGCAGCGTGCGCGGATGACGTGGGCGGTGGACGAGTTCGATCTCGGCCCCATGATGGATGCAAGCGCGCGCGACATGCCGCTCGGCTTCAAGCAGCGCCTCGCGCTCGCCTGCGCATTGATGCACGAGCCGGAAATTCTGTTCCTCGATGAACCGACCTCGGGCGTTGATCCGCTGGCTCGGCGGGAGTTCTGGCGGCGGATCAACGCGCTGGCCGATGCCGGGGTGACCGTGCTGGTGACCACGCATTTCATGGAAGAGGCGGAATATTGCGACCGCTTGGTGATCATGGCTCAGGGGCGGGTGCTGGCGAGCGGGACCCCGGAGGCGCTTCGGACTTCGGCGCGGACGGCGACGCACCCCGATCCGACCATGGAAGACGCCTTCATCACGGTGATCGAGGCTGACGACGCGCCGGCGAGGACGACGTGACCGGCTCCGCACGTCGTCTGTCCGGGCTTCTGCGCAAGGAATTTCTTCAAATCTGGCGTGACCCGTCCGCACTGGCCATCGCCTTCGTACTGCCCGTGGTGTTGCTGTTGATTTTTGGGTACGGCGTTTCATTAGATGCACGCAACGTACAGATCGCGCTGGTAATGCAGCGCCCCGGCGTTCTGGCGAGCAGCTTCGCAAGTCAAATCGATCATTCTCCCTTCTTCCATCTGCGCCGGTTCCTGACCATCCAGGATGCCGAGCAGGCGATGACCACACAGCAGGTGCAGGGCATCGTCTGGCTGCCGAGCGATTTCTCACGTCGCGCGCAATCGCTCAGTAATGCTCAGATCGGTGTGATCGTTAATGGCGTCGATGCCAATACGGCACGGATCATCGAGGGCTATGTGCAGCAGGCGTGGGCTATCTGGCTGGCGGCGCGTGCCGGGGCGACGGGGCATGCCTTGCCGCGGCCGCTTTCGGTGCAGGTGCGCGTGCGATTCAACCCCGCCGTGAGCAGCCGAGACTATCTGGTGCCGGGGTTGATCGCGGTGATCATGACTCTCACCGGCGCGCTGCTGACGGCGCTGGTGATCGCGCGGGAATGGGAGCGCGGCACCATGGAAGCCCTGATGGTGACGCAGGTGCGAGTGCGGGAGATACTGCTGTCCAAACTGATTCCCTATTTCCTGCTGGGCATGGGTGGCATGGCGGCAAGCGTCGTGATCGCGGTGTTCCTGTTCGCTGTGCCGCTGCGCGGTTCGGTCCTGGTGCTGACGGCCGGCTCGGCATTGTTCATGCTGGCCTCGCTCGGGATGGGACTGGTGATCTCAACCATTGCGCGCAACCAGTTCGTAGCCGGGCAGATCGCGATTATTGTGACTTTCCTCCCGGCATTCCTGCTGTCGGGCTTCGTGTTCGGCATCACCAGCATGCCTGCGGTGGTGCAGATGGTTACGCATATCGTCGCGGCTCGGTATTTCGTCGCAATTCTGCAATCTATCTTCCTCGCCGGCACCGTGTGGTCGGTGATCCTGCCCAATGGTGCCGCGCTGATGCTGATCGCGGCGATCTTCCTGGGGCTGGCGCGCGCGATCGCGCGCAAGCGGCTGGATTGAGCGGGATGTGGCGCCCGATTCTTGCTCTGGTGGTGAAGGAGTTGCTGGCGGTGCTGCGCGACCCGCGTAGCCGCATGGTGCTGATCGGACCACCGCTGATCCAGTTGATGGTGTTTGGCTACGCGGCGACGTTCGATCTCAACCATGTACCGATCGCGATCTACAACCCGGACCACAGCGCCCCGTCGCGCGACCTGGTCGCACGCTTTACCGGGTCGACGAATTTCCGGCTGGTGGCGATGCTGAGGAACGGGCGCCGGATCGACGCGCTGATCGATTCCCGCCAGGTGCAGATGGTGCTGGTGATCGATCGCCGGTTCACGCGCGACCTGCTGACGCATCGGCCGGCGCCGGTGCAGGTGATCGTCGATGGTCGCAACTCCAACACGGCCCTGCTGATCGAAGGGTATGCAAACACCATCCTGAGTGATTTCTCGCTGGGCTGGGGTGCCGGGCATGGCGCCGCCCCGCCACCGGCGGTGCTGGATATCCGTGCGCGCTACAACCCCACGCTGAGCTCACGCTGGTTCATCGTGCCCGGCATCGTGGCACTGCTGACGCAGGTGGTGACGCTGCTGGTGGTCGGGCTGTCCGTGGCGCGCGAGCGCGAGACCGGCACCTTCGATCAGTTGCTGGTGACCCCGTTGCGACCGATCGACATCCTGATCGGCAAAGGGCTTCCTGGCGTGTTGATCGGGGTTGTCGAGGCGAGTGTCATCATTGCCGCCGCGGTCTGGTGGTTCGCCGTGCCGCTGCGCGGGGGGGTGGTTCCGCTGTATCTGGGGTTGTTGCTGTTCGTGGTCGCGATTACTGGGATCGGGTTGATGATCTCCTCGCTGGCGGCAACCCAGCAGCAGGCACTGCTGGGCGCGTTCCTGTTCATGGTGCCGTCGATCATCCTGTCGGGGTTCGCGACGCCGATCGCCAACATGCCGATCTGGGTGCAGGACCTCACCCTGATCAACCCCATGCGCTACTTCCTGGTGATCGTGCGTGGAGTGTTCCTGCAGGGCGCGGGAATATCTTCGCTGGCCGGACAATACTGGCCGATGGCGGTGATCGCGGCGGTGAACCTGACCGCGGCGGCGTGGCTGTTCCGTAAGCGCGTGGCATGAGCGCTCAGCGCGGCAACCAGCGCTCCCACAGCAGGGCGAGGGCCGCGTAGTCCTCGCGGCCAAGCCCCTTGGCGGTGGCGAGTTCGTAGGCGCTGTGCGCGGCCTGGATGGCGAAGAGCGGAATGCCGTGACGCTGTGCCTCGGCGAGGGCGAGCACGGAGTCCTTGCGCGCCGCATCGAGCGGCATGCCGGGGGTGAAGTCTCGTCGGGCCAGACGCTCGCCGATACGATGGGTGAGAGGGCGCATCAGGCCGGCATCGGGGGGCGCAAGCAGGCGCACGAGGTCCGGGATGGCAATGCCGGCGGCACCGGCCATGGCGGCGGCCTCGCTGAGGACGACATAGACGGCATGGGCGACGGCGTTGTTGATGACTTTGGCGGCGGCCCCGGCGCCGGGGGGGCCCATGACCATGCGATGCGGCGACAGCGCATTCAGAACCGGCGCGGCGCGGTCAAGCGCGGCCGGTTCGGCGCCGACCAGCAGCATGCTTTCCCCCCGCAGCATGATTTCGACACCGGACTGGATCGCGGCGTCGAGAAAGATCAGGCCGGCCCTGGCGGCGGCTTGGTGCATGGCCAGCGCATCGGCGGCGGCGACGGTGCTGGTTTCGATGATGAGCGTGCCAGCGGGCAGCCCTGCGGCGACACAGGCGGCGAGGGTGGCGTGGGAGATGGCGGGGTTCGGCAGAGAGAACAGCACGGCATCGGCGCCGGCGATCGTGGCCGCGAGCGCACCGGGGGTGGCGATGCCGTACGGAGCGGCGAGGGCTCGGCGTTCGTCGACGGGATCATGGCCGGCGGTGGGGAAGGCTGCGACGGCGCGGCGCGCGACGATAATCCCCATATTGCCCAGGCCGATCACGGCGACGCGGGAGATCGGGCGGTTGGTCACGGGGATGCGGGCTCCGTGCGGGTCAGATCGAGATGCCACGTGTTCAGCGTGACGCGCAGGTTACGCTCAGCGGTTGCGGGTGCGAGGTGCAGCGTGGCGTCTCCGTTCGTCCAGCGCCAGGCCGGCGGATCGCGTTCGGGGGCATGGAAGCCCTCGCCAAACACGGCGCTGGCGAGAGGGATCGCCTCAGCGTCGAGGGCAAGGCCGACGAAGCAGACGCCGAGGCGGCGCTTGTCTTCGCTGCGGGGGGATTCGTAGGAGGCGGAGATCACCCGTAGCGGCTCCGACCCGGGCGGCAACGTGAAGGTGAAGGCGAAACCGAGCGGGAGGGTTTCCGCGGTGTTCGGCGCCAGCGGGCCATCCGCGCCGAGAAGGATCAATGGGGCAGCGATCGGCGCATGAACCGGCGCATGAACCGGCGCGATGGCCGCAAGGGCGCGTGGAGCGCTGGGTGCGGCGATGGTGCGTCGAGCGAGTTGGTCCGTGATCGATGCGAGCGGCGCGACGAGCGGTGCCGCCAGCGGCCCGCTGACCGTAAGGCCGGCGGTCTTGAGGAGGGTGTGGGTGGCGAAGCGCGGCCGGATGAACTCCTCCTCGCGCACCTCCGCCAAGCGGCGGATCGTGGTGCCGTTTTCCAAGGCGGCGACCGGGTACAGGCGGCCATCCAGGAGCAGCAACGCCTCCGGCGGGAGGCGGAGCGATGCGTTCGGCTGTCCGGGACCGAGCGCGTCTGGCGAGAGTTCGATC
>VFSW01008101.1_pt1 | contig 15137 bp, 11 predicted proteins | sample 5358111 | NCBI WGS metagenome assembly VFSW01 (sample SAMN11554181, study PRJNA540505) | mine drainage metagenome | isolation source: sediment from site ElyBrook_90M | place: USA: Ely Copper Mine, Vershire, VT | collected 2017
TGCCGGACTGAATATGCGCTGGCCGTTCTTAAACCACCTCCTCATGGAGGTGGGGGGGCCGAAGATAAAAGCGGTCGTCTTCGATATGGGAGGGGTGATCAAATTGGACCCGGGCGGCAACATTCTGGAGTCCATTGCCCGGCTCATAGGTGCACCCGTTCAGGAGTTCAAGCAGGAATACTGGCGGCATAACCATCTTTCGAACGTGGAGAACATGGGATGGGAGGACATGGTCATGGAGGTGGTGCAGGTCTTTTCGCGGAATAAGGATACGGAAGAGAGGGTGCGAGAGACGATCCGCGCCAATGAGGCGGCGAAGACGATCAATACCGATCTCCTCGCATTGTTTCCCGTGCTGCGTGCGCGGGGTATGAAGGTCGCCATTTTCAGCAATGCCACGATCGCGTTGCGGGAGGAATTGAAAGAGCGGGGGATCACGCCTCTCGTGGACGAGATCGTCATCTCGGGAGAGATCGGGTATCAGAAGCCCCACAAGGAGGCGTTCGAGGTGCTTTTCCAAAGGCTCGGCCTGAGCGCCGAGGAGGTGGTATTTGTCGATGACTCGCCTAAAAGTCTCGAGAAATCAGGGGAAATCGGCTATACCCCCATTCTCTTCAAGGATAACAAACGACTGAAGCGCGATCTCGAAGCGCTGGGGATTGCGATATAAGATCAGCCCTCCCTAGCTGATGTCGTGGCTGTCGCGTCCGAACCCGAACGCCGGCGCGGGGTCCGCGGGGGCAGGTTCGGTATATTGCTTCTCGCGGGCGAACCGCAGCGTGCCGCTCTTGTCGAGCTGGTAGGAAAGCGTGATCTTCGCGCCATCTTTGTGCTTGAAGACCATTGTGGAGACGCCATGGAGGACGGTGACCCTGCTGAGATATTGGACGATGCCATCCTCCCGCTCGCGCACGAGGCGCTTGCACTCGAAATCGAGCTTCTCGTTGAGCCCTTCGAGCGTGACGGGGATGTTGCGGGGGATGGGTTTGTGCATGGAGGATGAGGGTAGTCGTGGACTACTTCTTTTTGCTCGTGCCGTTCTTCCGCCGCCGCGCCATCCTCTTCAGGCGCAGCCTTTTGCGGACGCGATTCCCGGTCCGATGAGGATTATGGGTGCTTTTCATATAGGGAGTGGGATACCCGCAGAGCGCGGAGCAGGATGGACTTCATTCCCGTCGATTCTGCGCCAGGCTCTAAGGGCTTTCCCTGTGACTAAAGTATATCATGAAAATTGGGAGTAGGTCAATTATGGGGACGGTATGTGCTACAATGGACCAAAATAGTATGGTACCGTAGTGATCATGGGATTCGAGAATCATTCTTCGCTGCCTCCGGAAGAGGAGAAGCATACGATCGTAAAAGAAACGGAGGCAGAGGCATCGATCCGCGAGAGGATTGTATATCCGCACGTGGATGCGGCCCTTGCCTTGGTGGAGAAGGAGATCGGGGGCGAAGGGAAAGAAACGATCGACCGGGAGGCGGTGAAGGACATCCTTTGGGAGTTCATCGACCAGCATCTTCGCCGCGCCGGGGTCTATGCTTCGGAACAATACGGCGCCGCCTTCCCTTATACGAGCATCGATACGGGAGCGCTTGCGAAGGAACTGTATTCCCGCTACACGGGGAAGGCGGTCGATCCCGCCGCCCTCGAGAAGGACGAGGCCACAAAGAAAGTAGAGTTCATCTTCACTGCCATTCCGCCGGTGCAATCACTTTCCGCGGGGAGCATTTTCGGGTTCATGGAGGAGATGATGCATCAGGCCATCAGGGATCTCCCGCAGGCCATCGAACGATTGAAGCAGGGCAAAGAGCCCGAAGCGCACGAGGTCTACAATCTTGGGTCTCCCACGAATGCGCTGGGCACCATGTCGCCGGAATTTCTGGAGAAGCTCAAGGACGATCGGGCGTTCGCCGAATTCGGCGGCCTGTATGCGGAATTCATAGAATCGAAATTGCCGCCGGAGGAGCGGGAGGAGACGCGGCTCTTTCTCTATGGCCAGTCCACCGGATCGAGCTTCGCTGCCGAGACCGCGGCGCGGCTCATGGCGCACGGCACGGCCACCCAGTCCGTCGAGGAGGAGCGCGAGAGGAAGGTACCATTCATGCAGGTGCGGCTCGATATGCCTGTGGGTTCGAGCGACGTCCCGAAGGCGCGCAAGCGGTGGCAGATCCCCCTCGGCTTTTTGGCCGACGCGTCCTTCACGATCATGACCGATGGCTATATGAAACCCGTGATGAAGAAAGACAAAGAATTCCTCGGGTCGACAGGGAAGGTGCTCGCGGAGCGCGGGCTCGTGCCGCACGTGACGCCGGAACAGGTGGAGCTGAAGAAGAAGGCTTCGTGGGAGGTGCTCCAGAATCTTCGCAATGGGACGCCGATCCCGGAAGGATTGAAAGTGACGAAGGTGGTCGGCGGGAACGATGTGCTGATGTGGTCGGGCGGGACGCGGGAGGCGATGGACGCCCAGGCGGAGGCGCACAAGGGGTCGCTCGGGGAGAATGTGATATCCAAGGAGCCGGACCAGAGGACTTTCGGGATAAAATCCATGCATCATAGCATGCCGTACTTCCGGACCAACGAGCTCAAGCGGCTTGTGCGCGCGGCCGCGGTGGTGGGAGCGCTCAGAAAAGGGTAGGAGCGAGAAGGAAGGAGAGGTATCAAAAGCCCACCGCATGCGGTGGGCTTTTTCTTGCCTTCAGAGCGCGAACCTCGAGCCCTGCGTTACGGCACGATGGTGATCGTGGCCGTGCGCGTGATCCCCGTGGTCACGCCCTTGAAGGTATAGGTCTGGGTGCCCGTGGCGTTCGTCACCGGGAGCGAGCCGGTGGAGAAGTTGCCGCCGCCGTCGGCCTGGGCCGTCGCGACGAGCTGGCCGCTGCCGTCATAGACCTGGACCTGCTCATTGGTGCCCCAGTTCCTGCCGGTGAAGTCCACCGAGGTGCCGGCCCGGATGGGACCCATCTGATCGATCGTCGCGGAGAGGTTGGTGGGTGGATAACCGCTGCCCGAACCGTTGCCGTTGCCGCTGGTGCCGATACCCGTACCGCCGCCGGTGGTCGTACCCGTGCCAAGGCCGGCGAGGAACGACTGGACCTCCTGCGCGAGCTTATTGATGAGGACCTGCAGCTGGGAGATCTCGTTCGCGAGCGCGTCCGTCGAAGTGCTGTTCGACGGCTGCACGGAGAACCATGCGCCCGTCGACGTGGCGCTCGTCGCGCCCATCGCCGTCACGAACACGCTGCCGCTCGCCATGCCGGACGGCACGGTAAGCGTCGTCATGAGGTTTCCGTGCGTGTCGGCGTTGACCGTCGTCGGCGTGCCGTTGAACGTGAGGGTGACCGCCTCATTCGGGGCGAAGCCGGTGCCGTTCACCGTGAAGGACGATCCCGCCATGGCGCCCGTAGGGCTGAGCGTGATGCTCGGTGCATAGGTCGCGGTGGAGGTGGGCGTCGTGCTCGCGGGCGTGACGGTGAAATCCGTGGTGGCGGTCATGCCGCTCACATTGCCCCTGGCCGTCACGGTCATGGGTACGTTCATGGACACCGTCGCGGACGGCGCGGTGAGCGCCGCGGTGATGGTGCCGCTCGCGTCGGCGTTCACGGTCGTCGTCGCCCCGTTAAAGGCGATGGAGACCGGCTCCGACTGCCAGAATCCGTATCCGGTCACCGTGAAGGACGACCCCGGAGTGCCGCTCGTCGGATTCACTCCGAGGGATCCCGTGGATGGCGACGTGGTGAATGTGTAATCCGTGGAGGTGCTCACGGTCCCCGACGCGTTCCCGGAGAGCACGGAATAATGGTAGACCGTGTCCGGCGCGAGGCCTGAGAGCATCACTGATTGCGAGGTCGATGCGTAGCCGGTGGTCGGCGTGGTGGATGCCGCGTAGGGCGTGGAGGTGCCGTAGAGCACCTGCGCATTCGCGCCGGTATCGGTCATCCATTGGATCGACGCGCCGGTCACCGTCGGATAGGCGGTGACGCCCGAGATGACGGGACCGGTGGCCGCGGACGCCGAGAGCGTCATGCCCGCGGCGAGGGCCAGGCCAAGGACGCTTCCGGTGAGCGCCGCGCCCCGCGTCCTGAATGCGCGGCCCATGTTACTAAGTTTTTTTGTCATTGATGGTAGTGGTAGATAGGGATTAATTTTCTGTCGCAATTTTCTTCCTTACTTTTTCCTTACTCCTAACTCCTAACTTCTAACTTCTAACTTCTTCTCTTCTTCACCCGACCTTTGGTGCCGTTATCTATATACGGCGCAGTGCGGATAAAATTTCGTGTGCGCAGGAGAAGCAGGGGAAGGAGAGGAAATGTAATATTTATCTCCATGCCCCGTACTACCCGGGGTATGAAAGGTCGGAGCACGATGTGTATATAAAAAATGATGAAAAAAGCAACCATCATCCCGGTCGCGCTTTTCGCGGTAGCGTCGCTTGCCGGTGCCGTCTTCATCGGCGGCAGTTACGGCGCGCACGCGCAGGAAGCGCCCGTGGCATGCACCCCGACCTCCGTCAGTGTGGCACCGGGACAGTCCGTCTCGCTCTCCGCGACCGGCGGTAACGGCGCGTACGTATGGTCGAGCCCGGGTCTTACGATCACGGATGCGAACGGCCAGAATTTCGTGGTGAACTTCAATGCCGACGGGAGCTATCCGGTGACCGTGACGAGCGCAAGTTCGAGCGCGACCTGTGATGTGAATGTGACCGGCGTCGCCCTTGGAGGTTCCACCTCGACCGGCGGCAACGTGCCGGGCCTGCCGAACACCGGCGCGCTTCCGGAATAGGGAACAGGCTCCGTCGCGGAGCGCGCGGCATGCAGTGACCTGATCCCTTCCGCGCCGTGCGCGCGGAAGGGACTTTGCGTCGAAGGGGTGTTCCCTGAATCAACAACAATGAATCCATGAAGATCTTTTCGATACATTCGCGGTGGACATGGGTGAAGGGGATCGCGGCGGCCGCGCTCGGGCTCGCCTTCGGCATGGGCCTCATGATCGGATACCGTACCGTGATGGCCGACCTCATGGTGTCGCCATCGGGCGCGCCGTCCACGTCATCATCGGGTGTGGCGCCCGTGTCCGCGCACCTCGCTGCCGCCGATTCCGTGGCGAAGCCTGCGGAGCTCATCATCCCGTCGATCGACGTCCATGCGCCCGTGGTCGGCGTGGGGGTGGCGGCGAACGGCGATCTCGGCGTGCCGTCAGACGCGGTGCATGTTGCCTGGTACAAGGATGGTCCGCGGCCGGGCCAAACGGGCGCGGCGGTGATCGACGGCCATCTCGACACCATCCATGCGCCCCAGGCCGTTTTTTATAACCTCGCCCAGCTCGTGCCGGGCGATACGATCCAGGTGGTGAGCGCGTCGGGTCAGATATTCACGTTCAAAGTGACGCGCACCGAGACGCTCCCGTACGACGCGCCGACGGAGGCCATCTTCCGGGCCACGTCCACCGTGCCGCAGCTCGATCTCATCACCTGCGCAGGGGATTGGGTGCGCGCGATCAGGCTTTATAATGACCGGTTCGTCGTGTTTTCGGAGCTCGTGTCGTCGTCTTCTTCACCTGCGGCGGCGCCCGGCGCATAGCGCGCGGCGCGCCGGACGACGCGTCGGCCGTCGCCTTACGGTCGGCGCGCGCCATCATCGCCACGAACTCCTCCATGAGCTCCCGCGGCGCGACGGACACGCGGAGCAGGGCAGGGGAATGGAATTTTGATACCAGCCGCGGCGCACGCGCCATCTCCTTTTCAAGGAAGGCCTTGGCGGCGGGGGTCACTTTCACGGTGAACATGTTGCCGCGGGACGCGAACGCCTTGAAGTGGGTGAGCGCATTCACCGCGCGGATCGCGGCCTCGCGGTCGCGGGCGATCTCTTTCGAAAGCGCGCGGTAATAGGACGGCGAGCGGAGCGCAGCAACCGCCACATGCTCGAGGATGCGGCTCCCGCCGAGGCGGTGTCCCTGATCGCCGAGCATCGTGCGGACGTCCTTGCCGCAGAGCGCATAGCCGATCCGGAGCCCCGCGAGCGCATAGAGCTTCGAGAACGTCCGGATAAACATGAGATTGCCGTGGCGGCGGAGCAGGGAAAGGAATTCCTTCTCCTCATAGGACTCATCGAATCCGTAATATGCCTCATCGATCGCCACGATGCATCCCGACGGCGCGGCCTTGAGGATGCGCGCGAGGTCGCGCGCGGAGAGCGTGTTTCCGGTGGGGTTGTTCGGCGAGGTGATGAGGACGAGCCGCGGGGAGAATTCGCGGATCTTCGCGATGCACTCGTCGATGTCGAACGAAAATTCCCTCTCGCCTTCGAGGAGGCGGAATTCGTGGAAGTGGACGCCGCGCCTTGCGAGGTAGATATGGTAAAAATCGAAATGGAGCTCGTTCATAAGGACGACGTCCCGCGCCGGGTCGAGCGTATCGAATATGCGGCTCAGGATATCCTCGGCGCCGTAGCCCGTGATGATACGGTCGCGGGGCACGCCGAATTTTTTGGAAAGTTCGGGGGCGAGAAGGGAGTTATAGTAGCCAGGGAAATAGAAATTGACGTGATCGGAAGGGAACGCGCGAAGCGCCGCAAGGACGCGCGGCGACGGGCCTTGGATGATCTCGTTGCGGTTCAGGAGGCGCGGGGCGCGGGGCGTGCGGACCTTCTTTGCAGGCATAGGAAAGGGTGGAAATAGGATTATTTTTTTGCGGGGAATGCGAGGTCGAGGAGGAGTCCCGACGCATCGAAGCCCTCGCCGTAGAGTACGTCGTGGTGGAGATCGGTGTTCGGAAGGCTGTTGCATTCGATGACGCCGCAGAGCTTCTGCTCCTTCCATGACTTTGTCATGTCGTTGATGATGAAGTCCACGCCGACCAGCGAATCACCGAGCACCTCGCCGATGCGGCGGAACAGCGCCATGTTGTCGGGATGGGCGACCGGCGTCATGTTCGTCGTGGAGCCGCCGTAGAAGCGCGAGGCGTGTGTGCTGAGGGTTTGCATCGCGCCCTTCGGCGGGACGGAATCCAGTGTGAGTCCCTGATGGGTAAGCTCTTTCACGACGTCCTCGTCGAGCGGGATCTCATGGAAGAGCTCGGTGTGGCGGCGCGGGTTCCTGTTCTCGATGATCACGAGCTCGCGGATCGTGTGGATGCCGTCGCCCGTCACGAACGGCGGCTCGCGGCGGATCACCCCGACCGGTTCCTGGTTCACGAGGAGGATGCGGAACACGAAGCCCTGCAGCTCCTGCTCCACGATCACCCACGGCGAGAGCTGTTTCGCGACGAGGAACCCGTGCCGCAGTGCCGCCTCGTCGGTGATGTGCACCGTCGAATGGCGCGAGCGCGAGCCGAGGTTCGGCTTCGTGATGACCGGGGTGCCCACTTCGTGCATGGTGCGGAGGGCGGCGCCCAAAGTGAAACATGCGCGGCCTCGCGCCATCGGGATCCCTGCGGCGGTGAACTTCTTTTTGAGAATCGCTTTGTTGTCCATCCATCCGATCGACTTCGACACGCCGCGGCCGGGACGGGGCAGTCCTTCGAACGCGCGCATCACGCCCTCCTTTTCGGCGACGAAGAAACTGATCCCGCTCGGGTCATTGAGCGGCTGGAACTGCCACATGGTGATGCTTTTGCGCTTCGCGGCCTCCCAAAGGAGGTGGGTGCGCGGGGCGTTGCGCGGGTCGGCGTCCGTGAGGAGCGTGCCGACGTGGAGCGCGGCGAGCAGGCGGTAGAAGGGAAGGGCGAGGCGGTCGAGCGGCATGCGCTGCACGAGCGGCTGCCACCACTGGGAGAGCCGGTCCACCGGCGCGAACACGACCGCCGAGCACGAATCGATGATCGCAAGGATCTTTTGGAACCGGTGGTTCACCGGGTATTCGCCGCAGTCGGGGCAGGTGCGGGCGGCGGGACCTTTGCCGTGGGCGGCATGGCCATGGCCCGCGGGAGCGTCGGAATCGGCGAGGGCGGCGGTGATGAGCGAGGGTTCTGACATGGGAATTTCCCTCCATTATATCAGAAGATGCCGCACAGAGCATTGGGGCGGATCGTCGCCATGGTGCGCCGAAGGATCGTGCGGGGAGCGATCACGCGAACCCCGGGAAGAAATCCACCTTGATGCGCGCACTGGGGACGCCCATTTCGAGAAGTAGCTTTTCCATGCCGGTCGTCATGGCGCGCGTCCCTGAGATATAGAATGTGCGCGTGCGCCAGTCGGGGATCTCCTGGCGGATGAGTGTCGCCGTGATGCGTCCGCGGTGCACCGTGCCGTACGCCGGGGCGCCCTTTTCGCCGGGGTGGCGCATCAGGGCGTCGACGCCCGCGTCGCCTTCGGTGCCCGTCACGGCGTAGACCGTCTTCATGCCGATCGCTTCGGCCGCTTTGTCGAACACGTCGGCGTAGGCGATGTCGTCCGCGCGGCGGTTCGAATAAAGGAGCACCGCGTCGCGCCGCATGCCGGCCGCGCGCGGATGCGCCGCTGCCTCATCGACAATCGCCTTCACCATACTACGGAAGGGCGTGATGCCGATCCCGCCCGCGATGAACGCGAGCTTCTCGGAAGGATCGCGCGGCATGGTGAAATCACCGGCGAGGTGGCCCGCGATGATCGTGTCGCCCGGCTGCATGGCGAGCAGGCGCTTCTTGAACGAGCTGGACGGCGTGAAGAACCGCACCCCGAGGTGCACGTCCTTCTCGGATGGCGCCGACGCGATCGTAAAGTAGCGGCGGTTGCCGCGGCCGTCGGAGCGCTCGTGGGCGAGCGTCCATTCGAGGTATTGTCCCGGCGAGAACGCGAGCCGGCGTCCGCCCTGCGTGGCGAACGTGAAGTCCCAGATGTCGCCGTCGCCCACCTTCTCCTTCTTTTTGAGCGTAAGGAGGTATTTGCCCTTCGGGCTCACCGCGAAAGAGAACAGGTTGCCCACGAGGAGGGCGAGCTCGGGCGTGGAATAATAGGCCCCGAAATGGATGGCGGGGGAGAAGAGCGCCCCGACGAGCACGCCGTACTCGATGCGCCAAGGGCGCGTGGGCGGGGTCGTCAAAGGCTCCGTGATCATGATCGACGCAAAGAAGAAGATCGGCGTATGGAGCACGGCCTTCTCGATGGTGGTGAAGGGGTTGTCGAGTGGATGGGTGAGGATATCGGAAAGGAACGCGGCGCCGAGGAATGAGAGCGCAAGGTCAAAGCGCTGGATCTTGCGCACCACGAGGAATCCGCCCGCGATCACGAACGCCATCATGGGTAGGTTGCCGCCGATCCACCAGCTCGCGGCCGGGCCGGACATGATCGCGCTTGCCGCCACCGCGAACGCGGCGGGGTTGAAGATGTGTTTCTTGTCGAGCGCGAGGATATATTTCACGCCCATCGCGGCCGCCGCGAGTGCAATGAGGAATATGATATAGCCGCTCTCGCCAGGCGCCTGTGGCGTCACGATGAGCGCGAGGATGAGGGCGGTGATGTAGGCCGATTCGCTGTTCGGGTGCGCACGGAAGATCCATGCGAGGATGCCATTTGCCACCCAGCACGCGGCGAGGAGGAAGACCGTCTGGAACAGGAGATAGGCCGGGCTGTAGGGGAGCCAGCCGAGCGCGCCGAACACGGCGGCGATCCCGACGAGGATCCCGAGATAGTACATCACGAGCCGGTACATCGTGATCTTATTGAGGAAATTATCGATGAGGTCCATTTAATGATGTGGAAATAGGAATTGGTCGACATAATTATCCCACCCCGCGGTCTTCGTTGCCACTTTATCCCTTCCGATCATATAGCCTTCGAAGCCAGGAAGTGACTCGATGAATTGGATTCCGTGACGGCCCATCGCGAACGCGGCCGTGGCGAAACGGTCCGCCTCATAGACGTGGGGACCGCTGACGGTGAGCGAAGCGATCGCGGCGGCGGGCGCGCCGGCGTGAGGAGCGTAGATATGCGTGCCGCGGATGTACGTGCCCGAGGTCGCGACGCCTTCGCCCTGCGCGATGAGCACCGTCTGCACGTGTCCCTCCTCGTTCCAGGGGTTCTTGACGCCGACGCGCCATGGTTCGCCCTCCTCGTTCATCCCGTGGGGCTGGATATCACCCCCCGCGTCCACGTAGAAGTCATGGAACCCTTTTTTGAGGAGGATCTGCGCGGCATTCCAGATCGCCCAGCCTTTCACGAGCCCTGACGGATCGTAGCTCCCGTCGGGACGTGTGATGTCGAAATAGCCGCCCGTGGCGCGCTTCGTGTCCTCCGCGAACGTGAAGATGATCTCCATTTCCGGACTCCATGATTCGCGCGGGATGCGGCCTTCGTTGATCGCAGTGATCTCACTCGTCGTTTTATAAGTGCTGAAACGTTCGTCCACGCGGGTGAAATAGGCGAACACCTCTTCGACCGCGCGTTCCACGTCCTCTTTGACGTGGTGCGTGCGGCGGGCGCCCTCGTCCGTGATAAGGACGGTGACCGGCATGCCCATCACGAGACGCGTCTCTTTCATATCCTGTGCGTAATATTCTCTCTTCTTCTTTTTCGCTTCTCCCTCCTCCCTCGTAGCCCCTCCTTCTTAGTGCGCCTGCGCGAGTGCAGCGCCGAGCGACTGTTGGAACGCCTGGCTTGTCTGCGTGGCGCCCGAGATGATGTTCACGTTCGCGCTCTGCGCGGCGATCGCCTCCTGGGCGAGCTGAGGGAGCGCATACTGGCTGAGGGCAATCGAATGGCCCGGATCGCTCGGATAGACGGGGAATTGGATGTTGGTAAGCTGGCCGTTCTTCACGGTCGCGATCACCTGCACCTGGCCATAGAACGCGTCAGCGACGGGACCGGTGTAGCTGCCGTTCTTATATTGGCCGGAGGACGTGCTACCCGCGCCGTTCCCGGACGCCCCCGCGGCGGAATTGGGGGGCGTGCCTGCACCACCGGTGGAAGCTATAGCGCCGCTCCCTGAGGAGGCCGTCGCGCTCCCGCCCGACGAGGGCGTGGAGGATACGGGAGGGATGACGGCGGTGCCGCCCCCGTTGCTGTTGCCGCTCCAGATGGCATAGGCCGCGATGGCGACGACGATCACGCCGCCGACAAGGTACTTTCCAAGAGATGATTTCATGGGGTTGAGTATAGGATGCTACGACGCCGGCGCCGGATTGGGTGCATCCGCGAGCCGTTCCGCCTCCTCGATGAGCGCTTCGAGACTCACGCGGATGCCGTCCGTCCAGAACGTGTCCTTCGTGGGATCGAGGCCGAACGGCGCCACGAGCTCGACGGCATCCTTCGTCCCTCCCGCGCGGAGCAGGTCGAGATAGCGTGGCTCGAACGCATCGCCGAGATCCTTCCGTTTGGCATACAGGCTTTGCGTGAGCAGCTCCCCGAACGCGTAACCGTACACATAGAAGGGACGATGGAAGTGCGACACGTAGGACCACAGGTGCGAGGTGTCGCGGTAGGTGAAGACGTCGCCTTCGGTGCCGTACAGCTCCTGCGTGGTGGCGATCCAGAGCGCGTCGAGCTCGTCCGCGGAAAGTTTCGCGGGTTCCTGCCATGAGGCGTAGGACGCGTCCATGCCGTGGATGCGGCGTTCGAAATTGGAGAACCCGATCTGGCGCACCGCGGTGTTCAGCATGTCCTCGATCTTGCGCGTGATGAGCGAGAGGAGCGCGTCGCGGTCGCCGCGCGCCGCAAGGTTCGCCTTGAGAAAATTGAACGTGGTCATTTCGCCGAACACGGATGCCGTCTCCGCGAACGCGATCGGCGCGTGGAACATGAGGGGGCTCTGCGCCTCGCCGCCGAGGATCCCGTGGACGCCGTGACCGAGCTCGTGCGCGAGCGTCATGACGTCGTGGGTCGAGCCTAGGTAATTGAGGAACGTGAACGAATCGGGATGGCGCCCGGGAAGCACGATGGAATAATTGAAAGCGCCGCCCCGCTTACCCTTCGTGGCGGGGGCGTCGATGCGGCCGCGCGCCGCAAGATCGCGCACGATGGACGCGAGCGTGGGACTGAAGCTTTCATAGGCCTCCAGCACCATCGCGAACGCCTGGTCGAACGGCATCGTGGACGTGTCGGTGAAGGGGAGCGGCGCATTGCGGTCGCTCCACGCGAGGGTCTTCATGCCGAGCAGCCGGGCCTTGAGCCGGTAATAGCGGCGCGCGAGCGGGCCGGCGGTGTCCGTGACGGCCTGGTGGAGCGCGTCGACCACCGCATCGGGGATCCGGTTCGACTTGTTCCTCCCCTCCATCGGATGGCGGTAGCCGCGCTCCCGTCGTTCGAGCGCGCTGTTGCCCGTGACCATATAGAGCGTCTGGGCGGAATATTTAGAGAAGGTCCCTCCCAGGCCCTCGTTGATGAGTGCGAGCGCTTCGGCGCGCACGGCGGCGTCGGGCGAGTTCGAGAGGATATCGAGCATCTCCGTGAGGCTCTTGGATTCGCCGTGATAGGGGAATCGGAGGTCGGCCTCGCACTCATCGAAGAACTCGCTCCAGGATCCCGGACCGAACGGCGCGCGCTTCGCGAGCGCGGCCTCGACGGGCTCCGTGAGAAGGTATGGCTTGAACACCCGCGCGTGCTCGATCCACGGGCGGTGCCGCCGCACGGTCTCGTCCGCTGCATAGGCCTTTTCAAGCGTCGCGTCGTCCAGTCCGACGAGCTCGATCGTGAAGAAGGTGAGATATTCGCCCTCGGCCTGGCTCATCGCCTCCTGCGCGCGAGCGAGCTTCGCCTTCACGCGGGGTTCGGTGACGTCGAGGCTCTGGAGGAGGTAAAGGTACGCCATGATCTTGTCGCCGAGCATGGAGAGTTCCGCATAATCGGCGATGGCGGCCCCGAGCGTATCGGCGAGGGCGCCCCGATAGTGGCCGTGGAATTCCTGCGCGCGCGTGCCGAAGAGGGCGATGTCCGCATCAATCTGCGGGTCGTCAAGGGAGGTGTAAAGGGCGGTGAGGTCCCAGCGCGGCGCGTCGGCCGCAGGCACGGTGTTCGGCATGGAAGAGGGGTGGGTGATGAGGTTTATATTTATAGAGCGACCGATGTCTCCCTATTGTAGCAAAGATGGAGGATATGGTCTGCAGCGGCGCCGAGGGAGGGTGGCTCTGAACCCAAAACCGTGCTAAAATGAACCCATTGGCGGTAAACGAACATCCTGCGCATATGGCCGAAAAAGACCCAAAAAAAGCGTCAAAAGCTCCAGAAAAGCAGTCCTCGAAAGCGGAAAAGGCGGATGACAACAAAGGCAGCGCTACCTACAGCGCGAAGGACATTTTTGTCCTTGAAGGCCTCGAGCCGGTCCGCAAGCGGCCGGGCATGTATATTGGTTCGACCGGGACCTCGGGCCTCCACCATCTCATCTGGGAGGTCGTGGGCAACTCGATCGACGAGGCGATGGCCGGGTATGCGAAGAACATCACCGTCGAACTCCTTCCGGACGGCGCGGTGGCGGTGACGGACGACGGCCGCGGCATGCCGGTGGACATCCATCCCCAGACGAAGAAATCCGCGCTCGAGACGATCATGACCGTGCTCCATGCGGGCGGTAAGTTCGGCGGTGCGGGATACAAAGTGTCCGGAGGTCTCCATGGCGTGGGCGCATCCGTCGTGAACGCGCTCTCTGAACGGACCAAGGTGGAAGTGGAGCGCGACGGCGGGCTTTACGTGCAGGAGTACGTGCGCGGCGTCCCGCAATACAAAGTGAAGAAGGTGGGTGCGTCGAAGCATCATGGCACGAAGACGACCTTCAAGCCCGACCCCCAGATCTTTTCCGAGCTGGAATTCAACGACAAAACGATCCTCGAACGCCTCCGCCAGCAGGCATATCTCACGAAAGGGATCCGCATCAACTTCTATGACCGCCGGACGCCCGACGCGCCGTTCTTCTATGGCTTCTACTTCGAGGGCGGCGTGCTGTCGTTCGTGAAGTTCCTCGCGCAGGGGAAGAACAAGCTGAACGAGGACGTCTTCTATGTGGAGAAGGAGATGGAGCACATGGACATCGAATGCGCGTTCCTCTATGTGGACGACACGCGCGTCAACGAGATGAGCTTTGCGAACAACATCTACACGCCGGAAGGCGGTATGCACCTCACCGGATTCCGTTCGGCCTTGACGCGTTCGCTCAACAACTACGCGCGTGCCGAAGGGTGGCTCAAGGAGAAAGAGGAGAACCTTACGAGCGACGACGTGCGCGAAGGTCTCGTCGTCGTGCTGTCCGTCAAGCTCCGCGATCCGCAGTTCGAGGGTCAGACGAAGGCCAAGCTCGGCAATCCCGAAGCGCGCACCGCGACCGAGGCTGTCATCAACGAAGCGCTCAAGGACTTCTTGGAAAAGCATCCCCAGGAGGCGAAGGCGATCATTTCAAAAGTGATCCTGAGCGCGAAGGCGCGCCTCGCGGCCAAGGCCGCGCGCGACACGGTGCTCCGCAAGGGCGCGTTCGAGGGCCTTACGCTCCCGGGCAAGCTCGCCGACTGCACGTCGAAGAGCGCCGCCGAATCGGAGCTGTTCATCGTGGAGGGCGACTCCGCAGGCGGTTCCGCGAAGCAGGGTCGCGACCGGCACACCCAGGCGATCCTCCCGTTGCGCGGCAAGCCGCTCAACGTGGAGCGCGCGCGCCTCGACAAGATGCTCGCGAACGCCGAGGTCCGCTCGCTCGTGATCGCGATCGGCACCGCGATCGGCGAGGAGTTCAACATGGAGAAGCTCCGCTACCACAAGATCGTCATCATGACCGATGCCGACGTGGACGGCGCGCACATCCGCACGCTCCTCCTTACGCTGTTCTACCGTTACTTCAAGGCGGTGGTGGAGGGTGGCTACGTCTACATCGCCCAGCCGCCGCTCTATCGCATCCAGCTCGGCAAAACGGTGCGCTATGCGTTCTCGGATGACGAAAAGGAGAAGGTGTCCGCGGAGATGATGAAGGCCGCGCCCGCGGCGAAAGCGGTAAAGGCGAAGGCCGCGGCGGCGGAAGAGGCCGGCGGGGAAGGGGAAGAGGGTGCCGAAGGCGAAGCGTCCGAAGGGACGGTGGAAGGGCAGGGCGACGGCCGTAGGCAGCCGAACATCCAGCGCTACAAGGGTCTCGGTGAGATGAACCCTGAGCAGCTCTGGAGCACCACCATGGATCCCGGCAACCGCATCCTGAAGCGCGTGACGATCGAGGACGCGGAGAAGGCGGACAAGCTTTTCGACGTGCTCATGGGCGACGC
>VFSW01008102.1_pt1 | contig 15135 bp, 21 predicted proteins | sample 5358111 | NCBI WGS metagenome assembly VFSW01 (sample SAMN11554181, study PRJNA540505) | mine drainage metagenome | isolation source: sediment from site ElyBrook_90M | place: USA: Ely Copper Mine, Vershire, VT | collected 2017
ACCCGGAAAGGGCCACCCGTGTGGCGCGCAAACTCGCCGCCGGCCGCGTCCTGATTAATACAATAAGTCACGATCCGTTTGCCCCCTTCGGTGGGTTCAAACAATCGGGGATCGGTCGGGAAGGCGGGATCTTCGGGCTGCAGGAGTACCTGGAACCCAAAGCGCTCATCGGATAATCCAAAGGAATGTCCTGATCGCGATTGCTTCCAGACGAATTGCCAGCGAGAGAAAAATGATCGTCCACGTGCCAGACCGTTTCAAAGTCGCAAACGCCTTTTGGATAGGGCTCGGTAAGATCGGACTTACGCCAGCAGCGGTCTTAAGCCAAGCTCGCTTGCCAATGACTGTTTACGACGGCACGAAGAACCTCGTCACAACGGCGCAGTTCTTCGCACTCTGGCGTGCCGTGGGTGAACTCTGCGCTGATCCGGCCGCGGGCCTGAAAATCGCCACCCAGATCGACGTTGGTAATCGGCCACCATCAACGATGGCGGCCTATTTCGCCCGTGACTACCGGGATGCCCTCACCCGCGTTGCTCGCTTCAAGCAACTGTGCGCGCCCGAGGAATTGCAAATGAAGGTGGGCAAGAACGAGTGCGTGATCGAGCCCGTCTGGCTCCACGCGCAGGAAGAAACGCCGCATTTGTTGACAGACGCCGCCTTCGCCTCCTTTATTGAGCTGGGTCGCCGCGGCACAGGGCATTGCGTGACGGCGAAAAGGGTCGAGCTCAAGCGCAGCGCGGAGGCGAGCGGCTTCCATAGAGCTTATTTCAATGGCCCGGTCACCTTCGGAGCGCGACGGAATGCGCTCGTCCTGCACGCAACCGATCTCGATCGACCGTTCCTCACCTACAACGCCGAGTTGCTTGAGATGTTGAATCCGCAGCTTGAACGCGCGATTGAAGAGCACCGTGCCCAAAGTTCGACCAGTGAGCAGGTCAAATGGATTCTCAAACGCCTGCTTGCGGGAAGCCGCCCGGAGATAGCAGCCGTGGCGCGCGAGCTGGGCATAAGCGATCGAACCTTGCAGCGTCGGATCATAGATGACGGCGCCACCTTCCGGCAGCTGCTTCTTGAGGCGAGGCAGGAACTGGCGCGCGAATACCTCAACCGCCCGGAGATGGATGTCGCGGAAGTGGCATTTCTGCTCGGCTACGAGGACTCGAATTCTTTCTATCGAGCCTTCCGATCATGGGAGGGAACGACGCCCTCCCAGTTGAGGGCCGCCCTCCGAGGATCTGAAACCAGCAATAAGTGCAATGAAGAAAAAGTGGCCGTCTTCCGGCGCAGATCTTGATTGGTAGCGCTGCAGTTCGCTTCGCCGCCGAAGCTGAGAAAACGCGGGCAGCCGAGGGCGCACAGTGGCGGGACGTGAGCCTTTCGACAGACGTGGCGTCTGCCACCGCATTACCAGCCATGCGCTTCTGAGCGCTTCTGACAGGAGGAACGGACATGTACTTAGGATTGCAAGGCAAGCGGGCCCACAGACTATGATTGAACTCGATCCAAAAACGACCGCCCTCGTTCTGATTGATCTGCAAAAGGGCGTCCTTGCCAACACGCTCGCACCGATCACGGGCCAGGAATTGTTAGCTCGCGGACGAGCACTGGCCGAGCGCTTTCGGGCTGCTAAAGCTCCCGTAGTGCTGGTTAACGTCGCCTTCTCGGCAGACGGCGCCGATATGTTGCGCCAACGCGCGGACCAGGAACCGCAACTGCCGGCCGGCGCTTTTCCCGCCGGATGGAGCGACTTCCCGCCGGAGCTGCTGCAGCCTGGCGATCTGCAGATTACCAAGCGACAATGGAGTGCCTTCTACGGCACCGAACTCGACCTGCAGCTGCGTCGGCGCGCAATTCGCACGATCGTGCTCGGCGGCGTTGCCACCCAAATCGGCGTGGAATCGACTGCCCGGCAAGCCTACGAACATGGCTACGAGCTGCTCCTCGTCAAGGACGCAATGACGAGCTCCGTCGCGGAGGGTCACGACATGTCGATGAAGCACATCCTGCCTCGACTCGGCCGCATAGTACAAAGCGGTGACTTTACAGTGGCCGGCATTTAAGGCACTAACGTCACGATGCTTTCTCAAGCTCTAACATGGCTCTGCGAGCGACCGCGGGGCGATTTTACTGTGGGCTGCGTGCTGCGCCGCGACTGGCCCGGATTCGCCAATGTTGTGTTGCTACCCAAACAACGCGAACTCGGGCGCGCAGCCACCAACAGGGTTGGCACGGTGACGATCGGAGCGGCCAGAAACGCGCCGAGCGTCTTGAAGGGCGGTCGTGTGGTTTTCAATATCAAAGCCAACGATTATCGGTTGATTGCTTTGGTTCAGTACGTGGATGGCGTCTTGATGATCCGATTTTTCGGATCGCATGGGGAATACGACGGCATTGATGCGGAGACCGTGTGATGAAAACGACCCTAATTGTGATTCAAGACGAAGCGGACCACGTTGAGGCCAAGAAGCTTGTCGAGAAGCTGATGGGGTCGAACGATCCCAAGGACCGTGCGCGGATGGTCGCCCAGGCCCGCTTGGTCGAGGCTTACGAGCGCTCGGAGTGGCCACGTACAGCGCCGACACTTCCGGTGCTTCTCGCCTACATCATGGATCAGCATAGCCTTTCGCGCGCCGATCTCGTCCCGTTACTTGGTACCGCCAGCCGCGTGAGCGAGGTCCTGAGCGGAAAGCGGGACTTAAGCATGACGATGGTGCGCCGGCTCCGGGAGCGCTTTCACATCTCAGCAGATTTGCTCGTTACGCGGGGTCGAGCTCGCAACAGAATAGCGGCATAAGCTTGATGGCCAGTATCGATGAGTCGTACACCACCCCGCGGGGCACGATAACCCTCTACTGCCGAGCTGCCCACTCGCGCACGGTTTGAGCAAATAGGCGGAGCGCGGTCGGCGGATGCCGATTCGCCGGGTAATAAAGGCACAAACCAGGAAGTGAGGGGCTCCACTTGGCTAGAACATGAACGGTTTGGCCTGATTTCAAGTGCTGCACCACCCTGTCTTCCGGCACCCACGCGATTCCGATTCCGGATAGAGCGGCCTCAACCGCGAGCTGCAGGTGTCCGACGGTCAGCGGCCCAGCGGCATCGATGCTCGCGCTCTTGCCTCGCAGATCAAGGTGCCACCGATAAAGAGCGCCGCTCTCGAATCTGAACCTAATACAGCGGTGTTGCAGAAGATCTCGCGGTGCCTTCGGCATTTCGTGATGAGCCAAATATTCCGGCGACGCTACCGCCACGAAGCGCACGTCTGGACCAAATCTCACGGCAATCATGTCGCGCGGTACGTCGTCATGCACGCGGATCCCGGCGTCGAATCCGCCGGCGACGATGTCGACAAGTCGCGTGTCCACCACGAACTCGACCTGAATCTCGGGATACTTGTCCAGAAACGCTGGCAGGACGTGTCGGATGAGCGGGGATGCACCCGACTCCGACGAGGTAATCCGAATTGAGCCCGACGGTCGGTCGCGAACGGACGCGGCCTGATTTACCGCGTCTTCGATGTCAGCGATGGCAGGTCTCACTCGAGCAATAAGCTGTTCCCCGGCCTGCGTCAGTGCGACGGACCGGGTCGTGCGGTTAAGCAAGCGGACGTCCAAGCGGGCTTCCAGGGAACGCATTGCGTGACTCAAAGCCGACGGGGATACGTCGAGCGCACGTGCGGCCGCGCGGAAACTACGCTGGTCGGCGATTGCAATGAAGGCCGTCAATTCGGATAGCGCCGCTCGTGCCACACATGCGAATCCTTCATCAGCGTGTGCAATATTCACTGGATTGTTGAATTCTATTCAACGCCATAAACTTGTGCCACTGAATCAGTTCTGGGCTCTGGGGCCGCTTCTGCGGTGCGCGCTCCAGGGGGAGCCGGGGCTCAGGATGGATGGGCCGCAGGGCGCTATCCGAAGACACAATCGGGTCGAAAAGCGGGAGTCTCGACGCTCGACGCCGATCACCTGGCTTCAGGCCAGGCCGTCCTCGGAGCGAAGGGCCTACGACATGGACAAATGGAGGCACCAATGAAGGAAGTGATCCTGAACAACGGTATCCGCATGCCGATCCTTGGCTACGGAGTTTTCCAGATTCCGGACCCCAAGGAGTGCGAGCGCTGCGTCGTCGACGCCATTGAGGCCGGTTTGAGGGCGATAGATGGCGTTAGATCGCGATGGGTCACAACTGGAACACGCGAATCCAGCCGCTTTCATCGCATTTGGCGTAACGGCGATGCCTCTTTTGATGATATAGTGCATCTTTCCAGATGACGAGAAAAAGACCGTGAGGACCACAGTCACCATCGACGATGAGCTCTTTCAACATGCGCTCGAGGTAGCCGACCCCGGGACCGATAAGGCTGACCTGTTTCGTGAGGCCATGAAGGTGTTTGTTCGCGTCCAGGCAGCCAAACGTCTGGCCGCGCTGGGCGGAAAGGCGCCGCGGATGAAATCAGTTCCGCGACGCAGGCCTCTCTAGGATCCAAACTTAATGAGCGTTGTGCTTGCGGATACCTCGGTTTGGATCGCACACTTCCGCAAGTCCAACCAAGCGCTGCAGACTCTATTGTCGGCCGACCAAGTGCTCTGCCATCCAATGGTTTTGGTTGAGATCGCGTGCGGCACGCCGCCGGCGCCGCGGGAACGCACCTTGAGCGGCTTGAGGCAGCTGCGCTCAGCTACCGTCGCCAGCACAGATGAAACGCTCGCATTAATTGAACGAGAGCAACTTCAGGATTCGGGCTGTGGCGCCATCGATCTACTATTGCTTGGGTCAGTGCTGCTTACTTCCGACGCCGCGCTTTGGACCCTTGACAAGAATCTCCGGGCTCTCGCTGCGCGCTTCAATGTTCTGTTCGGCTGAACACCGAGGCTACCAGGCTCGCCGAAGCCGGCGCGCTGGTGCCAGGGTTGAACCCACGTCATTTCACCGTCGGGACCGTAGGCGATACGTATCGACTGCTCCAGGCCGGCGAGGTCTGGGTTGAGTTAGTGATTGACTTTGAAGAGGAGGTCGCGTCATCAGTGAATCACAGGTTCCCGAGATCACCGAGCATGCTTCACCCTTCTCATTCGACGTCACGCTCGAACGCCTGGTCGATGCAATTGCAAAAAGCGGGATGACACTCTTTGCCTGCATCGATCACGCGGCGAACGCGCGAAGCGTTGGCGCAACGATGCCGCCCACGACGGTCCTGATCTACGGCAATGCCAAGGGCGGCACGCCCATCATGCTCGCCACACCCCAGGCCGCGATCGATCTACCTCTGCGGGTGCTCGTACGCGAGGCCACAGACGGAAAAACCTCCATCGCTTTTCACCCGATCAAGACCTTGTTGGGTCGGACCGGCGTGCCCGCGGACGCGGCAGCTCGGCTCGAGCCCGCACAGCGTTTGCTCTTATCGGCATTGTCGTTATGAGCGAGACGGTGGTAGTACTCGCGCGTGCCATGATGTCCTTCCTCGCTCTTTTGGCAGGCCCCTGTCACTCCCACTCAATAATCTCCTAGCGTCTCAATCCGTTGACGGAGAAAGCATATTTTGGGAACCGTATCCAAAGGTCCGTCAGGAAGTACGAAAAAATGTGCCGCTTGATAGCGATAGATGGCAATTGATGATGGCTGCATGTTCTAGTGCTACCCATCATTTGAGAAGTTGCGGAAATTTCTTCTGTCTAATTTCATCAACCACTTTACCGGTTAGCTTCCAGGCTTCGCCTCTAAGGTTAGTGATGAGTTCCATCCATATTTTATTGAACGCCGCCACCGCGTCCTCTTCGCTAAAACGAATTCCAGGCGGCAGCAACGGCTCGATGTCTTCCGAGAGACTGCTCGTTAATTTCTCCAGCATTCGCTGTTCGGCGACCGCGCGCGAAATCGGCTTACTCCCAAGCGCAATATAATGTTCGAAGCACTCAATAAGCTTGCCGGTGTCCATTCCCAGACTCTTCAGGCCCTCATTTAGATCGAATAGGTCACGGTTCTTGCGTCGCTGCAGCAACGCGCGCAGCTTGGTGCCGAATAGTTCTTCGGGCTCGAATGAAGCAAGATCCGTGTTGCCTTGATACCAGCCACTGTCCACCGCGAATGGATACTTCTTCAGGCCGAGCAAATTACTGTGTTCTCGCGTATTGATCTCGACTTTCAGTTTGAGTTCAGTCCCTGAATAGGCCTCCGGAGTGAACCGAAATATGAGATGCATCGAATGCCCGGCTTGGCTGCGGCCACATTTACCCAGCCACGACAAACTCTCGCGAATGCCATCTACCGTTTCTCCAATACCCCCAGGCTGGGTCTGCACGAGGTCAATATCTTCCGAGTAGCGGAGGGGCTGCTTGAACAGCAGCTTATTGATTGCAGTGCCGCCGCGAAAGGCGATCTTTCCAGCCAGTGCTGGCGCGTTGAAGAGATCGCAAAGTGCGCGGCAGATAATCAGATCCTGTTCAATCTGTCGTGAATCGGGCCAAGGCGCACGTGCGCTCCACTCCTGCAAATAAGAGGACGGAATCATGAAGCGATTTCCACTGGGGTATTAATCAGGAGCTTCCATTCGGAATTCTTCTCGTGAATACCGTCGAGCGACTCGGAGAGGGATCTGACCGACGGGTCCAACGGCTTCATGGATTTGGCTCTTTTGACGAATGGTTTCAACGCACTCGCCTGACGCTCATGACCTTCCAGCTCCAGCAGATACCCAAGGCGACGTACGGCGGAATTTTCGTAATGAGCCCCCGCCTCCACCAAGTTGCGAGGATCGGCATTCGCCCCCAGATCCTTGACGATCTGCGCGACACCGTTGATGCCCGCGGACTTGTGAAAGTAGCGGGCGCAATCCAGCAATGTGAGTTCAACACCCGCCACCTTGGCGAAGCCCGCTTCGCTCTTCAGTTGACCCAGCCATTTGGGCACATTGACCTCGGCGAATGCGTCTGGCCCCTGGTAGATGAACTGCAGGCGGTGGCGGCCGATATCGAACGAGCGAAGTTGTTTAGGCACGATGACCTGAAAGACCATCGCTGCCTGGTGAGAGGAGCCGTGAAAGGCCGCAGCGTGCAGCAGAGAGATGCGGTAATCGATCCCTTGGTATTTCATAAGCGGATCGATCCAGCGCGCGGGATCTGGAGCGCCAGCCGCCCGATCTTCCGGTCGCAGGATCAAATAGAAGCCATGACGCGGGTTAGCAAGACGCCGCTTCTTGATGAGCCGCGTTACCGCGGCGGTGAAAGCGCCTGCAGACAACCCGACTGCGGGCAACCCGTCCTCGCGCGAGAAGTATCCGCGGCCTCGCGCGAGCTGTTCATCGATATATTGGTCCAAGGAAAGCATGCCTGATCATATGCAAAACCATACAAAATGCAACGCTTTTTGCATATGATTGGGACCTAGGTGCTTTGCATCCTTAAACTTCGCCCCTCAGGTAGACCCCGGCACACCCACCCACGTACGCCCAGCGGTACGCGTGAGCCACCCCCGGGGCAATGGGGGAAACGTGACAAGCTCGATCTATCGAACGCCGCTACAGGCATATGCAGCAACTTTGGCCGCCGAGGCGCGGGGCCTCGTGAGGAAGGGGATTGCTCGTGCGCCTTCGCGCAGAGGCGACCCAGGACGGACCGGTTATCCGGCGATTCGACCCAACGCCATTGGTGAACAAGGCCCGGCGGCTGGCGAGTCAATCGCATCCTTTGTGTCATACAGGATGGACTGTGATGTAAACCTCTTAGGACTAAGAAATATAGAAATAATTAGCGACCGAATTGTCGTGCAAATCTATATCTACTACCAGAACATCTGATAAATTACACTCTAATGGAAATTGCATCACAATCCACCTCGAATGACACGAGCGCAGCGGTAACAGCTCGCTGGGGGTACGCCGCGCGCGGCCGCAGGCATGGCTTCGTGATCGTTCCCCACACCCTGCTGCGCCACCAGGGATCGCTGGGGATATCCGACGGGGAACTGGTTGTGGCCATGCACTTCCTTATGCACTGGAACCTGAAGACTCCGGAAAACCTGCCGTTCGTTACTGCCGCCAAAATTGCCGACAGAATGGGCACCACGACAAGGACGGTTCAACGCCATGTTGGGGGCCTCGTGAAAAAGGGATTGCTCGTGCGCCTTCGCGCAGAGGCGACCCAGGACGGACCGGTCATCCGGCGATTCGACCCAACGCCATTGGTGAACAAAATCCGGCGGCTGGCGGGCGAACCGATTGAGGCTGAGCCCCTCGCCAAGGCAGTGTAACGCGCAGGAATGGATGATTTGGACTTTCTGAATGTTTACTAGACACCCCAATATTCATATTAACCTATTGTTTATAATGGATATTATATTCTTATACTGTATTTTTCATGAAGAAAGTCAGATTGATCCAGAATTGTAGTACTGTAACGGACACACCAGAGGGATCATGCCGTGGGATCGAAAGTTAAATCGGATTCGAAATCTGAAGCGGCGGAACACAACAAGAAGTTTGCGCGCCTGAGCCAGTCCGATGTACCTGCCTTCTCGCTCGGAGAAGCGTTGCGCGTAGCCGAGGCACTGAACGACAACTTCGGCAAGAACCCGACCAAGCCGCTGCGCGTGGCGCAGGCAATGAACCTATCGCCCAGTTCGTCGGGGTTCCGGATGATGTGCGGTGCCTCCATAGCGTACGGCCTCACGGAAGGTGGCTACAACGCCGAGGCAATTTCTCTCACTGCGCTAGGCAGGCGAATCGTTGCCCCCACTTCGGAGGGCGACGACTTCGCCGCGAAGCGTGAAGCCACCCTGCGTCCGCGAATTGTCCGCGACTTTCTCACTCGCTATAACGAGTCGAAGTTACCGAACGACACCATCGGCAAGAACGTACTTGAAGAGCTTGGCGTGCCGATTGAGCGCGCTGCGGCTGTCTACAAGGACATAGTAGACAGTGCGCGTACTGTGAATTTTCTTCGGGAGGTGAAAGGCGCTACATACGTCGATCTGGACGCCACGCGTTTCGACGAAGTTGGTTCGGAGCCGCCCCCAGCCGGAGGCGCGCGCGACGGTGACCAACCTGTCGGCGGCGGCAATGGCGCGGTGGTGCGGCCAGCTCCCGCCGAAACCTCCGTAGTGGCGCACGCTCTGCCGGCCGAGAATGCCCCCCTCCGACGGAATAACCGCGTATTCATCACCCACGGAAAGAATCAGGAAATCGTCGGCCAGCTGAAGGAGCTGCTGACCTTCGGCGGGTTCACGCCCGTGGTCGCCATTGAGAGCGAGACGGTCTCGAAGCCGGTGCCCGACAAGGTGATGGATGAGATGCGCTCCTGCTCCGCCGCCGTGATCCATGTCGGCAGTGACCTGCGCCTGTTAACGCCCGAAGGCAGTGAGCACCGCACGTTGAATCCGAACGTGCTCATCGAGATCGGGGCGGCGATGGCCTTTTACGGCCGGAAGTTCATTCTGCTGGTGGAGAAAGGTACTCAGTTGCCGTCAAACCTGCAGGGCCTTTACGAGGTCCGTCACGAGGGCGGCAAGCTGGATTACGAATCGACGATGCGCTTGCTGAAGGCGTTCAACGACTTCAGGTCATGATTTTATGGGGATGTACGCAATTGGCATGACGGGCGGCAGGAACGGCCTTTAGCCGCCCTGCTCGCTGACCGGCACTCGTTCCATGGTTTATCAGGCCCGGGGCGAACAAGTTGGTCTGTGGAGGGTTCGAATCCCTCCTGTCCCCACCATTCTACCAGCGCGGCTGCGCGCTGACTTGCTCCGCCCCGCCAGACAGCTTCGGTGTCTACATTGCGGGCCTCTGATGCAGGCACCCCTCCGCCAATGGCCGGGAGCCAAGAAGGCTTGGACGGACGGTTCCTAGGCTTTCCCACCCGGAACGACGGACTTTCGTTTCGCGATTGCTCGAGACTCGCGCTTCAAAGGTCCAGCAACGGGGCAAATCTCCAAAGCAAATCCCGTCAGCGTATTCACCAAGCTGTCAGGTGTCAGTTGATAGATAACTCGCTGACCATTTCGTTTGCTAGTTACCAATCCTGCATTCTCGAGCACCGACAAATGGCGGGACATCGAGGGTGCCGTCATCTCGAATTTGGCTGCCAGTTCTGAGGTTGTTAATTCCGCCTTCGACAGGTACGCCAGAATCTGCCGGCGAGGACCGGAGGCCAGGGCCTCGAAAATCTTATCTGCTTGCATATATCTATAGTATTAGCTAATATGCTAATATTGCAATTGTGGAACTTGCTTATATTAACCATAACTTGGTGTCGTCATGAGAAAAAACGTTTGGCGCATAGATGGACGGGGCGCACACGCGGTGGACGGCCAAGTCGTGTAGGCCCCAAGGAAATCCATCTGGAATACGACGATATTTCTTTTGGCCATCGTTCTGGTTCCTACGCATTCTTCCTGGAGCGCATTCGTACTATTCCTGGCTTTAAGCTACGCCACGCTTTTGTTGGGACATTCCCTGGGAATGCATCGACGCCTGATACACAAGACCTATGACTGTCCGAAAGGGTTGGAGCGGTTTCTCGTCTGGCTTGGCGTGTTGGTGGGAATGGCCGGACCGTTCGGAATTCTGCGTATCCACGACGTGCGAGATTGGGCACAAAGGCAAGAGCAGTGCCATGATTTCTTCGCGCATCGCCGGGGCCTATGGCTTGACGCCTTTTGGCAACTGCATTGCACTTTTCGATTCAGTAGCCCTCCTCGCTTCGTTATAGAGCAGGAGTTTGGAGAGGACCGCTGGTATCGATTCATGGAATCGACGTGGCCATTACATCAACTCGCACTCGCTGCCGTCCTATACGCTCTTGGCGGCCTCAACTGGGTCGTTTGGGGCGTATTCGTGAGGATTGCGGTGAGCGTCACAAGCCATTGGGTCGTTACCTACTTTGCTCACAATCCGGGCCCCGGTCACTGGATCGTGCCCGATGCTGCCGTGCAGGCGTCGAACCTGCCTGGCTGGGGTTTCCTCACGCATGGCGAGTGTTGGCATAACAACCATCACGCATTTCCCGAGTCAGCACGAATGGGCATCGGTCCCGGAGAACTAGACCCGGGCTGGCTGGTTCTTCGGGTACTCGAAAAGATTGGTTTGGCCCGCAACCTTGGAATACCGAGAACCGAGGACATGCGCGATGACCTGATGGAAGCTCGATCAACCATCGCAATGGTACGGTTGGCTAAGCCAACCGCGTGAGCAATCACAGTGTCGAAGGCGCTATGCATTCGCCGCTACCAATTGGTATTGGTCGCCTTGACCATGACAATGTTAGGGGGCTGCGGGGAGGGCTACCGCATCGATCCCGCCTGTCTCAACGTTACTGACGTAACAGACGACTCAAAAGAACGGCTTCTGGCTTCGGTTTCACGCTTCCTCAAGGGCGAAGGCTTCGAAGACTTGGGGAGATACGACGAGATGATCGCGCTTATTCGGCAAGATCACGCGATGCCAGCGTCGGCAAGACAAGAAGAGCTGGCGAGATTGAATAGGGAACGCACATTCTTAAGCGACCCGCATCATTTGCGCATTGTATGGGCGGACTATTCGAACGCGGCGCCCGGCGACTATCGGCTGCTGCGCTACAAGCCGTCATCCGATCATTTCGTCGAGCTGAACATTTATGAGGAGCGCCCTGGCGGATTCAGCTCCGACGGAATTCGATTCTACGAGCGATTCCTGTCTGCCCTGCAGAAACAATTTGGAGCATCGGTTTTGGTCGTCAAAACACCGCCGCCAACAAATGAGGCAGAGTATCGGCGCGTCACTCTCGTGAATGAAATCGGGGCAGTTGTTGGATGGATCATCGCTGCACTTGTGGGCTTGCTCCTAACGGGACTCATAAGCGTCTATTTACTGAATCGGCTCAGGATGTCGACAATGGCGCGCAGGCTCATTTTTGTCCTCGTGAACACATGGCTGGTCGCGCCCTTGCCATTTCCCGGAGGTACATTTTTGTCTTTCCGGGGCCCAACTTGATAGCGTTTCCGTGGACAGACTGGGATTTTTACGCAAAGATGGCGTCATACGCGCGCGTATCCTTTCCGTGCGCGCTGGTGCTGTGTGCCCTGATCTCCGTGCTCTTGTTTAGAGGGCGGTCCCTTGCCACGGGTGCTGGGACTGCCTAGCCGATTCTTTATCCGCAGTCACATCCCTTACGGGAGCCAACGATCAGCAACGCCTCAGTCGAAAGCCGCCGGATGCCGGTCCACTCCCGCGTGCACCGGCGACAAACCCTAAGCACCAGGGCCTGAGGTGGGCTTCAGCCGAAAGGCCCCGATCAGAACGATCGAATGCACAACAATATTTGCAAGACCGAGACCCAAAAGCTCGAACGCTAGGATGCCATGTGCAAGCTCGTTCCTTACGTTCATGCCTCGCGAATCTTGGTAGAGCACCTGCATGTGAAATCGGATTGCTTCCGGGACCTGGGCGAACTTCTCGTCGGCCAACACTTCACCCAAGGAAATCTTCTGAGAACCGCCGTGGCGATCCGACTTGGTGACGATTCCCCCGAGAGCGGCGAGCAGATCGCGCAGGGCGGACTCAACCTGCGGCACTAGGACGTGAACGGTCTTTACATGATCGCCAGCCAGCCAAGCGGTCAGACCTTCGCGGATGAAAGCGATGCGTTCCGTCGGAAAACAGGGAGACCGAGACAACCATTCGACCACAGCATCGAGCGCGACGCCATGCTTCGCTTGAATTCTCTGCCATGCCAAATTGAGCCAAGGCCCCTGTTGCGACAGGAGCTGAGCGGCATGGTTAACGATGCGCCCATCGAGATCGTCCTTTGCCGAACCTATGGTCGCCTTGGTGAAGCCGTCGCGACCGGTGATCATTATCGGAATATGGGCAGAAATGCTTGACTGCGCGTTTTCGAGTATCGCGCGCTCAGTTGAGTCTCGGCGTACGATTCCAACGGCGCCAAATCTCTTGAGGGCTTCATCGAGGTCCGCGCCTGCGACACGGTCGGCCCAGGCATCAAGCTCCTCGGGCTTGAGGTCAAGCGACACTGAGATCCGTTTCATCTCTCCTTGAGCTTCTTGGGCCCGTGCACGAATTGCCCGCTCGATGCGAGAGACGCTCTCCTGGTCACCGAGTTGCCGGTAGCGCGCGAGCTGATCTGTCAGCCAAGCAATGGCCGTCAGCCCTCCAGCCTGGGCCGCCGCCGCCTCGAAGGCTTTGCCGGCCGTGTGCGCGGCCCGATCCGCCTCGCTCTTCTGCCCAGCGAAATCGCGCCAGGGCTTTAGCGCCTCCGCTGCCGTTGTCGCGAGGTGTGGGTCGAAACTCTGCGAGTCCTCGATACGAGATCGGAGAGCCAGCTGGGATTCGAGGACTCGAACGATCTCGGCCCGATCTGCGTCAGTCAGGCCGAGCACGCGGGCCCGGCTCCATGCGATCTCGTGGAACCGCCAAAACGCATACCGCTGATCGCGCGCCTCGCAGCCGGCGCGAAACTTAAACAAGATCGCCTTCGCACGCTGCACTCGGCCCTGATCTCGAATTGACGCCGCGAGGTCGATCGCGCGCTCCACGTAGTTCCATGCGTAGATGTCGTCGACGAATAGGGTCCCTTCAACGGCATCAAGGTAGCCGTCGATGGCGCTCCGCGCCATGGCAACGTCTGGGCGTCGCGCGAGGTCCTTGCGATACCGCGTAACCTCCCAAGCGAGATCTGCGTAACGGGCACGCAGCAGCGGGTGCCGCGTCGTCTGGCCGCGGAAGCACCACTGATCCACGGTGTCCGCATCAACAATCGACACGTCGGGGAAGAAATGGTCCTTGCCGGAGGTGTCTGTGGCACTGCTCAGCGGCTGCCAATACATATCCCAGATCGGCTCTCCGTACATCGGGCGTGGCTGAAATTCCAGGGCTGAGATCAACGCAAAGTTGCCCCGACGCTGTTCCTGCGTGAATTCGCCGAGATCGTGCAGGATCCGAACCATGCGATCGCGCACGAGGAATTCGTCCACGCGCTGATCCGCTTTGTCGGCGTCCTGGAAGGCTATCTCAACCTGCTCGGTGATCTCGAGGGCCATATCTCGTGCGCCTGCCACCCGATTCTCTGGCGCTGTGGAAGGCTACAACAGCATGGCAGACTCGTATGGCGGAAGCACCCCAGAAAGCCATCCAAAGCTAAATTTTTTGAGGTCACGGCTGGGGCCTACTAAGCCCCTGAACTATGACCGCTTCGGAGCGGTACAACGCCCGGGTCTACGGTATCTCCTCAAGACCTGGACGCAGGCGTAACAACTCTTTCTCCGCTGTCTCCGGGCTATCAAAGAGCCCACCCCATTGTTCATCGTGAAACTGATAGGGCTGGTTAATCCCTACGTACGGGTTATCGTGAAAAACTTGAAACAGCCCATCCTTTCGGCGACGGATTGAGTAATGAGCTTCGCCGCCTGCGCCAAATCTCATGACGAATCGCTTAACAGCAGCAGCCGATGGAAATAGCGTGGTCTGAGGCATCAATGTTTCTTCTCTTTCGATCTTATCCTTGTATCAACCCCTGATCGGATACCACGGCGTCTTCTTCGGACACGCCCGAGATCGTCCAGAATCTTAACGTGTTTCGCAGGCGTTCCAACATACTCATCCACGTAACGTCGCCCAATGCGGTCTTGTACGGTCACAACAATTCGACGACTGGAGCTCGAATACTCCGCCGTCAGCATTTTGAAGTCATCGATCGTAGCTCCATGCTTTGCGCATAGCTTTGGAAGCACTTCACGATATTTCGTGACTGCCGCCGCCAGCACGGAGGAAACCCTTGCTCCTGTTGCCTTGCCCTTGAGGAAGTCGATGTTAATCGATCTGCTCGGGCTTCTTTTAGCCTCACCAAAGACATCCATTTCGTAGACGCCGATCAGTAGGCCGATACCGCTTCCAAGCGAGTCTGCCACGTTGTGGGCAATTGCTCGAAGAATTCCGATCTTCATATCCGGAGCCTACCTCAGGTCGCAACCAACGGGGAGGTGCCTTTGCAGACAGTTGCGCCCCGTAGTCTCGAAAACACTTCGCATCCAGTTGAACTCAGCCTCGTCTCAGTCGAAAGCTACCGCGCAATTCTTCTCGCTTTGAGGATGGATCTACACCCGCCGCAAGCAGTTGCCGTGCTGCAAGATGTCTTGAGCGCGCAC
>VFSW01008103.1_pt1 | contig 15131 bp, 11 predicted proteins | sample 5358111 | NCBI WGS metagenome assembly VFSW01 (sample SAMN11554181, study PRJNA540505) | mine drainage metagenome | isolation source: sediment from site ElyBrook_90M | place: USA: Ely Copper Mine, Vershire, VT | collected 2017
GCCTGGAAGGGAGGTCCCTTGCAGGCTGTTGCTGCGTCTGCCGGTTCTAAAGCGAGCTGTGTTTACCAGCGCTGCTTCCCACCCGGTCGCGGCCCGCTGCGCTTGCTGCCTGAGCCACCCGGTTTGCGCTTGGCTCCGGGCTTTGAGAACCCGCCCGGCCTGGGCTTGGAGCGGTCACCGGAGCCGGGTTTGCTTTTGCCGGCGAAGTTCGGCTTGGGCTTCCATCCCGAGCCGGTCTTGCGCTCCGGCCGGAATCCCTCAGCGCCCTCGCCGCGCGGCGTGTAGGGCCGCTTTGCCGGACCGGCCGAGCTGCCTGCGCTGCGTCCCGCTCCGGTGCCGTAGGAGCGGCCGCCCTCCTTGCCCGGCTTGCTGCTGGGGCGCGCCCCACCGGCGCGCGGCTTGCCGCTGCTGGTCGTGAAGGGCCGGGCCAGACCGCCTTCGCCTCGGAACGGCCGCGCCGAACTGGAACGGCCGCCGCTCGATCGCTTCGCCCCCGCGCGCCCAAATGGCGGACGCCCCGACGGCGGACGGCCTGAGCTGGGACGTTCTGTCTTGGGACGCTCCGTGCGCCCGAAATCCTGAACCGGCTCAATGTGCAGCCGCGACGGCTTCCTCGGTCCGAAATCCTCCATCGGCTCAGGCGCAGGCCGCCGGATCGACTCCGGCCTGGGCGCAGCCGGCCTCTTGTAAGCCGGCCGTTCGCCGGCCTCCGGCTTCTTCCACGCCGGCTTGGCAGGGAAGCTGCGCCCTGCGGCGGGCCGATCTCCAAAGGGCTTGCCGGCCCCCGGCTTTGCCCCGTAGGTCCGTCCCGCGGGCTTGTCTAGATAGGAGCGCCCCGCCGTCGGCCTGTCGCCGTGGCTCCTGCCCCCCGCCTGACGGCTTTCGCCCGTCGGTCCAGGCCCAAATCGTGCCGGTGGACCCCCAGCCCGATCATCCTTCTTCCACGTCGGCCGTACCGCAGGCTTGTCGCCGTAGGCGCGCCCTGCCGCCTGACGGCTTTCGCCCGCAGCTCCGGCCCCAAACCTTGCCGGCGGCGCGCCGGCCCGGTCGTTCTCCTTCCATGCCGGCCGACCCGCCGGGCTACCCGCCGGCCGGCCCGCCCCAAACTTTGCCGGCCCGGTTCTTCCCCGCAGCGGCGCGTCCGTCCCGAAGGCCCTCTTGGGCTTGTAGTCCTTGGGTCCCGCCGCGGGTTTCTCTCTGCGCGCCTTGAAAGCCGGCTTCTCCGGGGGCAGCGAGTCCACAATGTTCCGCCGCCGAATCTCCTTGGCCTTGGGCGTCTTCAGCTTGCCGTCGGCAGCCTTGCGCAGCAGTTCCAGCTCCTGTGCATCCAGCTCGCGCAGATGTCCCGGCTCCTGGTCCAGAATCAGGGGCCCATAGCCCACGCGGCGGATCTTCTCCACAAAATGCCCGACCTCCTCGAACATCTTGCGCAGCTCGCGGTTGCGTCCCTCGATCAGAACGACTTCATACCAGGGATTGTCCCCCTGCCGCACCTGCCGGATGCGCGCCGGCGACGTCCGCACCTTAGCCGATCCCGGCTTGCCTTTCTCGATGGCCACGCCTGAGCGCAGAATGTCCAGCTCCGCTTCGCTGGGGATTCCGGCGACCTTTACCAGGTAGGTCTTCTCCACGCCGGCCGAGGCGCGCGTCAGCTTGTTAGCCAGCTCGCCGTCGTTGGTTACCAGCAGCAGCCCTTCGCTCATGTAGTCGAGGCGCCCCACCGGGTAGAGCCGCTCCCGCATCTTGTCAAAGAACTGCATCACGGTGGGCCGGCCCTCGGGATCCCTGACCGTGGTCACAAAGCCCTTCGGTTTGTTCAGCACAAAGTAGCGCAGCCGTTCGGCGCCCTGCAGCAGCTTGCCGTCCACGCGGATATGGTCGCGCGCGGCGTCGGCCTTGGTGCCCAGTTCGGTCACCACCTTGCCGTTCACCTGCACCCGGCCCTGCTCGATCATCTCCTCGGCCTTGCGCCGGCTGGCCACTCCTGCCGCGGCCAGAATCTTCTGCAGCCGCTCCAGCTTCCCCGCCGGGCGCTTGGGCCTGGACTCCGGCTCCGTCTCGTCGTCCTTGTCGCCGGCCTCTTCCTGCGCTTCGATCTCCGCCTCTTCTTCCGCTTCTGCCCCGGCGTCAGCCACATTGTCGGCCTCCGTCGCAGCCTCTGCTTCGATGGGGTCTTCCACTTCCTTTTCGGGTGTGTCGGTTGTTTCGGCTGTGTTGTTCAACTCGGCTTCGTTTGCATCGGGACGCTGTTCATCGCTCATGGGGGACATTCTCGGATTCTGCCTGCTCCGGGTAGGGAGGCGCAGCAGGCGCGGCCTCTGCGGGGGTTGACGCCGCTTCGTCTGCCGGCGTGCCGGCAGGTTGTTCCGTGGCCGCGGATTCTTGCTCTGCCGGGCTCACGTCGCTGTCCGCCGTCACGGCGGTCTCATTTTCTTGCTCTGTTTCCTGCCGGGCCTTTTCGGCCCCTTCCTCATCCGGCGCGTCGAGATCCTCGTCCACTTCCGGAAGCCGATCCTCACTCTCCGCCGGGACCATTTCGCCCCCGCCGGCCATATCCGCCTCGTCGAACTCAAGCTGCGCCATCTTCTCGAACTCTTCCATCGAAGGCAGCTCGGCAACGTCCTTCAGCCCGAACCGCAGCAGAAACTCCTTGGTCGTCTTATACAAGATCGGCCTGCCGATCACCTGCTTGCGTCCGGCTGTGGCAATCAGCTTGCGCGCCAGCAGCGAGCCGAACACGCCGCTGGAATCCACGCCGCGGATCTCGTTCACCTCGGGCGCCGTCACCGGCTGTTTGTAGGCGATCACCGCCAGCGTCTCCAGAGCCGGCAAACTCAGCTTCATCGCCGGCTTCAGGCTCTTCACAAACATCCGCGCCGCGTCGTGGCACTCCGGCTTGGTCGCCATCCGGTAGCCGCCGGCAATCTCTTTTATCTCGATGCCCCGGTCGTCGCTGGCATAGCTGGCCATCAGTTCTTCCAGCAGGCCACGCAACACTACCCGCACCTCGCGGTCGCGCTGCCGGGCCCGCCGCTTGGCCTCCGCCTCGGCATCCACCGCGGCAGACGCACCCTCGGGCACAGCCTCAGTCGACGCCGCCTCGCCTTCGGTCTCCGGGACTGCATCCGTGCCGGTCGCGGCGCTCGCATCCTCCCCAGGCGCGGCGAGTTGCCCGTCGCCTGCCTCCACCGGAGAAGCCTCTGCCTCGGGCGGCTCCGCCTCCGCGGCTGGCTCCAGTTCCAGGTAGTCGAACTCCCGATTCAACAGCGGCAAAGGATCGGACGCCTGCGCGGCCTGTTCCGCGGCGGCAGACGCAGCTTCCTGCTCCGCCTTCCACTCCAGGGCGTCGGTGGAAAACAATGCGCCGAGCTGAGCCAGGGTGACGGGCTCCTCGGCGGCGTAGATGACAGCTTCCAGCTTGGCTTTAAGGCTCATTCGGCAATTGGTACCTCAACTATGGTACCGGAACTGGAGCCGTCCCGCGGACTAGCGCAGCGCGATACGGCAACGGTTGTGCCTTGGGGGATTCAGCGGCGGCGGCAAATGGGGCGAAAACGGGCGATTTCGGTGGTGCGCGGGCCGAGCGCCGCTGCTCCATTTTCGACGGGACTTCCTCGCTCCCTATAAATCAAGTGCTTGAAAATGGGGGAGGGGCAACACAGGACAAAACCGGGAAGGAAAATCCGGAAAAGGGGTATTCACTTGACGCCACCGACCCCAAGATGTGGTGTTTTGTGCCATGGATGAGGATTATCCGAAGACGTTGCTGGAGGTACACGGGTTTTTAGATAAACTCTACATTGAAATCGAAAGGACGTTTGATGACTGACTACGCTTTCACGGCGTTTTGCCCAATCTGCAAGGAAATGCGCGGCGTGAATTGCAGCCGCGAGCAAGCAAGAACTGGCGAGCCAATTGAGGTCTTCGCGATTCAGTGCCGCCACGAGTGGAAGCTAAGCGCCGAAGATAGTAAGTTGCTCCTCGAGAAATCGGCCACAATCCACGAAAAACCCTCGGCGATACCTTCCATCTTGGGATAAGTGTCAGATTGCACTCCGATTGTTAGAGCTAAAATCAATCGCATGAAAACATTCGCGATGATTGCGGTGCTATTTCTAACGAGCACTGGCATGGCCCAGAGTGCTCGCAGCTACTTCGAGCAGCTTTATAAAGCGGGTGGCCTCGACCGAATGGCCGATGAGTATATCTGCTTTGACGATGATCCTTCACTGCAAACTTTCTTCATTTTTGCGACGAGCCAGACGCTTCGGGAATTTCTGATCCAGACCGGCGAATTTGCAAAAATGCCAAAGGCGCAGCAGGATGAACTGAGTCGGGGATTTCTGGTTCTGCGAGGATATGACAAAGGCGTACCGCTTCCCCAAGAGGATACCTACTTTCGAGACGGAAGTTCATGGGTCGAGAGGGGCGTTATCATCGACAAGGCTCCCGCCAGGGTAAGGTTCACAATCGTTTGGGAGACGATGCGCTATAAGCGCTCTATCGAGCTTCTGAACTCCAATTCAGCACTTCGCAGTGAATACTCTCGGTACGGTCATTGCGGAAGAACCCCATCTGATGTGCGCCAAAAGGAGCACTGAATAGCGTCCTCGGCCGTCCCTTGCAATACCTGTCAGATGTGTTTTAGTTAAGGCGATGAAGAAATCAGTTCGCCAACACATCCTCGAACACATAGCTATCCACGCTGGCTTCAAAACTCTGGACACTACCCTTCAAAATATTGAATGTTCAAAATGAAACTGCGAACGTTACCGATAAAGAATTGTTAGACGAGGCACTAGGATTCCGATCCCTATGCCTATTCAGCAATATTAGCGACGACGATCTGAGACGTGCCTGGGATGCTTCGAATCTCGAATATTCGCTCTAGGGGATGAGGGAAGTACATAATAGGTACACGAAAAACACAAAAACCGAGCTAAGCTGCGCGGCTTCAATCACTTAAGGCTGGCGGGAGAGGGGGATTCGAATACATAGTTAAGTTAAATAGAATGAACATAATGTTGAAATTTGGATTCGAATCTATACCATAATCTATACCCTCTAAATTTTTCGCTAGGATCTTTAACAAAACGATAATAAACTATCCTTTCGTTACAGAAGAACTAACGAAAGGATGCCGTGCCAGACACCGATCACAACGCCCGGCAAGGACGTTATGTCCTAAAGCAGTTTCACGGCGAAGCTGTCCGCGCCTTCGTGCCTCCGCCATTGCCGCCCGATCCTCCGGTCGATCTCGCGCGTTTCCAAATTCTACTGGAACAGGCCAACCAGGCGATTGGCAGGCTCGACGGGCTGGCTTCGCTACTGCCAGACCTTTCGCTGCTCCTCTACACCTACGTTCGCAAAGAAGCTGTGCTCTCTTCCCAAATCGAGGGCACGCAGTCGTCGCTCTCTGATCTTTTGCTGTACGAGAACGATGAGGCACCGGGCGCGCCCATCGAGGATGTGCAGGAGGTCTCGAATTATGTCGCGGCAATGAACCACGGCCTGGAGCGAATGCGCTCAGGCTTTCCGTTGAGCCTGCGTCTGATTCGGGAGATTCACGAGATCCTGCTATCCAAGGGACGCGGCAGCGGCAAGCAGCCCGGCGAGTTCCGCCACAGCCAGAATTGGATTGGTGGCAGCCGCCCCGGCAATGCTGTCTTCGTGCCCCCGCCGCCAGAGCTGCTGGATGAGTGTCTGAATCAGCTTGAGCTTTTCTTGCACAACGAGCAGACGGGGCTGCCGTTGCTCGTTCGCGCCGGCTTTGTGCATGTGCAGTTTGAGACCATCCACCCATTCCTGGACGGCAATGGCAGACTTGGACGGCTGCTCATTACGTTCCTGCTCTGTGCTCAGGGTGCGCTGAGGGAGCCTATCCTTTACCTCAGCCTTTACTTTAAGACGAATCGTGCAGCTTATTACGAATTGCTTGAGCGCGTGCGCACCAAGGGCGACTGGGAGGCATGGCTCGACTTCTTCCTCATCGGCGTTCGCGATACCGCCGAACAAGCAGCCAGCGCGGCACGAGAGATTCTGGAACACTTCAGCCAGGACCAGAAGAAGATCGAGACCCTCGGAAGACCAGCAGCTTCGGTTCTCAGGGTGTTCCAGCACATGCAACGCAACCCCATCATCGCGATTCCTTCGGCAGCAAAGAAGATCGGAATCTCAGCTCCGACCGTCGCAAAATCTCTGGGCCACATGATCGACTTGGGCATCCTTGAAGAAACAACCGGCCGGGAACGTCACCGCCTCTTCGTTTACAAAGGCTACCTCGACATTCTTAATGAAGGGACTGAGCCTCTGCGATAGTAGATCGAACTGGTTTCCGCATATTGCAATGAAAGACGGTTGATACCCATGAATCTACGTGCCGCGCTTGGCGGTAAAGACGTTGTCTTGCCACTTGAAGACTCTGAGTGGGAGGAACTACACCAGCGGCTTCGCTCCAAAATGATCGAGTTGACTATGCCATGCTGTAATGGTAGGGCCTACATGCGCGTCAGCCCAGCCGGTACCCAACACTTCGTTCATCAAGTAGACATCGGATGTAAACAGTCCGAATCGGAAGTGCATCAGCTAGCTAAACTGGAGATTGTTAGGGCGTGCCGCGACCTCAAGCTCCAAGCGATCCCTGAATACGAAGGAGACGGCTGGCGCGCAGATGTCTTGGTGAAGCACCAAAAATGTGACGGAGTGTTTGAGGTTCAGGTTAGCCCACAGACCTTCCAAGATACTATTCGGAGGCAACAAGCCTACACGAACGCTGACATCCGTTGCTGTTGGCTCTTCACCTCTGTTCCAGAGCGCCAGGCACTCAGATACGAGCAGCTCTCACTGTTGTCTCAGTATGCAACCCCGATGTTCAAGCTGCATTACTGTGAACAGAACGCAAGCCCGTTTACCGTCGAGGTGAACGGCGCAGAGCGGCCCTTGAGGAAGTTCGTGCGCGATCTTCTGACAAAGAAACTGCGGTATTCGCAGTCTCGAACGGTAGCAGGAATAAAGGCGAGGGTTGACCTCTGGAGGACCCATTGCCCGTCATGCGGGTTCACGATGTACGTCTTCGGCGTGGTTGATCTTCAGGGCAAATCCGAATGCGGTGCCGAAATCACACTCGGACATAACCGCTACTCCCTGCTGTACCCAGATTCCTATTCCGCTTTCCTCGATCGATACATAAAGGGAATCCCCCACGAATTGCACGAATTCCTCAATATTCAGAGACAAGAGGGCCTTCCATTTCGCGAGTTCGTATGCACGGGTTGTGGTAAGACGCGCGTTGCAGAGAAACTGGCGGACTGTTCTCGTATAAAGTGTCTAACGAGCCTCGCATTCACAGCAGGCTTGGAACGGAACGCCGAAGTGCCGCTGAATCATTGGTGCGACAATCCAGCCTGCACTCCGGTCCAAGGGAATTCGGTTGGAGAAATTCAGGACGCCCTTTCGAAATCGGACCTCAATTGGCGTTGCACGGGCATTTTCAACTTCAATAAGACAATCGATTACAAGTCCAAGCTTCCGTTTCGCCACTATGCTGCCTATGGCGGCAATTTTTAGAGCGCGGCTTTCCGATACTGGCACAGTGCCATTGACAGCGCGCCCTATTCATCAAATTGGATATTGATACAGTGGATCTTTGCAGTTCTGGCCCTCTTCAAATAGGCTTGGAACCCGCTCCTTTCCCCAAATCTTCTTTCCCGCTCTTTGGTGATGGGTGCAAAAGTATTCATTCCGGTCCTTGATGTACCGGTCAATTGCATCCATCGCGGCTTCTACGGATGGGTAATCGCTGTTGTGAATGATTGCCCTCGCCATTCCGCTGAAAACCGACTCGATGACGTTCAAGAACCGCGCACACGCTGGTAAAGGCGCAGTCTTGACCACGGGGAAGCCTTCCTCTGCCCCTTGCTGGTTGATCTTGTCCAGATGGGCAATCAAGTCCTTCGATACATACCACGAGGCAGCATCCCACGACAGATAGATCGTACTGCACGTTCGATATTGATCCCGCAGTATGTCCGCCATTTTTATCATTTCGTTCGTGTTCTTTTTGCGCGAATAGAAATGGGTCACTTGGTTTCTCGACAGCTCAAGCGCCGCCGTAAGGATCACCCACCCCTTTGATTTCTGCCACTGCGGAACGGCATAGGCCTCGCCGGGTGCGACTCGCTTGACCCCTCCCTTTTCTTTGATGGCGAACGGCCCGTATTCGTCAATCGAAAAGAATGCCTCATCTGGTTTGAGTTCGGACAAAATCTTCTTGATGGCATCCACTTTGACGCGGTACTCGGGATCATTGCTCGTGAGAACGACGCGGGCGTGCCGCCACTTCCAACCTGCTTCCTTAATGATGGTCCGAATTGTGTCGCAGCACATCGGAAGGCCTTCTTTGGTCAGTACGCAGCGAAGGTCCTCCATCCTCCAAGTGGTACGGTTGATGCCGTGCGCCGCTGGCGGTGAATGCAATAACGCGAACACCGCCTTCTTGTTGGAATCCTTCACAGACTTCTTGTCGCTTCTCGTCCTTCTTGCAAAGAGCTTCTTCGTGCCACCCTGCTTGAACAATCTCCAGTAACGCCAAAATGTTCCGTGAGATATGTTGAGAAACGAAGAGATGGAAACATGGTCGATGCCGCGCAGGCGACCAAGCACCGCGATAGCTTTGTTGCGCACCGGAAGCGTCTCTTCAGTGGACGTTGAAACAAGGAGTTTCAACTCTGACGGCGGGACGTTGGTCATCTCACTCGCTATAGCTTCGAATGGAATTGTCCCTTGCAAGATGCCTCGCATCCATTGAAACGCCTGATCCTGCGTTTCTCCATTTTGTCTGGAAGGATCAGCGTGGTACACCATCTCCGCGATTGCGTGGTGTTCAAGTTCCCGGTTACTTAGGCGTAAGGAAGGTGCAATGACCTTCCCGAAGATTGCCGGTGGACTCTTCAGAGCGAGGCGACGATTCTCGAAGCTGCTTCCAGGCAATTCACGGACAGGGCTTACATCAAGCGCCGCGATGCTGCGTGCCTGACGAACGTAGCCGTTGACCATCGAAAAGCTGCCCTTGAAGTCGTGCTCCTTGCAGAGATACTGCCATATCATCCTAGGGGAAACCTGCATGGGCTTTGAGCGCAACTCGTTTTCTTTTACGATGCGATCAATAATTGGAATCCATGGTCCCAGCAGGACAGGACGATCCAATTGCTTATGTTGACCTTGAGGCCACGTCGAATTCAACATTTTTTGCAATGTCTTCCGAGAGATCGACAGTTGCAATACAACTTGTCCTTGCGAAGGACGCTGCCCAGATGTACATTGGCGGGCAATAGTCCACTGAATGGTGTCTGTGAACATGGCTTACCTCCTCACACGGCGCGAAGGCTCGACAGACTATCCTAATCGGGAGACGCGGCGCAGTGGAATTCTCGCGGACTCGCGATCACAACTGAGGATTATGCACCGATGAGCACGAAAAAAGAAGAAATAATTGGCACAATGACGATCAAAGAGGCTGCCGCTAACTGGGAAGATCCGCGACGTCAGCTTTTGAAGCGTTGGGGAGAGACTTTTGGCGTTCCACTTCAGGAATTGCATCCTGGTCATGTCGTAACTTACCAGAAAGACCGTGGCGAAGAAGCTACGGCATCTCAGGTGGACGCAGAAGTCGAATCGCTCCTGGCGCTTCTCAAACAATTAGGATTGGGCGGCGAGATTGACCGCTACAATCGGCCGCTATCGGAAGCTGGGGAATTAACGCCCGCCGAGATCAGGGCTTTGCCTGAGCCCGCACGCAAGTACATTGACAAGTTGAAGCAGGAGATATTGGAACTTGAGGCAGAGAAGGAGCAGATGAGCAATCGAATTCGACGAACGAATTGGGGACGAAGCCGGTAGGGAAACAAACAGCTTGGTTTCCCGGTCCAGTTCGTTCGCTTCTGTGGTTCAGTTAACATTTGATATATCCGTCTGACGAAAGCGCCTGAACGATGAATTTGTTTTCGAAGTGCTACGCGCGCATTGATCGCGCAATCGAACGCTCGAACCGAATGGCCAAACTATGGAACGACGCTCGTTTAAGAAACATGGTCGAATTTCGGGTCGAAGTTGACTACAAGGGCTGTGGCACTATGTGGTTGGAAGAGATTTCCTCAGACCTGCCACTTGAACTCGAACTTGAGCTGGGTGAATTCCTGTACCAACTCCGAGCGGCTCTAGATGGTGCCGTATACGCTTGTGCAATAGAAGATTCGAGTGCAAATCCTCCGCCGGACGCTTCGAGAATTGAATTCCCAATCTGCGCGAGAGAAGACGAATGGCGACGACAATCGAGGAAGGTTGGCGCACTGAACGCTGGGAGGAGGCGGTTCATTGGACTTATGCAGCCATTTGCAGAGCCTGACCTATCCCCCGAACTGCGAATTTGCAACTATAATCGCTCGCTTCGATTTCTGAACGATCTTGCAAGAATGGATCGTCATCGAACGCTGCACAGTTTATGCACGGCTGTTGCAGGTGCTAAACCGCTTTTGCGACTTCCAGAAGGCGTGAAGCTGCTCAAGTTGAATACCTGCAAAGTTGGTAACTTGGACGGCGAACCGCTCGCAACATTTGAACTTGGTGGCTGGCAACCTGGTCTGCAAATAAGTGCGAACCCCAATGTTGACCTGAACATCTCAATTCGTGAAATCGAACCTCCTTGCTTCGACAATGACTATCTCTCCGAACGGCTGCAATCGATGGTCTATTCAACGCGAATGATAATCGCGGCGCTGGAGAACAACCAATGGATAGAACCGGAGAACACTTCCGCGGAGTAGTCGCAAGGAAGCGGAATAGAGAACGTGCCCACGATTGACAAGCGCGCCGTCCTTGCCCAGGAATCTTCAGGTCCAAACTGCGCCTTCACTCCCATCACGCTCAGAGTGTGTATCACAATCATAGGAGGTATCTGTCTTCCACTTGGCGTGTTTGACCGAGGGCGGTGAGGGTTTGGAGGATTTCCTGAACGCGGATGCGGCTGGCCGGCTTGAAACCCGATGCAATCTGCTGCGGCGTCTGGAATGGCGTCGCACGGAGCGCATCTTTGATGACGCGGAATTGTTCGGTGAGCGTCGCTGGCCAGGGCTGCTTGCGCCGCACGGCGACCGGAGCTTCGACGGGGACGAGGCCACCGAGCGTTTGCTGTATGGCCGGAGTGTTGGGCGCTTGGAACTCAGGGCGGAGCCAGCGGACCATGCCGGATGCCTCTTCGGTCCTGCGCTCGGCGTTGAGGGCCACGACGTTTGCGAGAATCTGCTCGGTGCTCAGGCCAGCGGGCCACCCATATGCGGCGAAGACGGCCTCATCCAACTCGTCATGGATCTGACGAAGGCTTCCAATCAGGCCCATCTCGTAAGTAGCATGATCCTCGGCGGTCAAATCCTCGTTGGCCCGGAGCTTTTCGAGGACGTTGTACATTTCTGTAAGCGTGAGTGTAGGGTGAAGTTGCTGCTGGCGCTTGCGGTGCGTATCAAGGCGCTCCGCCACTTCGCGGATTATAGCCTTCTGTGCTTCGCTGGCATCCGGGAATGGAAACGGGTCGAAGCACATTGTTTTATTGTATCGGGGCCTGTCTTCGAGCGTTCCACCTGCCGCGAGCGCCCAGCCCACATGGATCTTACTCGATAAGATTCCAAAGTGGAACGCATCTGCGCTCGCAACATTGACAAGCATATTGTCGGGAAGGGTGCTGATATCGAGAAACACAAAGACACGATGCTTCGCTGTTTCAACGGTTGAGATGTAACGAGATAGTCCTTTGAGCGCCGGACGAAATGCCGATCGAGGCTCCCCGAAAATCCACCACTTTTCGCTGTAGGTAGCGCGCCGATTGTGGTCCCGCTCGGATTTCACCAAGTCATAAATCCGTTGATAGACCTCTGGGAATTGGCTTCGAACCTGCTCGCTGCTGAGACCAAAGAGATCGATCACCATTACGTTTCGCGAGGAACCAGTAAGATCGCGACCGTTCAGATAAGGGCGAATGTGCTTTTCAAGCCCAGGAATCCGACCAAGCCCCAGCGCACTGGCTTGTTCTGGAGTTACGATGAATCCGGCTCCGTGCAGCTTGACCCCAGGACAGCATAGGTCTTCATTCGATTTGAGCGGCAATGCCCCCGCCACATCAACGCCAATCCGCAAATCCGCAAAAATGCGCCCAGTTTCCTCCGTCAGTTCCACGTCAGTACCCTCTGCGCTTGTGTCACCTTCACTCTTAACGCGGTAAAGATGGCCGAGGTGCTCACCTCTTTCTCCCACAGTCATGGCAATGCGCACGGCGGCGTGATCGGTTGCCGCTTGCCCGTCGCTGAAAGCGGACTTTAACCAGGGGTGATCGGGAATCGCGAAGATCAACGAGAGCGGCGCGAGCTTTGCATCTGAAGCTGCGCTGAGATTTTGTGTGACCACTTTGCGGTTGAAGACTTGAGGAAGACTGTTCGTGGTGATGAACCCAAAGCGGCGAATCTTTCCGGCGCGGGCAAGCTCAGCGGCGCGCTGCCACCAATACATGACAAAATCTGCACTGTCGGGAACCAGGTCGTACGCTTTGCGCAGCGCCTTGACGTAGCCGTCGCCTAGTTCGGCTCGAATATCCTTGCCACCGATGAAGGGCGGATTTCCGACGATGAAATCTGCATCCGGCCACTTGGCCAGCTTCACATCGGTATATTCATAGACCGCAATGCGTGCATCCTCATCGGGTACGTCCTGCCCGGTCGGGGGATGTTTCTTGGTAGTAACGCCATCCCATTGAGTTACGGCGTGGCCTTGCTTGTCGAGCAACGGCACCTTTTTCTTCCACGTGAGGAGCGCGTCAGATTCGACGATGTTGTGGAAGTTGCTGATGACTGGGATGGGCGGCTGAGCATCACCGCGCGTGCGGAAGTGCCATTGCAGATAGCCAATCCAGAGAACGAGATCGGCAACGACCGCCGCGCGTGGATTGAGTTCAAGACCTAGAAGTTGATGCGGGTCCACGGTGAGGCCGGTGTGTTCGAGAGATTGCTGCGTATCGCCAAGAGCATGGAGGGTTTCGAGAACTTCGCCTTCGAGACGCTTCATGTGTTCAAGAGCGACATAGAGGAAGTTGCCGGAGCCACAGGCGGGATCGAGTACACGGGTGGAGCAAAGTTGGCGGTGAAAGGCGCGCGTTGTCTCAATGGCGGCATCGGCATGGCCCGCTTTGACCTGCTCTGAGATCACAGCCTGGGTACTGCGCCAGTCGTCGCGGAGAGGTTCCACAATCGTAGGGATGACGAGGCGCTCGACGTAGGCGCGCGGCGTGTAGTGGGCGCCAAGCGCATGGCGTTCATCGGCATCGAGCGCGCGTTCCAGCAAGGTTCCAAAGATGGCTGGCTCCACGTCACGCCAGCGGGAGTCGGCAGCTTCGATCAACAGCCCGAGCTGATCGCGTGTCAGTGGCAGAGCTTTTGTGGATTCGAAAAGTCCGCCATTGAATTTGAGGATATGTGCCCGGAGAATGGGCGAGAAACCGCCGTCATTCATGGTTTGCCAGAGAGCTTCAGCCATAGGGGGAAAGTTCGCAACATCCTCACGCAGGCTTTCAAGCAGGTTGAGCCAACCACGCTCGGGTAGCAACTTCACATCCTCGGCAAAGGAGGTGAAGATGCAGCGGGTGAGGAATTCAGCAACCTGCTTAGGCGGGTGGTGCAGTTCGAGATTGCGGGCGAGAACGGCCAATTTGCCAGCCACTTCGCGCGTGACTTTGGCAGTTTCGCGCGACGGGTCCAGGGAAAGCGGATCAAGCCAAACAGCGCGAAGGCGCTTCTTTATCTCTGCCTGCTCCAATTGTTCATGGAGGATTCGGAAGGTGCGGGGATCGGGGAAGGGCAGATACGCTTTGCCCGTTAGGGAGAAGTCGGCATAGAGTTCGATGGAGTGGCCGACATCGACAACCACGAGAAAAGGCGGCCAACCTTCCGAAACCGGCAGTGCTTTGGCGTATCGCTCCGCCTGGCCGCGGGCTGCCAACATTGCTTCATCCCATCCGTGGGTCCCACGCACGGCCGTCCCTTTTTTCATCCGGTGCGGCTCTTTGGAGGAGGCGACGCGGGGTACAGAATTTGCCAATGGATTGCTACCCTGCTTGGCTTCCAGCACGAAACAGGCGCGTTTGTAGAGGTCTATGTAGTTCGGCGTCGTGGAGCCGTCCAGGTTCTGAAGGTAGACGGCTTTGTCGATTACATAGGAATTGGCGCGCTCGTCCGCCTGGCTAGGCTCCGGGCGGGGCAGGTCCAGATAGTCACAGAGTTCAGACAGGAACAGAGCGTAGTTGGCGCGCTCCGCAGCCGAGGACTGTTGCCAACGAGCGATAAAGTGTCCAGCATTCAGCGGCAAGGCATTTCCCATTCATTATCAGGTAAGGGTATTGTAGTCTGCCTGGTAGCAGGAATGGCCAACTCGTGCAGGACAGACTGGGAATGAGGGACAATTGGGGCGTGAGGGGGCGTTTGACGTGGTTCCCGGCGTTCCAGTCGCGGCTCAAGAACCGTTAGAGAGGGATCCGCAAAGACATTTTGGAAAGCCGCTGCCAGTTTGCTCAAATTTAGCTGCTGGCGTTCTCCGGCAACGCTCCGCGCCAAGGTCAATCCTGGAGGATGAGCGGTTGGCCCAAAGATTTACGATGTGATGAATGAAAAGGACATAACAATGGTGCCAACCAGCAAAACGATAAAGAGCCTGTTCGCCCGGTCAGGGAAACCTTACGATCAAGAGCGCAGGACGTGTCAAACTCAAGACCACATTCCCGGCTGATGTCATAGGCGGAAGTTCCTCCCACCGGGCCTATCTCAAATACCTAATCGACAGGTATCAGGATTTCGCCAAGGCACAGAAGGATCGCGAATTCAACTTTTCTAGGGTTTACGTGTCAATCAAGCGCGAGTTCAAATCGGATTGGGACAGGATTCCCTTGTCTCGATTCCAGGACGCTGTGCATTTTATGCAAGCGAAGATCGACCATACTATTGTCGGCCGTCAACAAAAGAAGCAAGCCGAGCCAGCAACGAACAGCAGCCGCCAAGAAGGCGAAAGCCGATACCAGGCTCCGTCCCGGAGCGAAGGACGCG
>VFSW01008104.1_pt1 | contig 15130 bp, 17 predicted proteins | sample 5358111 | NCBI WGS metagenome assembly VFSW01 (sample SAMN11554181, study PRJNA540505) | mine drainage metagenome | isolation source: sediment from site ElyBrook_90M | place: USA: Ely Copper Mine, Vershire, VT | collected 2017
TCAGCGAGGGCGCGGCAGGCGGCTTCTCGTTCTGGAATGTCAACGGCACCGTCACAACATCTCTTGGCTCACTTTCGAGTTCGTCCGGGCTCAATCTTCCTGTCTCTGTAACGGCAACTTCCTTCCATGGGGATGCTTCATCCGCGACAGTTCAATCTACCCTCACAGGATCGGTAGCACGGGCGCTATCCTACATTGAAAGCGAAACCGCGAATGTTTTGAATTTCGGCGCGGACCCAACTGGTGCCGCTGATTCTTTGCCAGCGTTTACGTCCGCCGTATCGGCCGGCAAAGTTGTCATTATTCCGCCCGGGACATACAAACTTAGTGCGACAGTCTCTATACCGGCGTCGTCGTCCATCATTGGTCTTGGGCCGCAGTGCATCGTCGCGCCGGCTTTTGCCGGGCCTGCTTTCACGCTCTCAGAAAGCAGCGCCACGAACACATGGACGTTAATCGAGAATTTCCAGATTTCACCGTCCGTCACCGGTGCCAAGGGGATCAGCGCGACACTCGCGACTTTCGTTGCAGTCCGCGGCATGACATTCGCCGGATGCTCGGCGGGCTCCGTCTATCTGGACCGCGTAAACTCGTTCGAGGTGTCCGGCTGCACCGTCACGTCAAACTCAACCGCGATGGGCGGCGGCATATCGAGCACGTCGAGCACATACGCGACAAACCAGGAAATCGGCGGTCCCGGCCTAATCGCGTTCAACCAGTTCAATCCGACAGGCGCCTACGGTATCAACACCGTCTGCATCGTCCTGCAGCACTCGCCTACCGTGGACGTGCTACGAAACAACCTGACATGGGGCGCATACGGTGCCGGGCCGATTGATTTCATCCACGTCCAAGGCCAATGCCAGGGCAATCGCGTATTGTTCAACACCGGCCTCGGCGTATCGTCCGGCGTGCTCGTGCAGCCGCTCAACTCAGTGATGCCGTCGTATCAGCTGATCGAGGGGAACAATATCGATTCCTTTGGCTCCGGCGGCGTGCTCGTGCAGGGCGCGTCAGGCCAATCGGCATCGTATATCAACATCATTCGCAATCAGCTCACGGAGCCGCAGGCCGAATGCACAGCGGCAACGATATCGGCCGGCGGCAGCGGCTATGTTGTCGGCGACATCCTGACGGGACCGACTGTGCCGGCGGCGCAGGAGGGCGCATCTGTTATCCTTCAGGTCACGACGGTTTCGAGCGGAGCAATCACGGGCGTTTCGATCTATAACGCTGGCCTGGCGCAGACTTTCCCGACGAACCCTGTTTCGTTCACGGGCGGCACAGGAACCGGCGCGACATTCAACCTCACGTATTCAACGGTTGCGGCGTGCATGGAATTGGAGTTCACCGATCACGCGCAAGTCGCCGGGAACGATATGCTAACCTATGGCGGCAACACCGTAGGCGCCGGCATTAACGCACTGACGGTGACGAACACGCTCATCACGGACAACAAATTCTCTGCGATGACGAGCTGGATTGTATTCAACGATTCCGGTTCATCGAACGTCAATTTCGGGCAGAACATCTTTGAAGGCGTCACGAATCAGACGCCGCAAGGTACGGTGCCAACGGCGCGGTTCCGGTCATATCAAGCATTCGACGGGCCAGTGTATATTGGATCGGGGATCAATCTGAATGCCAATGCTGGCGAGATCGTAGGGCAGACGCTCTCGATTGCGAACACGGGCATTCTCGGCGCGATATTTTCCGACACATGGAGTTCGAGCAACGGAACGAACACGATATCCGTGAATTCTCCGGTGGCGTTCGCAGACAGCGTGACGCTGGATAACGGCGTCCTTGGCTCTCCGGCCATCGAAACGGAGCCGGCGCCGGTTTCGGGAACATGGTATCAGAATACCTCGAATGCCCCAATATGGCTCGCCATCAGCGTTTCGATTGCGGCGGCCAGTGGCGCGAGCCTTTACACGTCAGCCGTGAATACCGGCTCGAACACCGTCATCCTGGACCAGTTCACGAATGGGGCCAGCGCGCCGACCCTCGTTTACACGCTCAATGGCTTCGTCCCGTCCGGCTGGTATTGGATTTTCTCTGCGAAGGGCACGGTGGCCGTCAACCCGTCCGGCTATCCATCCGGATCGCTTAAGGTGATGTGATGCGCACATACGGCCGGGTCACAAATATAGACGGCAGCAGGACATGGGTAGAAGTCTCTACCGACGCGAACGGCTACAATGATAACGTGTATCTGACAACATTGTGCCAAGTCCTGCAGCTTAATCTTGGCGAAAGTCCGTTCTACGCCAACTTCGGGATACCTGCGTTTCAGTCCGTTGTGACCCAGGTTATGCCAGACTACTACGTAAGTATTACACAGCAGCAGTTTTCAACATATTTCGCGTCACTTATGATAAATCGCGTTCCAGGGAGCTTCCCGCCGGTGTATAATATCCAGGCGATTTGCCATACCGGCGCAATTCTGACGGCACAGGTGGCCACGTGAGCGGCACGACGATACCCCTCGTGATGGGGCCAGCCGGCGCCATCGCCACTTCCGTAACGACGCTGCAGACGAACCTCATCAATGGCGTCGCGGCCGTTGATCCTGGCTATACAGCCAATCTGCCCGGATCGCTCATCGAGGATATGGCGTCAACCGGCGTCGGCATCCTAGCGACGATCGATCAGGCGCGCGTTGATAGCGTCAATTCCGTCACTCCCTACGGCGCGAATGCCTTTATCCTGGCTCAGCTCGGCGCGCAATTTGGGCTGCCTCAGGGAACGCCTACGAACACCAGCGCGTATGTCATCTTCGGCGGCACGGGCTCGGGACCGAATGGCAGCGGGGCGGGAACGCCCGGTCTCGTGATTCCGCTCGGGACGATCGTTTCGGACGGAACGCATCAATATGTGACGCAGACGGCGGCGGTGCTCGGCGCCAGTGGATTTTCGGCCGAGGTATATGTCATCGCCGTGCAGAGCGGAACATGGGCCGTAGCCGTGAACGCCATCAATACGGTCGTCTCAACGGTGGCGTCCGGGGTGACGGTCACGGTTTACAACCCGAACACCGGCACGCCGGCGACATCGGCGGAGACGGTGCAGAGCTACCGCTCGCGCCTTATCCAAGCCGGACAGGTGACGAGCGCGGGAACTGTCGGGTTCGTTTCCACGTTGCTTGAGGCCGTTCCCGGCGTTGTCGCGCGGCTCGTGGCTGTGCGGCAAGTCTCGGGCGGATGGGAAATCATCTGCGGCGGCGGTGACAGCAACGCGGTTGCGAACGCGATCTATCAGGGCGTCCTCGACCTTTCGACGCTTCAAGGCAGCACCACGACGGCGCGGAATATCACCGTGTCGCTGTCGGATGCGGGGCAGATATACACGGTCATCTTCGTGAACCCGCCGCTTCAGACGGTCGGCATCACGGCGTCATGGAATACGACGCAGACGAATTTTACTGCGGGGAACTCCGTATCGCAGGTCTGCGGTCCGGCGCTCGAAAGCTACATCAATGGCATCCATGTCGGCCAGCCAATCAATCTCCTGGATGCAACGAACGTCTTTCAGGCGGCCATCACGCCTTTCCTACCGATCAATCTGCTCACGACACTGACGTTTGCCGTCACGATCAATGGCACCGCCGTTTCTCCGACGGCCGGCACGAGCATCATCCCGAGTGACCCGGAGAGCTATTTCTACATTACGCCGGGGACTGCCGTGGTGACGCAACTGTGAGCGAATCGTTTACTACGCTACCGATGCAGAATGTGCTACCGGCATATCCGTATGCGCAGTATTCGGATGATGTGGATGTGCAGGCATTTTTCGGCAGCCTCAACGCGCTCGCGCAAAGCTACCTATTGTGGTTCAATAACACGCCGCTCAGTGTTTACACCTCAGCCGGCATCAGCGGGCCGCTGCTCGATTGGGTTGCGAACGGAGTTTATGGCATCGCGCGTCCGGTGCTGTTGACAACTACATCATCATTTACATCCGGCCTGGATACGTTTCCACTCGGGTTCACGCCGCTCGATACGCCATATACGACGACGAGCGGCACCGCGACGATCGCCAATGACGACGTGTATAAACGAGTGCTCACGTGGTATCTCTATCGCGGCGATGGCTTCCGTATTAGCGCACCATGGCTGCGCAAGCGCGTCGCGCGGTTTCTCTATGGGACAGGCGGCGGGGATGTGACGCTAACGCAAGTGCAGACGGTCGGGGTGCTCAATCAGCCGATGGCCTCTCCTGCCGCGCCGGCACTATCGCAGGTTGCGGGTGGCACGATTGCGGCCACTACCTACTATGCCAAGGCCACCTACGTGACATCGCTCGGGGAGACGATGGCCGGCGCGGAATCCACGCTCGCCGTCGCGGCGGACTATCTGCTCAGCGTCGCATCGCCGACGGCTGTCATCGGCGCATCGGGGTGGAATGTCTACGTATCGACAGCCACCGGGACGGAAACGAAGCAGAACACCACGGTTATTCCGATTGGAACTGCGTGGACCGAGCCGACAACCGGGCTGATCTCGGGCGCAGGAACGCCGGTATCGAACACATCTGTCCCGGCGGGTGACATATTGATTGTGCTTCCTGCCGGCGGCATGAGCAACACTTTTCATCAATGCTTGGCGAATCAAGTGTTCGCTCTGCCGTTCCAGAAATCGTTCAGCGTTTATATCGTGTAGGGCGCCATGGCACTGTTCATCTATGCGAACTTCTACTCGGCGCAACTCGCGAGCACGGCGTCCTCGGCAAGCACGGTCTTTACCGTCAGCAGCATCACCGATTTGCCGACTTCGATTCCGAATGGCTTTTACCTTGCGCTCACGCTGCAATCGGCTGGCACGCCGAGCATTCGCGAGATTGTCTATGCCACGTCGATTTCCGGCAGCAACATCACCGTCATCCGTGCGCAAGAAAATACGGGGGCGCAGAACTGGGCCGTAGGCGACTATATCTATGCCGATGCGACCGGCGGCACTCTTGGCGCACTCGCATGGACGAACGGCAGCACGACGCAATCGTTTGCGGCATCCAATCTTTATGCCGCCACGGGTGTATTATCGAACATCGCCACGTTTTCTCCAACGGAAGCATACGTGAACGGTTCGATTATTGCTTGGACGAACGGAACATCATGGACATTACCTGCCGGTATTCAGCGGATTGAAGCCGAGATATGGGGTGGCGGCGGCGGCGGTGGGGGCGCCGCGGGCACGACGGCGCGGGGCGGGGCGGGCGGCGGCGGCGCCGGATACGCACTCGGTGTCTATACCGTCACGGGTGGCAATGGACTCACGATTACTGTCGGCGCGGGCGGAACGGGCGGCGGCGCTGGCGGCGGGAACGGAACGGCCGGCGGGACGACAACCGTCGGCGCGCTACTCACAGTTTCGGGCGGAGGCGGCGGCGGAGGAAACGGTGGCGCTTACGGCACACCCGGGATGGTAGTGGAGGCTACTTTGTGCTTCCTGGTGGTAGTGGAGGGTTTTCTTATGCCATCACGGGTGGTTATATTGGCGGCACGGGCGGCGCGGCCTACAAGGGCTCGCCGAGCAGTCCGAACGCCTTATCGGCCGGAATACCTGGTCTCTATCCAGGATGCGGCGGTGGTGGCGCGTCCTCCAATGCTGCCGGTGGGAATGGAGCCGCCGGCCTGGTGATCATCCGGTGGTAAAAATGGTAGAAGATGGCGGCTGGATCACGTGGGCGGCGGGTGCTGTATCTACGCTTTTCTCGGCGCTATTGGCGATACTCTATGCCCGCCTTGTCGGGGACATCAACACCGTGCGCGAAGATTTGTCAGCGAAATATATCGAAAGCAAGCGTGACCGAGACGCACTGTGGAAATCGGTTCACGATGATCAGCAGATCGCGCGCGCATTCTCCGAACGCATCCTGGCGGCACTCGTGACCAAGGAAGATCAGAAGGCGATGGAAGAGCGGATGCAGCTAATGGAGGATCGCATCATGCGCGCTCTCGATCGGCACTTGGGGCTCAAATGATCGCGTCGTGGCGCAAATCGGTAGCGGCATGGAATAAGCGCGCGGCATTGTGGATGGCGGCATGGTTCTCGACCATGACGTGCTTCTGGCTATTCACGGCGCTGTCGTTACTGCCGATCGTCTGGCCGGAGAGTATGAATGTCATTCAGTTCATCAGTTCCGGCGTGCTGCAGTTGATTGCGCTACCGCTTCTTGGCGTGGCTGGCGTGATTATCGGTCAGAAAGCAGAGACACGCGCGGAAGAGGATCATAAGATGCTCATTGAAGAGATGAGTATGCACCGCGTCGAGCTGAAGAAGATCAAGGCGATCTTGGCGGCGCTCCACATCGAAGACGACGGCAAATAGGAGAGGATGAATGACCGGCCTCACGACCTACTCGGCGCAGGAAGCGCTCAACTGGACGACGGGTGACGCAGCTCCGGCCGCAGTCACGACGCGCTATGTCGGGCTATTTACGGCAATGCCGAACGATGCAGGCACAGGCGGCGCGGAAATCGCGTATCCTGGCTATGCACGTATCGCGCTCGGCCCGACTGCGGCCACTGCGACTTCGCCGGCCACGTCGAACAATACCAGCACGCTGACGTTCGCAGTCGGGGCCAACGTCGCGCCGCCTGCGGCGCCGACGCTCACAGCGAACACCACTGGCGGATCGCTGCCGTCCGAGACGGTGTATGTGAAAATCACCTATGTGTCGGCCGGCGGCGAAACGACGCCGAGCAGCGAAGCGTCCGTGGCTGTCACCGGCACGACCGGGCAGGTTGTCGTCACCTCGCCAGGCGCTACGACAGGTGCGACGGGATACAATGTCTATGCATCCTCCGCCACTGGCACAGAGACAAAGCAGAATTCGACGGCAATCGCCATCGGCACGAACTATGACATCAACTCGATTGCCTCCGGCGCAGCACTCCCGGCGACGAATACCGCATCGGGCGGGACAGCTGTCGGCTTCGGCGTATGGGATGCTCTGACGGCTGGAAACCTGATTTCCGTTGGCTGGCTCGGCAACAATGCAATGTTTGCGTTCAGTGCAACACTCGCGTCTCCGGGTGTTTTCACGGCGCCCGGCGTTACCTCGGGCAGCAGTCCGGCGCTCGCGGATGGCGCATCCGTCGCGTTCACGGCCAAAAACACGGGCAGCACGCTTCCGAGCGGAATCGTCGAAGGCACGATGTATGCCGTCGCCGGGCTCGCATCGGACTCGTTCAACGTCGGCGTGAACACCACGACGACGGGCGGCGGTCTCGTGCAGCAAGTGGTGCCACTCGCGATTTCGGCCGGCGTCACGCCGTCGTTCCCGGCAAGCGACATTACGTTGTCGGCAGGGTAAAATGTGGACACTCGCTCAGGTCAAGACAGCATATCAGACGCTTAGTCCGACGCCGGCGAGCATTACGGCGGCGGCTGCGACGCTGAATGCGCAGACGACGACGGCGACGGTGGATGTGCCGGTGCAGTCGGTGGCGGCGTATCTCGGGGTGAGCGGCAAGCTGGCGTCGCTCGTGGCGTGGGCGAGTGCGCCGCCGAGTGGGGCGAGCACGGCGGAGATCGTTGCGGCGCAGTCGCTGGTGTTTGCCTTGATGCATCCACAGACGTTCCCTGTGTTTGCCATGACGGTTCCGTCGATCAACACGGCGATGCAGGGGTGGCTGTCTGATCTGGTGACGGCGGGTGTGCTGGCGACGGCGGACCAGGCGGCGATTTTGGCGCTGTCCACACCGACGGTGCCGATATGGCAGCCTGCGTTGTTGCCGTCGGACATACAGAACGCGCTGGCGCAGCCGTAGGAACATGACATGACGAGCACAGTCGGTAACATTGGCCTTACGAGCGTTGCGCTTACGATCAGCGGGATTTCGACGCTGGCGGCGGCGTCATGGTCTGCGCCGTCGTCGCTGGTGAACAACACGGGCACTACGTCGGCGCCGTCTCCGATGATTGGCAAGGTGCGGCTGTCGTTTTCGGCGGCGCTGACGGCGGGCGCGGGCTCACCGTATATAGGGTTCGTTCTGCTGTATGCGCTTGACGGGACGAATTTGCCGAATCCGCCGGGGACGGCGGCTGCGGCGCCGAGCCCGAATGCGTATCAGCTCAGCACGCAGGTGACGCCGAGCGGTGCGTTTTCGATCGTGGACAGTCCCGAGTTTACGCTACTCGGTTCGGAATTGGCGATTCAGATATACAATGGGACAGGCGTAGCGTTTTCCGGCACGGTTACGCCGACGCTGTATCTGAATGCGTCGGGCAACACGTAATGCCTCTGATCCGGCCAGGGGCGTTAAATCCGCAACTGGTTCCGACGGTTCCGGTTGAGATTGATTGGACGCACCCGCTCTCGCAGGGGTTGACGTGGCTGATGATACCCGGCTCTCCGCATGGGTTCGCGGATATTGTCGGGAATTACCCGCGGCTTATTCCGAGCAGCACGAATTACCTGATTGTCCCGTCATCGGAAGGGCCGGTTGCGAGTGCGACGGTAGCCGGTGACACGGGTGCATCGGTATTCATCGGGAACAATCCGCACGGGCTTACATCGGCCGGCACGATCCTGTGGAACGGGCGGATCAACAGCTCCGCCATCAGCTCCGGCACGCAGATTGCAGGGGTGCAGTCGAGCGCTGGGTATGACTATTACTTTGGTTTCGGCGTCGGCGGCAGCCCGGCGACCTATAGCGCCGTCGCCTGGCTCGGCAGCACCGGCTACAGTTCGTCGTCATCAACGTGGGCGGTAGGACACCAGCGCGCGATCGCGGCGTTTACGGCGCCGGGAACGCTCGGCTTCTGGGTCAACGGCGCGCTGGTCTCGAACAATACGACGCTGCCTGCGGGGTCGGTGCCGTTCGACGGGAACACGTATTTAGTCAATAATATCATTATGTATAACACGGGGTTTGGCACCTATCAGAACACAGCGCAGATTGCGATGTGGAATCAGGAGCTTTCGAGCGGCCTGATTCAGTGGTTGAGTGCCGAGCCGTTCGCGATGCTGCGTCCGATCCGGCGGCGGATGTTCTACGGGGTGGCATCCGGTTCATCTGTCTCGAACATAGCCGGCCGGTCCTATGTCGTGATCGTCAATCGCGCGCTCACGTCGGCGTCGGCAACGATGGCAGGGGAATCGCAGAATATCGAGCCAGCACGTGCGGGGATAAGCGCTGCAGCATCCCTGACCGGACGGTCTGCCTCCATAGCGACCGATCGCGGCGTGCCATCGGGCTCGGCGACTACGTCAGGACGTGCGTCGGCTGCGACATCGGATCGCGGCACTACGACATCTGCGGCTGCAACATCAGGGCAGACATCTATAGTCGCGACCGACCGCGGCCCGCTGCTTGCAAATGCGATTATCCGCACCACGGCGGGCCGCGCATCATCCGTCTCGACAGCGACGGGGTCGCTTACGGCGAGCGCGAACTTGGCAGGCCGCGCGAGCGCAGAGACACAGGAACGCGGCGCGCTCGGTGCCGTGGCTTCGACGGCAGGCCGCGCAATCAGTGTCGCGACGGGCCGCGCTGTGCTCTATTCCGGCGCAATCGTACGGCTGATATCGGGCCGCGCATCGTCCATCACGACAGCACGAGGCGCGCTCACGGCCATCTCCACGGCGTCCGGGCGAGCTGCAGCGGCATCGCCCATCCGCAGCCTCGGCGCGCTTGCATCGGCCATCGCCGGCCGTGTGGCGACGTGGTTCCGTGGCAGCGGTTCGCTCACAAACAATCCATTCCCCTATGGCTCGAATGATGCGCTGCCGATTCTGTTCGTCGGCGCCGGGCGGGTCGTCACGATAAAGGCGAGGACGTCCATGCGTATCACGCTCTTTCCGCCGGCCCAGACGGCGCCTCCGATGGTGCCGGGGCAGATCAGCGATCTGCTGCTCGATTTCAGTGCCGACATCGCCGCGAACGCGCCAACAGGGACGGTCATCACGACGTATATTCTCGGGACGCCATCACCGTCCGGGCTGAGTGTATTGGGCTCATCGCTCAATGGAACCTCGACGGGCATTCTCGTGCGGCTGACTGGCGTAACTGCTGGCGTGACTTATGCTTTGACGGTGACTGTCACATACTCGGATGCGGCCGGGACTGTATTGCCGAGGACCGTTTATATCCCGGTTGTTGCCACTCTCGGATAGAAGGAATACACGCGATGTCTGCTGCGCTCTATATCCTGGCGCGCCTCAAGGAACCCTCGACATGGGCCGGGTTAGGCGTTATGCTCGGCGGCATGGGTATCAAAGTGCAACCCGGGCTGTGGCAGTCTATCGCTGTTGCTGGCGCTGCGATTGCCGGCCTGATTGCCACCGTCCTGGCCGAAGTGCAGACAAAGGGAGCGCCGCCGCCGTGATCGTCGCATATCTCTGGTGGCTGCGCTTTTGGTCGGCCTATTACCGCGTGTGCCGGCCGGCGGAGGTGGTGGTGCTTGAGGATTGGCGGCGCGCGCATGGCCGATCCCGATAAACCGTTCCACGATCCGGCGCTTCCGCTGCCACCGCCGGAGCCGCCGCCGTCAATGTGGTGGCACTGCAGGGATTGCTCGCACCGGATTCTGCAACACGTGCTGTTCTGCCCGGCTTGCGGGGGACTGAAACCATGACAGACACGCCGACGAATGTCGTTGACCAGATCGCGCGGGACGAGGGGTTCCGCGGCACGCTCTACGACGACGCGACCGGCGAACCGATCGTGCCGGGATCGGTGGTGAAGGGCCATCCGACGATCGGGTATGGCTTCGCGCTCGATGTCGCGCCGCTTTCGGAAGCCGAGTGCAAGTTGATTGTTGCCAACCGCGTCGATGAAATACGGCGGATGATCTTTTTGCGCGTCCCTGTTCTGGGTTGGGACGCGTGGCCGGAGAGCAACGCGCGCCGCGCAGTTCTGATCAACATGGCCTATCAGATCGGCGTAAGTGGCCTATTCGAGTTTAAGGAGATGTTCGCCGCGATCGAGCGTGCCGACTTCGCTGCTGCGGCGGATGCCATGCTCGCGAGCAAATGGGCACAGCGGACGCCGGAACGAGCCGCGCGACTGGCGCAGCAGATGCGCACAGGACAGTGGGTATGATCATCACACAGGAGACGCAGAAGCTATGAACCGACGTTCACTCATCACCGCTATTCCTCTCGGCGCGCTCGCTGCCTGCGCTGGGCAGACGGCCGCGCAGGTTTCGGCGCAGGTCGTGACCGATCTCAATAACGCCATCACGTCGCTCTCGAACGCGATCCCGGCCATCACGAAGGCGTCGCCGACGCTGATCCCGGCCGGCACGCAGACGCAGATCATGGCCTATCTGGCCGACGCGCAGGGCGTGATCTCGGCGCTCAATACGAGCATGACGGCGACAGCCGCAGCTCCCGTGATCCAGAAGGCCGAGGCGGACTTGAACGCGGTCCTGGCGGCGCTAGCGATGGTGCCGCTCATTCCGCCGCCGTATTCCATGATCATCGCCGCCGCGGCGGTGGTGGCGCCGATGGTTGAGGGATACGTCAACAGCGTCCTCGGAGTGTCACCGACGAAGGCCGCTGCAACGGCGCCGAGTGCGATTGCTGCCCGCTACGGAGTGATGTCTCTGCACGACGCGGAGGACGTGCTGGCGAAGGCGGCGCATCCGTGATCACACAGCGCGACATGCTGGCGGCGATCCAATTGGCGGAGGATCGGATCGTCGCGGTGAAGTCGGACATGGAGCAATCCGAAGTCGAGATGTCCGCGCTCGTGCAGCGCATCGCAGGGACGCAGCGGCATCTCGACGACTTGCGGGATGAGATGCCGAAGCTGCGCGCGTTCCTGAAGAAGATGAAAAAGGAGTTCGTCACCGCGCCGGCCGAGGAACCGCCGGGCCATGATGCAGGACCGACGAAATGACGTTCACATGCACTGGATGCAACGGCACCGGCAAGGAAGCCGTCGTGCGGTTCATCGGCGGCGGACCGTATGATTTCTACACGCAGCCGTGCCAATACTGTCGGGGAACGGGCGATCTGCGGTGTGATGTGTGCGGCGTGGATGCGGCGGCCGAGCTGATTTACGACCAGTTTATGTGCGCGGGGTGCAGCAAGGGAACGGAGGAAACCAATGAAACTCGGGCGTCTACCCCATAACCCGGCGCGCTATGCCGCGCTGCCATCTTTCCTGCGCGCACGGTTCGCCTATCGCCAGCCGCCGCCGGTGCTCGATCGGCGGGGCGTGCCGTTCGCGCCCCGGATGTTCGACAACGACACGCTGCCGGACTGCACCGCCGCCGCGCTCGCCAATGCCGCGCTGGCCGTCTCGGCGCTCAACGGGTTCGAGACGAGCATCCTCGACGCGCTTGTGCCGGCCTTCTACGCGGATTGCATCGGGCAGCCGCTCGCGAACCTTGCCGAGCTCGCCACCACGGACGGCGCTGTCGCATCGGAAGTCCTGGCATGGCAATACGCCAACGGGTTCACGGCCGGGCAGCAGGCGCCGCTTGGGGCGCTGTTCGGGACGGTCCCGCTCACGCGCGACGTGCTCGCTCGCGGGATGGCCGATCTCGGGCACGGATATTGGGGTGTCACGCTGACCGAGCGCGACATGGAGACCGCAGGCACGTCGGCCGCATGGGACGACAACGGCACGACGCCGCAAGGCAATGTCGTGGGCGGCCACATGATCTGCGCATGGGACTACCTCGGGCTTCGTGACGAGGACACGGTGCGCGTGGCGACGTGGGGGGCGTTGAAACCGGCAACATGGCGATGGGTGGCGCGGCGGCTGCAGGAGGCATACTGCCTGGTGTGGCGGCAGCTCGCCACGACGGGCGGCCTCGATATGCACGTGGACGTGGACGCGCTCGACGCGGAGCTTATGGGGCTGGTGGCATGAGCGCAGGTTTCCGCCAGCACGACTTCCCGCAGCTTGACGGCCAGGTGCGGTGCTCGTCCGGCTACACCTATCGGCCGAAACCTGCGCAACGGCCGGTCGAACGCCGCGCGCCGGTTGTGCGCCGGCTCGTGGACGAGGGCTCGCTCGCGGATCGGGTGCTCCACGAAATCAGCGTGGCGCTCGACCACGGCGAGGCAATCGTCCGGGCCGGCGATCTGATCGACCGCATCGGCGCGGCGTGGCGCGAAATCGAAGGCGCGATGGCAACGCTCACGAATGCGTGTATATTGAAGCGCGACGGTGACGTGATCATCGGCACGACGAGGGCCGGCGAGCTTCGGGCCGTCGTGATCGATTACGCCAGGATTTAACCAGGAGCACACCATGCGCGTTATTTTCGCCGCCGTCCCGCTCGCCGTTGTGGCGCAAGCGGCGGCGGCTCAATGCGTTCTCTCCGGCTCTGTCGTCACCTGCACCACTGCCGCGCAGACGGTGACGGTCCCGGCAAGCACCGTGACGGCGCCGCCTCAGACGGTCTCGGTCCCGGCTGGCAGCGTCACGGCGTCGCTCGGCGGCGGCGTCTCGGTCACGGTGCCAACGCCGGCCGGGTCGGTCTCGGTCCCGGCACAGACAATCGCAGTCCCGGCGCAGACCGTGACGGTCCCGCCGGTCACGATGAGCTACACGCTCCCGAGCACGACGCCTACCCCGACGCCGACGCCGGTTGCCACGGTGGGGACTCTGCCGACGCTTTCGGTGCAGAACACCGGCACGGTCGCGAGCGCGGCGCAATACGTCACGTATCAGCAGGCGTTCACTCAGGGCGCGCTTCCGGCCGGCTCCGGGCTGGCAGCAACGATCGACAGCGTGGCCGTGCCGGCCCAGGTAGATGTCAAGACGACGTGGCCGGACGGGTCAGCGAACTTGGCGCTGGTCACATTCCAATCGCCGGCAGTTGCGGCCGGAGCGACGGTGCCGGTGACGTTCGCAGTCGGGACGGCGCCGTCTGGCACGCCGGTTGCGCTCGCGTCCGCGCTTACGGGGACGCTGACAGTTCACACCGGCACGAGCTCGACGCCATACACGATCGACGGCGCCGCGCTCGTCAAGGCGGCCACCACGCCGAACTACTGGATGCAAGGACCGCTAGCGACCGAGGCGCGGTTCGATGTGCCGATTTCGGGCTCGGCGCATCTTCAGGTGGACGCGCGCGTTTATGCCGACGGCTCCCGCGTGACGAACCTCGCCGTGCGCAACGACATCGCCATGGGCACGACGGGCGGCCCGCTCACCTATGATCTGTCGGCCGCGGACGGCGCGCAGGGGGTGGTGGTGACGGGGATCAAGCAGTTCCAGTATGAAAACTGGGACTGGACGCTCGCTGCGCCAACGACGATCAATCTGGTGCGTGACGTGCCCTATTACATCGCGGCCGGGGCGCTCCTGCCGTTCAATCTCGCGGCGGGGTCATCTCTGAATTACACGACGATGCCTACATCCGCGGAGACCGCGCCGCTCGGGTCATGCGGGATCATGTTGTATATGCCCACCACCGGCGGCCGTGATGACATCGGGCCGACGACTGGCACGAATGCCGCATGGGTGTATTCGCAGACAGCGGCAAATCAAGCGTGGTCGCTGTGCAAAGCGCACGCAGCATTCGGTATTCCGTGGAACTTCTATGACGTCGGCCACGGCGGATGGCTATCGGTCGTGAACTATCCGACGCTGCAGCCGACATACAGCCAGTATCAGACGAACCTCACGCAGGGCGTCGATCCAACAAACAACGGATGGACGCCGGATACCGCGCACCAGCCGGATTCGTTCTACGTGCCGTATCTCTTCGTGGGCGACCGGTGGATGCTCGACGGTTTGCAGGCGCAGGCGGCCTATTCGGTGATCGCGCCGTGGACAGGAATGCGGAATAACGCGATCGGCGCATCACCGCAGACGAACGATAATGTGATTTTTAGCAATCAACTACGCGGCGCGGCCTGGAGCATCCGCGAGATCGACGAGGCGGCCTATGCCTCGCCGCCGAGCGCGGATCAGACGTATCTCGCGGGCGTGGCAGCGCACAACTGGGCGTGGATGGCAGGACAGATTCCCTCGCTTACGACACTCGAAGGGCAGGCGGCCGGATACATCATCGACGTGAACGGCTGCGGCCCGTGCATCGCGCCGTGGCAGGAGGGGTTTTTCACTGTCGAAACCGCTCAGGCAATGCAGTTCGGGATCAGTGACGCGAAGAAAGTCCTGGCCTGGATGGATGGGTTCTGGACCGGCGGCGTGACG
>VFSW01008105.1_pt1 | contig 15130 bp, 13 predicted proteins | sample 5358111 | NCBI WGS metagenome assembly VFSW01 (sample SAMN11554181, study PRJNA540505) | mine drainage metagenome | isolation source: sediment from site ElyBrook_90M | place: USA: Ely Copper Mine, Vershire, VT | collected 2017
CCTTCTTACTTACGAAGCCGTTGCGGGCGAAAACCCCGAGCCCACGGAGTCTGCGGCTTTTCGCGTCTGTGCGAAGATACGTCGTCCCCTCATTACGCTCGCGGGAGTTGCCGTTTTTCGCTCGCTCCTTTCTCGTGCTCTGACGCTGGCCAGGGCGAGCGCTCCCAGTCTTAGCGCCGTGCAGGTCGCGGCGGATGGATCCTTACAGGGTCTGGACGAGCTGGGGCCGCAAATTGATAAGGAACAGGCTGGGGAGGGAGGAGCCATTCTCATTGCCCAGTTAATCGAGCTGCTTCTCACTTTCATTGGCGAAGGTTTAACGATGCGCATGATTCAGGATGTGTGGCCCGAAGCCGCCTTCGAAGGCCACGCTTTCGAGAAGGAGAGGAACGCTTGAGCACAGCAGAGAAGGTGAGAATAAACCAGCTGCCGACCGGGATCCCGGGCCTCGATGAAATCCTAGGCGGCGGTCTCCCAGAATTTTCTTTTAATATCATCGCGGGAGCCCCGGGAAGTGGCAAGACCACGCTGGCGCACCAAATCGTGTTCACCAATGCGACGCCAGAGCGCCCCGCGCTGTATTTCACGATCCTCGGCGAACCCGCCATCAAAATGTTGCGATACCAGCAACAGTATACGTTCTTCGACCAGGCTAAGTTAAACAGCGCCGTCCGCTTTATCAACCTGAGCCAGGTTGTGTTGGAGAAGGACCTGGACGCGGTCTTACAGGAGATTACGAAAGAGGTTGAGAAGGCGAGCCCCGGCATCGTGGTGGTGGACTCCTTTCGCACCGTGGTGCGGAAGGCACTTGGCGGCTCAACCGAAGTCGAACTTCAATCCTTCATACAGCGGTTAGCTCTGCTTCTAACCAGTTGGCAAGCCACGACTTTTCTGGTCGGGGAATATGTCGAGGGTGAGATCCGTGACAATCCCGTATTCACAGTCTCCGATGGTCTCTTTTGGCTCTACCAGGCTGCGGAGCGAAATTCCATTGTGCGGAAGCTTCAGGTCGTGAAACTGCGCGGACAGGCGTCCGTGCCCGGACTGCACACTTTCCGGATTACCCCTAACGGGCTGCAAGCCTTCTCGCGCACTCTCGGGCTGACCGGACAAGCAAGGAAAATGCCCAGTAAACGGCGCCTGTCCATCGGTATTCCGGAATTGGACAAGATGCTCGAAGGCGGCATTCCGGAAGGCGACAGTGTCCTGGTGGCAGGAGCTTCGGGAACTGGAAAATCAGTGTTGGCAACACAATTCATTGCCGAGGGCATACGCCAGGGTGATCCGGGGATTGTGGTGGTTTTTGAAGAACGACCGCAAGAGTATGCCGAGCGGGCCGGCGGTATTGGTCTGGATTTGAAAACGCCGCGAAATGACGGGAAACTCGAAATTCTTTACCTCCGCCCCCTGGACCTCTCGGTTGATGAAACCATGCACGAGATTCTCGAAGCGGTACAGAAGATTGGCGCCAAGCGCCTGGTCATTGATTCGCTGGCGGGCTTTGAAATGGCGCTTGCACCCGGCTTCCGCGCGGACTTTCGCGAATCGCTCTACCGGATGATAACCGCCTTGACCGGAATTGGAGTGACGATTCTAAGCACGGTTGAAATGAACGAGTCTTTCACCGAATTTCCATTCAGCACCTACTCGATTTCCTTTCTCACTGATGACATTATCCGGATGCGGTACGTATGCATCGACGGCCAGCTTCGCAAGATCATGGTCGTTATCAAGATGCGTGGTGGCAACCATAGCAAGGATATTCGCGAATATGAAATCACCTCCAAGGGTGTGGTCATCATCGGTGACCGCCTCACGGATTATCAAGGCCTTATCACCGGAATTCCTGAACATTTGAACCCATCCGGCAATAATCAAGAGCGCTCCCATGAGCCGAAAACCAAAAGGTGGAAGTAATCCGCAATAAAACTAATCACCGTGGGCCAGTCGCCAGATTCTGCCGACCTTTGGCCGCTCTCAGTGTGCCAATAAAAATTGTCTCCCCAAGGGGTTCACTTACTGCTGCAAAAGCGGGCTCGTCCTGGAGTGAACCCTTATTTTGAGACAGTTACCTCGACACATCGCGTGGCCAAATGCCGTGCGGGCAAATCGGGTCCAACGTTACTTCCGAGTGGGCGACTTCTCGGGACTTGGCGCTAATCCTGTTGACGCTCCGGACCGTTTATGAGCATCTCCGACGAGCTTTCTGTCTTTACGCATGCTGGTTTACGTGGTATTGGATGAGGAGATCTGGAAGATTCGAGAGGTACAAATGCCGCCTGAGAACCCCCGCGCACGCCGTTATTTCCTGGTAACCAATATCGAGTTGACCGATGTGCGGTCGGAGACTCACATTACGGAACGAACCAGCGACCTGAGCTTGTTTGGATGCCACGTGGAAACACTAAGACCGTTCCCGCAGGGAACAAAGGTCAAGATAAGGATTGTCTACAATGGCGGGCATTTCGAAGCTCTGGGGAAGGTGGCTTATGTTCGAGCGGACGCTGGCATGGGCATCGTCTTCACTAATATTGACGTGAATGCCCAGTTGGTTTTGGAGAAGTGGATCGATGAACTAAGATACCAATGAGATTGGCATTCGCACTGCAAGCGAGCATAGGCCTCTTCGGTGCATGTTTGTGAATGTTTCGGTTCAATAGCTCGCAGAGTACGGCAAATGAAAAGTGAGAACCAACGTCGGACTGACCGAGTCATTATCAAAATGCCTGTTCGAGTCTCAGCCGTGGACGTCACTGGTGAGAAGTTTGGCGAACAGGGACACACGCTCACGGTCAGCCGGCATGGAGCTACCATTGCATTGAACCGAAAACTGGCTCCGGGCCTGCACCTAACGGTCTGTCCCGTCGCGAGCAAGAGAGAGTCAAGCGCCATAGTCATGGGACAAATGGGCGGCGAATCGGGTGTCTACGTCTACGGGATAGCGTTGCTGGAACCGATTGTAAACTTATGGGGGATCCAGTTCCCGCCAATAGCCGAATCCGAGGAAGGATTGCTCAGGCTCCTGTTAGAGTGCAGCTCCTGCAAAGCTCGTGAAGTGGTTTACCTGAATGAGCTCGAAACCGACGTTTTTGAAGGAAACCACCGCCTCCCACGGTCTTGCAGCCAATGTGGCATGTGGACCCTCTGGTGGCAAACACCCAACGCGCTACCGGCCGGGAGCTCTGGGGTCCAGTCTGAGACGGAGCCGGAATCATCCGTTGCCCAAGTGGGTCAAGCACAGAATAAGCGCAAACACGTTCGGGTGCAGGTGAAAATGAAGGCATGCATACGCCATCCAGGGTTTGAGGAGGAGATTGTTATAGTCAAAGACGTTTCGCGCGGGGGACTTTCCTTCGTCAGTTCCAAGGAATACATTGAAGGCTCAAGAATAGAGGTTGCGGTCCCGTATTCTGAGGGGAAAGCAAACATCTTTGTCGCCGCGCGCATTAACAGGGTGCAAGACCAGCCAGACAAAGGGCTGACAAAGTACGGTGCGCATTACATGGCATTCCGCTAGGTCTCGCCGGGAAGCAAGGAATCACCTTTCTTTCGTTCTGCCTATATCCCAGATTGCGACTCAGTGGGATAAAACGATGCAGTTTCAGAGCGTCCTATCTTCTATCCCCCCTCCAGTTGTCCCTGCCCCATGCCTACCCTATACTCAAATTTAAACCCTTCGAGGGCTAATGAATGCGCAACAGCGAGGCGCGACGATATGCGCGTTGGTCAGCGGTGGGAGGGGCTCTGGTCGCTCTGCTTGTGGCCGGCGTGTATCTGCGCAATCTCTGGATCGCGAAACAGGCGGCCAAGAAGGCGCCGCCGGCCGTGCCACCTTCGATCGAGCAGCAATCGAACGAGTTTTCCTTTTCCAAGGTCGAAGGCCAGCGGACGATTTATACCGTTCGCGCGTCGCGAACCACGGAGTTCAAGGAGGGCAGCCGGAATCTTTTGGAAGACGTGGATATTATGGTGTACGGAAAAAAAGGCGAACGCAGCGACTCGCTGCGCACACGCGCGTGCGACTTTATTTCGGACACGGGGAAGATCAGTTGCCTGGGAGAAGTTCAGATCCGGTTGCAGTCCAATAAGGGGGGAGCCGGTTCCACGAGCGCCATTCAGGTGGCCACTTCCGGAATCACATTTGATCGCGATTCCGGCGTGGCGCGGACGGACAAGCCTGTCACGTTCCGCTGGCCCGCGGGCGAGGGCCGCGCCGTCGGCGTTCTCTATGACTCCGATAGCGGCATGCTGAACCTTACGAGCAACGTGGACCTCGATCTTTCGCCAGCCGCCGCGGAAAAGCCTGCTTCGCCGCAAGCCGGCGTACCTCCAGCGCCGCCCGCCCCGGGAAAAAATCTCCATGTGACGGGCGATCATCTTGCGTTCCACCGCGATTCCCGCCTCGTCGAGTTGCACGGAAACGTTCATGCGCAGCAGGTGATGCAGGATTTCTTCGCCGATAATCTGCTGCTCGTTCTCGATGAGGATTTTCACGCGCGGCGGCTGGAAGCCAGCGGCCATCCGCAGGTGCACGAGAGCGGCCCGCAGGGAACGATCGCGCTGAACGCGGATTCGTTTAAATCCATGATGCGGCAGGACGGCTCGGTGGACGCCGTGGAAGCGGCCGGATCAGTGCATGGAACAAGAGAAACCTCTGCGGGACGAGATGAGATTACGTCCGCGCGCCTTCGAATCGATCTTACGACTCGGCAAAATGTTCCGCGCCTCCTGTCGGCCCTGGGCGGTGTCACACTTTTCTCCACCAGCGCGGACCCCAAGGGAGGAACTCGGCGCGTCGAAACCGATGCCTTGGAAATACATTTCTCGGACAAATCCCGGCCACGCCAGACGGCTATAGAAACTGTAAACACCCTCGCCCCGGCGCGCGCCGAGTTGCGGAACACTGGTCTCCTGAACGGCAAGCCGGCGGAACAGTTCGTGCGCATGAACGGAACGGAGATAAACCTGAAATTCGGCCCGGAAAATCGCGTGCGGCAACTCACCGGCTCGGGCGGCGTCGAAGTGCATCGCAAGATAGGTGATGCGCCGGAACAGATGACGACCTCGAAAGATTTGGTCGCACGTTTTTCCGATTCCGGAGACTGGTCCACGATTGACCAGACAGGCGACGTGCGTTTCCGGGATGACTTGCGCGCGGGGCAGGCAGATCGCGCTCACGCCGAGCGCTCCGCCAATGCCGTCACGCTCGATGGATCCGTAAGTTTCAGCGACGCGACGACCCGCACGACCGCGCGCTCGGTTACCTTTTCCCAGAATTCAAAAACGCTACGCGCCGATGGAAACGTTTTGTCCACGGAATTGAGCGCCGGGTCGGGGGGCATATCGAATTTCGCGCCGGAGCCCGCTCATATCTCCGCCGAACATCTGGCCGCCAACACGTCCAGCGGTCACGCGATGTACACGGGCGGAGCAAGATTGTGGCAAGGGCAGTCGGTGATTCAGGCGGATTCGATTGACCTGGATAGCCCGACTCATACACTCGTGGCGACAGGCCACGTCCACGGCGTATTTCCGGAATCGGCGTGGAGTCCGCGGGGAGCGCAAGGCCCCGGTTCCGCTCCGGGTGCAGCGCCGGGCACAAAACCCGCCACGAATGCGCATCCTGCAAAGCCCGCAGAGACTCAACTCGGACGCGTGCAGGGAGGAAAGCTGACGTACTGGGAGTCCGAGTCAAAAGCGCGTATCGAGCAGGATGCTCAGGCCATCTCCCAGCAAGCTTCGATCCACGCCGACCAAATTGATCTCTTCTTTTCGAATGCTGATAGCGCAAGCGCCACTAAACAACTGACCCGGGCGCTCGCGACCGGGGAGGTGGCCGTCCGCGAAGAGGACCGCCGGGGGACCTCTCGCCGGGCCGAATACACGGCTTCGGAAGGCAAGTTCGTTCTTTCCGAAGGTAACCCAACGCTATATAGCTCAACTGGCGACACGACTACGGGGCGTCAATTGACCTTCTTTTTTGCGGATGATAGGATCGTCGTGGATTCGGCGGAAGGTTCCAAAACCGTAACATTGCATCGTGTCGAGAAATGACGTGGCATGCTCAAGTTGCAGGCGGTGGATCTCAGCAAGTCGTATCAAGGCCGTAAAGTCGTTGATGACCTCGACATCGAGATCCGTCAGGGTGAAGTGGTAGGGCTCTTAGGCCCCAACGGCGCTGGGAAGACTACGACGTTTTATATCCTGGTAGGCTTGGCCCGGCCGGATTCCGGGCGCGTCCTCTTGAACGAGGACGACATTACCGACCTCCCAATGTACCTCCGGGCCCGCCACGGGATTAGCTACCTGCCGCAGGAGCCCTCGGTCTTCCGACAGCTTACGGTAGAGGAGAATTTGATCGCTGTCCTGGAAACCCTTCCGCTCACGGCGGAGCAGCGGCGCGACCGGCTGGAGGATTTGCTGGCGCAGATGAAGCTGGAAACCGTTCGTTCCAATGGGGCTTACACACTGTCGGGTGGAGAGCGGCGGAGGCTGGAAATTGCGCGCTCGCTGGTGCTCGAGCCGGCGTTCATCCTGCTCGACGAGCCATTTTCGGGAATTGACCCATTGACAGTGGTGGACATACAAAGAATTGTCCGCGATTTGAGCCGCGAAGGGATCGGAGTCCTGATTACCGATCACCAGGTGCGGGAGACGCTAACCGTGACCGACCGCGCTTACATCGTGCAACACGGCAAGATTCTGGCCGCTGGAACCCCGGCGGACCTGAGCGGAAACGCCGAAGTCCGGCGCGCCTATTTGGGAGAGAATTTCCGTCTGAATTGACGCCTATGAGCTGGCTGCAGCCAAAACTTCACCTCCGGATCGCGCAGAAGCAGATCCTTACCCCTGGCCTGGTCCAGATGGTGAGCGTGCTGGCGCTGAACCGGCTCGAGCTCCGGGAGATGATCAACCAGGAAATGGTTGAGAATCCCATGCTGGAAGAGCTCAGCACGGACGATCCGGTCGCCAGCGAAGACTACAGCGACGAAGCCTTCCTCAAGGCCGAAACCGAAAAGATTCCGGAAACCGAGCCTCCCAGCCCGTTCGAAGATTTCGACGTCGCCTCCTTCTTTAATCAGTACCTGAACAGCGGCGGAGGCAACCCCGAGCGCAGCGAACAGGAAGTTATCGAGCGCCCGTCCTTTGAAAAGTTTCTCTCTTCCGCGGCAGGTCTTTCCGAGCATCTCACTTGGCAGTTGAGCGTTACCGTCTGCAATGAAACGGTGCGCGAAATTGCCGATGCCATCATCGGCAACCTGGACGAAAACGGCTACCTTTCCGCTTCGCTCGAAGAGATTGCGGAGAGCGGGAAATACTCGATGGAAGACGTCGAGGAAGCGCTTGCCGTGGTGCAGGAGTTCGATCCCCTCGGCGTGGCGTCGCGCAATCTGCGCGAGTGCCTGCTGACACAGCTCCGCACGCTTGATCCGCAGAATACGCTGGCGCAGCAGATCGTTTCGGAATGCCTGCCGAAGCGCCCGCTGGCTGCCAGCGAGGCCGAGGAGCAGGACCCGGAAACGCCGCTCGCCCGGCTGCTTCAGGCCAATCAGTTGAAAGAGATTGCCCGCGCGTTGAACCGCCCGGTGGAGCTTGTGAAGCGTGCCGTGGAGGTGATCAAGAAACTCGATCCGCGTCCCGGCCTGCGCTACAACAAGACGCAGCCTCGCCTGGTCGAGCCCGATGTCTACTTCCGCAAGGTGGACGACCAGTGGCAGGTCTTCATGAACGACGATGACGTGCCGCAATTGCGGCTGTCCCCCGTGTATCGCCGGCTGCTGGCTCGGGATGCGGCTGACCGCGATGTCCGCAACTACGTGAAAGAGCGCTTCACCGCGGCGCTGCAGCTCATGAAGAGCATCGAGCAGCGCAAGCACACGATCCTGCGCGTCTGCCAGATCATTATCCAGAGACAATCGGAATATCTCGACCACGGCGCCGATCATCTGAAGCCCATGATGATCAAAGAAGTCGCGGAAGAGGTGGGCGTGCATCCCTCCACCGTCAGCCGGGCCGTCTCCAGCAAGTACGCGCATACGCCGCAGGGCGTGATGGAGTTGCGGCAATTTTTCTCGGAATCGGTCAATGGTCCTGAAGGCGGCAATATGTCGCTGCAGACGCTGAAGCGGCTGGTGAAGAAGATGATTGACGAGGAAGATACAGCCCACCCGCTGACCGACGACATCATCGCCAGGAAACTAGACGAAGCGGGCATTCACGTCACGCGCCGCACCGTTGCCAAGTACCGCGAAGACCTCCGCATTCCCAGCACGCACCAGCGAAGAGTGAAGGTTTAAGGCCGCCTCCGTGAAGCGCCGATCCGCGCGCGACGCCCGCCAACTGGTGATTCTTACCGGCCTCAGCGGCTCGGGCAAAAGCACGGTTCTCAAAACATTTGAAGACCTCGGCTTTTATTGCGTGGACAATCTCCCCGTTGCCCTGATTCCCACATTCAGCGAACTGCACATGCAGGCGGGCGGAGAGATCCAGCGCGCGGCGCTCCTCGTGGATGCGCGCGAAGGCGGGCAACTCGAACAATTTCCCGCCATCCTGCGGGGATTGCGCGCGGAAAATAGTGCGACGCTCGTCTTCATCGAGGCCACCGAGAGCGCGCTCCTGCGCCGGTTCAGCGAAACGCGCCGGCCGCATCCCCTGGGGCACGACCGGCCGGTTCTGGAAGGGTTGCGCCGCGAGCGGATTCTGATGGAGCCGATTCGCAAGCTTGCCGATGTCGTGATAGACACCACGCAATTCAACGTGCACGAGCTGCGCCAGTTCATCACGCACCGTTTCCAGAAGACCGACCGCCGCCCAATGATGGTTTCCGTCATCAGTTTCGGCTACAAATACGGCATTCCGCCCGAGGCGGACCTGGTGTTCGATGTGCGCTTTCTGCCCAATCCCCATTTTGTGCCCCGATTGCGGAAATATTCCGGCCGCGATCCGCGCGTGGCGCGTTACATCCGTTCCTTTCCGCAGACGGGAGAATTTCTGAAGCGCGTCGAGGAGATGCTGATCTACCTCATCCCGCATTACATCCGGGAAGGGAAGAGCTATCTGACGATCGCCTTTGGCTGCACCGGCGGCAGGCACCGCTCCGTGATGATGGCCGAAGTGGTGCGCCGCACACTGCAACGGCACAAATACTCGTCGAAAGTCGTGCACCGCGACCTGGCGAAATAAGGAAGTAGAGGAAGTTCAGGAAGTAAAGGAAGTTTAGGAATGCCGCTCCGGATTTGCGGTGGTGCGGCGGCTTGACAAAAAAGCATGTGGTTCGTAGCGTACCTAGGCTCGTATTCGCATCGGGGAGGCAGGGCTCCGGATTTATTTTGACCAAGCGTGAAGAATTCGCCCGGCTATTGAAGTACATCCAGCCCTACAAGTTGCGGCTGGCCGCCGGTGTCGTGTGCCTCTCCGTCGTCGGGCTGGCGGAAGGCCTGATCGCCCTGCTGATCGCGCCGATTTTTGACCGTGTTTTGAATCCGCACGCTCCCGACAACAACCTGCTTCTCATCAGGAATCCTCTTACGCATGAACCGGTCTATTTGAATTCCTTTCTTCCTCGAATTCATAGCGTGGGAACGCTATTTGCCGTCGCGATCCTGGCTGTTTTTCTGGGGAAGGGTCTCGCTGAATTTGCGGGGAACGTCTTTGTGCAGTATGCCGGGATGGCGGCGGTGACCGATTTTCGCAATCAGGTGTATGCCAAACTTCTACGGCAACCAATCCGTTTTTTTCAGCACAACCCGACCGGCCGCCTGCTCTCGACGGTGATCAATGATATCGAGCGCGCCCGCAGCGCATTTTCCGAGTACCTCTCTCTTGGCATCCGCCACAGTTTTACGCTGGTGTGCCTGATGGCGGTTCTGCTGGCCACGAATTGGAAGATGACGCTGGGTTCGGTTGTGCTTCTTCCCATGGTCATCTGGCCGGTGCGGACGCTGGGCCGGAAGATTCGCCATTCCACCGAAAAGATTCAGGCGGGTGTCGGCGAACTGACGCAAATTCTCGAGGAGACGGTGAGTGGCAACCGCGTGGTGAAAGCCTTCGGGATGGAGGATTTTGAGGTCGAGAAGTTTCGACGGTCCGCCCGCCAGTTGTTGCGCGAAAATCTGCGCTGGATCCGCTCTTTGGTCGCCACCTCGCCGCTGATGGATTTCCTGGGTGCCGTCGTGATTGTCCTTGTGCTGATGTATGCACGCGTACAGATAAAAATGGGAACGATGACGGCGGGGCTCTTTGTCACGTTCGTGTATGCTTTGTTCAAGTCCTATGAGCCTGTAAAAGGACTGGGAACGGTATACCAGCAGTTCGAGCAGGCCTTCGGCGCGACGGCCAAGGCGTTTGAATTCATGAGCTATGCGGAAGAGCCCGCTGCGGAGCCGGGTCTCCCTGCACTGGCGCCGTTTTCCGGCGTCGTGGAATTTGATCACGTAAGTTTCGGTTACGACCCCGAGACTCCAATCCTGCGGGAGATTTGCCTGACGGCGCGCGCGGGCGAAGTCATCGCCGTCGTCGGCTCAAGCGGAGCGGGCAAGACCACGCTCGTGAATCTCCTGCCGAGATTTTATGCCGTCACCTCCGGCGCGCTGCGGATGGATGGGAAAGATATCCGCGAAGTGACGCTTCGCTCGCTGCGCGAGCAGATGGCCATTGTCACTCAAGAGACGATCCTGTTTAACGACACGGTCTGGAACAATATCTGCTACGGACGGCCGGGCCTCCCGCAGGAGCGCGTCGAAGCCGCTGCCAAAGCCGCGCTTGCCCACGATTTCATCATGGAGTTGCCGCAAGGTTACCAGACGAAGCTGGGCGACCGCGGCCAGCGCCTGAGCGGCGGCCAGCGCCAGCGCCTGGCCATTGCCCGCGCCATCCTGAAAGATTCTCCCATCCTGATTTTGGACGAAGCGACCTCGGAACTCGATTCCGAATCGGAGATGCTGGTCCAGCGCGCCCTGGCCAATCTCATGCAGGGCCGCACGGTGTTTGTCATCGCGCATCGTCTTTCGACGATCCGCCGCGCCGACAAGATTATCGTCATTGAAGATGGACGAATCGCCGAAACGGGCACACACCAGGAATTGCTGGCGCACGGAAACACCTACGCCCGTCTCTATGAAATGCAGTTTGCCGATACGGACAGCGTGGCAGCCCCCGCCACGACTCCCGGCCCTGGAGTTTCCTGATGAAGGCAGCCGCAGCAGCGACCGGAATTCATTCCATGACGGGATTCGCGCAGGCGCGCGCCGAGCGCGATGGGGTCTCTGTGCGCGTCAATCTGCGCAGCGTGAACCACCGCTTTCTCGATCTGCACCTGCGCATGCCTGACGGCTTCGAGGTTTTTGAATCCCGCATCCGGCAATCCGTGCGCGACCGCCTGCGCCGCGGCCATGTGGATATCAACGTCTATTACGAAACTTCCGGCGCGGAAGGCATCGAAGTCCGCCGCGACGTGGCTGAGGCCTATCTCAAGGCCGTGGATCGCCTGCGCGCCGAATTCTCCATCAAGGCAGAGCCGGATCTGGTCGCGCTGTTCCGTCTGCCGGGCGTCGTGGCCGCTTCCGGAAGCGCCGGTGATCTGCAAAACGAGGAAGCTCAGGAAAAACTTGGCTGCCTGCTCGATGAATGCCTGGAACTTTCCCTCCAGCGTCTCGAAACGATGCGGCGTTCCGAAGGGCAAGCCCTAATGACAGAAATGCTGGGTATCCTCGGCCGGATTGCCTCGCGGACACAAGAGATCGAAGCGCTGGCCGAAGGCGTCCGCCCCGCATTTGCGCGCCGTCTTGCCGAACGTCTGCAGAGTCTGCTGGGCGGCGTGCAAATTGATCCCGCGCGCATCGCTCAAGAAGCCGCCATGATTGCCGAGCGAGGCGATGTGAGCGAGGACCTCGCCCGGCTCCGCAGCCACGTCGAGCAATTTCAAAAACTGCTGGCGGGCGCGGGAGAGACCGGGAAGAAGCTCGATTTCCTCCTGCAGGAAATGCAGCGTGAGGCCAATACGCTGCTCTCCAAGACTCCGGGCGTGGAATCCGAGGGCTTGGCCATCACCAGTCTGGCGCTCGAAGTAAAATCCGATATCGAAAAACTCCGCGAACAGGCGCAAAACGTCGAATGACCATTCCTCAGTCAGGCCATCCGCTGGTCTTTATTGTTTCCGGCCCGTCTGGGTCAGGAAAGTCCACTCTCGTGCTGAAGATGCTGGAGGTGCCGGGGACGATGTTTTCCATCTCCTGCACAACTCGCCCGCCCCGGAATACCGAAAGCCCCGGAAAATGGTATGATTTTGTATCCGACGCCGAATTCGAGCGCATGGCGGCCCAGGGCGAATTCCTGGAACATGCGCAGGTGTTCGGCAAGCATCGGTACGGCACGCCGCGCAAATGGCTGGACGAAGCGCGGCGCAGGGGCATGGATCTCGTCCTGGAGATTGACGTCCAGGGTGCGGCTCAGGTGAAGGCAAAGTTGCCCGATGCCGTGGCAATCTTTATACTGCCTCCCGCTCGCGCGGAGTTGGAAAAGAGGTTGCGCAGCCGCAATCAGGATCCCGAGGAAGCAATCTCGCGGCGGTTGGCCCGCGCCGATCAGGAGATCCGTCGCTACACGGAGTACGATTTTCTAGTGGTGAACGATGATGTCGAACGCGCCGGGCGCGAAGTCCAGGCCATCACTATGGCGGCGCGCTGTTTGCGAAGCTGCCTGAGCGACCGGGCGAGAAAAATTCTGGAATCGTTTGGAGGGGATTGACGTTATGGCGCCAGAGACCCAGGCACCGGATAGCAAGTTCGCATTTGTGGTGATCGCCGCGCGTCGTGCGCGGCAGTTGATGTTAGGAGCTTCGCCGCTCGTGGCCAACCCGCATTCGGCCAAGCCGACCCGTGTGGCCGTCGAAGAACTCAGAGCCGGAGTTCTCGAGTATCAGTTGCCCGTGATCCCGGGCGAGGGCGAAGACAAGGAAGGAAAGCGCCGCTAGCAGGAAGGCGCCCAGAGGAATTCATGCGCGTCGCGCTGGGAGTGTCCGGAGGCGTGGCGGCCTACAAGGCCGCGGAACTGGTGCGCAGGCTCCAGCAAGAGGGCGTGGATGTGCAGGTGGTGATGACGGCGGGCGCGCAGGAGTTCGTCACGCCCCTCACATTCGCCGCATTGACCGGACAAAAAGTGATCACCGGCCTCTTCGGCGGCGAGGGCGGCGCAAACTTGGAAAGCGCCATCGAACACATCGCCGTCGCGCAAAGAATTGACCTGCTCGTCGTGGCTCCGGCCACCGCGAATATCATTGCAAAGATGGCCCGCGGCATCTCCGACGATTTCCTGACCACATTGTATCTGGCCACGACCGCTCCTGTCGTTGTGGCTCCCGCAATGAACGTCAATATGTGGGAACACGCAGCGACGGCGGAGAATATCGAAATCCTGCGCGCGCGCGGCGTCCACATTGTCGCGCCGGACGAAGGCTACCTCGCCTGCGGCATGACGGGCGCGGGGCGCCTCGCCAGCGTCGAAGCCATCGCGCAAGCGGTATGCGCGCGGCTCGGCATCGAACACGATTTGAAGGACGAAACGATTATCGTCACCGCCGGGCCAACCTGCGAAGACCTCGACCCCGTGCGATTTCTGACCAACCGTTCCTCCGGAAAAATGGGATATGCGCTGGCGCAGGCGGCGTCACGCCGCGGCGCTCGCGTGATCCTGGTCAGCGGGCCGGTGCGGCTCGATCCCCCGCAAGGCGTCGAATTTGTCTCCGTGCGTAGCGCGGAGGAAATGCATCGCGCGGTGATCGAGCATTTCCAGCATGCGACCGCGCTGATCATGGCCGCGGCTGTCGCCGATTATCGGCCTGTCACTCCGAAAACACAAAAGATCAAGCGAACCAGCGAACGTCTGACGCTGGAACTGGAATCCACTCCCGACATTCTTGCCGATGTGGCGCGCGCCAAGGGCTCGCGGATCGTGATCGGATTCGCGGCGGAAACTACAAACATGGCCGCCCATGCGCGCGCCAAACTGGAAGCGAAGCAGGCGGACGCGATTGTCGCCAACGATGTCACCGCGGAGGGCGCTGGATTTGATCACGACACGAACGTGATCACGATCTACACGCGCGAGGGCGGCGAACAGGCTTTCCCGCGCATGCCGAAAATGGACGCGGCGCAGCGCATCCTGGATCAGCTTCGCGCCTTGCGAAGCGCGGGCCAGGCCGTTCCGGTCACGCGCCAGGCTCACTGAACCCTTCCATGGACCTGCCCACTTCACCATCCCAACGTGAAAAAATAGAAGCCTGGCTCCGCTATTACGAAGATCTTGGTTTGGGCGAGTTCTACAAGGATAGGGGAGACATGGGAAAACGTTCTGTCCGGCCGCACCGCGCGACTGAGGCCGTTGTATCCGCGCCGGAGGTAAAGGCCACACCGCCGAAACCAAAGGACGCAACTTCTGTTGCTGCCGTTCCTGTGGAGGCCCCGCCGGTGCTTGCCGCTGCTCCTGCGCCGTCTCTCTTTGAGATTCTCGACCGCGTGGAAAACGATTCCCTCCAGTTAATTCGGGAGAATCTGGGCGAATGCACGCGATGCCGCTTGCACCAGCAAAGGCACAAGATCGTCTTTGGGACGGGCAATCCCGCCGCCGACTTGGTTTTTGTCGGCGAAGGTCCAGGGCACGATGAAGACATCCAGGGCCAACCGTTTGTCGGACGCGCGGGAAAATTGCTGACGCAGATGATCGAAGCGATGGGCCTGGCGCGCGAAGACGTGTACATCTGCAACGTGGTGAAATGCCGCCCCCCGGAAAATCGTAAGCCCGAAAACGATGAGGTGGCCACCTGCTCGCCCTACCTCATCCGGCAACTGGACGCGATTCAGCCCAAGGCGATCGTCTGCCTCGGTGCCACTGCCGCGCAAGCCCTGCTCCAGACTCAGGACTCCATCTCTCGCTTCCGCGGCAACTGGTTTGATTTTCGGAATACGAAATTAATGGCGACCTATCATCCGGCCTACTTGCTGCGCAATCCCGCCGCGAAAAGCGAAGTCTGGAAAGATTTACAGAAGGTGATGGCGCATCTGGGGCTAAAGCGGAAGAAGTAGTAGCACAGGCACTCTTTATCCCGAGCCCCTGCGAGGGGCTGCCTGTGCGATTT
>VFSW01008106.1_pt1 | contig 15130 bp, 11 predicted proteins | sample 5358111 | NCBI WGS metagenome assembly VFSW01 (sample SAMN11554181, study PRJNA540505) | mine drainage metagenome | isolation source: sediment from site ElyBrook_90M | place: USA: Ely Copper Mine, Vershire, VT | collected 2017
TTGTACAAGCATCTGGGTAAAGTCATACGACATGGATTCGTTCCACAGATGGTCGCGCGCATCGAGCTGCTGCTGTGTCCAGGGACCCTTGAGCTTCGCGATGTACGTGATGCCTGTCACGTTCCCCGGCAGCGGCTGCGGATTGTCCACGGTCCCGCCAATCGGCACGATATCAAACTGGTCCGGGAAGGTGGCTTTGATGTATTTCGCCAGATGGTAAAGAATCACTCCAGCATCTGCGTGTCCGTAGGCGATCGACCACGGCTCATCACGATGATGAATGCGCGCGCCGGCAAGCCACTTCGGAATGTCCGCGTCGCGATCACCGTCACGCTGCCCATCACGGTTCGGCGATGCGCTGTTGAAGATCGAATTAAACAGCTGATCAGCAGTCATGCCTGACGGCGGATTCGGATCCAGTGCCGCGACATCGTAGATGGTCGTAGCATAGTTGCTGAACGCGCCCGATTCCAGCGTCGGATTTGGGGTGACCAGGCGGACGTCCGGACGTCCAAGATCCCAAACCGTATAAATGTGCTTGGGGTTGCCTTTTTTGACCAGAATGACGTCGCCGTAATTGGCATACAGCGCCACGGGCGGTCCATCGAGCGCTCCCAGCCCCTGAAGCTTATTCATCACCTTCATGCTCCCCACTGCAATCTGCGGCGGGCAGGTGACCTTCAGGTTGCCAAAGGTAACGCCGCCGCTGATCTGACCCGGGGAAACCGGCGGGCTCGTCGTGTACAGGCGGGTCGATCCATCGTTCGGATAGTCCGTGAGATACTTCATCCACAGTTCGTGCAATGCCATGTGGTAGTTGCCTTCGCTGCTCAATACCATATCGCACTGCCCGACAGTGCCATGCAGATCGTTCAACTCATTCGCCGTCGGGGTCGTCAGGTCCGGATTGCCCGGACCGAAATCGCGTGGCCAATAGAGCAGTTTTGGTGAATCGATATATGGCTGCCCTGTTATCGCAGGCAGTTGCGCCTGCGCAGCCGCACTCGCAAATAACAGCAAGAACAAACTGACCGTTTTTCTCATTATGACTCCCTCCTGCTTTTTGGTTGATAGCGGACTTCCTGCAAAAAACTCTTTGGCTCCGCTTCACTGCCGATCGACACCGCTGCCGGCATCTGCGGTCTTGGACGGGGCTTCATATCCATACGTGTCCTTCAGGATCGAGTCTATGCCGACATACTCCTGGCTGGTGGCGGCGACCAATGGTTCAATCTTGCCATGCACCTTGGCATACCGTGCACGCAAATTCTGCATCGCTGCCTGCCCATCTGGCGACAGCAGAGCATCGCGGATCTTCTTCTGGACCTCTGGTGAAAACCGCACGGACGACACAGAGAGTGCCTGATTGGGAAATGGCGTATGTTGAAAAATTACCCGGCTTTCCAAGCCGCTCGGATCAAACGCACGCCAATTCGTCAACGGCATGACACCGGCCATGCACTTACCGCTGAGGACTCCGTTATAGGCATTTTTCCAGCCCTTGGTTGGCACAATTACCGGCATCTCGACCGGATTGGAATATTCGCTCTGAAGCGTCAGGGTGCCGAAATTCGGCGGAGCAGGCGAACACACGAGTCTGCCGATGAGACTGTCGAGATTCTGCACCTGGGTGTTGTCTTTCTTCGTTACAACGACCCAGACGTGCGGTTGTGGCAGTTTTACCAGCGGAACCCAGCCGAGATAGTGAATACGCCAGGAGGTGAGATGCGGTCCATCAAAAATGATGTCGTAGAGTCCTTCACGAACGTTTTCCTGATATGAAAGCCAGTTGTCCGCGAATTTATATTCAACCTTCTCTCCAAGCACCTTCGTCAGGAAATCCGCAATTGGCTGATACGTTGCAGTTTCTTCTGCGTTCGTGCCGCGAGGCGCGGCCGTCATGACGATCGTTGCGAATGCTGGCCGCAATCCTAACACCAGCAGCATCGTGGCTATTATGAATGCGCGCGTTTCCATCTGATCTGTTCTCCCTCCGGAAAGTTAAAATACCGGTCTTGTACCTATAGCACATTACGATACATTCGCAACTTCGGCGGCTCACGTGTCTCCGGTTCCACCAGCGTGTCGCCACAGAAACTCGCCGAAAAATTGTTTCATAATCCACTGCTAATGATTCCCGCCGCCACTTGAATGCACCGGTGCCGGCCGGCACACTGACGCGCGATCATTGGCCGAAGCCTGTCGCGATCGCCTATTGCATTCTTGAGTTCAGGAAAATATATCGGCATGCAGGATCACCGCGGCATTCCTGGCTCCATGGCCGCAGCATGTTCGCCCGGCACCCCCGTCGATCATTCCTGTCCGTCTGCCGTCAGTGAAGAGGCGCCCATCCGGCAATGACCTGCGGCGCCAGAACTGATCCCCCGCATAAGCAGCGCCAACTCCGGCCAATCTGCTCAGAACTAGGCCGTCTGCGTCGCTACGGACGGCGCGAACACGGCCGGGCCGTCGATCGGCGGCTCCTCCGCCTTTTCCTCGGTGTGCAGGCTGAGCTCGACCTTGGGTTTGGCCTCCTTCTCCGGTGCGCGCCTGCTGTTCAGCTTGATGTTGAGACGCAACTCGCTTACCGAGTCGGCATTGCGCAGCGCATCCTCATATGCGATCTCGCCTGATTCGAACAGTTCGAACAGGGCCTGGTCAAAGGTCTGCATGCCAAGTTCCTGTGACTTGGCCATGATTTCCTTTAGCGCATGCACCTCCCCCTTGAAAATCAGATCTGACACAAAGGGCGAGTTGAGCAGAATCTCGATCGCGGCGCGGCGTCCGCCTCCATCCTTGCGCGGTACGAGTCGCTGCGAAATCACTCCCTTGAGATTCAGCGACAGATCCATCAGAAGCTGGGTACGGCGCTCTTCCGGGAAGAAATTAATGATGCGGTCGAGGGCCTGGTTGGCGCTGTTGGCATGCAGTGTCGCCATGCACAGGTGTCCGGTTTCGGCGAAAGCGATGGCGTATTCCATGGTTTCACGATCGCGGATCTCGCCGATCAGGATCACATCCGGCGCCTGTCTCAGCGTGTTCTTGAGCGCGGCGAACCAGTTATTGGTGTCTGCCCCGACTTCGCGATGGGTAATGAGACAGTTCCTGTTCTTGTGCACGTATTCAACCGGATCCTCGATGGTGATGATATGGCCGTGACTGTGTTCGTTACGGTAGTCGATCATCGCTGCAAGCGAGGTCGACTTTCCCGAGCCAGTTCCGCCCACCAGGATCACGAGGCCGCGTTTCGTCATGGAAACTTCTTTCAGCACCGGCGGCAACTTGAGATCCTCGAACTTCGGGATCTCGGTGGTGATTGTGCGCAGCACCATGCCCACATGACCCTGCTGAACGAAGATGTTGACCCGGAACCGCCCAATGCCCTGAGGACTGATGGCGAAATTGCATTCCTTTTCCACTTCGAATTCCGCTTTCTGACGGTCGTTCATGATAGCGTAGGCCAGGGCCTTGGTATGAACCGCTCCAAGGCGCTGCTGGGTAATGGGAGTCATCTTGCCATCGATCTTCACTGACGGCGGAAAATCATTTGAAACAAACAGATCCGACGCTTTCCGGGCCAGCATGGTTTTGAGGAGGTTGCTCAGATAACTCGAGGCTTGCTCTGGATTCATGCGATGATCGATTCCTTTGTGCTGTCAATCACAAACACCTACCATCCGGCGTGTAATGGCGGCAACACGCGCGTGATGGCAAGTACACCTAATGTTTTTATGGAAACCCCAATACCCTTGCCGGAGATTTTCACCTCAATCCATACTCCGACACTCCCAGGATCCTTATAACCGCAGCCACTGCCGGAACAAGCGGCAGTTGGACACGACTTCAACCGGACGGCATAATGCGCTTCATGCCGCCGCCAACTGCCAGATGCATGCGGCGGGTAGCTGATTGAGTATAGACTATCGGAACCTTCTGTATCGGCAACAATGGGTGCGCAACGCCGGGAATTCACCAGCACCCGGGGATCGCTCAAGAGCCGGCGCCAAAATGCCTGAGCAAAGCTAAAGGCTTTCGCCATTTTCATGCATGTTGCGCCTGGTCACCGTGAATCGCTTTTTGTTCGCCTGAGCACCACTTGAACCCACCTCGGATCGACTCGCCTCCCGTCTCCCGCATTTTCGGTGAAGTTTTTGTGCGGCTTCACCCCGTCGAAACCGGCGCACAGAATTTGAATATCGACTTCCAGCGAAATAATCACTGCCGTCAGGCCGTCTGCCACTGACTTGTAGTACGCGGATTGCATAAAAAAATTCGCCGTGAAAAGCAGGCATCGATAGATCGGACAGCGGCAGTGCGGTACCGCTCTGCCCGGTAACGGCCTTCGCGCGATATGGCCTTTGCTTCGATCACAGGCAGTCGCAGAAATCCGCTCAACTGGAACTTCAGGATTGGACTCGCGCCCCTGCGGTAAACAGGCAAGTCAGGCACTCGCGGCATTTCGTTGCGGCCGGAAAGCATCTTTTGTTAGGGTCCGGGTGCGGTCGGTGCCGTGCGCTCATTCATGGTGCGGCGCAATACGACGCAAATGCTGCCGCGCGCTCTCAACGAGCCCTTCAGGTAATCCGCTTTTCCCGGGAATGACGAGCCCAAGCGAACGCCCGCTCGTGCCGATGTTCAGGCGATAGGTTGGCGACAGATGTTCTTCATCAAAAAGCATGGACGCGTTCGTCAAATGTGCATGTTGGCTGGCAAAATCCTTCAGGGGCGATAAATGCGTAGTCACGATGCCATAGACGCCCCTTCGTGCCAGCTCTTCCAGAACAGCCATCGCCAGGGCAGCACCCTCCTCGGGATCGGTTCCGGTGCCGAGTTCATCCAGCAGCACCAGCGTACCCGCGTCGGCCTCGTTGAGCAGGCGCTTCAGTTTTTCCACATGTCCGGCGAACGTAGACAGATGATGGTAAAGGCTTTGCGGGTCACCGATATCGACAAACAATCGGCTGAAATCACCGATGACGCAATCGCCCTCCGCGGGAATATGGAGTCCGCAATGCGCCATGGTCACCAGCAATCCGACGGTCTTGAGAACAACTGTCTTGCCACCGGTATTGGGTCCGGTAATCACCAGCATGGGCTGAGCGGCATCCAGCGTAAGGCTGAGCGGAACCGGCTCCGGGCCCTGACCATTGGCGAATTGCAGCAGCAGTGATGGATGAAACGCCCTGTCCAGCGACAGACAGGCTGTTTCGGTCAGGCGTGGCGCATGCGAATTGAGATGTATGCTGAGCTGCCCGCCGGCCACGGCAAGATCGATCCAGGTCAAGGCATCGAGCATGCGTCCGAGACAATCAAGATTCCCGCGCAGAAAGTCCGTCGTCTCCCGCAGCACGGCCTGACTCTCCACATCCTGCTGGCCATTCAGTGTTTCAAGACGATTGTTCCGCGCGATCACTTCCATCGGCTCGACGAGATGGCTGCGTCCGCCTGCCGCCTTGCCACGGTGCACACCCGCGACCTGCCCGGAATGATCCGCTGGCACGGCAAGCACGGCGCGCGCGCCCTGCCAGACGACCATGTCCATGGACATCACGGCGCGCAGGTCGGGCTGCTGAAGGCGCGCCTTGAATGCGTCGATAACCTCCTGACGCAACGCGCTGATCTGTTTCGCGATCCCGGCGAGCCGCGGGCTGGCATCATCACGCACACGTCCGGATGAATGTATCGTGCGATCGAGCTGCTGCGCGATTTCTGCAGGCGGAGTCAGATGTTCCTTCGAACCGGGATAGAGATCCGGCCACGCGGATACAGCCGGTTGCAGACCGCTCATTACCGAAAGCACCTGGCGCAGGTTGTGGAGTGCCATTCCGGACAGCGCTGCGCCCGGCTGCGCCGCCTGGCGGAGCGCGGCGCGCACATCCGGCACCCCCTTGAGCGGCAGGGCCTCTCCCGCCTCGAGTGCTGCGCGTGCCGCAGTCACTGCTGCCAGCATGCTGCGCGCCACGCCAATATCAGGTGCCGGCTGCATGTTGCGCGCAGCCTCCGCACCATAGGGCGTCGAAGCGAGTTTTTCCAGCAGCCGCCGCACCGCATCGAATTCCAGGGCTTTCAGATCGCTACGCATCCTTCAACCCGCAACGGCGACAGGCGAAAAACGAACCGGGCGCGGGCCGAAAGCATCGGAAACCACGCCCATGTTCAGCGCTCCACGGATTTCCTTGCCACATCATCGCGCACATAGACCGGAAGCGCATGCTCGGCCGCGACTGCCTCGCCTTCAGCGAGTCCGGCGGCACCGAGAACCGCGACATCACGCGCGTGCGGATAACGGGACGGCGTCCCGCCACTGACGGTGTCGTGCCAGCGCGCAAGGATCTGCTCGCCGTAGAGGTCCCATCCGCTGCCGGCACCCCACCACTGCGAGCCGACTGGATCAGGCAGATCCCGGACCCCGGCAACCACCTCGCAGCCGATGAGTCGAGGCCGATTCCCGCTGTCGCGTTCATACGCACCCCAATATACCTGGTTCATGCGTGCATCAAGGGCTGCAAGCACACGCGCGCGCGGTTCGCCCTGGGCCAATGCGGCCAGAGATGACACCGCTACCACTGGCAGATCCGCTGCAAAACCAATCCCCTGAACCACGCCGGCGCCGATGCGCAGTCCGGTAAACGATCCGGGCCCCCTGCCGAAAGCCAGGGCATCGATACCCGACAGGTCAGCTCCCGCTTCGGCCAGGACCTGCTCGATCATGCGCAGGATGCATTGTGAATGCTGCGCGTGCGCGTCAAAGCGTTCAAGCACTGTGCCATCTGCCCAGAGGGCGACAGAGCAGGCAACGGTCGAGGTGTCCAGAGCGAGTATCTTCAAGGGCGCGGCACCGCAAATGCAACCGCAATCATGGTATCACGCACGCGAACAGCCGGCATCGGCCGATCTGCGCTCACACTGCGAGCGTTTTGCGGTCATTCAGATAAAGCCATCCTTTTACTATGCGATAGATTACCCAGATGGCCGTGCCGACGAGGATGAAGTAACCAATGGCCAGGATCAGCGTCACCACTCCGAGCAAAGCCAGCGAGGCCGCAATCCAGAATGTTCGTATCTGCCAGCGGAAGTGGGACTCGATCCAGGTGCCGGCAACATCGGGCAGTTTGACGTAATCGATAATTACCGCAACGATAAGACTGACCGGAAATACCAGGCCGGCTGCCTGGAGGGCATAGACGGCGGTGGTGAGATTGATCAGCGGCTGCGCGTCGGAACTGCTATTACCGGCCTGCCGGGAATCCTCGCCCATGACCAAACCCCTTTGCTTGACAGTTACTGGCCTGCGGCCGCCGCTGACCTGCGCCAGACGAGCGCGCGGTTATTGGATGGCATATCTGCATCGCGCGTGAGGGTGAGTCCCTGCCCGCTTGCCAGCGCGTCGACGGCTTCAAAGTCGCGAATTCCGCTTTCCGGATCGCGCGCCTTGAGCCAGGCATCGAACCGGGCATTGCTTTCGCTCGTGAATGTGCCGCCGTAATTGAAAGGTCCGTAAACGCAGAGCACACCGTCACGCGAAAGGATTCGTCCGATTCCCCGGTACATTGCTTCAACCTGCGCCCAGGACATGATGTGCAGGGTGTTGGCGCTGAAAACTGCATCGGTCATGGCAATCGGCCAGACGTCGCTGCTCACATCGAGTGCCACTGGTGGCAATACATTTTCCAGTCCCGACTCGTCAATCCAGGCGCGAATGCCTGCATGGTTGCCGGGCAGGTCGCTCGTCTGCCATCTGATATTCGGAAGGCGCGCCGCAAAGCAGACAGCGTGCTGGCCGGTGCCGCTGCCGATCTCCAGAACTGAGCGCCGACCGGCGAATTCCCTGGCCAGTACCTCCCAAATCGGTTCCTGGTTTCGGCTGCAAGATTCGGAAAAGGGCTTCATCGTTGTCCTGGTGGCGGCGATCGCGGCAAATCGGCAATCCGCCGGCCATCCATTTTCACTGCAACGCGGCCTTCCGACCGGCGAAATTATCGATCCGCATCCGGGTTTGTCGCGTCCCAGGCATTGGACGATGTCCCGGAAACAGCGCGACAGTCCGTCGCCATTGCCCGGAATCAACAGACCCGCCAAGTACTTGCGACCGATAGCCTAACACATGCTGCCCTGATCCTGGGTACCCGGCTTGCTGGTCTGCGCGCCGGCGTCCGGGCGACCTCACCGCTTTCAGTCAAAGGCTTGTACGGCGCACCCGTATGCATGCTCGGCACATGCGGCCGGGGTCCATCATGGCATTATCTGAACGCCCGATCCCTCGTGAGCAAATCCACCCGATTGCCAAAGTAATAGGTGATTCCGACCATCACGATATGACTGGTCACGGTCTGATGCTGAGTCGAATAGCTGATCGAAAGCCCCGCGGAATTGTCGAGAAATTCGGGTTGATACTCGAGATCCACGATGTAGGTATTTTTCAGATCAAGCCCTTCTGCCGAAAAGCCAGCGCGCAGAATGTTTGTAGGATACCAGCTGCCGGTCAGCGCATCGCCATCGATCCTGCCTGTGGGACTGAACTGCGTCTGGCTCCGGGACAGCGCGACTGTCACTCTGGGAAAGTAGTACTCGGCGCTGGCGGTATAGTCTTTCGACTTCAGCTTGTCTGTTCCCGAGGCAAGAAACGTCGAAGCGCACTCCGCCTTGGCCTCTCCGGTACCGTAACTGACGCCAACTCTGCCAATCCCCGGATCACGGGCGAACACGGCGATGCCGAGATCGCCATTATTAACAACACAATGTGGTGCTGTGCCTGACGGCGACAATCCGCTGTTTGCGTTCGGAAAATTTGTGGCGAGTGTACTATGGGCATAGTCACCGGAAACTGATGCACCCAGGTAGCCCATCAGAGGGAAAATAGCACTGCCCTGGACACCGTTGGTGCGGCCGTCACTGCCTCCGGAAGTATTGATGTCTCCGGATACATAGCTCAGCTGAAAGTTTATTTTGCGCACCGCCTGCGAATCTGCCAATGGGGCGGAAGCGTACAGAAGCAAGGGTACAATGACATATAGGCGTCTCATGAAAGGATTCTCGTTATTCGTTGGGATACCGTCGGCCCGGATGTTGCGCCCGCGCCACGGGTATCCGGCAGCGCCAAAATTTGGGCGACCGCTTCTTCAAGGCGGAGACTGGACCACTATCTGATTGCTGCCCGCAAGAAACAGGGTGTTGCCGTCCGGGCTGATGGCCATTCTGACCCCGCTTCCGGGAAGGCCTGCCGGCGTAGCGGGTGGCACTGACGCACACTGCGGAAATTGCCCGCCGACGGGACTCGCAGTCAAGTCGTAGCAAACAATCTGGGATAATGCCGAATCGAACGTATAGGCATGCGTTCCATCCGGACTGAGCACAACCGCAAGCGTTGTCGCAGGAAGGGAACCCAGCAGACTGAAACTGTCATTGTAGATGTTCGTCCCGTTGAACACGATATGCGCCGCGGAACGATCCAGCACCGGTGGAATTGCATTCTGGTAAAAGGCGGCACCGGTCACTGCAAAGACTTGTGTAGCAGCAAGGTACTGATAAGCGCTTGGGGCTGTGGGATACGCCGGGTCCCCCTGTTCAATCTCGACAAGCGATCCATCACTGGAGACGCCAGGAGTCGAGTTATCGAGCGAGGGAGTGGTGGAATTCTGATAAAAGCCGGGGTTGCGTGCCGAAAACAGGTAGAGCGGAGTCGCGAAGCTTCCGGGATAGCCTGTCGTGATGATGGCGTTTCCATCATTTGCCACAGCCAGGTTCTTGAAAAATTCGCCGGGCGTAAATCCAGGGTTCGGCGTAATAACACTGCTGATCAAAAGTGTTGACGGATCCAGCATGGTCATAGACTGCTGTGACAGGGCAAGCAGGTTCTGGCCGTCAGTCGACAGGGCGATATCCGAGAGAGCGCTGATCGAAGTGCTTGTGGGTGACCATGTGCCGCCCGCGTACTGATAACGCAGAACCTGTCCTCCACCAGTGTCCACCGCCACCAGCAGCGCCTGCCTTTGCGCATCGTACAGGAGTTCCTTAACTCCGGGCGTGGTCCCGCCAGGATAGCTGATCGTCGTTGAGGTGTAGGCTGGCGCGTTGACCACAACCAATTTGGCAGACGACAGGATTGGACCCGGGCTGCTTGAGGCAGTGATAGTCACAGGCAAGGTCGTGTTGGCAACAAGATTGGCAGGGTAATCGGCCACTATTTCGGTATTGCTCACCACAGTAAACGGGGTTGACGACCCCGGACCTGAACCAAAATTCACGCTTTGAACCGGGAAAGTTTCAAAGCCATCGCCACGGATTATCACCGTATCGGTCGTAGGCGAGCCGGCGAGAGCAACGTACGGCGCGACGTATCTAACGACGGGTGGAATCTGATATCCGACCGATACAACCTCGGAATTTCCCGAAACCAGCCCACTGCAGCTTGGGTCAGAGCAGTTATAGCCGGTTACCGTGATCGTCCCCGTAAATAGCCCCGACCCCAGGCTGCCCGGGGCAGCTGGATAGACAGCAACCTGCACGGTAGTCCCGGACAGCGAATAGGTGGCGTTGGCAATCGCAGCCCCACTGTGAAGGACCGCAACCGAAACGGTTCCGGGGCTGACTGTTACGGTAAACGTCTGCACCGCCGGCGTCGCCGCGTCCGGGCTCACGGCGGTAAAGTTGATGCTGCTGGTTGAGGTGCTCGCGTGGGATTGCTGGTTTGTGCCCCCGCATGATGAAAGGACGGCAACGAAAAAAAGCACGAAAATACGGCGAAGCCGAACAGCAAAACGCACACTTCCCCCTTTTTTCCAACAAGCCAGACAAAATATGGTTTGCGTAATACGTCTGGAAACGCCGGTCAAAACCCCTGTTTCCTGCCCGGCAACTTTCGATGTTCCCAGGCCCGTACTCTCACATGCGGACGCGCTTTATCTTCAATCTTGAGCCCGACCTGCCGCAATGTGCCTGTGCCTGCCAGCACCGCAAGGAAATAGTGCCCTTCACAATTTATCCAGGCTGGGTAGCGGGTTTTCAAAAAACGGCATTCTACCTAAGGCCCATTGGAAAGTCATAAGTTCCGGCTTCTGCCGGCCGGCGGGCATCTACGGGCTACCGGCAAATGCCTGGCAGCCAGGTTATCGCTGGCACCGCGTGATGCTTCCCGCTTCCTGCCGCACTGCGCATCATGCGAGCTTGCTCAGCTGGTAAAGCATGGTTTCGGCGTCGCTTACCTCGAATTTTCCCGCCTCCTCCACGTTAAGTGCGACGAGCTTGCCATCATCAATCAGCATCGAGTATCGCCTCGAACGCAGACCCATACCTTTCTCGCTCAGATCAACCTCAAGGCCGAGCGCGCGCGTATACTTCGCGCTGCCGTCTGCAAGCATGCGGATCTTTCCATCAGTGTGGAGATCCTTTGCCCAGGCGCCCATGACGTAAACATCATTCACGGAAACACATGCAATCTCGTCTACATGGCGTGCTTTCAGCTTGTCATACCGATCCAGATAGCCGGGCACATGGCGGGCAGAACAGGTCGGGGTAAAAGCGCCGGGCAGCGCGAACAGAACGACGCGCTTGCCGTGCGTAATTTTGTCTATCGAAACTGCCTGGGGACCGTCGACGGTCATCTCCATCAGCGTGCCAGCCGGCAGCCGCTCACCTGCTTTTATCGTCATAGCCACCTCTCCTGAAGGATTTCTACAGAACTTAAGCTTATCGCCCACCGCACGACGCGCGGTAAGCGTGTCAGCTGCGGTTGCCCACCTCCGTGCCCGCCATGCGCTCGAGCACCTTGACTATGGCCGAGGAATCCAGCTCGCCTTCATTGCTCCCGACCAGGGCATTCAGATATTGCGCCGCCATCGATGCGGCAGGAAGCGCGATCCCGAGTTCGTGCGCCGTATCGAGCGCAATGTGCATGTCCTTCTGATGCAACCGGGTCTTGAAACCGGGTTTGAAATCGTGGTCGATCATGCGCTGGCCGTGGACATCGAGGATCCTGCTGCCGGCAAAGCCGCCCAGAAGCGCCTGACGCACCCTGGCAGGATCCACGCCCGCCTTGGATGCGAGAATAAGCGCCTCACTTACTGCCGTGATAGTAACAGCAACCACCACCTGGTTGCAGACCTTCGCGGTCTGGCCTGCGCCGTGATCCCCGACATGCACGATATTCCTCCCCATCAACTGGAACAGCGGCAGCACCCGCCGGAAAACCGCTTCCTTTCCACCCGCCATGATCGACAGAGTCCCGTCTATCGCGCCTGTCTCCCCGCCCGAGACCGGGGCATCCAGCATGTCTACGCCTTTTTGTGACAACGTCCTTGCGATAACGCGCGTGGCGATCGGCGAAATCGAGCTCATATCGACCACTGCACTGCCGGCGCGCGCGCCGCCCAGCACGCCGTGCTCACCGAGAATCACCTGCTCCACATCCGGAGTGTCAGACACCATGAGAAAGGTGACGTCGCTCGCGGCCGCAACTTCGCTCGGAGACGCGCAACCGCGGGCACCGGCATCGATCAGCGGTTTCGCCGATTGCGCACGCCGCGCATACACAGACAGTTCATGGCCACCCTTGAGCAGGTTGAGCGCCATCGGACGACCCATGATGCCCAATCCGATAAATCCGAGTTTCAGTCCCATAATGCCCCTCCTTCGAAAACGTGCTTATTGCTGTTACCGCACCGACGCACTGTCTGTGCCATGCACCATAACGCAGGCTCACGGAACCTGTCATCGTGGCGCGCAAGCGCCGCGCCGGCGCCCTTTGCGGCACCCTCCGTGCCGAAGCTGCGGGCTTGCCACAGAGATACTGCAAGTGACTGAAACAATTGCAAAAAACTCGCACCTACCGAGACCGGACTACGCAAATCCTGATATACAATACCCGGCGCAAAAGCGAGTAGAATGAAATCATCGGTCGGACCTCCGGCGCATGGTTGATTTCCTGGATCCCGCCGGCGGTGACCCCAGGCAGGAGGATGTCATGAGCATCACCGCCGGAACCGCAAGCGGCATTCAAATGGTTGTCCCGCTTTCGCACATACACTCTGCGATTCTTACTCCGCAGGCCCTGGAGTTCCTTGCCTTTCTGCAACGCCGTTTTGGCGAAACCCGTGACCACCTTCTGGCGCAAAGACACGCGCGCCAGACGCGGTTCGACGCAGGCGAACTTCCGGACTTTCTCCCCGAGACCGAGGGGATCCGCAACAGTACCTGGAGCATTTCCCCGCTTCCGCCCGATCTGCTGGACCGGCGCGTAGAGATCACCGGTCCGGTCGACCGCAAGATGATTATCAATGCGCTCAATTGTGGAGCGCGCGTATTCATGGCCGACTTCGAGGATTCCAACACGCCTACCTGGAGCAACAACCTGGATGGCCAGATCAACCTGCGCGACGCGGTGCGGCGCACAATCCGTCACGTCAGTCCGGATGGCAAATCCTACTCGCTTAAGGACAGTGTTGCCACGCTGATGGTGCGCCCGCGCGGCTGGCATCTCGTGGAGAAACATCTTCTCATCGACGGCAGGCCGGTATCCGCGAGCCTGTTTGACTTCGGACTGTATTTCTTCCACAACGCGCGGGCCCTTATCGAGCGCGGAAGCGGACCGTATTTCTATCTTCCGAAACTCGAAAGCCATCTGGAGGCACGGCTGTGGAACGATGTATTTGTGCAGTCACAGCACTATCTGGACATTCCGCAGGGGACGATCAAGGCCACCGTGCTTATCGAGACTATCCTGGCTGCCTTTGAAATGGATGAAATACTGCACGAGCTGCGCGCACACTCGGCCGGGCTCAATTGCGGGCGCTGGGATTACCTGTTCAGCTGCATCAAGAAGTTCCGCAGCCGGCCGGATTTCATGCTAGCCGACCGCACGCTGCTCACAATGCAGACCCACTTCATGCGTTCCTATTCCCTGCTCACCATAAAAACCTGCCACCGGCGCGGTGCACACGCGATCGGCGGAATGGCGGCGCAGATTCCGATCAAGGACGATGTGGTCGCAAATGCCGAGGCTATTGCGAAAGTCCGCGCCGACAAGGAACGGGAGGCACACGACGGGCATGACGGCACCTGGGTCGCGCATCCCGGTCTTGTGCCTGTCGCCCTGGCCGAGTTCGATGCGGTAATGCGAACACCCAACCAGATTCACGTAGCACGCGACGACGTCGTGGTATCGGCAGCCGACCTGCTGGCGTTCATGCCAGACGCTCCAATTACCGCGCAGGGTCTGCGCACCAATGTCGACGTGGTCATCCAGTATCTCGGGTCCTGGCTGGCCGGGACCGGCTGTGTGCCGATACACCACCTTATGGAAGATGCGGCGACCGCGGAGATCTCGCGCTCGCAGATCTGGCACTGGATCCACAGCCCCAGAGGTATCCTGGATGACGGTCGCAAGGTAAACATCGAACTCCTGCGCCAGCTGCTGCCGGAAGTCCTGCACAATGTGCGTCAGACACTCGGTGAACAGCAGTACGCACGTGGCAGATATGAACTCGCGGCAACGATACTCGAAGATATCTCGACACGCAGCGACTTCGTCGAATTCATTACCCTGGCCTGCTATGACTACCTCGACTGACCCGCTGCTATTCTTGACGTTGCGCCGCCGACTGCGGCCGATTCGAGGAAAATCGCCTTCGTATCGTCTCCATTCGCCGCCGATTGACACCAAAGTCTGAATATCCGAGGCGCGCGGCCGATCTCACTTCTATCCGCTTTTTGCCGTCGTCAAAATAGAACTGCGCATCGTCGACAAAACGCATGACCGCGCTTGTGAATTCGACATGCAGGTAATCGTCTTTTTCGGTGACAATGCGCGACCGCTTAATTCCGGCAATGACGCGCTTCAGCCGCGCCATCGCTTCCGGTAAGGATGAATTGTAGGTTATGGGCTCAATGCGATGAACCGCATCCCCGGACTGGCTCGACACGCAGTTCGGAGAATCCGGACACGGCGCGAATTTTCCGTTTTTAACCCCAAGGTTTGTCGGACGCACTCCCGTACACCCCGCAAGAATAATTACCGCGAGCCCGATGGCTGTCGCGGTTGAACCCTCTCGCATGCCGCTCATGCCTTCGAGGCCGGCGCTGCTTCGGCGCGCGTCGCTTGTCTCTCTCCGGATCTGAAGAATGTCTTCACATCCTC
>VFSW01008107.1_pt1 | contig 15129 bp, 12 predicted proteins | sample 5358111 | NCBI WGS metagenome assembly VFSW01 (sample SAMN11554181, study PRJNA540505) | mine drainage metagenome | isolation source: sediment from site ElyBrook_90M | place: USA: Ely Copper Mine, Vershire, VT | collected 2017
CCCCCCCCCCCGCCCCCCCCCCGCGCCGCGGCGCCCCCCCGCCCCCCCCCCCCACCATTCCCCCCCGTCGGCGGGGCGGGCCCCCCACAACAACCCGCCGGGGCCCCCCCCGGGCCCGAGTCGATGGTGGTGCCGTTCGATGACGCCCTCGGCGTTCACGCACAGAGCGAACGCTTCACCGAACACGACACCTGGGATTTCGCGGCCACCGCGCCCGAGGACTATCCCCTGTTGTTGCATTTTCCGTACTTCGACCTCTACCGCAAGCAGGTAGTCAAGCAAGCCGACTTGGTACTAGCGATGTTTCTGAGGGGCGACGCATTCACTGCGGAGCAGAAGGGGGTCAATTTCGAGTACTACGAAAGGCTGACCGTGCGCGATTCATCGCTATCGGCTTGTTGCCAGTCAGTGATCGCCGCGGAAGTCGGGCATGTGGCGTTGGCGTACGACTATCTAGCCGAGGCCGCCCTCATGGACCTGGACGACCTCGAGCACAATACTCGTGACGGCCTGCACATGGCATCACTGGCGGGAACGTGGATCGGACTGGTCGCCGGCATGGGAGGGATGCGCGAGTACGGGACGACGCTCAAGTTCGCGCCCCAGCTTCCTGAAGGCATTGGTCGCCTCGCCTTCAACGTCGAATTGCGAGGCCGTCGCCTGCACATTGAGACCACGCCTTCGACAACTAGCTATGTCCTCAGACAAGGTGACGAGTTGGAGATCTTCCACTTCGAGGAAGCCGTCACCGTCTCGACCCGTCAAGAAGCAATTTTCGAAGCGCCCAGTAGGGGCGCTCCTCTCACGGCTTTGGTGCCACCGCGTCAGCCCAATGGACGCGAACCGATTCACCGTCTGGCCGACCCGGCGAGGCGAGAGGACAAGGAATGAACGGGGCAACTTCCGACCACGGGGAAGCGAAGGTGGACCTTGGCGCCTATGGCGCCTGGCTGTTCGACATGGATGGTGTGCTGACCAAGACCGCGGCAGTGCACGCCGCGGCGTGGAAACAGGCCTTCGACGAGTTCCTCCACAGCGAGGCCCAACGCGCAGGTACCCAGTTCGTACCTTTTGACATCGAGGGCGACTACGACCAGTATGTCGACGGCGAACCTCGCGAAGACGGCGTGCGTAATTTCCTCGCCTCGCGCGGTATCACCCTTCGCGAGGGCGATGACGGCGATCCCGTGGACGCACGAAGCGTGAAGGGACTCAGCAATCGAAAGAACGAACTGGTCCTAGAGGTCATGGCGCGCGACGGCGTCGCCGTCTTCGAAGGTGTCACGGAACTCGTCAGCGCGTTGCGCCGACGTGGTGTCAACGTAGCAGTGGTCTCCGCTAGCGAAAACACCAAGGCGGCTCTAGGGGCAGCGGGGATTCTCGAACTCTTCGACGCCATCGTCGACGGCGTCGTCGTGAAGGAACGTCACCTCGCAGGAAAGCCAGCCCCCGACAGTTTCCTCGAGGGCGCACGGATGTTGGGCATCGAGCCAGCCCACTGCGTAGTACTAGAGGACGCCCTCGCGGGGGTGCAGGCCGGACGCGCTGGACACTTCTCCCTCGTTATCGGGGTCGACCATCACGACGCACCCGGCGTCAACGATTACGCCGACCAATTGCGGGCCAACGGCGCAAACGTCGTGGTCAGCTCTCTCGCGCAACTGAGCTTCGCGCCGATCTGACGGCGGACGGTCGATTGCGAGCGCATAGTCCTCAGCGTCATTTGACACAGTTCCCCCATGGCTCCGCTGAGGCCTCGAGGGAGCTAACGCACCTCCCGCACCGCCGCGACATCGGACGGGTTCACATCGAAAGATTGAGGTGGTGATCGGTAAGCCGAGATCCGCCGAGCCCAGTGTCACTGTCATCGTCCACTGGCGGCAGCGCTCGTGCCCTTCACCGCTGTTGGGCACCGGCGTCGCCGGGCCAGGCGCGACGACACAAAGGTGGCTTCACCGAGGATGACACTTCAGCTGTCGCGCGACCGGTGCTCGATGAACGGATTGGGGTCATCGCTCAGAAAAAGGTGGAGAGGCGCTGGTGTGGGCGCTTTGCAGTCGTGAAGGTCGGGCCGACGGCGTCGAGGCGCTGAACTTCTCCAAGGCACTTTCGATCGAGGAACATCTCCGCGTCAAAGGTTATCCCTCGACGAAGGAGACGAGCACGAAATCTCGAGTTCTCATTCCGGCAGGCACCAGTGATTTGGCGCGACCACGTCAGCGATTGACGCGGGGCCCCAGGAGCCTTTGGCGTAGTGTTGCGCCGTAGGTGGATTTTCGAGCAACGGAGTCGCCACCTCCCAGAGTCGCTCGATTCCGTCCGAACGGGTGAAGAGTGAGCGGTTGCCGAGCATCGCTTCGAGGATGAGATGTTCGTAAGCCTCGAGGTGGTTGGCGGACTGAAAGGAGTCCTTGTAGCGAAAGGTCATCTCGGCTGAATCGAGGTGCATACGTGGTCCGGGCTCCTTCGCCAGGAAGTGCGCGTGGATCGAACCGGGATCGGCGAAATCCACCACTAGCTTGTTGCCACGCCAACTCGGGGCATTCTCACCCATGGGGAAGAGGCGCATGACCGGCTCGTCGAATCCGATCGTGATGACCTGACGGCTTTGGGCCAGGCACTTGCCGGTACGAAGGTAGAAGGGCACACCCTTCCAGCGGGTGTTCTCCACTTCAGCGCGAAGCGCCACGAACGTTTCGGTCTGGGAGTCGGCCGCCACTCCCGGCTCGTCTCGGTAGCCGTCGTACTGACCACGAACGACCTGGGTGGGGTCAATGGGCTGAAGGGTCTGAAAGACCTTGTGCACTTCGTCCCGCAGTGGTCCAGCGTCCAAGCTGGTCGGTTGCTCCATGGCGAGAAAACCCAGCACTTGGAAGAGGTGGCTGACGACCATGTCGCGAAAAGCCCCCGTCTCTTCGTAGAAGCTGCCGCGATTCTCGATGGACAGTGTTTCGGGCACGTCAATCTGCACGAAGGAGACATGGTCACGATTCCAGAGTGGTTCGAAGAGCCGGTTGGCGAAGCGCAACGCCAAGATGTTGTCAATGGACTCCTTGCCCAAGAAGTGATCGATGCGAAAGACCTGGGTCTCTTCGAAATTGGACTTGATCACGTCGTCAAGATGGCGTGCCGAGGCCAGATCTACCCCGAAGGGCTTCTCACAGATCACCCGCGAGTTCTCGTTGAGTCCGGTGGCGCCCAAGGCCTCAATGACCGAAAGCACGGCGTCGGGAGGGATGGCGAGGTGAAAGAGGCGTCGCGCATCCCCGCCGATCTGCCTCTCGGCTAGAGCAACCGCGTGGTGCAAACCGCTGAAGTCGTGGGATTCGATCGCGGCGAAGGTGAGGGACTCGTTGAAGAGGTCCCAGCATTCGCCTTCGGGAGGATTCAAACCAAACTGCTGGACCGCGTCGCGCGCTTCGCCGCGAAAAGTGTGGGTGTCCATGCCCGAGCCAGCGCGGCCAGCACCGATGATGCGATACCGCTCGGGTAGTAAGCCCGCCGACGCGAGGTGGAACAGGCCCGGGATGATCTTTCGCTTGGCGAGATCGCCCGTCGCTCCGAAAATCACGATGACGTGATTGTCAGGCACCTGAGAATCCAAGGAAAGCTGGTCGGGGTTCACGGTTTACCTCCCATGATCGTGTGACGCACGGTATTTTCGGTGCCAACGAGATGCTCGCTGACCATTTCGGGGGCGAACAGCCCGTGGGCGACGACCCCCGGGATCTGTGTAAGCCACCGAGACAGGTCCCGGGGTACGACGACATCGCCGTGGAAGTCCGCCAGCACTCCGCCGTCCGGGCTTGATGACGCGACGCGCACCGTGCACTCGTGGAGTTCGAAGAGCGTTGCCGCAAGGCCGAAGGAGGAGAGCTCGAGGGGTACCGGGGGGCGAAGTGCGTCAACGATTTTGGAGCTGTCGGCGATGACGACGAATCGCTCGGCCGCCGCGGCGACGATCTTCTCGCGAGTGTGCGCACCACCGCCGCCTTTGATCAGCCACCCATCGGGCGCTATTTGATCGGCGCCGTCAATTGCGAGGTCCAGGCGCGCGATGTCATCGAATGGTTGGACGTTCAGCCCGAGTGCGCGGGCGGCGACCTCGGTTCGCGGTGACGACGCAACGAAGACGCATTTCGGGGCTCGCCGCGAGAGTGCGTCGAGCAAGAAAGCAACGGTCGTGCCAGTACCGAGGCCCACGCGCATTCCGTCTTCCACCAGTTCACTCGCCTCTTCGGCAGCCTGACGCTTCTCACTTTCGATTCCCACGTTCACACCGCCCTTCGCCCAATGGAGAAGTGCGGGCGCACCACCTCAAACCTGCTCGCTGATGCTGCAGCGCTGGTCGCCGGGCGCCGCCGGGCCGTCTGACGCCAGTCGGAGCCACTCATTCGGGAGGGCGCAAGGGAGAGGGAAGTCAGTCGCCGCCGGCCTGTGAGCGCACCGGCGTCGACCATCAGTCGGAGCACTGCGCACTTGGCAGCATCTCGATGCACGAGCGCGGGGGTGTCGCCCTGCGCACGGCAATCGCGATATTCGAGATGGGTGGATTCGCTGAAGAGTTCATCGTGTGGCTCCGTGTCGTTGTCGAGATCTGTCGCATCGACGTTGACTTTCACGCGCGGATGTTCGTGGCCAACCTGAGAAACTCCAATTTCTCACTCCCCCGACCGATTCCGACGGTTCGAAAGTGCGGTGGCTGTTCGACGGTCATCGGCTCTCCCTCCTGAGTGCTCGGTAACGCTCGATGAGCGCGTTAGTCGAAGAGTCGTGAAGGAGTACCGGCTCGTCAATCGAGGCCAACTCCGGGAGAATGCGCACGGCCAGGACCTTGCCGAGTTCCACACCCCACTGGTCGTACGAGTCAATCCCCCAAATGACGCCCTGAGTGAAGACGGAATGCTCGTACAGCGCAATCAGCGAACCCAGTAGTCGCGGAGTAAGCACCTCGGCGAGAAGCACATTCGTCGGTCGGTTGCCCTCCATGACGCGATGGGCAACTTCTTGATCCGCTACTCCGTCGCTTCGCAATTCCTGCTCGGTCTTGCCAAAGGCGAGCGCTTGGGCTTGGGCGAAGACATTGGACGTGAGAATGTCGTGGTGCTCTCCCACGGGATTGAGGCTGCGCGCGAATCCGATCAAGTCCACGGGCACGATAGAAGTTCCTTGGTGAATGAGTTGGTAGAAACTGTGCTGACCGTTGGTCCCAGGTTCTCCCCAATAGATGGGGCCAGTCGGATGTTCAACTCGCGAGCCATCGAGTGTGACGTGTTTGCCATTGGACTCCATGGTGAGCTGCTGGAGGTACGCGGGAAGTCGTTTGAGGTATTGGTCGTAGGGCATCACCCCCACCGTCTGACAACCGAGGAAGTCGCGATTCCACACCGCGAGCAGTCCCATTATCACCGGAATATTGGCCTCGAGGGGGGCGGTGCGGAAATGCTCATCCATCGCGTGGAATCCGGCGAGAAGTTCACGGAACGCCTCAGGTCCGACGGCGATCATTGTCGAGAGGCCGATGGCCGAGTCCATTGAATAGCGGCCACCCACCCAATCCCAGAAGCCGAACATGTTCGCCGGGTCGATACCGAACGCCGATACTCGATCCTCGTTCGTCGAGACAGCGACGAAGTGCCGAGCGATGACGGCATCGTCGCCGAGCTGGTCGACGAGCCACGCTCGAGCCGATTGCGCGTTGGTGATCGTCTCAAGGGTTCCGAAGGTTTTGGAGGCCACGATGAACAAGGTCTCGTCGGCCCGCAGGTCGTGCACCGCCTCCACGAAATCGGTCGCGTCGACATTCGAGATGAACCGGAAGGTGAGATCGCGACGTGAGTAGTGCCGCAGCGCCTCGTAGGCCATCACGGGCCCAAGGTCCGACCCCCCGATCCCCACGTTGACCACATTCTTGATCACTTTGCCCGTGGAGCCCCTCCACTGCCCCGAGCGGACTTGGTCGGCGAACGCCGACATCTGGTCCAGCACCGCGTGCACTTGAGCGACGACGTCGACGCCGTCGACCATCAGCGAGGAGTCCTTGGGCATCCGCAATGCGACGTGCAAAACGGCTCGGTCCTCGGAGACATTGATATGCTCGCCCCGGAACATCTGATCTCGCCGTTCAGCGAGACCCGATTGGACCGCCAGGTCCACCAGCAACCGGATTGTCTCGTCGGTGATCCGGTTCTTGGAGTAGTCGAGGTAGATCCCCTCGGCCTCCATCTTCAGGCGTTTCCCGCGTTCGGGATCCGTCGCGAAGAACTCTCGAAGGTGTCGCGCACCGACCTCGGCGTGGTGCGATTCTAGGGCCCTCCAGGCGGCACGCTCTGGTGAGGACTTCTCTGACGTCACTTGGTCTCCTTGGTCGCATCCGACTGGGCGTCGATTCTAGCGACGAGACTCCTCCACGACGTGACGAATGAGGAAGCCCCCTCGTCCTGAAGCTTCTCTGCGAGTGCCCCGATGTCGACCCCGGCGGCACTAAAACGCCGCAGTGTCTCGTCACAGTCACCCCCATCACGCGCGAGCATCTCCCCTACTTCGCCATGATCGAAGAATGCGTCGAGCGTGCTGTTGGGCATTGTGTTGATGGTAAATGGTGCGGCTAGGCCCGTGACGTACATGGTGTCGCGCGCCGCGGGGTCCTTAGTCTTGGTGCTCGCCCACAACAGACGCTGCATTCGCGCCCCCTCGTTCTCGAGACGCTGAAAACGCTCGGACTCCATGACCTGGCAGTACGCGCGGTATGTCGCTTGACCCACGGCCAGTCCAAGTTGGTTCTTTAGCTCGCTCGGCGCTACCGCAGCTACCGCCGTATCCCAACGTGAGATGAAGAGCGACGCCACGCAACCCACCGCAGGATCGAGACCCGAGGCGACTCGTCGCTCGATTCCGCAAAGGTAGGCGTCCGCGGCCGCTCGGTACTGGTGCTCACCGAACAATAGAGTCACGTTGACGGGAACGGCGCTGGCAATGCATTCCTCGATGGCCGCAAGACCCTGGGCGGTACCAGGAATCTTCACAAAGAGGTTTTCGCGTTGCGCGCGGGCGTGCAGCGACTTGGCTTCCTCCACCGTCTTGGCGGTGTCGAAAGCCAAGAGTGGCGAGACCTCGAGCGAGACCCAGCCATCGACGCCCCGGGTGCGTGCGTGAAGTGGTGCGAAAAGATCTGCCGCGCGTCGCAGGTCAGCGACGGCCAAACTATAGAAGATTTCCTCGCTCGCTAGTCCGTGCTCCGATGCCTCGTGAATCGATTCGTCGTAGTCACCCGTGGCAATAGCGGCATCGAAGATGGAGGGATTGGACGTGAGTCCGCTCACACTATGAGTGTCGATATAGCGAGCGAGGTCGCCGTCGTCGAGCATGCCTCGTGTGATGTTATCGAGCCAGAGGCTCTGGCCCCGATCGTGCAACTGCTGTGTCGGATTCATGATTCTCCTCCTACCGCGGCAAGGGTGCCGCGCGCCACCTGAGCCACGCTGTCGGCCGTGAAGCCGAATTTCGTCTGCAACGCTTTGAGGGGCGCCGAGGCACCAAATGTGTGCATCCCTACGACCGAACCACTATCACCCACGTAACGATCCCAACCGAAAGTCGCCGCCTGTTCCACCGCGACGCGCGCCCGGACACTCGGTGGAAGGACCGAATCCCGATATTCCTGGCTCTGGCGCTCGAACAACTCCCAGCAGGGCATGCTCACCACTCGCGCACCAATGCCGTCTCGGGCGAGTTCGTCTCGGGCGGCGAGCGCCAGGTGTACCTCTGAGCCCGTCGCGAGCAACAAGACATCGGGTCGGCGGTTGTCAACGTCACTGAGGATGTAGGCGCCGCGTTCGACGAGTGAAGCCGACGCCATCGCCGAACGATCGAGGGTGGGTAGCGGTTGTCGAGAAAGTACGACCACGGCGGGCTCCCTCTTGAGAGCGAGGACGATACGCCACATCTCCACGACCTCATTGGCATCGGCTGGTCGGAACACGAGTATCCCCGGCATCGCTCGAAGCGACGCCAGTTGTTCGACCGGCTGATGGGTGGGCCCGTCCTGGCCGACGCCGATCGAATCGTGCGTGAAGACGTGCACGACGGGAATCTCCATGAGTGCCGACAGACGTATCGCTGGACGGGCATAGTCCGAGAAGATCAGGAACCCGGACCAGAATGGTCGAAGCTTGGTAAGTGACATGCCATTGGTGACGGCGGCGGCGGCGTGTTCACGGACCCCGAAATGGACGTTACGGCCACCGGGCGAATTCGATTGCAGTTCGCCCGCGCCTTCGAAGAGCAGGCTCGTCAGCGTCGACGGAGACAAATCGGCGGCGCCGCCGAGCAGCCACGGCACCGCGCGGGCCAGAGCGTTGAGCGTCTGACCCGATGAATCGCGACTCGCCAGGCCCTTCGCGTCCGGGGCGAAGGTCGGAAGAGACGCGTCCCAGCCCGCGGGAAGCTCCCGCCGTTGGATGCGATCCACTTCATCGGCCAGCGCCGGATAGGTCTCGCGATACGACTCGAACATCGCTTCCCACTTCGTGCGCGCAGTGAGCCCGCGAGCCCCCACGCCTTGGGCGAAGCACTCGTACACCTCTTCAGGAATGTAGAACTCCTCCTCGGGCAAATCGAAGAACCGTTTCGTCAAAGTGACGCCTTCGACGCCGAGAGGTTCTCCGTGGGCCTTTGGCGTGTCCTCCACCGGGGTGCCGTAACCGATATGGCTGTGAACCAGAATCAGGGTGGGACGCTCCGCCTCGGCCTCGAAACTATGGAAGGCTCGCCCGATGAGCTCGATATCGTTGGCGTCAGCCACTGACACCACGTTCCAGCCGTAGGCGAGGAACCGCGCCGCGACATCTTCGGTGAACGTCAGGTCGATGTGCCCTTCGATGGTCACTCGATTGCAGTCGTAAATCCAACAGAGTTGTGAGAGTCCCTGATGGGCAGCGAATGACGCGGTTTCCGAGGCGACACCCTCCATCATGCATCCGTCCCCCGCAAGCGCGTAGACATTGAAGTCAAAGATCTCGAATCCGTCACGATTGAAGCGATCCGCCAACCACCGCTGCGCCATAGCCATACCGACCGACATGGCCACCCCTTGTCCGAGCGGCCCCGTCGTCGCTTCGACCCCACTCGTCCAGCGATACTCAGGGTGACCAGGACAGTGGGAATCGAGCTGGCGGAACGTCTTGAGATCATCGAGCGTTACCGCCGGCTGGCCGAGAATCTCGTAGTCACCCTCCACCGACTGGGTTCGACTGAGGTGCAACAGCGACCAAAGAAGCGTGGAGGCATGGCCTTCGGAGAGGACGAATCGGTCGCGGTTTGGCCAGATCGGGTCGGAGGGATCAAACCGCAAGTATTTCTGCCAGAGGGTGTAGGCGAGTGGTGCAATGTCCATGGGTGTGCCCGGATGCCCTGATTCTGCTCGCTGGACCATATCCATGCATAAGCCGCGAATTACGCTCACCGACAGAGAATCACTATTAGTCATCCAGATCCACGACCCTCGCTAACTGATTCGTTCAACTACTTAGATGAATCGCCCCTCAATCACTCTGTTGACCTTAAAGGCGGATGGCGATGGTCGAGCAAAGGCAATTGGGGGCGCCATCGGCGCGCATCCTCACACCGCTCGGCCAATGACGACGTTCGAGACCGTCAACGACGGAGCTCGCCTTCAGCTGTCGCCATCCTCTCAGAGGTTCCAGGTCGGTTGTTCGTCGAATCGGCACCAACGCGACTCACGCCCCCTTGGGGCCCCAGCCAATGACCGCGTCATCGCGACCGTACGAAACCAACATCCCGGTGATCTTCTGGACACCCGCGTGAACGTGTTCGCACCACGACGAGTAACGCCCCGGCGCACGGCCCAGAACGACGTTCTCCACGCAGGCGTCACCGCGCACTAAAGCTCACCGCGCGCAACCGACCGAGCACCCATTCCACCGTGACCTTGACCGGCGAGACACCATCTCCGGATAGGAAACCGAGCTCAGAAGTAGTAGTACTCCGGCATGAAATTGGTGAGTGAGTTCGGTGTGAAACCAATCTTGCTCTTCAAGGTTTTGATGACCTCACCGATACCACTTCCCGAGTAAGCGTTTGTGCTGTTGGGTTGGTAGAGCACCGGAAGTTGTTGGGCGGCGATATTGGCGAAGTTGCCCAAGGTCGCGGTACCGAACGTCGTCTGTTTCACCGCGGCGGTCAGCGGGCCGTAACTGTAAGCGCCGATGTTGAAACTCGCACCGGGGACGAACAGGGACTCACCTGAGGGGTAGTAGTCGGGCGCGTAGATCCAGCCCGCGCCCCAGAGACAGATACTCCAGTTGGCGGTGTTGCTCACGCAGTCACCGACCACCTTATTGAACGGCTCGGCCAGCGTCTGGGCGTTGATGCCAATGGCCTTCCACTCCGACACCTCGGTGGCGACCTGCACGGCTAGTTGAGGTATACCACTGCCGTACTCCATCGTCACGGTGAGCGCCTCACCCTTCGTGATCCCCGCACCGCACTCGCTCGAGGAGGAACCGGGCGCGGCGCACGTCGCACCATTGGCGCCGTAAATCCATCCGTGGCTCTTCAACAGAGCCCTAGCCCTCGTCGGATCGTACGGGTACGGGTTGACTTTCGACACCGGTCCGGAGATCGCGGCGGCGGTCACAGGCGGTAACGGGTTGATCTGCTGGTAGCCATAGCCCTTTTGGATCTTGGAGATCATCAAGGGTTGGTTGACCGTCAACTGCAAGGCCTGGCGGATGTAGAGCTGGTCGAGAAACTTCGATTGAGGGCTCGCCGAATTGAAGTTGTACGCCGCGTAGTCCACGGACCAGGGCGCACCGACCTCGATGTTGTAGTTGTTGGCGACGGGCGCCCAATTCGCACCGGGGTGCGTCGGGGTGCCGTTGGCTGCCAAGTTCGTCGGGTCGACGTAGCCGAGGTCCACCTTGCCCTCACGCAGAGCGATCTGCTCAGCGGCGGTCGTGGTGTAGGGCAGCTCTACGACGGACGCGACCATGGACTTCTGCGGACCCGAGTACGCCGGATTAGGGGCGAAAGTGACATTTCCGAGGTTGTCGAAGCGGGTCAACTTATAGGGTCCGCTGTCGCCCGCCTGCCACATGGCGTCGGTGTAGGTCGACTGGCTGGCCGCCTGCTTGATCAGGTAGTTGTACACCGAAGTACAAGCCGTGTCCGTCGCCGTGGCGCCATAGACACCAGTAGCACAGGTTGACGTCTTGCCGGGTGCGCTGACGTCCCACGCGTCCGCGAAGGGCGTGATTTCAGAGAGGTAGTTGTACAAGATCCAGTTGGTGTTGACCGCAGTGGTGAAGTTGATCCTCACCGTATTCCCCTGGCCGCTCGCGCTCGCCACCTGGTCCGGAATCCCGTACCCCTTGTTATATCCGCAGTAGTTCGCGCGCTGCGCGTGGTACAAGTTCAAGAAGAACATGACCGACTGGGCGTTGATGGTCTGGCCGTCCGCGAACTTCCAGCCCTTCATGTTGATGGTGATCGTCCGATTTCCCCTAGAGAACTGCGGCGCCGACGCCAAGGACAGAGCGGGCGTGTAGGTAGCGTTAGCACCCAAGCCGAACCAGTACAGGGGACGATACATCTCATCCTGGAAGGCGTTGATGTTCGCCACAGAAAAGTAGGTGCACGTCATGAAAGGGAAGTTGTAGTTCGGATTGGCTCCCGGACCTTCGGCGAAGGTGAGCGTGGCGGCAGAGCTCTTCGATCCATTCGACCCTCCTCCACCCGAGGTGGTTAGCCCGATCGCCAAACCACCCACCGCGAGGATGAGTACCGTCAAAAGAAATATCTTGACTCTTTTTTGCATGGTCGTTCTACCCCCCACACCACGAAAGTGGTCAGATGCGATTCCCCGGTTCGATGCCGTCTCCTTATAACGCTAACGATTGAAGTTGTATTTTCGTTCGATTGAGGTGACGACGGCATGACAGTGCCAAGAAGAATTCGTAACTCTCTTACGAGTGCGATACCTTTGCGATGACGTGGCGCGGTCGCTCAAGAAGTGTCACACAGGAAGGTAGTGATTCGGCCTGGGAATTGTAGAGACTTCTCCTCTTGGAAGAGGATGGAGCATGGCAAACAATTCATCGCAGAAGCGATACCCCGATGAACTGAAGGAACGGGCCGTCAAAATGGTCCTCGAACTTCAGCGTGAAGACCCCAATGACCACGGCGTGTTCAGCCGGGTGGCCCGTGAACTCGGCGTGGGCAGCGAGTCATTTCGGATCTGGGTCAAGAGATCCGAGATCAGACTTGGCGTTCGTGCCGGGATGACCGACTCGGAGCGTGATGAGCTCACGAGGCTGCGTTGAGAGGTCAAAGAGTTGAGACGAGCCAACGCGATTCTGCAGTCGGCCTCAGCTTTCTTCGGGGCGGAGCTCGACCGCCGATCACAGAAGTAGTTACCTACATCGACGCCCACCGGTCAGAGTCGACCGGTGGGCTCACGTGGGGAGTCGAGCCAATCTGCGAACAACTGCGGGTTGCCCCCAGCACCTACTACGCCGCCAAGTCCCGTCCGACGTCCAAGAGATCACTGAAGGACCGCGGACTCGGCCCGCAGCTCAAAGAGATCTGGAAGACCAACTATTCCGACTACGGACGTCGCAAACTCCGCACGACGACCTTTTGGAGTTCCGGTGCTATCGCCAATCCCACGGCAACATCACGTACTTTCTGAGCCGATGCCCAAAGAACGGTTATGGCGCCATAACCGGGAGCGGTCCGCTAGTAGATGACGCCCAGGTACGGGGTCTTTGCCGTCTCTTTGGCGTAGTCGGCTCTGAATCCACCGGTCACCGTGGCGAAGGTGCCGTGGGGACTGCCTCCGTTCATCGCGACGATGGGGAACTCGGTCTTTGCAGCGGGCTTATAGCCAGATGCCAATCTCACTGCGAGTTTCCCGCCGGCATTGAACTTGCCTCCAGCAGTGAGATTCAGAGAACCGAACTTGGTGCGGCCGACGATCTGAAGTGCGAGCGTGCCCCTGTTCGTGAACGAACCACTTTGCACTAGCCAGGTCGCACCGGCGACGACGTTAACGGTGCCGGCGTTAGTGGTGGCCGAGCCGGTCGTCTGCTCGAGCTCGCCTCCACTCAAGTTGACCGTGGCACTCGACTCGTTAGCGAGAGGGACGAGCAGTTGATTGGCGAGGGACCTTGCGGCGCCGACGTTCGCATCGAGCGTCCCGTGATTTACCAGCTCCGCACCGGCGATGATCGCGTCACTGCCACCGGCTGGCGCATCGAGGACGATTGTGCCGTGGTTGACAACCGGTGCTTTACTGGTACTGCCGCCCAGGTAAAGAGTCGTTCCCGAGCAACCACCGAGTACGGTGATTGTCTGATTCACCGGCACCGCGCCGATGAGCCCAGTGGTGGCGCAGTTCGTGATCTCGAACTTCCCGGCCCCTGATGAGTCCTTTAGGGTTTCGCCACCCGTGAACTCGAGCGGGTTGCCGGTGACGGTCCCGCCGTTCTGGTACCAGTACATGGACTGCTGGAGTTTCGCGGTTCCCAGGTTGACGAACTTTCCAGTATTGGTGAAGAACGATCCGTTGCCGGCGAGCATGGTGAAGGACCCGCCAGCGCGGATGGTGAAGGTGCCCTTGTTGTCGAAAATGTACGGTACTTGTTGCCCTTGGAGCGTGAGCAGACCGGACTGATCAGTGATACTGCCGGCATTGGTCACTGTCCCGCCGACATTGATCGACTCACCCCAGGCGGGATCGCTCGATGACGTCACAATCTTGCCCTCGTTGATGAGTTTCGCGGGACCGCTCGCTCCACTGTCGACGGTGAGATTCGCCGAGCCACCCGGCCTGTATCCGGCGGGCGACCCTGCTTGTGTATTGCCAGTGGCCTCAAGATCGAGTGTCGCGCCACTGTCAATCATGAGCCCTTGTGCTCCGACAAACAAGGTGGTGGCGTTGGACCCATTGCCCTGCACGTCACTGGCGACACCCGCTACGATCAGAGTCGCGCCCGGGCTGATCGTCAGGCCGCCCGCGGCGCCCGCGGCACCGTTGCCGTACGAACCAGCCTGCGTCACGGTTGACAGAGTCACAGTCGAATTCGTGGGAATCACCGCGGCGCACTGCGCACTCGGTTGACCATTGGTCCAGTTGTCACCGGTGCCCCATTGGCCGCCGTTGGCGCCGCTATAGGTCGTTGTGCCGCTCGAGCAAAAGGTATTGGCGGCGGCGAGGGCCGTACCACTGAGCGAGAATCCCAAGATCGTCATAATGGTGGTAATCGCGCCCGTTAGCCACCTCAGGGCTGGCTGGAATCTCATAGGCGAATAATACATAACTCGTGGAAACCTATAACCAACATGTCCATACGTTGTTCTTGGCGCAGATCTAGTAATTCCGCAAAACGCCATTGAGTGACACCTTGCCTGCGAGCACAATCGCATCATGAACTTCTCCGCTCTTTCGAATTCGCGCCTCGGCGGCACACCGGAAACAACGAAGAACCGTGATTTTCCGAGGCCTTCAACTTCGATTCTTTACTGCTTGGTGGCGGGGAAACTGAGGATAGACCTGTTGGGCCAATTTGATGCTCTCCAAATAATCTGAACCACTGCCTTGCACACCCCGCCTGCACAGGCTGTGGCACACCCCGTGCCCGCAGGCAGTTGGGCCGTGACTCTCAACAATCGCCGACGACCTCATCCGGGCAATCCAGCGAATTGCGCAAACGTCATTTGGTGATGAAGCGATGGATGGCCTCGTTCGCGTGATCTTGATACGAGAGGTTAGCCAAATCAGGGAAGATATCCGCTTGGTCGACCACAGGACCCTTCAACTTGCCGGCCGCACTGGCGTAGAACACCCCACTCGTCAAGGTCCGATCCACGACACCGTCGACGAGTCGCTTCGAGCCCACTTCGAGGTCGTGGGAAATACCGAGGTGAGGCATGATGTGCTTGGCCACAAAGCGTAGCGGTGGTGCCGCGCCGGCGGCGGCTTCGGTGCCCGTGGTGTTGCCAGGACTCACAGTGATGAAGCGGAGATCGGGGTATTGGCGTGCCAGGTGGGCCATCCATAAGGCCCCGATGTACTTGACCTGACCGAAGGCGAGGTTCCGATCATATTTT
>VFSW01008108.1_pt1 | contig 15127 bp, 15 predicted proteins | sample 5358111 | NCBI WGS metagenome assembly VFSW01 (sample SAMN11554181, study PRJNA540505) | mine drainage metagenome | isolation source: sediment from site ElyBrook_90M | place: USA: Ely Copper Mine, Vershire, VT | collected 2017
GCGCACAGCGCGGGTGCGATGGGTCCGTATGGGAACAGCGCCTCGATTGCGGCGCCCCCCATTCCAATCTCCCCATCCCCCTCCCGTCTGCCCTCCGGTGTGAGAAGGAACTGATCCCATGGTGGAGACATCGGATACACAGGAATCTGCCCCGGTCCCGAGCGATGCCCCGCTGGATGCCGGCAGGCCGCTCGAGAGCGTCGCCCTGCGGATCGGCAAGGTGACCTATGTCATCGGAACCCTCTGGCTATCCTGGGCGAAGAGGCAGGTTGGACCTCGCGAGGCGCGTGCCTGGCTCGAAGAGCAGGCTGCACTTCTTCCACCGTACAAGGGACTCTTCATTGTCGCGAGCGATAGCGCCAAGGAGCGCACCGACATCGGCGTTTGCGCGATTTACAAACCGGGGCTGCGGGCACTGTCCCAGGTGTGTGCCGCGCACCCCGAGACGTTTGCGGCCGGCCTGCCGCAACACGTCTATCGATGGGGGTTGGCGGCCGAGACGGCTTCAGGGGCGTACCTAGCGGTGACGAGCCGCGATGGACTGCCGCTCGGGGAGCGCTTGGTACCGATCGATGAGGCGAGCACCGCCAAGGCGGTACTCGATGCCGAGTTCGCCGACGTTCACTGGCTCGAGCCGCTTGGCCGCGATGAATTCGAGACACGCCTCGCGAGAGTGGTGGCGGGTGAGCCGAGGGCGATCGCGCGGTCCTCGAAGACCAAGTTTCGGATCATCCAGGTGGCGCTCGCGAGTGTTCTTGCGTTCGGGGGCCTTCTCGTCGTTCGGCACTATCAAGGTGCCGAGCGTCGCCTCGCGGCGCTGCGTGCGGCGGCAGCCGCCGCAAGCGTTTCCCGAGCGCCCCCCGGCGTCGAGGTGGGCAGCGTGCTCAATACCTGTCTCGAGGCGTTCGACCGGGTTCCGGGAGGAACCGCGGGCTGGTCGCTGGTGTCCGCCGTATGCGATGCGCATCAGGCGTCATTCACCTGGCGACGCGCATCGGGCGCGCTCGCCACCGCAGCGCCTCCCGGCGCGCGCGTGACGGCGGATCTACGCACCGCGCAAACGGTCATCCCGCTCTCTCCCATACACTGCGTGCCGGACGGAAGGACGCGCCAAGCACGGATGGAAGTGGCGCTGTCGGACTGGGCGGTGCGCGAGCACGAGCGCTGGCGCGCCGGCGGCGCGGTCCACCCGACGCTCTCGATCGAGGGCATCGTGCCCTCATGGGAGCTCTCCGCGCGTGCCTGCGTACGCACGGTGGATGTGCGCTGGACGCACACTGGAATCTGGCAAATGGACATGGGGTGGTAGCAATGGCTGAGGTACCCGTAACGCAGCGCGAGCGGTCCTCGGTTCCCGAGCGGGCGCGGCCCAGCGAGGAGGGCGGCTCTCTCACGGTGGAGCAGGTGCGCGCGCAGCTCGCAAAATACTTGAATCGCGAGTACGTTCATCTCTGCCACGTCGAGCTCGCTGGCGGGATGCTGAATGTCCCGCTCAGGCTCCGTCTCGCGAACGGTTCATTCATCGAGTCGGCCGCTCGGATGTCTGGTCTTCGCGTGCGCTATTGCGAACCGGAAGAACTGCGTGAACTGCGCGGCACCGACGCGCAGGCCGAGACGCACGTGTCGGTGGCCGCCGCTGGGCGCGATACCCAGGAATGGGCGCGGCAGTTATTGCTCGCGGCGGCGAGCTACGGTGCATCGGACATCCATCTGCACCGTACGACGCAAGATGTGCCCGCGACACTCGAGTTCGCCGTGGATGATCGCGTCTACATCGTGGATGATTCGGTGACGCCCGCCGAGATGGACGCTCTGATGGGTGCTTACGTGCAGGGCCTCGCGAGCGCAGGCGGGACCAGCATGAAGGATACGAAGCTCCAGCACGCAATGATCGGCCCCGACAAGCTGCCTCCCGACTGTGGCATCGAGGGCGTTCGTCTCGCCCGAGGTGGCTGCTACCCGGTTTCTCGCGGCGGGAAGTTCATGACGCTGCGTCTGATGCACGAGGAGGGGCCGGGCGGACGCCAGGTGACTGATCACTTGGGGATGCGTCTTCGTGTACCGCCCAAACCCACGGGCGGTATGGGACTTGCGAGCCTCGGCTATTTTCCGGACCAAATCGCACTCATCGATCAGGCGCTCGAGGTGGATACCGGCATCATCGTGGTTGGTGGACCCACCGGCTCGGGAAAATCGACGATGTTGTGGGAAACATTGGTTCGGCTGCGAAAGCGCTGGCCATACCGGAGGGTCGTGACGGCGGAAAACCCGCCGGAGCGGAACGTTCCGGGTGCCGTGCAATTGGAAATCGGCGGCGATGAGATCGAGGTCGAAGAGCAGACCGCCGCGTTTCGAGAGGCGATGCGCATGATGCTGCGCATGGCACCGCATGTGATCTTGGTGGGTGAGATCCGCGAGGGGCCAATCGGGCGCCTCGCCATCGAGATGTCGACCGCGGGACATCTCATCATGACCACGATCCATGCGAACAACGCCTCCGTGATTGTTCCCCGGCTCGAGATGACGCCGGGGTTCGAACTTCCCCGCGCCGCCTACTGCACGCCTGATGTGCTGCGCCTGTTCATTGCACAGCGCTTGATCCCGCGTGTGTGTCCGTCCTGCTCGGTGCCATGGGAGAAAGCGCTCTCCCGACCCGGCGTGCGTGAGATGGTCGAGACGTTGAAGAGTTATGGGGGCGACATCGGCGCGGTACGTTTCGAAGGACCCGGGTGCGACGTCTGCGATCACAAGGGTACCGCCGGGAAGATCGCGGTCGCGGAAGTGGTGCCGATGTCCGAGGACATTTCCGAACATCTGCGCGTGCGCAGTGATGACGACGCTGGATTGAAGGCATTGATGGGGGTCGCTGCAAACGGCTTCATGGGCCATCGCGCGATGGCCTACGTGCTACGCGGGATCACCGACCCTCTTGCCATGCAGATCAGGGTTGGCAGGGCGCTGCCGTGCCGGAACGCGACCGAGAAGGGATGGGTCGACCGCGCGCTCGAGGCGCTCGATCACCTCAAGGCGACCTGACTCCCGCGAAGGGTCTATACGCGCCGCGCGGCGCCCGTGGTATCTACCGGACCGCGCGGCTCAGCCCTGGATTTCTTGACCGACTCCCTGAACCTCCTCGCGCAGCGAACGCCGCGCATAGGGACTGCCCCCTCCATAGGCACGCCCTCATCGGGGCTATGCGGTCCGCAGGGGTTGCACCCTGTGAGGGGCCCGGGTGGCGGAGAAGGGGATATGCAATGGCAAGACCTCTTCGTGCACGTGTATTGGGGACCCGCGGTGTTCTGGCCCTTGGCGTTCGCGCTCGCGGCGCTCGATATCGCCGGGACCTGGGCCGTCGGACGAGCGGTGCGCATCAGCGGCCCCCGCGGGGAGCGCAGTCGTCCCTGGCTCTCGGTCAAGCGCCGCGTGTGGATCGAGTCGGCGATTCTCGCCACGTTCCCAGTGCTCTCTCTCCTGCGCGGTACCGGTCATCCGACGGCCGCGCTCATCTGGTTCTTGGTCTCTCAGTTTGCGATCGCACTTGTCTCGGTGGGGCCGGCGCTCACCCGCGCGCTCACAACGCTGCGTGAGGTGCGCGGAGTCGGCGGTCGGCGGCCGGCCGCAGTGCGGGGGTAATGAGCCATGAGCAATCCACTGTCGAGACTGATCGAGCGTGTGAGTGGGCGGTCAAAAGCTGCCGCTCGCGTCTCCACCCGCAGGGCAGGTCCGCTCGCCGACCTCGAGCGGGTGGTGCTGTACAAGTACCTGGCTTCCCGGGTGCGCGCCGGTCACGATGTGGGCACCTCGCTCGAGAAGCTCCTCGCGACGGCGTACTTGCGCAAAACCGCCCGGCTCAAAGCCGTGCTGACCATTGCGATCCAGCGGTTTCGCAATGGCGCGAAGCTCGCGGCGAGCCTGCAAGGCTATATCCCACAGATCGAACACCTGATGGTGCTGACGGGGGATCAATCGGGTTCGCTCCCGGCGACGCTCGCGCAGCTCGTGGACTCGATCATGCGAGATCGCAAGATGCGCCGGCAGTTCAGAAAGTCCCTCACCCCGAGCGTGCTGCTGCTCGTTTTCGGCGTTGCGGCGATTTTCGGCGTGGCGCTCTACGTCGTGCCGCAATACCGCGGAATCGTGAATCCGAGTGAGGTGCATGGACTTTCGGCGGCGGTGTTCTCGGTGGCGACGCCCGTCGGGATCGCAGTGCTCGTGACCGTGATCGTGCTCCTCTTCGGCTTTGCGATTTGGCTCGCGCGTGCCGCTCGCACGGTGGATGCGCCGTGGCGGCGCTGGATCGAGAACATCCCGAACTCGCCCTTCGCGTTCTACCGCGACTGGATGTCGCTCATTTGGCTACGCATGCACCTCATCATGCTGAAGGCCGGAGTCCTCGAGCGCGAGGCACTACAAGCCGCGATGACAAACTCGACCCCCTGGCTCGCACGCCGGCTGGCGCTCGTGAAGCATCACATCGAACGCAGCGGCAAGAAACTTCCGGCGGCGCTGGTCGCGACCTATGAGGTAACGAACTTCCCCGCGCCGCTCCTGATCGAGGAAATTGAGCAATCGGGTGACGTGGCCGATACCTCCGGCGCGCTCGAGAAGGCTCTTGCGGTATGGGAAGAAGAATTTGTGGAGACGGCCGAGACGAATCTTCGGGTGATCTCGGCCGCAATCAAGTTTGCCGTGTACGGGATGCTGTTTCTGATCGCAGGTGCCATCGGGAGTCTGATTATCGCGGTTCTGCATCAGTCGCTCGCGCACACGAACATGATGTTTTGATCACCAACCGCCCCGTAGGAGGCATTTTCCATGAGTATCGGCGATATCATTTTCTACATCATCCTGCTCGGTGTCATTGCCGCGATCATCGCGGCCGTGGTGCACTATGGCGGCGACATCCATACCGCGTCCAATGTGCAGGCCGACGTGAATGACACTTCGGCGCTCGTTGCGGCGGTCGAGAAGACCTACAACGGCTATTCGAACTACGCGAATCTCACCGACGCCGACATGATCAGCGCGCAGGCCGTGCCGACCGCAATCACGCAGGCGAGCGCAACGTCGTTGCAGAACGTGTTCGGTTATCCGTATACGCTTGCGGAGGACACGAACAATCCGAACGCCTTCGACCTCACGGATGAAGTGCCAAACGATGCGTGCGCGGCAATTGTGAATTCCGTGATGAAGAACATCACGTCGCTCACGATCAACGGGACCGCGGTGACGCTGCCGGTCACGGACCCGGCGACGATTGGTCAGGCGTGCGGGACCACGGATCCCCCTCCGATCGGGGCGGGGCCCCCGGGCACGTCGGGGGCGGCCCCGGGGGGCCCAGGTGCGCCCCGGGCGCGCACTGCCCGAGGCGCATATGCTCGGACTTCTCCTCTTGGCCGTAGCGCTCGCTGTCCTTGCCGGTCTCGCAGCGGTGGCGCAACCCCATGCCGGGAGCGTGCCCACGGCCGCACTCGCCGATGCACTTGCCCGGAACTGCCTCGCGGTTTTCGAAGCACCCGGCGAGACGGAAGGCATGACGCTTCCCGACGGCGTGTCGATCTCTGCTACGAGCGCATCTTGCTCGGTTCAGGCCCCCTATGGGGCGCTCACTCCAAATACGCTCGCCGCATCAGGCAATCTGATCGGCGGCGTCTGGACGATCCAGTCGGCCAGCGGGCGGTACGTCGTCCGGGCTGTCATCACACTGTAGAGAGAATCCTATGGGCGCAGCCGAATTCATTCTGCTCATTGCCGCGATGGTGGGCATCGCGATCATGCTCCCGAGCATGGTCGGGATGCAGCACACCGCGTTCACCGACCAGGTCGCGCAGGTGGAGGCGGGGCAATTGGCGCACATCGACAATGCCGCCCTGCAGTATGAGTACGGCTACATGGCCTCTCTGTCCGCCCCGGGCAGCACGCACACGGTGTCCGTCCAGACCTTGATCCAGCAGGGCTATCTGCCGCCGGGGACCTCGGCGGTGGACGCGATGGGCGACCCGATCTCCATCGAGTACCAGGCGGACTCGAGCGGCAATGTCACGGGCTACGTGGTGGCGCAGGGCGCGTACCGGTATCCCGACGCAGACGCGGGGCAGATTCTGCTGGATCTCGGGGACCGCGGCGGGTATGTGCCCGAGGTGCCGGTCGCTGGACAGGTGGCTGGCACGATCTATGGCACGGGACGCACCTGGCAGGCGGCGGCGCCGGCCGGCATCGGGCCGGGTTCGATCGACGTGAAAGTCGAGAGCAATGCCGCGCAGCAGGCGGACGACTCGCGCTTCCTCTGGCGCGTCCCGGCGCCCACCGCCGCGGGAAACACGATGAGCACCCCCTTGATCCTGGGGGCCGTCGAGACGCCGGGCAGAGCGTGCGCTAATACGGGTGCGATCGCCCAGGACGGCACCGGGGCGCTCGTGAGCTGCCAGGGCGGCACGTGGACCGCCGTCGGAGGCGGGCACTGGCGCGCGCCGGTGGCGACCTTCGCAGCTCTGCCGGGATCCGGAAACCAGAACGGCGATGTGCGGTTGACGCTGGATACCGATCGAGCGTTCGCGTGGTCCGGGTCTTCGTGGCAAGCCCTCGCCGTGAACCAAAACGGTAATCTGCACGTGCCGGGCCACTTGTACGCGGAGAACGGTCAGGTTTCGACGTCGATCGGGTGCGATGGCCATGCTGACATGTCCATCGGGGACATCAACGCAATCAGCGAGCCTACCTGCGGTTCCGGCGCCGTGGGCTTCGATTTGGGTGGCGGGAACACGGATACTACGGTCTTCAATCAAAGCGGGTTGCAAATCTGGAACTACAGATACGGAACGATGTTCCACGTCGGATACCACGGCACCGTGTCGGGGCCGGGCTATACGATCTATAACGACTCTCACGGGTACGGCCATTGGGGTTTCAATCCGAACTTCAGCAACGGCTGGTCGATGGTGACGACCGACGGAGGGACGACGAACTCGAGTCCGGGCGATTTCCACGGTTCGATCAACCTCAACGACCTCTATGATCGCGCCTCAGGTGAGTGGTTCTCCCAAGTCGCGCAGCAGGTCAACAACCAGCAGGGCCAAATCAACAACCTGAACAACGAGTACAGCAGCCAGCAGGGACAGATCAACAACAATGCGAACAATATCGGAGGCATCAACAATCGCCTGAACCAGGGACCCTGCTCGACGGGTTACAACTCCATCGCGACGTTGTGCAACGAGTTCAACTCCGCAATGAGCAGTGTGGCGAACCTCGGAAAGCCGGAGAACTGCGGCGGCGGGGTGATCGGCAGCCCGACGCGATGCGGACCTGTCGGTCCCTCAACGTATAGCTATTGGGGCTGGTGTGGCTACCGGTACTATCGATATCGCTGCATCCAGTACGGCACCAGCCCGCCGACCGTCAATCTGCCGACCGAGAACTACCCGCAACTGGTGGTGGCCGTCGCGACGGCGGGCATCGGCCATGGCGGATGCGGGTCAGGCGCCAGCAACACGGGCATCCTCACGCTGGCGGCCACTTCGGGCGGGGCGACGCTCGCGCAGAGCGCGCAGTACGCCAAGGGCGGCTCTAACTACAACCCAACCGATATGTACTTTCCGTTCTCGATCACCTTCGTCTTGCCGGCGGGGCAGGGCGGACAGATTCAGCTATCCGGCGGGAATAACGGTCTCGGGTGCGGGAACTTCATGTACTCGCTCTACGCGCTATGATTCGGGGATCCTGATGGGCAGCGTTGTCGGGCCTTCAACAGGACGGCATCCCGTTTGAAAAGGTTCAGCTCTAAATGACCATATCTGGCGGAGGCTTCGGGGCGACGAAAACGTACAAATTTGGCGCTGGTGTAAATCCGGTGGAGTGCGTTTCTGGTGGGTTCTGGGAGACAACAACCTGAATTCCCCCCTTTCCAAAAACTTCGACGAACGCACCGAAGTCCAACCGCTTGTCGACCGAGATAAGTACCCCAAAGAGGGGAGATGCTAGAGTCAGAAACTCATTTTCGCCTCTGCGCGTTTGAATCCCTGCTGCCGTGAAGGCGCGATTGATATCGTTCGCAAAAGTGAACGCCTCTGCATCGCTTCTCTGGTTTTGAATCAGAACAGTCAAGGATACCGACAGCTTCCGGATAGCAATCACCAAGTTTTCGAATTGAGATTGGTTCAGCCGACGCCCTGCGGTAATCCGCTCGATCTCCGCTGCGCGTTCATTCGCCTCTGCAGCCTTTTGCTCAGCCGCCGCAGCCCGTTCATTTGCTGCCGCAACTTCGCTCTCTGCCTCGGCATTGGCCAGTCTCGTTGCTACTATCGTTCGTTGAATTACAACATACTCAAGTATAAGGCCCAGAGCGACCGCAAGGTTTCCGAGTGTTCCGAAGACCTTCTCCCAAACGGGATGGGGAAACAAGTCAAGAGCGAAAACCTCAATAATTACTCCGCCTGCAATGATAAGCGTTGCGCGGGCAGAGTACTTTTCTAGCGTCTCAAGCCTTTCCTTGGCACGGGGCGGCTTATTCATGCTTATGGGACTCGACGGTCGGCGCGAGTTCAGTCAAGACGATAGCTGCTAAGAGCATACGAACCCAAGCCCACCTGAGGCATAGATCCAACGGTCGACGTCGCGCTGAGCATCAGCGTTTGATCCTGGCTTCAGCGCAATATCGTCGGCACCTTCCACAGCCCCGATATTCTGTTCGGCGGACTGGGTCGCGTGGTGGTTTGGGTATCATGGTGGCGTCATGTAAAGTGCCCGCAGCCATCGCTTGCCTCCCGTAAAGACTGGTTTCGGTCAGGCAGGCGCGGCGGTTGCCGTATTCTGCACAGGACTCGGGTCCGGCTTTCTCGCAGACCGTCGTTTTCCCGTACGCCTGAGACAGATTCGGTCTTAGTTGTCATGGCGGGGCTTCTGGAACAGCGGCCATTGATCGGCGACGTATTTCTCTGCGGCATCGCGCAACACCCATGTCGTGGAGACCTCCTTCTGTTTCGCCAGGGCTTCGAGGATCCGATATACCTCGGAATTCAGTGTCACCGACGCTCTCACCGTGCGTGCTGATCCGTGCTGCGCGCCAGCCAACTCCGATTTTTGGCTCCCCATCGGGCTTCCGGCATTACTGCATCAGCTTACAGCAAAGTGCCGCCGCAGAGTAGGTAGTCCCGGCTTGCGGCGCGTCATGATCCCGGCCCCGGATGACGCCTAAACGCTTTTAATATCTATGAGATGTGACAATTACGCTCGGGCCAGAACGGCGGCAGGGGAGATTGGGACGGCCGGCTGGCCGTGAACGGGACGTAGACGTGGATTCCGGAGGCCGGCGGAGTACCAATTTTCCCCATGCCGGCCGCGCACGGAATGCACAGACGACGGGAATCGTCAAGGGTGAAAAACTACGCAAATTTGGTCGAAACAGAGGGTTTTTCCTACGAGCTGCGAGAACTACGATCTGACGGGCTGCGACACTGACAAGCGGCTGTTCGTAAAGGAGCGTCTCATGGCTGATTCGAAATTTGCTGGTCGAAGGATTCGTGTTTCCGTCGCATCGAAAAGCCGCGCAGGACATACCGGCGATGTGATGTCCATGGAACTCACGGCGCTGTGCCTGCGGTTGCGCGCGATCTACGCTACCGCCGTCGCGGCGCAGCTCGCGCTGCGCTGGCAGGACGCCGAGCAGGACTTGGAGATTGCCGATGCGCTACGGGTCGGCGTATGCGACGCGCTCGGTGACGGGATTCGCGAGCTCAGCGACATTGGGCGCCGAGGCGATCGGCGGAGAGGGTGATGCGGGCCGGCCGTCGGCTCGAGATAGTCGCGCGCGCGGTCGACGAACTGCCCGCGCAATATTGCGAGGCATTCCTGCTTCAGGTGGTCTGCGGATGGACGTTTGAGGCGGTGAGCCGCGAGATGGGGATTAGCGAGCGGATGGCGAAGATCTACGTCGCCCGGGCGCTCATGTATATTCAACACCGACTCGATGTCGAGGAAGCGGCAGGGTAGAGCAAAGCCATGGTCAGGCGCAATCATCGTGCCTGGGCGGTGCTCGTGTCCGGGTCCTTCATCCGTTCGGGGTGCTCTCTGGCGAAGCGTTTGAAGTCCTCGAGGCGAGCCGCCACCGCCCGGGCGTGTTCGGGGTTCTCGATGGCGCTGAAGTACGCCGTGAGTATTCGAACGGCGAGCCGGTCCTTCGCCCGGAATATGAAGATCGGTTCGTCATCGGGGATGGGCGCACCGCTCAGGCGGTTCACGATTTTTCCGTCACGGATTCCGTACTTCGGTTCCTGAGGGGGATGCATGGTAGTCCTCCAAACCTGCCTACAGTCCTGGGGACCGAAAGGCACCCGCTGATTGCGGGTGCCTTTGGTCATTGGATCAATCCGCGATCATTGCCAAGTCGTGCCGTTCGTGACGGCGATTGGTGTTGCTACGGACTCGCTGCCCAACTCGACAGTGAGCACGTACATCCCCTTGAAGGGTGTGCTCGAGGCCGTGACGGTGAACTCGATGGTGTCTCCGTTGTTCACGCCGGAGGCGCTCGGCCGCGTGACATTCTTCACCGCCGAGACCGAAACGAGCGGCGTGCAGAGGCCCGCGATGGGCTGCACCCCGCCTACCGTCTGGTACGAGCAGTTCCCCGTGTCGACCCCACTGATGTAGGACACCACGTTCACGCTCGCTGCCATGTCCTGCACGGCCGCTGTGGTGAACACCTGAGCCTGCACGGTGACGGACTTCCCGGGTGCGACGACAATCGCCTGATCGGTCCGCGAGACTCCGCCGAGCGCGCCAGTCACAGTCGTCGTGCCCTGTGGCACCACGCCAACGAAGGGTGTATTGCTATCCGAGAGCGTGACGATCGGGTTTGGCTGTGTGTTGTCGTAGTAGTCTGCATTCGGCTGGCAGGGATTGCGACCAGCGTTCGCGTCCTGCTGCGACCAGATCGGGAAGATGTCGCCGGTGGAAATGTCCGTCGCCTGAAGCGGGCCAGCCCCATCGACGCTCATGCACACCGTTCCGACGCCGATGTTCGTCGCGTCGTTTTCAAACGACGTGCTCTGCTGCGTGACGCTGGTCCCGAGCCAGAGGTCCGGATTCGAGGACATCCAGGCATAGCCATTGCCGCCCGCGTTCGTCACATCGTTGACGATGCCGGCCTCGGCCTCCCAATACACGCTATCCACAGCAACATACTGACCGTTGCTCGAATTATCGGCCACCAACGCGAAGGGGACATTCGTGCTGCCAGAGGCTACCGTGCCGGTGTAGCCGGTGCCACCATTGACCACCGGATTGACGTAGACGCCGACCGGAAGGTACACGGTGAGCACGGTGCTTCCGGTCAGGGTGACTCCCTGCGACTGCACGTCCTGCAGGATCGTGGTGAGATCCGCGCGCGTCACGGTGTGACCAGAATTCCACGACCCGGGATTCACGGTTACCGCAGCATCGACGGTTGCCGCGCCGACCCCGTACTGCGAGAGCAGTCCCCACTCCTGCGAGTTCACCAGTTGGCTGAGGAACGTCGCGTCGTTCGCCTCGTTGCCAGTCGCCAGCGAGCCAGTGCTGATGTACACCGGCACAATCGTGGGCGAGGCGATCACCTGCGCCGTTCCGCTCGACCCGGGCATCGTCGTGACCTTCGGCACGTCCGGACTCACCGCAGGGTACTTCGCGCAGAGCGCGGTCACGGCATACGGAGTGGTGGACGCGGTGCCGCCCGACAGTGAGCACGTAGCTCCGCCGGTAGTGGCCGTGATGGAGAACGTCGCGGACGGAGGCACCACGCCGCCGCTCTGCGACCCGTTATCGATGGTCGGGAAATTGAAGGTCCCGTTGCTGCTCTCAATGAGGGTATTGGTGCCGTCGGACACGGACACCGACTGACCACTCGCAAGGCCCGTCACGGTGAGGCAGGGCGCGACGCCCTGATCGACTGCGTCGTTGTAGGTAGTCGTGGTGCAGCTTGCGAGTTGGGCGGTTCCCCCGCTGCCCGTCGAACCTCCTCCGCCGGTCGCGGTGCCCGAGGACGCGCCTCCGCCGCCGCCGCAAGCGGCCAAAGACACCGTTGCGAGTGCGGCGAGGAGAGTACCCGAAAGCCTGAATTTGCTGACGTTCATATCGGCATTCCTTGTGGAATCGACGGTGCTATTTTCGCGCGCACAGAAGGTGAAGTCAACGAAGAACCTAACAGTGCGTACCCGGTAGGAATAGCGACAAGCTGCGCAACACTATGAATTATTGAGCGAAAATATGAGTGTCGATTACATGGGTGTGTTTCTCATTGCTTACAGGGTACGCATGGACTTAGACTGTGACCATGAAGCGCAAACGCTCAAAACGTGAAGCTGATCACGCTCCGCCTTCAGAAATTCAGGAGGCAATCCACAAGGTGTTCGCGCAGTATGGCAAGGAGGGCGGGAGAACCAGAGCGCGGTCACTGACTCCGGAAGAACGCTCGGCTCTTGCGAAGCGTGCTGCCGATGCTCGCTGGCGGGCCGCCCGAGCCGCCCGCGCGGCCGAATGGAAACGCTTTAAGGACGCGAAGTCGCCGAAGCCACGCAAGAGTAGGGAAAAGTAGGATGATGCCCACAGCGCTCATCTGGTGCGCGCTCGCCGCCAGCGTCCGCTACGATGTGCCGGCGGATGCGCTGCTCTCGGTCTATTCGGTTGAGCGGGGAGGTGCCGATACCTGGTCTCACGATGCGAACGGGACCTATGACGTGGGACCGCTGCAGTTCAATACGGCTTACCTCGCCTCGCTCCGGCGATTCGGGATCACCCCGCGTGCGGTGGAGGGCAAGACATGCTATCCCTGGTTCCTCGCGGCCTGGCGGATCCACGATCAGCTCGTCGAGGACCGAGGGGGATTCTGGACGCGGGTGGCGCGTTATCACAGCGCGACGCCGCGCTACGTTGCAACGTACCGTCGACAGCTCCTCGAGTACGCCCCGCGCTGGCGCGCTTGGCTGATCGCCCATTACCCGACCGTGGTTTCCGCGCCTGGATTTCACTCCGCTGCCGCGCCGGCCCGTGAGGTCTCGCGGAAGATGCCCTCTGGCGCTTCTCATTCCGAGAGCCCGCCCTTGGCCACCCCGCGCCGAACCATGGCGCCTGTGGGATTACAGGCGCTCAGGGGCGCGGGAGCGCCGATCAACAGAGTCTCCGCCGGCCGCGCTTCATTCAGCGCAGATGATTGGGGCGGGTGTCAAAGTGTGGCAAACTGCACGCAAGTACATGATTATAGGATGGCCGAGCGGCCTGCAAAGCCGCCCACAGCGGTTCGATTCCGCTCCTAGCCTCCAATAAGACAACATGTTGTGTTAGTTTACTTGTACCGTCACCTCAGCAAGAGGCGGCGGATAGGGCGTTGCAATAGGCGGATTGAGGCAACTCTTTCGGATACTGCTTTGAGTACTTGGGCTTGGCCGTGACGAACACCTTGCATACAAAGGAGCGGATGTCCACGAAGCCAGGATCAAGTATCTCGTAGGGAATCACCGAAAGCACCCCGCGCATCATGCGCCGCCTATGGCGCAGCTTCGCACAGCTGAAGCCTCCCGGTGATCATTGGAATGCTCATGCTGCCGCTCACTGGAAGCCGTGTTACGCAACCCGCATTGGCGCGCACGAGCATCAATCCAGATGCTAGAGGCGAACGAAGCGCAATCGAAGCGCATTACTGATCACAGAGACCGAGCTCAGGCTCATCGCCGCCGCGGCGATCATCGGGCTCAGCAGAAGGCCGAAGGCCGGGTAGAGCGCGCCGCCGGCGAGCGGGATGCCGATGGCGTTGTATACGAAGGCGAGAAACAGGTTCTCACGGATGTTTCGCATCGTCGCGCGACTCAAGGTGCGCGCACGCGCGATCCCCGCGAGGTCGCCCTTGACGAGGGTGACGCCGGCGCTCTGCATCGCCACATCGGTTCCCGTGCCCATGGCGATTCCGACCTCCGCCTCGGCGAGCGCTGGCGCATCGTTCACGCCGTCGCCCGCCATGGCCACCGAGCGGCCCTCGCCGCGCAAGCGGCGCACGATGGCGTTCTTGTGCTCGGGAAGAACCTCGGCCTCGATGTCGGTGATGCCGAGCTTGCGCGCAACCGCCTCCGCAGTGGCCCGGTGATCGCCCGTGACCATCACGATGCGGATGCCCTCGCGCCTGAGTCTCTCGAGCGCCTCTGGCGTGCTCGCTTTGATTGGATCGGCGACCGCGATGATTCCGGCGGCCCGTCCGTCGATCGCCACGAACATGGAAGTGGCCCCATCGTGGCGCTGGGCTTGCGCCTGCGATTCGAGCTCGAGCGACGGAATCTCGAGCCTGCGTAGAAGGGCGGCATTGCCTACCGCGACCGGACGACCGGCCACCGTGCCAGTCACACCCTCTCCGGTCACCGAGCGGAAATCTGTCACCGGCTCGAGGGTGAGGTGTCGCTCGCCGGCGGCCGCGACGATGGCCGCCGCGAGCGGATGCTCGCTCGATCGCTCAAGGCTCGCGGCAAGAGACAGCAGGGTGGCCTCATCGAACTGCTGAGCAGGCAGCACTGCCGTCACCCGCGGTTTGCCTTCAGTCAGGGTTCCGGTTTTGTCTACCACGAGCGTATCGATCTTCTCGAAGCGCTCCAGCGCTTCGGCATTCTTGATCAGGACGCCCGCCGTTGCGCCCTTGCCCACCCCGACCATGATGGACATCGGAGTCGCCAGTCCCAACGCGCAGGGACAGGCGATAATGAGCACCGACACCGCGGCCACCAGCGCATAGGCGAACTGAGGCGGTGGACCGATCAGCATCCAGATGGCGAACGCCCCGAGGGCCGCGAGGATGACGGCGGGGACGAACCAGCTCGAGACCCGATCAGCGAGTCGCTGGATCGGTGCACGGCTGCGCTGCGCCTCGGCGACCATCTGCACGATCCGCGCGAGCATGGTGTCCGAGCCGACATGCTCCGCGCGCATGACGAGCGCGCCCGTGCCATTGATGGTGCCGCCAATGACCTTCGCACCCGGCTCCTTGGCGACAGGGATGGACTCCCCGGTCACCATGGACTCATCGACCGCGCTCGCCCCTTCGAGCACCGAGCCGTCGACCGGAACCGCTTCGCCCGGACGCACGCGCAGCGGGTCTCCGAGCTGGACTGTCTCGAGG
>VFSW01008109.1_pt1 | contig 15127 bp, 14 predicted proteins | sample 5358111 | NCBI WGS metagenome assembly VFSW01 (sample SAMN11554181, study PRJNA540505) | mine drainage metagenome | isolation source: sediment from site ElyBrook_90M | place: USA: Ely Copper Mine, Vershire, VT | collected 2017
CTGAATTATTGTACAGAATCTCGTAGATTGCAAGCCTCAAGATGCTCTTGTCTATTCTTGCCATCTGCGCAAGCGGCCAGTCTGTCGCCACAATTGCGATTTCGGCGTCAATGGCGTCGAGCCGCTCAAGGGTTCCGTGAACCAGTTCCTCGGCGAATGCCAGGCCTTCCACGCTCAGGTGATGAATTGTCGCATTGCGCTGGAGCGTCTCATCGGCGTCGTGGCCGGTGGCGTCTACTTCGTAGAGCGTCTGCATCGCTACTGTTCGCGCCTGCCTGCGCTCGCCGCGTGGTTTCGTCCTGGTCATACCGCATCCTGTATGTAGATGGCGTCTGCGCTGTGTCCATTCTGCGACACGCTCATTGTCGGCCACTCCTGCCCCGCCAGGGCTTTCACGAGCCTTCGGCCTGGAGCGTAGCCAGCCGTGAGGCGACGGCGGCGACATCATCAGGCGTCGCCACAGAGAGCGTTGTGGCGCCCCTGGCGATCCGTTTGATGAGGCCAGCCAGCACCTGCCCGGACCCAATCTCGACGAACGTAGTGACACCCTGTTCTGCGAGCCACGCCACCGAGTTGGTCCAGCGTACCGGCGAAACGATCTGGCGCGACAGCTCATCACGCAGCGCCGCCGCATCGCGGATGGGTGTGGCGCTGATGTTGGAGACAATCGGGATCGCCGCGTAGAGGATGGGCGCCGCTGCGATTGCCTGCGCCAGGCCCTCCGCCGCTGGAGCCATGACAGGAGAGTGGAAGCCGCCGCTGACGGTCAGCGGTACAACGCGCTTTGCGCCGCGCGCCTTCGCCAGCTCCATCGCAAGGTCGAGCGCGCGCTGCGAGCCAGAGATGACGACCTGCCCCGGCGCGTTGTCGTTTGCGACGACGACCTGCCCGGCGCCGGGATGCTCGCTCGCGCTCACTGTGGTGGCCACCTCTTGCTGGGCCTGGCGTGTGGCTTCCGCACAGACCTCAGCGAGCGCGTCGGCGTCCATTCCCAGCACAGCAGCCATTCCACTGGGAACGGCGCTGCCCTGCTCATGCATCAGGCGTCCACGCTCACGCGCCAGACGCAGCGTAGCGGCGATGCCGAGCGCGCCCGATGCGGCCAGCGCAGCATACTCGCCGACGCTGTGGCCAGCGACGTAGACTGGCGTGAGCGGCGCCCGTAGCGCTGGCTCCGCCGCGCCATCGGCTGTGGCGCCTGCCGCCTCTTGCAGCGCGGCGAGCAGCGCCAGACTCGTGGCGACGAGCGCAGGCTGCGTGTTGATCGTCTCGCGCAGCGTCTCCTCTGGCCCCTCGAAGCACAAGCGCGAGAGACCGAAGCCCAGCGCGGCGTCGGCGATGTCATAGACAGCGTGAGCGGCCGGCGATGCGCGGAAGATATCCGCGCCCATGCCGACCGCCTGGCTCCCCTGACCGGGGAATACAAATGCGACTGGCTGCGTCACACATCCCTCCGTGGCGCTCGATGCGCCAGGCGTGGGCGGTGTCACCCGCGAGACGCCGAACCGCTCCTATTCGGCGGCGGCGCCTTTCGCCTTGAGCACCTGGCGTCCGCGATACGTGCCGCAATTGGGGCAGGCGTGATGCGAGAGCCGAGGCTGGCGACACTGCGTGCAGATCGTAAGCTGCGGCAGCTTGACTTTGTGGTGTGCGCGACGGTGGCCCTGACGCGCGTTCGTGTGGCGTTTCTTCGGTAACGCGCCCACTGTAGACTCCTCAGAAAAAAAGAAAAGACAGCAGCCAGCGATTGCTGGCGCTGGTGGACTGCGCGGGGGCCTCCGCTGCTCGCCTGATGCGAAGAGTGGTAGGCTCGTGGGCGCGCATCATCCCGCGCAGCGCCCACGCCCGCCTATTGTATCACAGCCTGGGCGTTCCGCACAGCCCCCCGCGACGAATAACTCTACTACAATCGTGATGGGCAGGCGTTGACGCTGCTAGCTTCCCCTGGCCTGCGAGGCGCTCATTGCCGCTGCTGGCGGCGTACCATGCTGACACGGTTGGCGCCGAGCGCACGCGCGCAGCTCTGGCAGACATAGAATCCCTCGGCCTCACGATAGACCAACTCGCCCAGGGGATAGTGGAAATAGCAGATGCCGCAACGTGAGCTACCCATCTGACTGGCGAATGCGCGATCCTGAACAAACAGATCATGCAGCGCATCTATCAGCCCGCCGACCTGCCCGCGCACATCTTCGCGTGGTTCACTGGGAGCGGCCTCCGTCTCAACTTCGTCATCTTCCGTGTGAGAAGCTACAGGCGTATGGACATGCCATGGCTCGCGAGCGGGCGCCCGGCTTCCGCTGGCGCCCGTCCCGCTGGTTGATACGCTGTTTCCCCCTGCCTGCTCGGTACGCGCGCCCTGCCCAGGCGCGTAGAAGCGCTCGAAGCGGCCACGCGGCGTCCGTCGCTCACCCTCGGACGCTTCCAGTGGTTCAACTGGCGCGAGCGGCTCGGCAACCACCTCATTCGTGGGGGGCTGCGTGTGGATCTCACTGATCGTTGTGGGTTGCGCGCTTTGCGGCGACGTGGCTGCGCTTTCCACCGGCGCGCTGGCGTGAACCATCGCGGAGTCGCCTTCAGTATCGAGCGCGGATATATCGTCTATCCCGGTGTCTCCTTCGAGGTCTATCCCTGCGTTCTCATCGGCGTTAGCGAGAGCGGACGGCATGACATGTGTGGCGCCACGGCGGTCTCCATTGGCTCCGCCACGGTGCGGCCCTTGTCGGGTACGGGCCCCGCCGCGCCGATTGCGATTCTGTCCGTTACCCATGTTGAAGCTCCGTCGGTGATCTATCGTGAGCGCATCCCAGGCGCTAGCGCCTGGCGCGTCGGGATCGTCGCGCGCGCGAAATACTATTCTTGAACCTCTATTATATACCTATCTCCTTCGGCGCGCCGCGTGGTGGCGAATGGGTGAGCGGGGATGCGTCTTTCAGCCCGCCTCTGCGCGAGCTACGGATCACCATCTGGGCGTCCCTTGCAGCTATCCCCCAAACGGATTGCGCGCCTCCAATGGCGCTCTAGGAAAGCGCACAGGCCAGACAATGCGCAGGCCGCATCACCAAGAGCGCCAGCGCACTGGCATATTTCCGAGATGCGGACTGCCCCGCGCGTGTCTCGCGTTACTGGCGTGAGCGCGGCCACAGAGGGGGCAGCGTTACATCTCGGCGCTTTCGGCCAGCCAGCGCGCTCGTTGCTCTGGCGTCATACTCTGGCTCACCATGATCGCTTCGGCGAAGTCGAGCTGCCCGCTCGCCGTCGAAGATGCGCCACGTTGTCCACGACGCAGCGCAGGGGCGGTGTTGAGCGTCAGCGCCGCGCTGATCTGCCCGGCGGTCACATCCAGCGCCTCGCTCAGCGCCGTATAGAGCTGGCGCGGCATGCTCGCCACACGGATGCGCCCACCCTCCAGCGCGCTCAGTACATCTATGCCCAGGCCGAGCATCCCGGCCAGAGCCGCAGAGGTGTGTCCGCGCGCCTGACGCAACGCTCTGAGCGAGAGCGCCGCTGGAGTCGCCTGTGTGGGAAGGATGGCCGCCGCTGCGCTGGTTGGCGCGCCAAAGACAGCGGCGAAGGCTTGCGCTCGCGCCGCCTGGGCGATTTCCAGCACATCCGGCGCATCCAGATCCTCGGCATAGCCTTCCGCCGCCCGCAATCCCAGGTCGAACGCGGTAAGCGCGTCGGCATAGGCGGGATGCGCCCGCAGCGCCTGTGTCAGCGCGTCGTTGTCGCCGCGCTCGTGCGCCCTGATGAGCGCCATCTTCGCTTCGCTCAACGTGTTATCTGGCTGGCGCCTCTGCGCGCCGCGTGTCATAGCTGTCTTGCTCATCTGATCCACTCTCCGACGTGCTTGTCCACGACTATGCTCCCCTCAGCGATCAGACATTCTTGCAGCCATACCTTCGCCTTCTCATAGCGCAGGCGCATGGTTCGCTCGGTCTTGCCGCAGAGTGCGGCGATATCTTCCCACTGGCGATTCTCGAAGACGCGCAGCGCCATGATGCGCCGGTCGAGTGGGTCGGACAGATACGCCAGAATGCGCTGCGCTTCGAGCGCGGCCAGGCGCTCCTCATGATGATCGTGTGGGTCAGCGACGACATCGCCGACCGCCGTTGGATCGTCGTGATCTTCTGCGCCGAGGTTGATCTGGCCGATCAGCGCGCGAGGAACATGGCGTGGACGGCCTGTGATGCGCCCGTGCTCGTCACGCCGGGTGACAAGCCCCTCCTGACGCAAAGAGCGATTGAAGTTATCCACGCAGAGGCATTTCAGATAGTAACCGAAGTTCTGCGTCATGAATACTTCAGATGGATCCTGCGCCTCGCGAAGCAACTGCTCGATCATTGCGGAGATGGCGTCGCGCATGTCTTCGGGACGGCTGCGTAACCCCATCGCATAGTGCTTGAATGCGGGCATACAGCGATCAATCAGGCGTTCAGCCAGCGCCCGCGCCAGCTGTGGCTGGCCCCGCGCGTTCCAAGCGCGCATTGACTGGACCAGCGCGGCGTCGGCGATTTCATAGCCGCCACCAGTGATGCGCCTGGCCATGCGCTCGCTCGTGCGTGGGTCGCGTGGGTCGAGCGGTTCAGCGACGCCGCTGGCGGTATCGCCTGCCGCGCTATTCAGGGCCGTCTCATCCTCCGTCGGCTCTACATCCGCCAGGGCCGGGGGGCGCCCGCTCGCCTGCGCAGGCGCGCGCGTCTGTGCGCCAGAAACGCTCCGGGAGCCGGTCCGTCGGCGTGAGCTAGCGGCGCTCTGTCGCTCATCCATTGTGATGTGTGCCCTCGTTTCCGTTGTCACGCCTATGCGCAACGAGGCGTCCAATGCACTGATTATCTCACTACAGCATAGTTCTTGTTGAGGCTGTCACATCCGGAAACTGGCCGCCACATCCCTGCGTTCTGCACAGGAGTCCACTGTCAAAACAGCGCGCCCTCCAGACCATTGCTGGCCGGGAGGGCGCGTTTGTCGCGTGGGCTGCGCCGCTCGCTCAGGAGTGGTCGCCGTTCAGCCGCGCGCCGAGCGCATGGTGCTCTTCCTCGATTGCGCGCGGGAGTCGCTCGCCGAACTGCTCGAAGAAGGGGCGCTGCTCGGCCCACTCCTGCCGCCAGTCCGCCGTATTCACTGCTAGCAGCGCATCGAGTGTCCCTTGCGCGATGGAGAGGCCGTCCAGGTTGAGCGCGTCCGTGGTCGGGACATAGCCAATCGGGGTCTCTGTCGCCTTGCCGCCGCCCTTGATGCGCTCCAGCATCCACATCAGGACGCGCACGTTCTGTCCGAAGCCTGGCCACAGGAACTCATCGTTCTCATCCTTGCGGAACCAGTTCACATGGAATACCTGCGGGGGATCCGTCAGTTTTTTGCCCATGTCGAGCCAGTGCGGCCAGTCGTCACCCATGTTGTCGCCGCAGAACGGCAGCATCGCCATCGGGTCGCGCCGCACCTCGCCAACAGCGCCTTCGGCGGCGGCTGTGGTCTCCGACGCCATGCTGGCGCCGACGAATACGCCATGCTGCCAGTTGAACGCCTGATAGACCAGTGGCGCTACCCGCGCGCGACGCCCGCCGAAGATAAACGCCGAGATCGGCACGCCTCTGGGATCCTGCCAGTGTGGCGAGATCGAGGGGCATTGCTCCGCTGGCGAGGTGAAGCGTGAATTGGGGTGCGCCGCCTGGCCGCCATCCCACGGCTTGCCCAGCCAATCAATCGTACCAGCGGGTGGCGTCTTGCTCTTCGTGTCAATGCCTTCCCACCACGGCTCGGCATCGGGTGTCACTGCGACATTGGTGAAGATCGAATTGCGCTTGAGGGATGCCATCGCATTCGGGTTTGACTTCGCATTGGTGCCAGGGGCCACGCCAAAGAAGCCATTCTCCGGGTTCATCGCCCAGAGGCGGCCATCGTCGCCGATGTACATCCAGGCGATGTCATCGCCGAGCGTCCAGACCTTCCAGCCCTGCTCCGCCAGCGGCGAGACCAGCATCGCCAGGTTCGTCTTGCCACAGGCGCTCGGGAAGGCGCCTGTCATGTAGGTGACGTTGCCAGCGGGATCTTCCAGCCCAAGGATGAGCATGTGCTCGGCCAGCCAGCCATTCTGCTTGCCCATCCAGCTTGCAAGGCGCAAGGAAAGGCATTTCTTGCCCAGCAGCGCGTTGCCACCATAGCCAGAGCCATAGCTCCAGATCAGATTTTCTTCGGGGAAGTGGAGGATGTAGCGCCGATCAGGGTTGAGATCGCCAGTGCTATGCAAACCAGGCACGAAAGAACCGTCACTCGCGTCGAGCGCGTCGAGCGCCACCTGGCCCATGCGCGTCATGATGCGCATACTCGCGGCTACATAGGGGCTGTCAGTCAATTCGACACCGATCTTCATCAGTGGCGACCCAGAACGCCCCATCAGATACGGGACGACATACATCGTGCGCCCGCGCATTGAGCCTGCGAAGAGCTTCCCGACCTTGTCCTTGGCCTCCTGCGGTGACATCCAGTTGTTGGTTGGACCCGCGTCTTCAGGCCGCGTTGTGCAGATGAATGTGACTTTCTCTGTACGCGCCACGTCGTTGGGATCGCTACGGTAGAGAAAGGAATTTGGATAGGTTTCAGGATTCAGCCGCTGCATCGAGCCATCGTCCAGCATGATCTGAATCAAACGCTCGTATTCCTGCTCGGAGCCATCGCACCAGACGATGGAATCTGGTTGGGTCAGACGCGCGCATTCGTCCACCCAGGCTTCGAGCGCGGTTCGTGAAGACATGGTCGCCATACTTCCCTTCGTCATTGAGCGGAGGTTATGGGCGTCACCACCCATGAGCGTCCGCGTGCGCTGCGCACAGCGGACCAGTTTCCGGCGCGCAAGCTAACGCGGCGACTGCGCCGCGCGAATGAAGCTACCTTTGCCTAGGCTACCATTATGACACATACGTACAGAGACGTAGGGTCGGTCGCCGCTTTCTGGCGCTTTCCACCGCGTGCGCTGTGTCGCAGGGGAGACGCGCTAGGGATGCGTCGTCCGCACGAATACCCGCAGGTATTGATCAGCAGTGAGTGAGCGCTCTTCCACAACGCGCAGTCCGGCTGCCAGCGCATCGCCGACCAGCTCGTCGGGCGTGATGCGCTCTTCCTGTGGCGGCCCGACTGATCCTTCTACCTTGTCCCACTCCAGCACGATCAATCGTCCGTCTGGCTTGAGCGTCCGCGCAGCGCGATGCAGGAAGGACGCCCGATGCTCGATTTCATGCAGCATGAAGGCGAGTAGCGCGAAGTCGCACGAGCCTGGCGATATGGGGATCTCGCGGTCGTTCGTCTTGACGATGCGCACATTGGTCAGGCCATGCTCCAGCGCCCGGCTGCGCACCGCCGAGAGCATTTCACCCTGGATGTCCGCCGCGAGCGCCGTTCCGCTCGGCCCGACGAGCCGCGCCGCCGGAATCGTGAAGAAGCCTGGGCCACAGCCAATGTCGGCGATGGTCATCCCTTCGGCCACACCCAGCTCGCTGAGCAATTTCTCTGGCTGGAGCATGGCCATGCGGTCGTCTGAGAGCAGCTTGTTGCGCATGCGTGTATCGAATCGTTGAGGCATTACTCACCTCTCATCGCTGATATGGGATCAAACCTACTGCACTTTAGCACACGCAGACAGGCGCCATACGGACTATCTCGTGGGACACACCCACAAACGCCCGCAATAGCGCTTCATTTTGTCAAGTAACTTACAATGTGGTAGTGTTATACAGAATGGCGTAGCAGTGGTGGACATATGGCAAGGTATCTACCCAACCACCACGATTGGCGATACGCTACAATGACGGTGGCCGGGGCGCGCAGCGTCTTTCCAGGCTGCCCAGGCTTGACGAGGCTGGAAGGAACAGAGGATGCGGTACAGCGAACATCTGTGTCCGCGCTATCAGCAGGCGCTCAATTTGCTGAGCCGACGCTGGGTCGGGCTGATCGTGCGCGTACTGCTCGATGGCCCGTTACGCTTCAATGAACTGGCGAGCAGACTGCAAGTAGTCGCCGATCGGGTGCTGGCCGAGCGCCTGCGCGAACTGGAGGCTGAAAGCATCGTGACGCGCGAGGTGTTTGTCGGCTCTCCCGTGCGGGTCGAATATCAGTTGACGGAGAAGGGCTACGCGCTCGCGCCTGTACTCGACGCCATCGAAGCGTGGTCGCATGAATGGATCGCCGAGGTCTCTATGGCAGACGCAGCGACGGAACCTGCCACTGCGCCCCGCGCCATCCCAGACGCGACGACACGCGCGAGCTGAGCCAGTGCGCCTTCCTGGCGCGCATCTTCTCGCGCGTGTGCGCCGTGCGACATGGCGATGGCGGGTGGCGGCGCGCTGGGCGCTCGCTGTAGAATACCCGTTGCGTTGTGGCGGATAATACGCTCATCGCGTCGTATCTGGATGGCTTGCTGAGCGTGGGTATCGCTCGCGCGCAGGCGCCGCTGCGGGGAGAGCCGCGCGGGAGAGTCAGCCTGCTTGAAAATGTCAACGGTGAGCGCCGCGATGCATGTCGCGTGAGCGCTCCGAAGGTGGTAATGTGAAAGTGATCATTGTAGGCTGCGGGCGCGTAGGCGCCGAGCTTGCCAGAATACTCAGTTTAGACGACCATGATGTCACGGTGATTGATCAGAACGCGGATGCGTTCTCGCGCCTGCAAGATGGACTCGACGTAAAAACGCTTGTAGGCGATGGCACTGACATGGAAACGCTCGTGCAGGCGGGCATCCGCGAAGCCAATGCGTTCGCCGCCGTGACGAATGGCGACAACCGGAATATCATGGCTGCCCAGATCGCGCAGCGCATGTATAAAGTGCCAAATGTCGTCTGCCGCATTTACGATCCCCTCCGCCAGCAGACGTACAAGGTGCTCGGATTGCGGAGCATCAGTCCGACGATCATTGGCGCCAAGCTCTTGCGTAACGATCTCTACAACCCCGAAGGGCGCTCGGCCTCGGCAGACCGCGCCATCGCGGGGGGCGACGCCGTCCCGGTGCGCAACCCCCCACCCGATACTGCGCAACAGAATGCTGGCTTGAAGTAGAGAATAGCGGAGGCGCAAGGCATGTATATTCTAATCGGCGGCGGTGGTCAGGTCGGCTACTATCTCGCGCGCGAGTTGCTGCGTCAGGATCACGAGGTGCTGCTGCTCGATAAAGACGCGCATCGTGTGGCGCAGCTCTCACTGGAGCTTGGCGCGGCGGTGGCCCGTGGCGACGCCTGCGAGGCGCGTACCCTGGGCGAGGTCGGCTGTGAGCGCGCTGATATGGTGATCGCGGTGACAGGTGACGATGAGGACAATCTGGTCATCTGCCAGGTAGCAAAGGAACGGTTTGGCCGCGAAAAGACGATTGCGCGGGTCAACAATCCAGCGAACGAGAAACTCTTCCAGATGCTCGGCATCTACCTGACCGTTAGCCCGACCAACAATATTCTGCACCTGATCGAGGCGCAGATTCCGCATCACAAGCTGGTGCCGCTGATCACGCTGAGCAAGGTCGGCCTGGGGCTGGTTGAGGTCACGATTCCTGCCGATTCGCCGGCTGTAGGCCAGGCGGTGCGCGATCTGGATCTCCCGCCGTCTGTCAATCTTGCGCTCATCGTGCGTGGCGATACGAACATCACACCTCAAGGCGAGACGATCATCGAGAGCGAGGATCGCATGTTCGCGTTGACCACTGAGGATGGCGAGCATGCGCTGCGCGATTTGCTGCTACAGGCTGATGGCGATGCCTTGAACGACTGAATCACGGGTGAGCGCTTCCCCCCACTGGGATGAGGCGCGCTCAAGCGTCGCCTGTTCCCTGCTGGAGCGCCTCATTCACCATCTGGATGAGGCGCTCGCTGTTTTGGCGCAACCACTGCTCACGCTCCAGCGCAGCCTGCCCCCGCGCAACGACTTGCTCCAGCGGGCTGAGTCCCTGGCGCTGGCGTCCGAGCCGGTGGATGAGCGAGGAGTAGGCGCGCAGCCTGAGCAGCGTGGGGATGGCGTTGATCTCGGCGCTGGCGAGCGTGCGGTGTCGTGCGTAGCCCCGCAGCAGCGCCGCGATGATCGGCCATTCGTCGCCCGTACCGAGGCGCTCGACAGGCCACCAGGCCAGCGCGATCACCAGATCCATTGGCCGCAGATCCAGCGCGCAGAACTCCCAGTCGAGGACGCCTCGCAGCAACGACCCTTCCATCAGCACGTTGCTGGGATCGAAGTCTTCATGGCTGAGTTGGCGCGGTAGACTGGCGTAGAGCGGCTCGCTCTGCGCCAGTAGCGCATCGTATCCACTGACCAGCTGCGCCAGCGCCTCGTTGGGCAGCGGCAGGGCGGCGATGGCGGCGCGTGGGTCTGGCGCGTACGGATGGCAGTGGGCGAGATCACCGGTTGCGCGCCAGGTGAGCGCTTCATCGGGTGGCATGGGCGCTATCCGCGCCAGCGCCTCATCGAGCTGCGCCAGCGCCGCGCCAGCGCTCTCCGTCTGGGCGAGGTCGTCACGTCGTGGATGCGCGCCAGGGATGAACGGCGTCAGCACTGCCAGGCTCGCGCCCTCCACCGTCTGGATGCGCGCGTAGGGGGCGCCCTGCGCGCTCAGCAGGGGGACGGGGAGCGCAAAGGGCAGCCCTGCCGCGCGCAGTTGCGACAGGATGTTGTACTCGAAGGATATGCGACTGGGCGAGAGTTGCGCGTCAGCCAGTCGCAGCGCGTAAGCGCCTGAGGCGGTTGTGACACGCCACATACGGTTGTTCGTGCCAAGCATGAGCGGCTGCGACTGGCCTCCGCGCAGGAAAGGCCAATCGCGCAGGAATGGCGTCAGATCCATTGCTGTGCGCCCTCCTGTGCGCTCGCCGCGCTTCATCCGCTGCTGAAGCCAGCTCTCCACGCGCCTCTGCGTAGCGCCGACCTCAGGATACCATCGTTGCGCAGCGAACAGGGCCGCTCTCTCCGCTGAGAGAACGGCCCTGCCTGTCATTGCGCGCATAGCCACAGCGAGCGCGCTGCGCTAGCCCCGTGGGGTCGTCGGCGGTTCGTCCGGCGGCACTTCCTCGAAGCTCGTCACTTCCTCCGCGATGCGCACCTGCCTGCCAGTGCGCGGATCCACGGTGAAGATCTCGCGCTGCAAGGTGGGGTTCGCATTCGGCTCACCGTTCTGCTGCACCGTTACCGTGTCGCGTTCCTGGATGGTGACAGGCTCTTCTTTGCGGCGGTTGCGCGCGAAGAGCAGGAGCAGAAGGAGCAGCAAGAGCAGTAAGAGCAGGCCAACCAGGCAGTAGACAACCGTCCAGGCGCCCGATGGCGGCCAGGTTGGTGGCCAGACAAGGCCCGTCGCGGAGCCAGTACCTGTGCCCGTTCCAGTACCTGTCCCTGTCGTGGAGCCTGTGCCAGTCCCCGTGCCAGTCCCCGTGCCATTGGAAGCGGTCGCTGTCGGCGTGGCGCCCGTCACCGTCAGATTCGCCTGAGCGGAGAGGGTCGGTGTGCCGGAGCAGCTTCCCTGTGGCACCACAGCCGTCACGACATACTGCTGTGTCTGCTGTGAGAAGGGAGCATTGAAGGTGACGGTAAAGCCTCCATTCGTAATGGAGGTTGTGCCGACGCTGGTTGTGCAGCCATTGCTGCCCTGCGCGCCGTAGAGCACCTCGACGGTCTGCGAACCGTTGAGCGTGAAGTTCGCGCCTGTGACCGTCACCTGCGCGCCAGCCGCGACAGGACTCGTCACGGTGATGCTAGGCGCGCTCGCCGAGGTCGAGTGGAAGACGTTGTCGGAAGGGTAGGTCGCCCCGCCTGTCGTCACGCAGATGCGATAGTCGCCCGGCTGGGTAGACGGCCACTGGAAGCCAATATTGACGCTGCCGTCACTGCCGACCGTGCTCGCGGGAATCGAGATGGATGTCACGCCCGACGAGCAATCGCCAGAGCTATAGCCGACGGAGACGGCGGCGCCCGCTGTGAAGCCGCTGCCCGTCACGGTGACATGCGTGCCAGCGGGGCCATTGTCAGGGGTGATTGAGATTCCGTGGCCGCGGCCGCTGGCCAGCGCCGTGCCGCTGGTTGTCACCAGCGCCAGGAGCAGCAGCAGAGGCGCGATGATCGCGGCCACCAACAGCGACCGCCTCTGCCCACGTCTCAGTTGGGTCGCCGACAAATGTGTCATGTCGTCCCTATTGTTGTATGTGCGCATGAAGTGCGGCGCCTCCTCCACAGATGTCATCGCCGGACAGGTTCTCTTCATGTCGGCGCATGCGCCCACACTGGCGATCCCATACGCAATCAGTCCCAGGACTCATCTGCGTCAGCGCGCCAGTGTGGGGCGTCGGAATAAATCGAGAAAATACCAGGCGAGTGTACCATTGACCAATCAGGCTGTCAACGAACCTATCCGAGTGGTACCCTCTCCTCCATACACTCTAACGAATCAGCCAGCCGAAGGTATTGCGGCTGGCACGCGCTAACCCAAAAGCGCGCAAAAACACTGAATCTTTGCGCTGACGCAGTCCTGGCCTGCCAGATGGTATTCGCCGCAGCTCAGTCGCCATTGCACCAAAATCGGCAGTGTGCGAGCTACCATTGACTTTCTGGTGACTAGAGGCTTAAAATAATGACTTGTGAGTCAAACATTAAATCTGCGGTGTTTCACAGGCGAGAGGAAGTGAGCGGGTGATGACCTCAGCGTCGCATCCACTATCGTTAAAAGAGCGACAGCGGCAGGAGCGCCACGACCTCATCCTGCGCGCGGCGGCGGACTTGCTGGCGGAGCGTGGCTATCATGAGATGTCACTCGACGAAATTGCTGCGCGGGTGGGCATCTCGAAAGGGACGATCTATCTGCACTTCGCCAGCAAGGAAGATCTCGTCATCGCGCTGCTGGAACAGAGCATCAGTGAGGTGGCGCAGCGGCTGGATGAGGCGCTCTCAAGCCACACCACACCAACCGAGACGCTCCGCGCGGTCATCGAGCGCGTTCCCCAGCGCATGAACGAAGAGCGCTTTCTGGCGTTCGGCTCGATGCTGCAAAATCCAGAGATTCACCGTCGCATGGCGGAACGCCGCTACGAGCTGAGCCAACGCTGGGAGGAGCCTCGGCGGCGCCTCTTTGCGATCATCGAGCAGGGCAAAGCCCTTGGCGAATTCGATTCTGCGCTACCCACCGCTCTGATTGTGCAGGTTCTGATGAGCCTGCTCTCACCGCACACCTATCGGCAACTGGTGACACAGGAAGGGACGAGCGGCAACGAAATCGCACAGGGCTTGAGCCGCTTCTTTCTCAAAGGGATCGCCGCCTGCGGTCACGCGCCGCCCAGCGTATCGTAACGGCATCGTTCCTGCGTTCACCGGCCAGCTATGGCCATAGCATGCGCGTCGGCCTTGTTTGGCCGCGCCTCACACGCCAACCATACATGGAGGCGATCACCAATGATTCGCTTATTTCGATTTCTCAGGCCCTACACCGGCGCGATCCTGCTGGTGTTTGCGCTGGTCTTCTTGCAGAGCATAGCCACCCTCTATCTGCCCACGCTGCTGGCCGACATGGTCAACAACGGCATCATCAAGAACGACCAGAGCTACATTCTGCGCACGGGTGGCGTCATGCTGCTGATCACTTTCGCTGGCGCCATCGCCTCGATCGGATCCGCTTACTTCGCCGCGCGGGTGGCCGTTGGCTTCGGACGTGATGTTCGCACCCGGCTGTTCACACATGTGTCGCGTTTCTCGCTGCATGAGTTCGATACCGTCGGAACCGCTTCGATGATCACCCGCACCACGAACGATACCAACCAGGTGCAGACGGTGCTCGTCATCATGCTCAGCATGCTGGTCAGCGCGCCGATGATGGCCATCGGCGGCATTATCCTCGCCATCCAGCAGGACGCCACCCTCACCTGGACGCTCGCTGTCGCGATCCCCGTGCTGGTCATCGTCATCCTGCTCATCATGACCAGGGCGATTCCGCTGTTCCAGGCGATGCAGATCAAGATTGACAGGGTCAACCTCGTGCTGGATGAAGGCCTGACTGGTGTGCGTGTCATCCGCGCGTTTGGCCGTGAGCCGCACGAGGAGCAGCGTTTCGATCTCGCCAACCTCGACCTGACGAATACCGCCATCTCCGTCTACCGGTTGATCGCGATTCTCTTCCCGTTCATGATGCTCATCCTGAACGTGACAACGGTCGCTATCTTCTGGTTCGGCAGCAAACTGATCTCCACGCACGATATGCAGGGCGGCGCGCTCATCGCCTTCTTGCAGTATGCGATGCAGATCCTCTTTGCCTTCCTGATGCTCTCGATGATGTTCATCTTCCTGCCGCGCGCCGCCGCCTCGGCCAAGCGCATCAACGAGGTGCTGGACATCAAGCCGGAGATCAACGACGCCGCCACGACCCGCGCGGCGACCGGCGAACACGGCGTAGTGGAGTTCCGCGACGTGACGTTCAGCTACCCTGGCGCCGAGGAGCCTGCGCTCTCGCATATCTCCTTCACCGCGCGCCCCGGCCAGGTGACGGCGATCATCGGCGGCACAGGTTCCGGCAAAACATCCCTGGTCACGCTGATCCCGCGCTTCTACGATGTGGATAGCGGCGCGGTGCTTGTGGATGGCGTGGATGTGCGTGAGCAGACGCAGGAAGCGCTGCGGGCGAAGATTGGCTTCGTGCCGCAGAAAGCGGTGCTGTTCTCTGGAACCATCGCCGAGAATATCCGCTATGGCAAGCCAGACGCCACTGATGAGGAGATACGCCACGCGGCAGACACTGCGCAGGCGAGCGAGTTCATCAACGCCATGCCGCTTGGGATAGACTCTGTCATCGCTCAGGGCGGCTCCAACGTCTCTGGCGGCCAGAAGCAGCGGCTCTCGATTGCCCGCGCGCTGGTGCGCAATCCCGAAATCTACATCTTCGACGATACCTTCTCCGCGCTGGACTACACCACCGACGCCAATTTGCGCGCGGCGCTAAAAGGCGAGACAGCGGATACCACCGTGTTGATCGTCGCACAGCGCGTCAGCACGATCATGGACGCTGACCAGATCCTGGTGCTGGATGAAGGCAAACTGGCCGGTATCGGCACACATCATGAGCTGATGGAATCGAACGCGGTCTATCGCGAGATCGTCCTGTCGCAGCTCGCGCTTGATGAGGTCGCATGAA
>VFSW01008110.1_pt1 | contig 15125 bp, 18 predicted proteins | sample 5358111 | NCBI WGS metagenome assembly VFSW01 (sample SAMN11554181, study PRJNA540505) | mine drainage metagenome | isolation source: sediment from site ElyBrook_90M | place: USA: Ely Copper Mine, Vershire, VT | collected 2017
GCGATTTCCGTTTCCAGCATGCCGGAGGTGCTGGTGCCGAGCACCACCCCGATCCGCTCTGCTCCGTATCGGCCGGCCGCGGCAAGTACCGCCTGCAGAAATCCGTCCTGGCGCAGAGCAAGTTCGGCCAGCCGGTTGTTGCGACTGTCGAAGCGATGCAGCGACGCAGGGATCGTCTGGCTGTCGGTGCCGTCGACCGATCCGATCCAGGTCGGCAGATCGACGGTCTCGAAGTCGCAAGGCCGCAATCCGCTGCGGCAGCCGCGCAATGCCTCGATCGTCTGCGCGCAACCGACGCCGATGCTGCTCGTGGCGGTGGCTGCGGCGAGCAGACTGGGTGGCATCGACGACGCGCTCATGGGTGAATTCTAGCCTGGTTCTCGAGTGCCGCGCGCAAGGTGATCGGCGTGAGCGACCGTTCGCGCAGGTTCTGCAAGAGCGCGGGCAGGACCGCGACCACGAGCGGTGTGCCGTTCGCGGTGCGGGCCGCATGACCGTCGTGCAGCAACAGGATCTGGCCGCCGCTCGGATGGCGCGTCAGGCGTTGCAAGACCTGTTGAGGGTCGTGGCTGCGGGTGTCGAAGCCCCGTCGGCTCCAACTCGCCAGTTGCAGACCGAGTCGGGCGAGCACCGGTTCGAGCAACGGGCTGCGCAGCCCGGCAGGGGCGCGGAAGAACATCGGTGCGATGCCGACCGCCGTGCCGATCGCCTCCTGGGCGCGCTCGATGTCGGCGCGCAGCGCCGCGGCGCCGAGCAAGGAAAATGCGGCGCTGTGCCGATAGCCGTGATTCTCGATCGTGTGTCCGCGCTGGGTGATCTCACGCGCCAGTTCGCGGTGTCGATCGACGCGCGAGCCGATGCAGAAGAAGGTCGCGCTGACGCCGCAGCGCTCCAGGATCGAGAGCACCTGCGGCGTGACGCGTGGATCCGGGCCGTCATCGAGGGTGATCGCGACGTGCTGCTGATGCGTTGCGGGCAAGCGTGTCCAGTTCGGCCCGAGCAGCCGGCTGCGCGGCCACAGACCGGCGCCCATGAGCAGCAAGTGATCGGCGAGCACGCCGCCGAGCGTGAGCAGCCAGGCTTGCGGTCGGACGATCAACGCGGCGCCGGCGAGCGCGTGCACCGCCAGCGACGCACTGATCGCCGGCGAGGGCACCCAGCGGCGCGGTGCCGGCCCGTCCGCGCTCATGGTGCGTACCGCGCCGGGGCGGCGATCAAGGCCGAGAACAAGAGCGCGAGTAGCGCGCCTGGTGCGACGGTCATGCCCAGATCCCGCAGCAGTGGCACATCCGAGAGCGACAACAGCCCGAAGCCGATCACAGTCGCCGCATTGGCAACCGCGAGCGAACCCGTCATCGTGCCGTCGTCGGTGCCGGCGTGTCGCTCGAAGAACAGTGCGTAATTCGAACCGATCGCGACGATCAGCAGCATGCCCACGAGGTGCAGCAGATTGAGCTTCACGCCGCCGGCTGACAGCACCGCCGCGACCACGAGCACGGCGAGCACGAGCGGCGCGAGGATGCGCAGCGCCCGCCGCACCGAGCGCAGCGAAATGCACAACAACAGCGCAATGGCCAAGAGGCCCGCCGCCGAAGCGCGCTGCGCGTTGCGCAGATAGCCGGCATACAAGGCGTTGGCCTCGGCCTTCAGGTCGAGGACCGAAGCGGTGCCGCCGAGCGCCGCGCGTACCCGGCCCAGATCGATCGGTGCCGGATGGCCGTCGACACTCGGCGCGTGCAGCGGCAGCAGCGCAATCCAGCGGCCCGCGCGGCGCAACATCAGGCCGTCGAAGGCGGTGCCAAGCGATGTGCCGGCGAGGTCCGCCGGCCGCAGCAGCGGTGCGTGACGGGCGCTCTTTACGTCGCTGAGGAAGGCGCTCAGGGATTTGTCGTGTAGCGGCAGCCGCTGCGTCGCCCGCCGCAGGTTCGCGGCCAGCGTGGCGGCTGGCGGCAGGCTCCGCCGACGCGCACGCTGCACGGCGAGGCTCGGCAAATAGTTGGCCGGGCTGTCGAAGCCGTCGAGGAAGCGATCATCGACGAGTTTCCTGAGCGCCTGCCCGGCGCGTTCGGCACCGCGCAGAGCCGCCTCGCGATCCGCGCCGCGCACGACCACGATGTCGCGGACATCCGGCGCGCCGAGGTCGGCACGCAACCTGGTGTCGAAGCGCCGGTCGGCGGCGGAGACCGGGCTAAGCGCCGACAGTTCGTGGCTCCACGCCCCACCGTGTCCGATCCACAGAGCGCCAAGCGAGGCAAGCGCGAGCGCCGCGGCCAGTGCGTGGGCGAGCGCCGGGCGCGGGATGCGATTGCGCAGCGCGCGCCCGAGCGGCGCGATGTCGCGCAAGCGCAGCCGCCGCGGCGAGACATGCGGCAGGACGAAACGCGTCGTCAGCGCGGCAGCGAGCAATCCGCTGATCGAATAGACGCCGAGTTGCGCAAGCCCCGCAAAGCCAGACGGCAACAGCGTCGCGAAACCGACGACCGAGGTGGCTGCGCCGAGGCGCACCGTCGGCCAGAAGCGCCGACGCCAGTCCGCGGCGCCGTCGCCGCCGGCGCGCTCGCCGGATTGGATGAAGAAGTAGATCGCATAGTCGACGGACTCGCCGATCAGCGTGACGCCAAAGCCGAGCGTCAGGCCTTGGACCGTGCCGAACACCGCGGCGACCGCGCCAACCCCGACGAGCGCGCCGCTCAGCACGGGCAGCAGCCCGAGCAGCACGGCGAGGATCGAGCGGTACACCACGAGCAGCAGCGTGACGACGAGCATGCCGCCGAGCAGCGACAAGCGCAGGACGCTTTGCTTGATGCGCGCGCGAGCATCGACGGCGAACACCGGCGGGCCGCTGAGACGCAGCCGCAAACCGGTGATCGTGCCGCGCGCGGCACGAAAGGCGCGTCCGATCGCGGCGAGCGCGCGTGCCTGGCCGTCGGTGTCGGACCCGAGCGCGCGGGTTTGTGCGACCAGCACGGCCCGGTGGCCGCCGGTGCTCGACCAGACGCCATCCCGGATCCGCGGCCCGCGCCCGAGTCCCCAGCGCCCGGCGATGCGCTCGATCTCGCCGGTCGGGTCGCGCGGCAGCAGGGCTTCGAGCCACGGACCCGCGGGGGTCGCGAGTTCGTCGATCGTGTCGCCGATCGCCGCTTGCAGGCCCCTGGCCGTGAAGTGCGCCGGCGTCACCGCATCGCTGAGCAGGTAGCGGTGCGCGAATATGAAGCGCCGTTCGCGCGCGGCCTCGCGCGCATCGCCGTTCTCGACCGCGACGAAGCGGTGTTCACGGCGCAACCGTGCGGCCAGCGCGACGGATGCGTGCGCGCGAGCCGCCGCGTCGGCGCCGTCGATGGCGATCAGGATCGTCGTCGAGGCCGGTCCCGAGCGCAACAGATCGGCCAGCAGGCGCTGCTCGTGGGTCGGGTGCACCGGCAGGAGCGCGGACAGATCGGCGACGTAGCGTGCGCGCGCTGCAAGGACAGCGGCCACGGCGAGCACGGCGAGCCACAGTGCGAGCGCTGCCGTCGCGCGGTGCTTCACCGCGGTTCCTCCCTGATTCGCATCGAGGATCGATCGCCGTTCAGCTGCCGGATCTGAACACGCCGTAGTGCGTCGCCCTCACCGTCGATGCGGATCAGTGCCACGCGCCGCTCGAGCGTCGCCGAGCGCGGCTTGAGCCGCAGGGTCCAGTGGGCCACGTCGCCGCTGAAATCGACGGCGAAGGCGCGCGACAGGGCGGCGCTGTCGCCGGCGAGGGTTGCGCGGATGCTCTCGATCAACAGGGCGATCTGCGGCGCATGCGCCAGATCCAGCACGCGGCGGTGGCGGCCCCGGACGACGGTCATGCGTTCGGCATCGATGGTCACGCTCTCGCGACGCGGATGCAGCAGCCGTTCCTCGAGCCGGTCGGGGGCATCGTAGATCAGTTCGCCGCTCGCCAGCTGCGGCCGATCGAGAATTCCGAGGTGCTGGCGCAGCGTGAAATGCGCGCGGCGGTGCTGCTGCGCGCCGAGCAGGTGCATGATGCGGGCGAAATCCCCTCCCGGGGAGGCCGGCGCGGCCGCGGCGAGCCGTGTCAACACCAGTACGAGCGCGAGTCCGGCCAGGCGATACCTCATGGCGTGCGCAACCGGCCGGGCTCGTCCCAGAAATCGTGAAAATTGAACCAATTGCACGGGTCGGCGCGGCAATGCTGATCGAGCAACCGAGCATAGTGTTCGATGCCGGCTGCGACCGCGGCCTTGCGTGCCGCACCGCGCAGGCCGGCGAAGTCGGCGACGTCGGTGAAAACGACGTGATAGCGGTTCGCCCCCCGGTAAAGGCCTGCCATGAAGATCACCCGGCTGCCGGTCGCCGCGGCGACTCGCATCGCGCCGGTCGGCAAGTGGACGCGGTCACCGAGCAGGTTCACTTCCTGCAGAGCTTCGGTGCCGATCGTGCGGTCGGCGAGGATGCCGACGAACGCGCCGGCGTCCAGATGCTCCGCGACCCGCAGCATCGAGTCGATGCGACCCAGCGGCAGGATGTCGGGGGCGCCGTTGATGGCGAGGCTTGCCATCAACTGGCTGATCTTGCGGGCGTTCTCCTCGTACATCGCCATGCTTACGCGCACGCCGGCGATCCGCCGGCCGACCGTGCCGCCGATCTCGAAGCTGCCCAGATGCGCGCCGATCAGGATCGCGCCGCGGCCGCTTGCACGTTGCGCGCGCATCAATTCGGCGCCTTCGATGCTCACATCGAACAGTTCCTCGCGGCCGTTGGCGAGGAACAGCCGATCGTGAATCGTGGTCGCGAAGTACCACAGGTGCCGGTAGCGCTCGCCGAGTCGCGGCGGACGACCGAGCGCGCGTTGCAGGTAGCGGCGCGCCGTCCGCCGAGCACGCGGCGAGAAAATGAAGAAATAGGCCGTCACTGCGTGCAGCAGCACACGGCTGGCGCGACGACCGAGCCGCAGGCTGATGGCCGCCATCAAACGCAACAGCAGGCGGCTGCCGCGTTCAGGAGTCACCATCCATGCGGCGCGCACGGGCGACACCGCTAGCGCTCGCAGGCGCCGGTCAGCGGCGTGACGATGCCGCCGGCCACAACGCGCTCGCCGGCGCTGATGCGGACGCGGATCGAGCCGTTCGCGAGCGCATCGAACCGCAGCGTCAGCCGCTCACCGGGGCGCACGGGGCTCGAGAACTTGAAGGTCGGCACGCTGCAATCGTCCGGATCGATGCGCCCCTGCAACGCCAGTTGCTGCAGTGCTGCGTCGAGCAGCACCACGCCCGGCAGGATCGGCCTGCCGGGAAAATGACCCGCAAAAGCCGCATGCTCCACCTCGATTGGCAGATCGAAGATGCCGCTGATCATGAAACGTGCGCGCAGAGCGCGCGCAAGGCGTCCCGCGGCAGCTTGCCGGCCGCGTTGCGCGGCAGACGGTCGACGAACAGCAGGGGTCTGGGCAGGAAGGCCGGATCGATCCGCTCGCGCAGGCGCTCGAGCAAGGTCGCCGGGTCCAGCGAGGGTGCCACCACCGCCGCGGCAAGGCGCGCGACGCCGGTCTGCCGATGGGATGGCTCCTGGCCATGAAAGAAAGCCCCATCGACGACGCCTGGGATGGAGTTCAACTGGTGGCTGAGGTAGCCGAGGGAACTGCGCTTGCCGGCGACATTGACGAGGTCGTGGACCCGGCCCTGTAAGAGGAACTCGCCCTCGCCGACGATCTGGACGAAGTCGCTCAAAGCGGTGCGCTGTTCGAGATGGCCGCCGTCCGCGAAGGTGTGTTCGTCCCCGGCGCTCAAGCGGATGCCCGGCCACAGGCAAAATCGCTCGCTCTCGGCGGTTCGCCGGGTCGCGATCTGCCCGGTTTCCGTGGAGCCGTAGATCTCGATCAGCGGGGCCGAGAAGTGCTGCTCCAGCCGCCTTGCGAACTCTGCGTCGAGCGCCGATGTGGCCGAAACGATCAGATCGAGCGCCGGCCGGCCGACCTCCGCCGCCAGCAGCGCACGCAGGTGCACGGGGGTCGAGATCAGCACCCTCGGGTGCGGAGCGGCCTCGAGTGCCGCGATGACGTCCGCCGGATAAAACGGCCGTTCGGCCAGCAAGGCGTTGCCGCTCTGCAGGGCGAGCAGCACCGTGGATTCGAAACCATACATGTGCTGCGGCGGCACCGTGGCGACCAGGGTATGGACCCGGTCAGCCGCGAGTCCCAGACGCACCGCGCCGGCGCGCACGCAGGCGCACAGGCGTCCCCAGGTCTTGCGATGCGGCAACGGTGTGCCGGTCGACCCGGAGGTGAAGACCACCGCCGCCAGCTGTTCCTCATCGATCGAGGGCACGGCCCAGTCGACCGCCGTGGCGCGATCCTCGTCACGCTGCAGGATTTTCGGCAGGTCGATGTCGCTGTGCGCGTCGTCGGTTACGCAAATCGTGTCGGGTGCGAAGGCGGCGATTTGTCGGATCAGCTCCGGCGTACGCGCCGGGGGCAGCAGCAGTGTGCGCCGGTCGACGAGGCCGGCGGCGAGCGTCACCGCGAAGCGATAACGGTCTTCACAGGCGTTCAGAACGTGCGAGCAGGCCGGCAGGCGTCTGATCAGCCCGTGCACGTCGCGCAGGAATTCGAGCGCGGTGACGGCCCGGCCGGCGCGCCAGGCGATCAGGTCGGCCGGCGTACGATGTGTGAACAGCGGAACGGCGGCCATGGGGGATCCTCACTTCGTTCTCCGCGCCGCGACGTAGTCGGCGAGCGACTCCAGGGAGCGGAAAATGTGTTGGTTCTGCGCGTCGTCCGCGCGCAGTTGGACGCCATATTTCTTCGAAAGCACCAGCGCGACCTCGAGGACGTCGATCGAGTCCAGACCCAGCCCCTCGCCGTACAGGGGTGCGAGTGGATCGATGTCCTCGGCCGCGATCTCCAGGTTCAGCGATTGCACGAACAGTTCGGCGATTTCACGCTGCAACCCGGTGGTTGCGAGTGGCTTCGATTCGTGCCCGGGCGACGTGTTGTCGGCCATGGAAATGATGATTCGCCTCAAAATTCAAAGGTTGCCGCCATTATAATGATTTGCCCGGGCGCCGCATCCGCCGCGCCGCGAGCCACGGCAGCCGCCTGAGCCAGCCGCCGAGCAGGCGCAGATGCATCCACGTCAACAACACGTTGTCACGCCAGTAGCGAAAGTGCGAGACACCGCCCTCGGCGACCGAGAAATAGCGCACCGGCGCGTCCAGGCCGATGGCCCGCACGCCGCGCCAGCACAATCGCACCGCCGCTTCGGCGTCGAAGTCGAAGCGGCGCATCCACCGGTGCGCGTCCATGATCGCCACCAACGGCGGGATCGGATATACCCGGAAGCCGAACAGCGAATCGTCGATCCCGCTCCACAAGGTCTCTAAATGGGTCCATGCGTTGGAGATCCGCCGCCCTCCGACCCGCAGGGCCGGTGCGCTGGCGTCGAAGATCGGGCGGCCGAGGATCATCGCGTCCGGCGCCGCCGCCGAGGCGGCCATGAACGCCGGGATCCGATCGGCGGGGTGCTGGCCGTCCGAATCCATGGTCAGCGCGTGGGTGTAGCCTTGCGCGAGCGCCGCACGCAGGCCGTGCAGAATCGCCGCGCCCTTGCCGCCGTTGCGCGTCAGGACCAAGACCCGAAGGCCCGGATCCGCGGCGGCCATCGCGGCGAGTTTTTGTGCCGAGCCGTCGGTGCTGCCGTCGACGACCACCCAGACCGGATCCCAGTGGGCGCGCGCCTCACGAACGCTCGGGTACAGCCTTGCCCCCGGGTCGTAGCTCGGGATCAGGACGAGGTGCGTGGTCGAGCGGTGCATTGCGCGCTCAGCGCCTCGCGAAAATAGGCCTCCAACTCGGCGGTGAAGGCGCCGGCATCCGTGGGCGGAGGGAATCGCCGGCCGAGGCGTATACGGTAGGTGATGGGCAGGCGCGCGCGTCGGTACCACGGCCACGCCTTGCCGAGAAAGGCCGAGTCGGTCTCGATCAGCAGGGTCTGCACCGGCACGCCGGCGCGCCTCGCGATGGCGCCGACGCCGGCGGCGAGCGCATTGATCGGCGCATCCACCGTGCGGGTACCCTCGGGAAACAGCAGCAGCAAGCCGCCGCGGTGCAGGTGTTCGACCGATTCGCGGATCATCTGCCGCGGCGGGTCGTTCTTCACGTAGCGCGCGAGCCGGGCGCCGGCGCCGAACAGCGGGCTCTTGATCAGCGTCGATTTCATCACGCAGGCGATGTTCGGGTGGTGGGCGAGGATGAGCGGAGCGTCGATCAGGCTCGGGTGATTCGCGGCGAGTATCATCGGCGGTACGGTCGCGAGCGCGCTCATCGGTTCGAGGTCCAGTCGGTAGGCCCCGCAGGCCCGCAACAGCCAGGTGTAGGCGCGAAAGCCGCCCATGATCACGCGCCGTCCGACGGCGGTGCCGAGGCGTTCGGGCAGCAGGGGGTAGAGCAGCAACGCGCAGGCCGACCAGGACAGGGAGAGCGCCGCGAGGACGCCGACGGCCACATACAGTACGAGATATTCGTAGGCCGTGCGCAAGGGGTGGGTCATGGCGTCGCCGGCTTGCGGCAGGGTCTCTGGCATCATAGATTTCCCACTCTATCCCGGTGGCCATCGCCGGGTCCAACGAACCGGGGCCGGGAACGATCCGATCCGGCTGAGAGTCTGTAGACTGAACCATCATGCACATTTTGATCGTCGAAGATGACCAGGTTGCCAGGGACTATCTGGCGAAGGCCCTGCGCGAGGTCGGCCATACCGTCGATGTCGCGGTCAATGGCCTGGACGGCCTGCAACTCGCCTCCTCGATCGCGCTCGACCTGGCGATCGTCGACCGGATGCTGCCGAAGCTCGACGGCCTCGCCCTCGTCCAGTCCCTGCGGGCGACCGGAAGGAAGTTTCCGGTGCTGATCCTCAGCGCTCTCGGCGACGTCGACGACCGCATCACGGGCCTGCGTGCCGGCGGTGACGATTACCTGACCAAGCCCTATCACATGTCCGAACTGATGGCGCGCATCGATGCACTGGCCAGGCGCGGCGAACTCGGCGGCGGTGAGGCGGCGACCCGGTTGAAGCTCGCCGATCTCGAACTCGACCGCATGACGCGCCGGGTCACGCGTGGCGGCAAGAAGATCGAGCTGACGGCGAGGGAATTCCAGCTGCTCGAGTTCCTGATGCGCCACAGCGGTCAGGTGGTCACGAGGACCATGTTGCTCGAGGGCGTCTGGGACTACCATTTCGACCCGCAGACCAACGTGATCGACGTGCATATCAGCCGCCTGCGCCAGGCGATCGACAGGGACTTCGAGAAGCCCTTGCTGCACACGGTACGCGGCGCGGGCTACAGCCTCGGCGAAGAAGAATAGTGGACCAGGAACAGGGGTTCCTGGGCGTACTGACGAGTTCTCCGTTCCGGATCGCGATCGTCTATTCGGTCGTGTTCGCGTTCGGTGCGGTCGCGCTGCTCGGTGCGGTTTACTTCGCGGTGTCGCGGGTCATCGACGGCAGCACCGATAATTTGATCGCCGCGGAGGTCCAGGGCCTGCGCGAGCAGCTGCTGGTGCTTTCCCGCAGCGATTTCATCGAGCTGGTCAACCAGCGTTCCCGCGACCAGGACGTTCACGGCGCCTTCTATCTGATGGTCGATCCGCAGCTGCGACCGGTGGCCGGGAATCTGCCGGCGTGGCCGAAGATCGCCGCCGGCCAGGGCAAGTGGTTCCAGTTCACGGTGACCGTACCGTATGGCGACCAGACACGCGTGCATGAGGTGCGCGCGCAGCGCTTCCCGCTGCCGGGCGGCTACCGGATGCTCGTCGGTCACGACGTGCAGGAGCGTCAGGACGTCAAGAACGTGATGATGCGCGGCCTCGTCGCGGCCGTCGTGATGACGATGCTGCTCGGCATCGGCGGGGGCATCTGGATGGGGCGGCGGATTCTCGCGCACGCCGGTGCGATCTCGGCGGTCGCGACCCAGATCATGCGCGGCGATCTGACCCAGCGTCTGCCGGTGCGGGATGCCGAGGATGAGTTGAACACGCTCGCGCGCGAGATCAACGGCATGCTCGATAAAATCGAGCAACTCACCCTCGGCATGCGCACCGTGCTCGACAGCGCCGCGCACGATCTGCGCACGCCGCTCAACCGTCTGCAATCGACCGCCGAATCGGCGCTCGCGCATCTCGATCCGGCCTCGCCCGAGCGGCGCGTGCTCGAGCGCGTCACCACCGAGGTCGACCGCATGCGCAACACCCTCGACGCGCTGCTGCGAATCGCGCTCGCCGAGACCGGCACCGTCGCGCGCGAGGCGGTCGATTTGTCCGCGCTCGTCGCGAGCATCGTCGAACTGTATGCGCCGGTGACCGAGGAGCGCGGTATCGAACTCGGCAGCCAGGTCGCCGCCGGCGCCCACATCCAGGGCAGCCGTCAGTTGCTCGCCCAGGCGCTCGCCAACCTGCTCGACAATGCGATCAAGTTCACCCCCGTGGGCGGGCACATTCGCGTGTTGCTGCGCAACGAATCCGGCGGCCCGGAAGTGGTCGTCGAGGATGACGGGCCCGGAATACCCGCCGATAAGCGCGAACTCGCGCTCGGGCGACGCGTGCGCCTCGACGAGGCTCGCAAGGTGCCGGGATCGGGCCTGGGTTTGTCCCTGGTCGCCGCGGTCACCAAGCTGCACGGTGCGCGCCTCGTGCTGACGGACGCAGGTCCGGGCTTGCGCGTGGCGCTGCAGTTCGCCATGGGCTGAGGGCGCAGACAGCGCCAATAAATCGACGCCTGTCGGGCGAGCGGCGCCAGACTTAAGGCGGCGCTGTTCGCACAACAGATTGAATATATTAATAAACATTTTTCTTGCACCGATGGCATAGAACTTGCTCATTCCTCCCTTGCGGCACCCGGCCGCACGAGGAATCGACACCATGGCTGATGCAGGTGACAGCGCTCCTACGCCACCGCCGAAGAAATCCGGTGGTTTCGCGGGCAAATTGATCAACGGGCTCGGGATCTTCGTGCTCACCTTGGCGGCGGTCGTGGCCGGCGGCTACCTCAATGCCGACCTGCATCCGCCACCGAGTTTCAAGCTCGGGCCGGGCGGCAGCATCACACCGGTCGAACCGGCGGCCACCGCGGCCGGCGCCAACGACGCGGGCAAGCCGGCGATCTATTACGCGCTCGACCCGCCGCTCGTCGTCAACTTCGAGGACGGCGACACCGTGCGCTTCCTGCAGGTGAGCATGGAGGTGATGGCGCGCGACCAGAAGGCGATCGACGGCGTGAAGAAGAACGCGCCCTTGATCCGCAATAACTTGCTGCTGCTGATGGGTAATCGAGACTTCAAGACGCTGATGACGCTCGCCGGCAAGGAGCAATTGCGCAAGCAGGCGCTCGCGGCGATTCAGGCTGTGCAGAAGCAGGAGGGTTCGCCGCCGATCGACGATCTGCTGTTCACGAGTTTCGTGGTGCAATGATGGCGACGGACGCTGAACCAGGCGCCGCCGCCGCTGCTGCCGCCGCCGCGGTCGAGCCGGGTGCGCGTGTGCAGATTTCCGCCGAGGAGGTCTCGGCGCTGCTCGAAACCAGCGGCTCAGGCTCGGTCCGGCCGTTCGACTTCGCCTCCTGCCGCGTCAGCCGCACCGAGCTGCCGGTGCTCGATCAGGTTTGCAAGGATTTCGCCGAGCGGGCTGCCGCCTGCCTGTCGACCTTGCTGAACCGACCGAGCGGGGTGAAATTCGAAGGCGTGCAGCGTGCCCGCGCCGGCGACGTGCAGGCTGAGCTGCCGGTGCCCTCGATCACGGCCATCCTGCACATCAAGCCGCTCGAGGGCGAGGCCTTCGTCAGTATCGAACCTTCCCTGTTGCTGGCATTGCTCGACGGTTTCTTCGGCGGCAGCGGCCGGGTGGTCAGCGATCCGCAGGCCGCCATCGCGCCCGCCGCACAGCGCTTTCTCAGCCTGCTCGTGCGCGCGCTCAGCGGTGAATTCGCGGTGGCGTGGGCCCAGGTCGTGCGCGTCGAGCTCGAACTCGCGCGGCTCGAGGTGAACCCCCGCTTCCTGCGGATCGGCGAAGCCCTCGACGATGTGCTCGTGGCGAAATACAGCGTCGAGTTCGGAGCCCTCGGCGGCTATATCCGCTGGCTGATTCCGGAGGCGATGCTCGCGCCGATCCGGGAGACTTTGGCAGGTGGCGGCGGCAAGCCGAAACCCCGTGCGCAGGCGGCCTCGTGGGCGCCGATGCTCGGTGCGGGTCTACAGACGGCCAGTCTCGAGGCGCGGGCAATCCTCGCCGAGGCGCGCATCAGCTTGGGCGCGTTGGTCAGGCTCGTGCCGGGCGATGTGATCCCGATCGAGCCGCCGCAGCAGGTCGTGCTGCTCGCCGGCGAGGTGCCGCTGTACCGCGGCCGCTTCGGCCTGTCGGGCGGGCGCAATGCCATCAAGGTCGTCTCACGGGGATCGGCATGAACGAAACAGAGTCCAAAGCCGCAAATGTGGCCCGCGCACAGTTCGGAGAACTCGGTCCGGGCGCCGCGAGTGCGGGCGGTCAGGAAGTGAACCTGAATCTGATCCTCGATGTCATGGTCACCCTCTCGCTCGAGGTCGGCCGGGTGCGCATGTCGGTGCGCGATCTGCTGCAGCTTGCCCCCGGCGCCATCGTCGAGTTGAACCGGCTGGCGAACGAACCGCTCGACTTGTTCGTGAACGGTGTGCGCATCGCGCGCGGTGAATTGGTCGTGGTCGACGACAAGTTCGGCATCCGCCTCACCGAAGTCGTCAGCCCGGCCGAGAGAATGGAGCAACTCGGATGATGCCGCTCAGCCATTCCCCGGCACCGCTGTCGGCCGGTGGCATCGTGCAGGTGAGCTTGAGCCTTGCGCTCATCGTCGCGCTGATTTTCGCCATATCCTGGGTCTTGAAGCGACTGCGCTTCAGTCCGCGCATCGGCCGCGGTCAGATCGGTGTGATCGATGAGTGCGCGATCGGACCGCGCGAACGGATCGTGTTGGTACGGGTCGGCGAGGCGCAACTGCTCCTCGGCCTGAGCGCCGGCGGGATCGTCGGGCTGACGCCGCTGGCGACGCCGATTCCGAGCGCGTCGGCGGCGAGCGAGCCGGGCTTTGCGCTGCGTTTGCGCGAATTGCTCGGCCGCGGCGGAGGCTCGCCGGGATGAACACGCCCGGGAGCACCCGTCGGCGCTTCGCACCGCTCGCACTCATCGCAGTGCTCGCGGTGCTCGGAATCGCGTCTTCGCCGCACGTGGCCTGCGCACAGATGAGCCTGCCGGCGCTCACGGTCCAGGCTGGCAAGAACGGCGCACAGACCTATTCGCTGACGATCCAGGTGTTGATCCTGATGACCGTGCTGACGCTGCTGCCGGCGATTCTGCTGGCGATGACGGCGTTCACCCGCATCATCATCGTGCTGTCGATCCTGCGCCAGGCGCTCGGCATGACCACGACCCCCCCGAATCAGGTTCTGACCGGACTCGCGCTGTTTCTGACCTTCTTCGTGATGAGTTCGACGCTCAACCAGGCCTACCTCGGCGGCGTCAAGCCCTACATGAACGGCCAGATCTCGGGCGAGGTGGCCATTGACCGGACGATCCTGCCGCTGAAGCGATTCATGCTGGCGCAAACGCGGGAGAACGACCTGCGGCTGTTCTCCAAGCTGTCCGGCCACGGGCCTTTCGCGAGCCCCGATGACGTGCCGCTGTCGGTTCTGATTCCGACCTTCATGACCAGCGAGCTGAAAACCGCGTTCCAGATCGGCTTCATGATCTTCATCCCCTTCCTGGTCATCGATCTGGTCGTCGCCAGCGTGCTGATGTCCATGGGCATGATGATGCTGTCGCCGATGCTGATCTCGATGCCGTTCAAGATCATGTTGTTCGTGCTCGTCGACGGCTGGACGTTGATGCTCGGCACGCTCGCCGCGAGTTTTCACCGATGACCCCGGAAATGGTGATGGATCTGGCCCACAAGGCGCTGTTCGTGACGACCTTGCTCGCCGCGCCGCTGTTGCTGGTCGCGCTGATCGTCGGCCTGGTCATCGGCATGCTGCAGGCGGCGACCCAGATTCACGAGGCCACCTTGAGCTTCATCCCGAAGCTGTTGTTCCTGGTGATCACCTTGTTCGTCGCCGGTCCGTGGATGCTGAAGATACTGGTCGGGTTCACCCGCGGCCTGTACCTCAGCATTCCGACGATGGTCGGCTAGCGGGACAGGCGCCGTGCAACCGATCAACCTGAACGCTTCGGACATCGCCGCCTGGGCCGTGCGCCTGTGGTGGCCGATGCTGCGAATCGGCGGCTTCGTCGCCACGGCTCCGCTCATCAGTGCCACTGCGGTGCCGGCCCGCGTCAAGATCGCTTTGACCCTTGCGATCGGCTTCCTGCTCGCCCCCTCGGTGCAGGTGCCGGCCGGCTTGTCGATTTTCTCTGCAACGGGTGTGCTCGCCGCCGGCCAGGAGATGATGATCGGTCTGGCGATCGGCACCGTGGTACAGATCGGCTTCGAGGCGCTGTCGTTCGCCGGGCAGATCATCGCCATGACGATGGGGCTGAGCTTTGCGACGCTCATCGACCCGCAGCGCGGCGCGAATTCCCCGGCGCTCGGTCAGCTGTTCGTCATCTTCGCGACGCTCCTGTACCTCGCGCTCGACGGCCACCTGCTGCTGCTCGGTGAACTCGCCAACAGCTACCGCAGCTTGCCGATCGGCGCCGCACACCTCGACGGAAGACTGGGCCTGGCCGTCGCGCAATGGGGTGGGAGCATTTTCGAAACCGGCCTGCTGATCGCGCTGCCGGCGGTCATCTCGTTGATCATCGTCAACTTCGCGCTCGGTGTCGTCACCCGCGCCGCGCCGCAACTGAACCTGTTTGGAGTGGGTTTCCCGCTCACGCTGTTGGCGGGCTTTGTCGTCCTCATCGTCGGTATGAACGGCACATTGGCCGCCTCAAACCGTGTCATCCAAAGCGCCCTGGCCGCGGTGGCGGAATTGACCGCCGCACCCGTTCCGCGGGTGCCCTGATGGCTGAGACCGGCCCGGGCGAACGCACCGAGGAAGCCTCACCACGCAGGCTCCAGGAGGCGGGGGGGGGGGGGGGGGGGGGGGGGGGCGGGGGGGGCGCGACGGGGCGGGCGGCCGGGGGCGCG
>VFSW01008111.1_pt1 | contig 15125 bp, 14 predicted proteins | sample 5358111 | NCBI WGS metagenome assembly VFSW01 (sample SAMN11554181, study PRJNA540505) | mine drainage metagenome | isolation source: sediment from site ElyBrook_90M | place: USA: Ely Copper Mine, Vershire, VT | collected 2017
CCCGGCGGGAACAAGCACCGGACGCCGATCGGGAAGGGCCCAGTTGTGGGCAGCGACTCGACGCTTGTGGCGCCGGTGACGGTGGAGGATGGGGCCTACGTGGGAGCGGGGTCGTGCATTACGAAGGATGTGCCGGCAGGGAGCCTGGCGGTGGCCCGGGCGCGGCAGATCACCAAGGAAGGGTGGGTGGCGGCGCGGCGAGACCGGCAAAGAAAATGCGAATAAGATGTTGTGGCGAACGAACCACGCCTTTCCTTTTGGCGTATTCCTGGCGAGGCGGGCACCCCTTTGCGGTTGAAGCGCATCGAATCAAATCTTCAGGAGAAATGCTGAGTCGTGTTAAGAGGGTGGCACTTGGGTTGCCAAATTGGGTTACTAACCCAAACGGTGCATTTACACGGTCCCGGCAGAATAGGCAGTCTGAGAATGCAAGACTTGCATTCCCCGGCCTGCGCGCAGTGTCAGCGACGGGGTAATCTGGCCAGAGGGCTCCGGGTGGGCCAAACTGCGGGGGAATGGAATATGGGAGTTGAGGACCTGCTTTGGGATTGGAGTTAGTAGCAACGATGCCGCAGGCCGCGATTAGACCGGCGCAAGTCGACGCTCACGCGCGCGTGCGGACGATGCGCCCCGCGCGCATCCTGATTGTGGATGACGAGAGCCACGTACGGTCTATGGTGGGCGCGACGCTTGAGCACCAGGGGTACGAGGTTTTGCTGGCCGAGAGCGGCCGCCAAGCAGCGGAGATTCTGCGGAAAGAGAAGTTCGATCTCGTCCTGACCGATATCGTGATGCAGGACGGGAATGGATTGGCGCTGCTGGAGCGAATCCGGGGAGAGTACCCAGGACTGCCGGTGGTGATGGTTTCAGCGATCCACGACATCAGCATTGCCATTGACGCGATGCGGCGAGGCGCCTACGACTACCTGCTGAAGCCGTTTGAGCGGGAGCACCTGGTGGCCACGGTTCTGCGCGCGCTGGAGCATCGGCAGGCGGTGGAGGAGAACCACAATTACCAGCAGAGCCTGGAGCAGGTGGTGCAGGCCCGCCCGGAGCTGCTGCGGCAGGCAATGGAGGACCTTGAGCCCTCTTCCGACGGAACCCTGGAGGCGCTGGGAGACGCGTTGGACCTGAAGGACTCGGAGACCGAAGGGCACTCGAAGCGGGTTACTGCGTACACCATTGCGCTGGCGAGGGCGATGGGGATCAAGCCGGCTGAGATCAAAGTGATTGCACGCGGGGCCTTCCTGCACGACATCGGGAAGATGGCGATTCCGGATGAGATTTTGCGCAAGCCCGGAGCATTAACGACAGAAGAACAGCGAATCATGCGCGAGCACTGCACGCAGGGGTACCACATCCTGCGGAAGATCCCATTTCTCAGCGAGGCGGCGGAGATCGTCTTCTCGCACCAGGAGCATTTCGACGGGAGCGGCTATCCGAATGGACTGCGGGGCGCGGAGATTCCGATCGGTGCGCGCATTTTTGCAGTGGCGGATACGCTGGATGCGATTACCAGCGACCGGCCGTACCGAAAGGCCCAGAGCTTCGACGTGGCGCGGGAGGAGATCCTGCGCTGCTCGGGATCGCAGTTCGATCCGGCGGTGGTCGAGATGTTTCTGAAGGTTCCCAACGAACTGTGGCACGAACTGCGGTCGGAGATCACTGGCCAGCACAAGAGGTTCTCGACCTTCGATCTTTCCAACGCGCCCTTGGCGCGGACCCTGGAATAGCTCAACCGCATGCGAACGGGCTTGGCTGGGCGCCACGCGGAACAGACGCTGCATGCTACTTCGATACGCGCGAATACCACGTGATGCAAGCTTCGGCCGTGGCGTCGTGTTGTACCCCTGTTTTGTAGACAGGCGCCTTCCAGGCCTCGAATTGCACCAGGCCGCGAATCTCGATGTCCTTGCGGACGCGTTTGCGCACCGAGAAGGCATAGTCGTTCTGGGTGGTGCCGCCGGGGATGAAATCCGGCGCGGCCTTGGCGTTTCGGTACTGGAGTTGCAGGTCCTCCTGGGGAGACAGATGCCAGGTAAGCCAGGCCTGGCCGCCTTTGCCCTGACGGCCGACCCAGTCGCCGACAAGAAAACCCTTGTTGGTGGGCCCCTGGCGCTGAACGTTCTCCCAATAGAGAAACTGGCCTGACTCGACCGATGCGCTTACGGTGTCGGTGCTGGCTCCCTCAAGACGCAGATCGAGGTGCTCGAGCCCGGGGAAGCGGGCCAGGTAAATGCCGGGGTGGTAGCCGGCGCGGCGCGGCGCGCTGATCGGGCTTACATCGTCATGCACAAGCGAATCCGTATAGAGGGTCACCCAATGGCTCAGGAATGGCAGCCGGTAACTGAAATCGAAGGTGCCAAACCGCGCGCCCGGATCGTCGCGGGATAGTTTTTCCGCCGGGGTCACGTTTTGAAAGCTGAAGAAGCTGTGCAGAAACGTGTGGAGGGTGATGGGGGCGTGTCCCTTGCCGCCCCAAATGGTCAGCCGGTCGAAGCCGAATTCGAGATCACGGGTCGGCTTGAAGCTGATCTTTTCCATGTGCACCCAGGGATCGTTAGGGTAGGTGTGGCCTTTCAGACTGCCCACGAAGAAGTCGTAGCGGAAGGGGCCGGTCAGCCGCGATAGCAATGGAATGTACAGGGGCTCCACGCGATTGATCTCAAAGTCGTAGATGTTCTCGGCATTGTTGCTCCAGAGCATGGACGCGCCCTGGTCGGGACCGAGCCAATGGTCGCTCTTGCCAATTGACAACTCGTGGTTCAGGAGGTGATAGCTGAGGTTGGCCTCGACAATGCGGGCATCGTTGGCTGTCAGGATGGGACCCTGGGGAATGGTGTCCTGAACCGGATTTGTGGCGTAGGGAATTCCATCGATGGTGTTGGACAGGAAGGCAGCAAGCGTCTGCGAGTAGCCTGTGGCCGATGGGGCGCGCTGGAATTCGCCGCGGAAATAGAAGGAGAAGCGGCCATCGACGCCATAACCGCTGACACCGGAGTAGTTGTTGAAACCTTCCTGATATGGCCGGCCGTAATCATCAACCAGGGTCTGACCGAGATGAAAGCTATCGCGCAGCGGAGTTCCGGAGACGCCGCGCAGGTTGGTGTAGACGCTTTCCAACTGGACGCCACGGCCCCCGGCGCGGTCGATGTCGGGCTGCAACTCATGCATGAGCGCGGCGTAAATGCCCCGGGCCTCGTCGTTTGCCGTACCGCTGTCGATTGCGTCCTCAGATTCCGCCAGCATGTGCGCGATGCTGAGGCGAGTCCACGGACGAAGGCCAAGGAAGGCCGTGTCGATGTAACCCAGCGCATGCAGGCGATCGAGAGCGGGATAGACCCAATTGTCAATGGGCACATAAACGGAACCCTGGGCTTCGTCGTCTTCCGCGGACTCGCCGTACTGGGGCCCATGGGTTGATTTCGGAAGTTGCGCCGATGTCAGCGCGGCGAGCCCGAGGCCCATGCAGGCCGCCAACAGAACGAAGCGAGTCTTCACCATTACCCCTGTTTCGATTCGAATCGCCGATTGCCGCTCCGGCGCATTCCGGCAGCCGCAATCGTGCGCTGTTCAGCCAGGATGAATCAGTCTCCATGCTAACAAAACATATGGAATGCGCGCGCGGTTGCGGGCGGATGAAGGGACCGCGGGTTGTGTTGCATAGGCACAGCGTTTGTCCCTCGCGCTGGTGTTAGACTCGACTCACGTTTTCGCAGCCGCAGTCAGTCATGCGACGGCGCTCCCGAACGGCCGCGCATTGCGCCAGGCTACAGGCAGGCCGTGAGCCGGCGCTCCGCTGAAGAGCAGACCCAGAACCATAAGGATGATGACGCAGCACATGAAAAAAGACCGCACGATTCTGGTTACGGGGGGCGCTGGGTTCATCGGATCCAACTTTGTGCTTCAGTGCGTGGCCGCGGGCGATGCCGTGGTTAACGTGGATCTGCTTACGTATGCCGGCAACGCCGGGAACCTTGCGGAACTCGATGGAAATCCGCGACACGTCTTTGTTCAGGCAGACATCTGCAACGAAAACGCGATGGCGCTTGTGCTTCGCGAACACCGTCCGCGCGCGGTTGTGCACTTTGCCGCGGAGAGCCATGTCGATCGATCCATCGCTTCGCCGGATGCGTTTATCCGCACCAACGTGCACGGCACATTCACACTGCTCGAACAGGCGCGGCGATATTGGACGGGCCTAAGCGAGGGCGAGCGGGCGGAGTTCCGGTTTCTGCACGTGTCGACGGACGAGGTCTACGGCTCGCTGCGGCCGGACGATCCCTCATTCACGGAAGAGACAGCCTATGCGCCGAACAGTCCCTATGCGGCGTCGAAGGCTGGATCGGATCACCTGGTGCGAGCATACTTCCACACCTATGGGCTGCCCACGCTGACCACGAACTGCTCCAATAATTACGGACCGTTCCAGTTTCCGGAGAAGCTGATCCCGCTGGTGATTCTGAATGCGCTGGAGGGCAAGGTGCTGCCCGTCTATGGGGATGGCGGCAACGTGCGGGACTGGCTCTACGTTGAAGACCACTGCACGGCCATCCGGACGGTGCTTGAGCGCGGCCGGCTTGGAGAGACCTACAACATCGGCGGCAACAGCGAGCGGGCTAACCTGGAGGTGGTGCGCACCATCTGCCATCTGGTGGATGAGATGCGGCCGGATGCAGCGATCGGCGACCGCAGCAGGTTGATCCAGTTCGTGGCGGACCGGCCCGGACACGATCGCCGATACGCCATCGATGCATCGAAGATTGCCCGCGAACTGAGTTGGCAGCCCTCCATGCGGTTTGAAGACTGTTTTCGACAGACCGTGGGGTGGTATCTGGAGCAAAGCCGGTGTGTGGAAGACGTGCGCAGCGGGGCCTATCGGGACTGGATCCGGCAGAACTATGAAGAGAGGACTGCGCGATGAAGGGGATCATTCTTGCGGGCGGATCTGGAACGCGTCTCTATCCCGTGACGCACGTGGTATCGAAGCAACTTTTGCCGATCTACGACAAGCCGATGATCTACTATCCGCTGAGCACGCTGATGCTGGCGGGGATTCGCGACATCCTGGTGATTTCCACGCCGGAGGACACTGGCCGCTTTCGTGAGTTGCTGGGCGACGGACGGCGGTGGGGATTGAACCTGAGTTACGCTGTCCAGCCGAGTCCCGACGGGCTGGCGCAGGCATTCCTGATCGGGCGGGAGTTTATTGCCGGCGAGCCGTGCGCCCTGGTGCTGGGCGACAACATCTTTCACGGACAATCGTTTTCACAGCAACTGCAGCGCGCGGCCGGCCTGGAGCGCGGGGCCGTGGTGTTTGCGTATCGGGTGCAGGACCCGGAGCGCTATGGGGTGGTGGAATTCGATGCGCGCGGAAATGCAATCAGCCTTGAAGAAAAGCCCCTGCATCCGCGCTCTCACTTCGCGGTGACGGGGCTCTACTTTTACGACGGGGATGTGGTGGAGCGGGCGGTATCGCTGAAGCCCTCCGCGCGGGGCGAGCTTGAGATCACGGACCTGAACCGGCTTTACCTTGAGGCAGGTTTGCTGCAGGTGCAGGTGATGAGCCGCGGCATGGCATGGCTGGACACGGGCACGCACGATTCGCTGTTCGAGGCCAGCCTGTTTGTGCAAACCATCCAGAAGCGGCAGGGCCTCAAGATCGCCTGCCTCGAAGAGATTGCGTTCCGGCTCGGTTACATCTCGCGCGCGGAACTGGAGAATCTGGCGCAGCCGATCCGCAAGAGCGGGTATGGGCATTATCTGCTGGAGGTTGCCGCGGAGCCGGCCCTGGACGGGGTGATCGAATCATGAAGATCAGCGCGACCACCCTGCCGGAGGTGCTGGTGCTGACCCCGGACTTGTACCGCGATGCGCGCGGCGGATTCTGCGAGACTTGGAACCAGCGCGTATTTGCCGAAGCCGGCCTGCCAACCGCCTGGGTGCAGGATAACTACTCATTTTCCGTAAAAAATGTGGTTCGCGGCATCCATTACCAGGTGATCCAGCCACAGGCCAAGCTGGTGAGAGTGACGCAGGGAGCGGTCGTCGATGTGGCCGTGGACCTGCGGCGAAGCTCACCGAACTTCGGGCGGCATGTCGCGGTGGAGTTGAGCGCGGAGAACGGTCAAATGCTGTTGATTCCGGTGGGATTCGGCCACGGGTTCGCAGCGCTGACCGATATGGCCGGATTCACATACAAGGTGACCGACTACTATTGCCAGGCCGGGGAACGCACCATTCGCTGGGACGATCCGGACCTTGCAATTCCGTGGACGATCGAACCTGCGCATGCGATTGTCTCTGAAAAGGACCGCCAGGGAAGCTCCCTGCGCGCTGCCGAGGTCTTTGCGTGAGCGGACTGGGGCGCATCCTGATTCTGGGCGCAACAGGGCAGTTGGGGCGCGAGTTGCAGCGCAGCTTTGCGGGAGCCGGGGAGATTGTCTATCCCGGCCGCGAGCGCGCGGATATGGCATCGCCGGAGCAGGTGCGCGAACTGGTGCGAAGCATCGCGCCTGACCTGATCCTGAATGCCGCGGCGTATACGGCGGTCGATCGCGCCGAAACAGAGCGGGAGCTGGCGATGGCCATTAATGCAGGCGCACCGCAGGCATTGGCCGAGGAGGCCGCCCGCCGCAATGCGCTCCTGGTGCACTACTCGACAGACTATGTGTTCGATGGCGCCAGGCAGGGGCCGTGGGTGGAGACCGACGAGCCCAACCCTCTGAATGTGTACGGTGCGAGCAAGCTAGCGGGGGAAGCGGCAATCAGCGCGGTGGGTGGTAGGCACTTGATCTTCCGCACCAGTTGGGTTTACGGGCCGCACGGCAAAAATTTCATGCTGACGATGCTGCGGCTTGGACGCGAGAGGGACCTGCTGCGAGTCGTCGACGACCAGATTGGCGCGCCAACGACTTCGATTGAACTGGCTCGCGCCACGCGCGCGGTTGTTGACAGCGTGCTTACCGGCGCATCCAAATCTCCGGAGGATTGGGCCGGTCTCTATCACATGACGTGCCAGGGATCGACGTCCTGGTGCGGTTTTGCGCGCGCAATTTTCGCCGGCACAGCGTCACTGCGTAATGGACGCCAACCGGAATTGGAGCCGATTCCATCGAGTGACTATCCCACGCCAGCCAGACGCCCCGCGAATTCCGTGCTTTCCAACCTCAAGTTGACGGAGAGGTTTGGAGTGCAGCTTGCGCCGTGGGAGACAGCGCTGCAGACTGCGATCAGCCGGCTCTAGCGATTCCCGCGCATGGTTGCCTAACAGAGAGCGTTAGTTCATCGCCGCGAATCCGCTCGAACTTCAGCGCATTTCAATGCAGCTGCCCAGCCGAGTTTTCGAGCGTCACGCTGGAGAGGACGGCGGAATCGACGGTTGCGGGCTGATGCGAGCAGAAACCGATGCCGACGTAGAAGGGGCCGTCGAGATGGAGCGTAATGGGCGGACCGAACTGATGCATGGGTTCGCCTTCCAGACTGACAAACAGCGCGAACGAGTCGCCGTGCTTCTCGATTCCAATGCGGCGGGCCATGACTGTGACCAGGCTGTCCGGACTCTCCCCGCCGGGACGGCCGCGCCCGCCGATGCGATACTCCATGTCCTTGATGCGCGTGTCGGCTTCAAAGCGGCCGGCGAGCTGAATCATTCCCGCGCCGTGCAGCGCAACCAGCGCCTCTTTGGAGTCGTCGTCAAGGCTTTGGCGGATGATCAGCACGGCCTTGCGGTCACCGTAGCCATTCGGATCGGGAAACGCGATATCGGCGGCGAGCGAAACGTCGCCGCTCACCTTCTTCCACAGGAAACGAACCTCGTCGCGCGTATACCAGATGTTGTAACCGGCGGAATGAATGGTGTATTGCTTCGCGGCCGGATCATAACTGGCGCTGCCCGGAACCACCGCACTGCCCACATCCGACTGCCCGTCGAAGATTCCGATGGGCTGATTGAAGGTCGTCGTCGGCCGATGGAAATCGTTCGGAGGCGCCACCTGCGTATGTGTGGCTGAGCCCGGCTGCGCCCAGGCGGGTGGCTGCACGGCCGGGGAAGTGGGCGTTTGCGCGGCCCTTGCGGCGGGGGGTACGAACGCACCGGCAACCAGAAGGACACCCATGGCGATGCGCGGGCCGCCCGCGCTCACAGCATTCCAAACCTGTTCGATCCTCATAACCGAGCACTCTATCAGAGAGGCGCGCGATCAAGTGGCGATCGCAGAACTACAAATTCATGATTGACCGCTGCTTTTCTCGGTTACATTGGACGCGAGAGGCCTTTCCATGCGATCACCTTCCTATGCTGCGGGGTTCAGGGTGTTCGTCGTTTTTCTGCTCCTGGCAGGTTTACCGCAGGCCCTTCGGCTGGCGGCGCAGAGCGCGCCAGAGGACGAGACCATGCCCCCGCCGGGCCCCCCGCCGCAGGCTGTATTTCAGAACCGAATTCCCGCGGATCAACTGGCATTCCTGAGCGGCTATGCCGGCGCAACCCCAACGGAACTGATGAAGGACAAGCGCTTCAAGGCGCTGATGAAACTGATCACGCCGCGTACGACGTATCACTATGGGCGCGACATGTCGCTCTCCGACACCATCGAGACCATGTTCGACGGCACGCCGTTCCCGGTGCAAATTCGCGAGGGGCGCTATGTGACCGTGGGCAGCCATGGTGGCACTTACCTCAGTGGGCGCGGAATGTTGTGGTTTGATATGCAGGAGGGAATCGGCCTGGGCGGAGTGTATTTTCATCCGGTGAATGGCGAGCCCACGCCAACGCTGGCGGTATTTTCAAGGCAACTGAAGCAGACCGAGCTGGGCAGCAGCCAGTTGCCGGTTCCTTTCCAACAGGACCTGGAGCATTGGTCGGCGATGGCTAACCTACCCACCATCACCGTGCGCTACCTTGTTCCCGAGACCGGCAGGAAGTACGTGCTGGTGCATGACGAGGACTACGGCGGTCAGGCGCCGGGTCAGCCTCCTCCTCCGCCGGACATCTGCCAGGAGATGAACGCGGACGCGGCGGATGCGGACATGAACGGGGCGTATTTCATGAAGGAGTCAGGGAATGCGGCCAACGCCACCGCGTGGAGGCTGATGCCGGACCAGATGGCATGGATCGGCGTGCGCGACCGCACATGCGGCGCAGGCCTGGCGTGCCGGATTACGATTACGCGGCGAAGGACGCGGGCCTTGCTAAGCCATTGAGCAAGCGCATCGGGAAGCAGCGCCTTGGTCGCTCACAAATCGGTGCCGTAGCTCAGTTCGTGGTGCTGGCTTCCCGCCGCGCACGCACCGCCCCCGCCAGTTCCTTCAGCAATTGGTGCGTCTCCGCCCAGTCGATGCAACCGTCGGTGATGCTCTGGCCATATATCAGCGCCTTGCCTGCTTCCAGTTTTTGCGCGCCGGCCACCAAGTTGCTTTCGATCATCACGCCCATGATGTTGCGGTTCCCGGCAGCGATCTGCGCCGCGATGTCGCGGCATACCGCCCCTTGGCGCGTATAGTCCTTGCCGGAGTTGGCGTGGCTGCAGTCGATCATGATACGCGGGTCAAGCCCAGCCGCCTGCAACCTCGACGCGGTTTCAGACACGGCTTCGGCCGTATAGTTAACGGTCTTGCGGCCGCCGCGCAGGATGATGTGCGTATCCGGATTGCCGCGGGTCACGAAGATCGCGGACTGTCCGTGCTTGGTGTGGCCGAGGAACGTGTGCGAGTGCGCCGCAGAAAGCAGTGCGTCGATGGCGATCTGCACGTCGCCCGAGGTGCCATTCTTGAAACCCACCGGGCACGATACCCCGGAGACCAGCTGGCGGTGCACCTGGCTCTCCGTGGTGCGCGCACCGATAGCTCCCCACGCCACCAGCCCGGCAATATACTGCGGCGAAATCATGTCCAGGAATTCGGTGCCGCTGGGCACGCCCATCTCGGCCAGATCCAGAAGCAGGTTTCTTGCCAGCCGCAGCCCGTCATTGATCATGAACGACTGGTCGAGATGCGGATCGTTGATAAGCCCTTTCCATCCGATCGTGGTGCGGGGCTTTTCAAAGTAAACTCGCATGACGATACGCAGGTCGGCAGAGAACTTCGCAATGGCCGCCTTGAGGAGCCCGGCATAGTCGCGCGCTGCCCCGGCGTCGTGGATCGAGCAGGGTCCCACCAGCACGAGCAGGCGCTGGTCGCGGCGATTCAGGATGTCGATGATCTCCGCGCGCGCATTGAAGATGGTCTCCGAGGCGGCCTCGATCACGGGCCGCTCCTCTTCGAGAAACACGGGCGGAAGGACAACCTTCGTCCATTGAATGCGGATGTCTTCTGTGGTGTGGAGCATGCTTCTTCCAGTATCCAATACGACCGCGGGCATCTGAGTGACACTCGAACCCTACCGCGCGAAACGCTCCTCGCCTGCCTCGATGGCCACGGCGAGACGGTTCTGCTGGGGCGGCAGCGGGCATGTGGCAAACGGCGTGTACGCGCACGGCGGGTTGTAGAGCTGGTTGAAGTCCAGCACCAGTGTTCCCGGCTGGTTCAGTCCGTGATCGGGGAACACGGTGCGCAGAAAGCGTGCGGCCTCGTAGGTCGTAGACTTGCTCGTTGCGTCGCGCAGGATGAAGAACAGGAACTGGTCGTTCGGGTTCTCGATCACCGGCTCGAGGCGCAGCGTCTTGCCGTCCAGCGTGAACTCGGCTACGCCGGGCGCGGGCATATCGAGCGTGGTGCCGATGATGGTCGGAATCCTGAGCGTGTGCGGCGGATCGAACGGAATCCAGCGTGCCGCCACGCTGTAGCGCAGGTCGGGCGGATACCAGTAGAGCCCGCGAAACCCGGTGCGTGCCGGGGAGTTGGCGTCCTTCACCCGCAGCGCATAGCGCCCTCCACGCGGCAGCACCACCATGGTGAGGCTTTGCCAGCTCATGGTGGAGGGGTTCATGTCGTCCGCGCTCAGCGTGCGTTCGCGCGCGGGCTTGCCGTCCAGCATCAGCCCCGCGGGAAAGCCGCCGGCCGGCGCCAGCAGTTGCACCGTCTTGCCAGAAACGGTAAGCAAGCCCATGTGTGCGGGCGTGCCTTCCACGCGCAGCGGGTTATCGGCTGCGGAGCCAAAGGAGTTGAACCCCGGTTTGAGCCAGTCGAGCCCGACCAGGGTGAGCCAGCCGTCGGGCGCGGCCAAATCGCGCTCGCGCTGCGTGCGCCAAGCGGTGAGCTGCTGGCGCCACGCGGCCTCGGCATCCGCGCGCGTAGCCGGGATCGGGTGCAAGGCCGGCGGATCTGCCTGGCCGTGCGCGGCCGGCGGAGACAAAAGCGCCAGGCAGGACAGGACCAGTGGAGTGAACAAACTGCGCAACAAGAGCCCCCCGAGGGTCAGAGATGACTCCATTATTGCGCGATTGCGGAGCGCGGAGAAGGCTGCGCCCGAATGTAACTGGTTCGCGAGGCGCGGAACGCCTGCATGGCCCGGGGTCGAGAATGGCGCGTGCGCAGCAAGCGGCTTTTGCGCAGCCGTCAAGCCGCCACAGCCAGGGCGCGCCAGACCAGCGGCAACGATTCCTGGTTGCCTGCCGTTTCGTTAAATCCAACGGCAAGAATGGAGTAGCGGGAATGAACGGGTGTTCGAAGCTTGCCTCTCCGCGTCCATCGGAAGCGGACGCGAATGAGGATGCGCGGCGGCTCGCCGAGGGGATCCGAATCGCACGGCAGCGATTCTGGTGTCTTTTCAAAGTAACCTCGGAGCTTGACAGTGATTTTTATGCATCCTTACACTTATGAAGGGAGACTCCGCCAACTCTGTCCTGTTTTCTGTACGCTGAGCGCGGATGGGCTGGGCTTTCACGGGGCCGGAGCTTCCAGGAGAGCGGGATCGAATGTCTGAAACACGCGTCAGCCCCCGAGAGCGGCTGGTGCTCACAGCCGTCATCGAGGTGTACATCGCCACGGGCGAACCGGTGCCGTCGCAGGCAGTGGCGCAGACGTTCGCCAACCGCGAGGGGTTGAGCTCGGCCACCATTCGCAACGTCATGGCGTCACTTGCTGAGGCGGGCCTGCTTGAGCAGCCGCATACCTCGGCCGGACGGGTCCCCACGGCGGCAGCTTTTCGTTATTACGTGGAACAGATCATGCAGCCTGCGCGGGTGGTGCTGGGCGCGCAGGGCGACGGCGGCCTCCAGGGCGCGCCGGGCAGAAACATCCTCAGTGAGCAGCGCCGCGAGCAGATTGAGGACAGCTTCACCGGGGTCTCCAGCACCAACGAATACCTGGAACGTACGTCGCAGGTCCTGGCGCTGCTCTCCAGCGGACTCGGTGTGGCGCTTGCCAGCGCAACCGGAACGCAAATCCTGGAGCACATCCATTTTTCGCGCCTCGGCGCGGGCAGGGTTCTGGCGGTCGTGGTCACCCAGGCGGGCGCGGTGCAGGATCGCGTGTTGACGCTTGACCATGACCTGAACCATGTGGAACTGGACAGCGCCGCCAGCTATCTGAACGAGAACTTTCGCGGCTGGCCCATCGAGCGCATCCGTACCGAAGTGGCGCGGCGCGTGGATCTGGAGCGAGCGGCCTATCACGAATTGCTTTCCTCGGTGGAAGAACTGTGCCGCAAGGGCGCTCTTACCGCCGATGACGAAACCACGCTCTTTGTCGACGGCATGGCAAACCTGATCGCCGCCGAAGTGGACCGTGAACGGCTGCGCCAGATGCTGGTGGCGCTGGAGGCCAAGCAGCGCCTGGTGGAACTGCTAACGGCCTACGTGGACGGCCGCCAGCAGGAGGTGCGCGTCGTGGTAGGCCTGGAGCAGGCTTCCCCGGCCATGCAAGACCTGGTCCTGATCGGCTCACCTGCGCGCCTCGGTAACGCCAGCCTGGGCACAGTCGCGGTCATAGCTCCTACCCGCATCCAATATCAGGAGATGATCCATGCGGTGCGCTACATTGCGCAGTTGTCTCGGCGCATTCTGGAGCCTCCCGCCGATTGAATCGGGCAGCCCCCCGCCACTTCTCATGAGGAGCGGAATGCGACCGATTACCGGCCCGCACATCCAATAGGAGAGCGCGCCGCGGAACCTAGAATAGAGTTGAGCCATGTTGCGGAGATTTCGGAGACGCATGCCAGAGCAGGAAACAGTTCGAGAAGAAGAGATGCGAGACCAAACCAGCGCGGCTGCGGCCAATGGCGCCGCCAGGGCAGAAGCATTCGCGGACCCTGAAGGGGGTGCGGATCAAGCTAGGGAATCCCAGGCTGCGCCCGCAGATGAAATGGTGAGCCGCGCCGAGTACCAGCAGTTGAAGGCGGAGCGCGATCAGCTCGTGGATCGCCTGGCCCGACTGCAGGCGGAGTTCGAGAATGCCCGCAAGCGCGCCGAGCGCGAACGTGTCGAGTATCGCGATTATGCCGCCGCCAGCGTGGTGGAGCAGTTCCTTCCCGTGCTCGACAACTTTGAGCTTGCCCTCGAGGCCACCGGGACCACCGAGCAGTTGCGATCCGGCGTCGAGCTGATCGTAAAGCAGATGCAGGAAGTTCTGCGCCAGATGCAGGTTACGGCCATCCCCACGGTGGGAGAGCAGTTCGATCCCCGCCACCACGAGGCCCTGGGATCGGTGGAGCGCGAAGACCTGCCCGACCAGCACGTAGCCGAAGAAATTCGCCGCGGCTACAAGATTCGAGAGAAGCTCCTGCGCCCCGCCATGGTGCGCGTCGTGTCCAATCCAAAACAAACGGTAGAATAAGTTGACTGTGAGCAAAGCTGATTACTACGAGGTCCTGGGCGTAAGCCGAGATGCCAGCGACCAGGAACTGAAGAGCGCCTATCGCAAGCTGGCGCTTAAATATCACCCTGATCGCAATCCCGGCGACCATGCCGCGGAAGAAAGATTCAAACAGGCCAGCGAAGCCTACCAAGTGCTCTGCGATGCCGATAAGCGCGCGGCCTACGACCGCTTCGGCCACGCTGGCGTGGGAGCCGCCGGAGCCGGCGGATTCTCCGGCTTTTCCGGCGGGGTCGACCTGGGTGACATCTTTGGCGACCTCTTCGGCGAGATGTTCAATATGAGCGGCTCGCCCAGGGCGTCACGGCAGCAGCGCGGGGACGACCTTCGCTTCGATCTCTCCATCCAATTTGAAGACGCCATCTTCGGCACCGAAACCGAAGTCAAGATTCGCCGCCTGGAGAGCTGCCCCACCTGCAACGGGCGCGGCAGCGCCTCCGGGCGCGGCCCCACCGTCTGCTCGCACTGCCAGGGCCGCGGCCAGATCCGCTACCAGCAGGGCTTCTTTTCTGTCGCCCGCACCTGCAGCGCATGCGGAGGCACCGGCACCGTCATCGGCGATCCGTGCCAGACCTGCCGCGGTGAAACCCGCGTCAGCAAGGAGCTCAAGCTCAAGGTCAAGGTTCCCCCCGGCGTGGAAGAAGGCACACGCATCCGCTACGCCGGCGAAGGCGATGCCGGCCGCGCCAATGGCTCCAAGGGCGACCTCTACGTCGTCCTCTCCATCCAGCCGCACGACTTCTACGAGCGCGACGGACACGACATCCGCTGCGTCGTCCCCATCAGCTTTCCCCAGGCCACGCTCGGAGCGGAAATCGAAATCGCGGGCATCGACGGCCCCGTCAGCATCAAGATCCCCGAAGGCACCCAGAGCGGCAAGGAGCTCCGCATCCGCAGCCGCGGCGTGCCTGTACTCAACGGCCGCGGCCAGGGCGATCTCGTGGTCAAGGTGCTGGTTCAGGTTCCGCGCAAGCTCTCCCGCGCCCAGCGCGAGCTCGTCAACAAGCTGGCCGAAACCATGAGCATCGACAACAAACCAACTTCTCCTTCTTTGCTGGAAAAAATGAAGGATCTCTTCAATTAGCTGAAAACGGGCGCAGTCCCATGCGCACCCGCGCCCTTCTTCCGCAGTATCATTGATTCTGTGGCTACTTCCCCGTTCTGCGTGAGCCTGCATTTCTGGTTCGCCGCAATTCCGCTGCGTCGCCATTTCCCACGCTTTGCGTCCAACACGCAGCGGAGTCCCGGTACCTCATCTTGCCGCCCCATCGGAGCGCCATGAATACCGCGTTCGTTAACCGCATCGCCACGGCCGTTCCTCCTCACGACGTGCACCGCCCCTTCGTCGACTTCGCCGAGAGCATGCTCGCTGAAGG
>VFSW01008112.1_pt1 | contig 15124 bp, 16 predicted proteins | sample 5358111 | NCBI WGS metagenome assembly VFSW01 (sample SAMN11554181, study PRJNA540505) | mine drainage metagenome | isolation source: sediment from site ElyBrook_90M | place: USA: Ely Copper Mine, Vershire, VT | collected 2017
CACAGCGCATTCATCCAACTCAGTCATAACAGTCACCGCCGCCCCAACGATAACCATCTCTCCTACCGCGAAGACGATCGACACAGGACAAAGCATCCTCTTCACCAACACCACCACAGGAGGCACACCGCCGTACACATTTGCATACACTGTCAATTCGATGGCAGGAATCACGATAACAGGAAACACGATAACATTCGCTGACGCAGGAACCTACAACGTACTTGAGACAGTGACAGACAACGTGGGAGACACAGCGCATTCATCCAACTCAGTCATAACAGTCACCGCCGCCCCAACGATAACCTTAACGCCTACATCAACTTCTGTAACCTCAGGTGGCAGCGTTACCTACACTGTAAATGTTATTGGAGGAACAGGTCCATTTGAAATAGAGCTGTACAACGTATCAGGAACCAAACAACAGGGCACAAACGTGACCATCACCTCACCAGGAGGATCAAATACCTTTACATTCACAACAGGCCCGACAGGCACATTCACATATAATGCAATAGCTACGGATCAGGGCACTTCCAATACCTTGTTCAGTTCTGCCAATGCGGTCCTTACCGTAAACTCAGCAGGCTGCACTAGCAACTGCGGCGGTGGCGGCGGTGGAGGTGGCAGTGGCGGCGGTGGAGGGTCATTCCTGCCTACTGTCACTACATCAGGTGACTGCACAACGATAAGCAACTTCTCGCAGGACAACCAGGTAAACGTAAGGATAGCAAACCAGTCTTTCAAAGTCATAGAGAACTACATCAACCCATCATCCGCAGGCGTCAGCGTGAACAGCACCTCATTCCTGCTCGCGCTGAACAAGTCCCAGCTGATAAAGAGCGTAGGCACGGTCAATTACACTATAGAGCTTATAGGCGTATCATACCTGCCAATACTGCACACTGTTAAAGTGCAGATATGCTACCAGAACCTCCCTATTGTAAAGCCTTCAGGCAATGGCCTGCTCGTTTCATTGACAACGAACAAGACAACGACAACGCAGGGCAACAGCATACTTCTAATAGGGAACGTCACCAACAGCGCCGGTCCATACACATACAACTTCATAGTCACGAACAGCTCTGGCGCAACAGTGTTCAACAAGGTGAACACGAACTCAAAGACCTCGAACTCAACAGTGTTCACACCTAAGGACAGCGGCATATACAACGCATTCGTATACATAACATCAGGTGCTGCCACTGTGAAGTCGAACATAAGGAGCATGACAATATCAGCGCTGCAGGCGCCTGTTGCCACAACAGTTAAGCCTACAACCACTGTCAAAACGCCAACGCCTCCGGCAGCAGCCAATAACTATCTATTAATAGGAATCATAATACTGATAATAATAGCGTTGCTGTTGCTGTATTACTTCACAAGGAGAAGGAAGAAATGAACAACAGGACCAGCGGCACGTTGAGATAGGCGCACTAAGCTTTGCCCATCTCGCCGCTTACGAAGCCCCGCACATCATCATAATCGGGCACTGTTTTCATAAGCGGCTTTAGCTCATCGTTCCAGCGCTTTCCAGCTTCGCCTAATCTTTCCCTGAACTCCTTATTGGAGAATGGTTTTTTATAATAATCCAGTTTCTTCTCAATCATGCTGATCCTGAACCGTCCGCCCTTTTTGAGTATGAAGTACATGTCATACAGGTCCCTTGCCTTGACTCTGTTTCTTGTGAACAACGCCCTTACTTTCTCTGCCAATATCTCATCCATCTCCATCACCCTGGCGAAATAAGGGCTGAGCCCCTTGTATATCGGCGTTATAAGCATAGCCTTCGGCTGCAATAACAGGCTCTCCTTGAAGCTTATGTCCAGTTCAATAGTGCATAAGGACGTAGGGCCTTTGTGCAACGGTCCTTCTACCTTCAACTTAAAAGATGCGGATTCCCTTCCACTGATTTCCTTATATCCTGATTTATAAAAATTGTTAACGCTTTTCAGCGCCTCATCAACCCTTGGCAACACATCACTGCCCCCTGCAGTCTTGCCGTCGCTGCCTATCGCTGTGAAATCCAGGTCTTCTGAGAACCTATTCAGGCCGTAGGCTTTTTGCAATGCAGTGCCCCCTTTAAACACAACATCGTTCGAATACGCGTACACCCTCCAAAGGACAAGGTGCTGCAGGTAATCCTTTTCCACTTGGTATATGTTGAAGTCACCCAGATACTCTTCCAACTCATATCTTCTAATCATGTGCAACACGCCATTTCTTGTCTTTTTTGCCTCCTTCTGACGAAAGCTTTACATAAAGCTGGGACCTGTTCCTATAAAGCCTATCTGAATACACTCCGAACCTGTCCAGCAGGAAACCTGTCCTGTTCACCAATGCCTTCGACTTCATCAGCAAGGCATAATCAACCATGACATCTGTTCTTATTAATCCGGAATCAAGTGCATTCCTGAATGCTTCTTCAACATATTCATAATCAATCATATACAAAGAGTCTATTATCGCCTTCTCCAAGTCAGCCACAAACGCGCCGTCAACCCTTTTATAGCCGAAGAGCCTGCTCTTTTTTAATTTTATAAACTCTATCCTGAATCCTTCTATATCTATGCTTCTGTGCTGCGTCGCAGACATCACATAAATGACATTCGGCATCTGGGTTATCAGATTGTAATACCTGTAAGCGGAGGCCATGCTCAAGTAGCTCGGCTGCACGGCGTTCGATGCAATCTCATAAATGCTGCTTCCCTTGACATAATACTTGCCCTTCTCTATCCTGCCAAACTTTTTGTTCTTTGAAAGAAAAAGCGACACGTAGTTGCTCTTCTTACCTATTATCTTAACTGCATCGTTTATCGTAAAGACAGCGATTCCGCTGCCCGCCAGCGCCTCAAGGAAATCCGCACTCTTCATGACAATATTTAAACATATGTATATTTAAATCTATACTTTTCCATGTATATGAACATACAAATATAGTCATTTCTGCCTGATGGCGCAGCCACTATGGTGTTAAACTGCAGGTTTACGGGTGGGAGGATGTCACATTTATTAACCTGATTACATATCTTTAATCAGGCGACGCTGTCTGATGTAGTTTGATGAAGCTGCTGAAACCCATACTTGCTGCGCTCTTGTTCCTTGTTCTTACATACTACTTCAGTTATGTATTCAACCCAGGAAACAGCCAGGCCCTCCTATTCATATCATCGCCGTTCAACATAAGCTCCGAGGGCGCGCCCCTGCAGAACATAGCAGCGCCTGCAGCACTTATCTTCATAGTCTCATTCTACCTGAAGAACTTCAACGACGCTTTTGTAAGGAAAGCAGAACTGCGATTCGTGTACATATTCGCAATTATTGCCAGCTATATAAAATCGTTCATCGGTTTATACATATACAACGGCGTATCCCTCGGCACGTCTATAATAACGCTTTCGTTCATAGCGACATTCCTGATAGCGCTGGAAGTGCTCATAAAGGACAAGAGGTCAATAGAGCACCTTTACGGCACATTCATAATATACATAATGGCAACGCTGCTGATTCTTCTTGTGTTCTTCTCACTGATATCGTTCTTCATAGGCATAAGCGCGACTGTGCACGCAATAGGCATACTGTCATTCCTGATATTGTTCATACCTTACTATGAAAGGGCTAACATATCCAAATCCATGAGAAAAGAGGAAAAGAAGGTGGCAGGAGACCTAAAATACCTATTCTCTGCAAGATAAGAGCATGCGTACTGCCCTTTCCAGGGCTGCTGGGGAAAGCCCTGATGCAACCGTCAAAAGGAGCATGAGAACAGCGGCAGCATTCGCAGCCTGCCTGGCTACTGCATTTCCTATCTCTGCCGCAGCCGCCCAGCAGCACTCCAAAGCAGCAGAGCAGGATGCGCCAAGCTATGAAGCAAGGATCGTCTCGTCAATAAGTTCAAAGGACGAAGTATTCATAACAATAGACGATGGGTGGTTCCCTGACAAAAGGGTACTTGAGCTGCTGCGCAAGGACAAGGTGCCGACAACAGCCTTCGTAATCGGCGAGGCGATGGAGGAGCACAAGGAGTTCTGGGCAGAGTATTCAAAAATAGGCAGCATACAGGACCATACGCTGTCGCATCCGTTCCTGACACGCCTGTCGTTCAAGAACGGCAGGTATCAGATAGAAACTGACAAGGTGATGATAAGCAGGCTGATAGGAACGGCCCCATACATGATGAGACCGCCTTACGGCGCGCATGATAAAATGGTTTCAGCGGAAGCCGGATCTGCAGGGATGAAATACATGGTATTATGGGATGCGGAGGTGCCCATGAACAGCAAAGGCTACATAGGGGAGAGATTCAGCATAAAGACAAAAGACGGCAAAAAGCTCGGTCCTGGAGACATAATACTGATGCACTGGGACCCGGGATTATACAACAAGATGGAGCTGCTTCTCAAGAAGATAAAGGACTCGGGGCTTAAGGTCGGTTCGCTGCAGCAGCAGCTCAGGGACTAGACAGGTCTGACAGATATTCCCTTACCCGCAGTGCAGCCTTCACCCCACTGGAGCTTGCGGTTACCGCCTGCCTGTAGTAGCTGTCAAATACGTCGCCGGCAACATAGACGCCCTCTATTCCTGTCTCAACCTCATTCTCGGTAACAAGGTAGCCCTTTTCATCAATCTTCAGCTTTCCCTTGAATATATCCGTGTTGGGCCTGTGCCCTATTGCTATGAATACCCCCTGAACCTGTAGCTCAGTCTTAACGCCAGTATTCAGGTCCTTTATCACCACGCTGCTGACCTTTGCATCGCCCTTTATCTCATCGATAGTAGAATTCCATATGAACTTTATCTTCTGGTTCGATTTCGCTTTCTCCTGCATGATCTTGCTCGCTCTAAGAATATCTCTCCTGTGCACTACTGTGACGCTGTTCGCGAACCTTGTGAGGAATATCGAATCTTCCATGGCAGTATCCCCTCCTCCAACAACCACAACGTCTTTGCCCTTGTAGAAAGGGCCGTCGCACGTCGCGCAGCTGGAAACGCCCTTGCCCATGAGCTTCTTCTCCGATTCAATGCCCAGCCAGACAGAATCTGCGCCTGTGGCAACAATCACGGACTGCGCCTCATATGCCTTTTCATCAACATAGACCTTGTACGGCTTTGCCGAGAAGTCAACGCCTGTTGCGTTCTCGTTTATGAACCTTGTTCCAAATTTCTCAGCCTGCGTTCTCATCTGCATTATTATCTCCGGCCCGTCTATGCCATCAGGGAAGCCAGGGTAATTCTCAACAACAGTTGTCAGCAGCAACTGGCCTCCAGCGGCAAAGCCGGCTATTACTAAGGGTTCAAAGCCCTCTCTAGCAGCGTATATCGCAGCTGAGAGACCAGCAGGCCCTCCGCCTATTATTATGAGTTTCTCTGGCATAAGGATACAACTAACATTATACAGTAAAAATATTAAATATTCGGCTAATCCTTTTGCCTTTCCGCGCCATATGTTGATGGCTGCATTCCTGCTATAAAACGAAAGATATTTATATGTTTAAGCATACAATCATATTAGATGATATAATGGAAAAGAGAACTACTGTGGTGCTTGAGAAAGAGGTATATGATGCTCTTGTAAGGGAGAGCATAGAAGAATATAACAATTCAAAGGCAATCTCCAAAGTCCTAAATAAGATAATAAAGAAGGCATTGGCAAATAAAGGAAGGCTGAGCGAAGTCCTGCATTCGGAAAAGGTAGCTAAAACCACTGCCAAAGAGTTTGAAAAATTCAGGCGTGAGCTATCAAAATCGGTGTAATCTTGATTCTTGACACTACGTATATCTTGCCTATTGCAAAAGTCGACATAGACACAGATCTGCTTACTTTAATAGACGAGGGCAGGATAAATATTTCCATGGATGATGTGAGTATAAGCATGATATCTATATTCGAGCTCCAGGCAAGAATCGCAAAATACAGGATGCCTGCAAAGCTCGTAACAGACGCTGTGGATATAATAAATGACACCCTGAAAGTAGTGCCTTTTTATAATGCCAGAATAATAGAAGTCGCAGATGCTCTCTCCCGTGAGATTAAAGATTACATCGACTGTCTGATATTAGCAACTGCAATTGCTTTAAAAGAGGATTTAGCGACAGAGGATTCAAGATTACTTAAGATTAAGGAACCGGTTAAGAAAAAGTACGATATCTCCATATTCAATTGCAAAGAAGCCATTAAGAGATATGCAATTGCTCCTGCATCTTAGAAAGCAAGCCCTATTTAAGCTGATAAATGGCCGTAAATCGCCTGCAAAGCATGCAACGACCCCCGGCTACCATGCGCAGGTAATTTAAGCATTTTACATGCTATAATATACGGCGACTGCATGCCTGTAAAGCTTGCCTAAGGCATTGCATTGTTGGCAATGCTGGGTATTAAAAATCTGAACAGCCAAGAGCGCTATGCTGGTTGACGTGCAACAAAAAGAGAGATTGGTTAGCATCCCTAAAAGGGATCTCGAAAGCTTGGAAGCGACTTTGGAAACCCTAGAGAATAGACTGGTCATGGCGCAGCTCGCAGAAAGTGAAAAAGACATACGCAAAGATAAAATTAGGAAGGCAAGTATTTAAGTGTTTCACAACATAGCCATATGGCGACCGCATGCCCATAAAGATAGCAGAGTATCTCGTATCCCTTGACACTTACGAGAAGGGCGCGGATGCAAATTTCGTCTCGCATGCGCATGCAGACCACATGTCAGGGATAAGGAAGCACAAGCCCTGCATAGCAAGCAGCGCAACTATGGACATAATAGAGGCGAAGAAAGGCAAGGGCTTCAGCGCGATGCCGGTTCCGAAGCAGGCGAAGATGCTCAATTCGGGGCATATGCTCGGCGCAAAGCAGCTGTACATTGACTCCGACCATTACGGCGCGCGCATATTATACAGCGGGGATTACCAGATGCAGCGCTCGCCTGTTGCTGAACCAATAGAGACGATAAATGCGGACGTCCTTATAATAGACTCTACATACCCCTATCCTAATATAGAGTTCGAAGACAAGGAAAAGGTGATAAGCGCAATGCATGCATACGCAAGGGAGAAGCTCAGGAAAGGGCCGATAATCTTCGGCGCGTTTGCGACGAGCAAGGCACAGGAGATAATAAAGATATTCAATTACATCGGGATTGTGCCTTTTGCAAGCAAGGCCGTATGCAGCATAAACAAAATATATGAAAAGAACGGGATAAGGCTCGATTACGAACCTATAAACACAAATTCCATTGCAAGGAACGGCATATTCGTAGTTGAGAACAGCAGGGCAGAAGAGCTGAGGCTTGCGCTTTCAAAGAATTTCACAAAAGTGTTCACAGCAGCGGCTAGCGGCTTCGCGAAGTTCATACGCTTCAATACTGATGCGCAGTTCACGCTGAGCGACCATGCGGACTTCAAGCAGGCAATACGTTACATAGGGAGGGTCGCGCCCAAAGTCATATACACCTGCGGCCCAAGCTCAGAGGTATTTGCAAAGAACCTGCGCGCATACGGCAAGAACGCATTTTCAATAGGCAGCAGATCCGGGGTCAATGAGCTGATACTTTACAACACCGACATGCAGCAGTGACGCCCTTTCAAACGCTGGCGCTCCCATCTGCAGGCAGCCCGTGCAGATTGCTTTCAACATAGCGTCAAAATCAGTAAACCCGGAGAAAATGATGCTCTACAAGTCCTTTGCGTAATTTTCTTCCTTGAAGAGACCCCGCAAATAACCCTTCTCTCTAAAAGCTTATTTTGCAGCATTCAAGCTTTTTATCCGCCAAATCCGCACTGAATCCTGTGCTCATGTAATTTAACCTTATTTGTGATATCATTTTATGTTTTCAATCGGTACCTCTGTCGCAGTAATCAGTATGCTGCTCATAGCGGTTGACGGCATAATCGCAAAGTATATGCTGCGCAGGTTCGAGCAGAAGGCGTACGCAACGCTGGTCCTTGCCATAGGCTTAATGCCAATGCTTGCTGTGCAGCTATTTCTCGGCTCACAGTTCAATGCAGCATCATACTGGCCCATGGTGCTGCTCGGAGGCATATTCCTTGCTTTCGGTTATGTATTCTATTTCAGGGCATTGTCAAGGTCGCAGGTGTCTCTTGTTACCATATTCTCGAATGTCCAGAGCCTGATAATCTTCGCATTCGGGATATTCTTCCTCAAGGAGCGCATATCGTCCGTGCCCCTGCTAGGCGCGCTGCTAATATTCATAGGTTCCTCGTTCGGAATATACGACAGAAAAGCTCTGGTGAACCCGAAGCTCGTTTCTGCTGTGCTTGCGAACGTCTCATGGGGCATATACTGGATCTTCATGGCCTACGTGGCCACTTCAAGCGACTACATAACACCCATACTAATGGCAAGGGCGATAGCATCCACATTATTATTTGCATATTACATGGGCAGCAAGGGAAATGCGCATACGCTTATTATTAAACCAGCCGCCGCCAAGCAACCGAACCGCAGAAGAAAGAAAACATATGCGTTCATCGCGGCGCCCCTGCTCATGCTGGCAATAGCATCCCTCGTCGATTCAGGCATAAACATATCATTCGGGATAGTGCTATCTCTTGCGTATGTGGCGCTCGGCAGTGCTATAACGTCTATGGCACCCATACTCACAGCTATAATCGGCAGGATAACCTTCAGGGACAGGCTCACGAAGGCGCAGGCAGCTGGCCTCGCCATAGCAGTGATAGGCGCCATACTGATTGCAGTATAAGCATGCGGGCGGCTTGCGCCGCCCATTTCTATTTCTAGGTGACGCCAGAGCGCGGCTCTGGCAATGATAACTGCATGTAGAGATTTATAAACATTTCTATTTTAGTAAATGAAACAATAGCAAGATATAAATATTTTACTGAAGTAAATGGTTCAGGAAGTGCGCTGCCGAGCGCCGTACAAGCACGGATTTCTAGTTCTGGGTGACAATATGGGACATAGTGTAAACTACGCGAAAAAGGGTGAAGCTGGGAAAAAGGACATGATACTGGAGTTCAGCACAAGGCTGATAGAGGAGGCGATGCCCGAAGAGCCTGATTACTCCAAGGCGCTGAGGCTTTCTGAGGCGCTGGAAGAGCTCTATTCTGCACTTGAGACGTGCAGCATGGGGGAAAAGGCAGGGAAAAGCCTCACGTATGCGCTTGAGATACGCATATGCAAGGACACAGTATCGCACCAGCTGACCAGGGATGAGGATGCGGCAGACAGGCCGCATTCTACATTTCCCGTACAGGGCGCGGCAATGGCAGCAATGGCCATTGAAACATATAATAAGATTACCGCCTGCATATATTTTGTGCTTGCATGGCTGATACCGAGAAGCTGCCTGCGTGGATGGTCTGCGACGACGTTCTTACAAGGGTCAAGGACGAGCTGATATTAGAAGCGATAGACATACTCCATGAAGAGATAAACTCAAAGAGGCTCATAATAGAGGGATACAATCCCGTGATGATGGACAGGTCCGAAGAAATGGAACGGGACCTCTATCTGCTCAGGAACCTCACTGAAAGGGCCGAAGAGATAAGGAGCAATTACGGGCAGTACTTCACGGGCGAGAAGACCGCGGAATGGGCTGACCCTGAGCGGCTGGAGGAATTGAAGAAGTTCCTGATGAGCATAAGCGGCATAAGCTTCCTGATGGACATGTCAAAGATCTTTGAAAACTGGTCGTCTGACACCGGAAGATACTACAGGGAGAAGGATCCTTCATCGATAATAAGCAAGACGATGGGCAGCGGAACGGAAAGGGAGAAGGCTTTGGAGTACGTGCTCAAGTCCAAGAAATTCAAGGAGAACGAAGCCGTTACCGTACAGGAACTGGAGATGCTTGAAAAGGGATTGGCCATGTCGAGAAAAGCGTCTGCGAAGAGTGCATGAAATGCTGAGAATAGGATATCACATATCGACAGCTTTGAAGATGGACATGGCATTCGACAGGGCGATGCAGCTGGAATGCACGACCATGCAGATATTCCTCACGAATCCGAGGACATGGCTATCGAAGAAATTAGATGCAGAGGAAGCCGAGGCATTCACAGGGAAGCGCAAAGGCAGCGGCATAGACCCCGTGATAGCGCACATGCCTTACCTGCCTAATCTTTCATCTTCTGAAAAGGAGCTGCACAAGAAATCAGTGGCTTCATTAAAGACAAACATAAACCTTTCAGAGCAGCTCGGCATAGACTTCCTTGTGCTTCACATGGGATCCCACATGGGGCACGGGGAGCAGCAGGGTATGAGCAATATCGTAGCATCGATAAACGAGGTGCTGGATATCCCGAAGAACAGCATGCTTCTGCTTGAGAACAGCGCAGGCCAGAGGAACAGCGTCGGCTCGAAGATGGAGGAGCTCGCAGCGGTCTACGAAGCGATAGGCAGCAAGAAGATAGGATTCTGCCTCGACACATGCCACCTCTTCGCCGCAGGGTATGATATAAGGGACAAGGATGTGCTTGACAAGATGGACAAGGCCCTTGGCCTTAGCCTTGTAAAGGCGATACACCTGAACGATGCAAAACACGGGCTGGGCTCGGGGCTCGACCGGCACGCTAACATAGGATACGGAGAGATAAACAAAGGTTTCAGGACATTCCTGAACTACAAGTCCATAAAGGAAAAGGCGATGGTGCTCGAAACGCCCTATAATCAGAAACTGGAGCCTGGCGAGGAACTGTCCATAGTAAGGAAGATGCTCGCCTGAAGAAAAGGTGAACTCATGATATTCAAAAAACGAGAGCCCTACTTGGAAGTAGGCACGATAACAGCAAGGCTGGGCATGAAAAGATTTTATTTCGGGGACAGCAGATGGGAGTGGCTCCGGACAAAGAAGCGCTTCCTGTTCCGTCCTTATCTCAGCCTCAACCCGCATGTCTGCATGATAGGCACGAGCGGCAGCGGGAAGTCGAACGCATGCAAACTGCTTGTGAAGGCGCTGATCGCAAAAGGCGCAAAGGTCTCGATTCTGGACCCGCATGGCGAGTATTCCGAATTCGCATACGCCACAAACTTCTCAATATACGACGCATCAAGGAGCAGCATAAACGCATTCGAACTGGACGGCCTTTCGGAGAGGGAGAAGGCAGGAGAGCTGCTCTCGATGTTCAAGCGCACGTTCAAGATGGGAGACGTACAAGGATATACCCTTTACAAGTGCATACTGTACACGTACAAAGTGTGCAAAGATAACAACAGGGTTCCGAACATAAAGGGCCTTCTCTTCACGATAAAGGTCTTCATGAGGAATGCGGATCCAAAAGAGCTAAGCGTGCTGAGAAGCCTTGAGAACAGGCTTTCAATGCTCGACACCGAGGGGTTCTCAGGCTCCTGCCCCATTGAAAAGATCCTTTCGGAGAACAGCGTGATAGTCCTCTCTAACCTGCATATCCCTGAAGCGCAGTCGATATACATGGAAAGTTTCCTGAGGAAGATATACACGAAGATGCTCTCGATGAGGAAGAGCGGCTCCCCAAAGTTCTATGTTGTGATAGACGAGGCTGCAAAGATAAGAGGCAGCGACATACTCTCGAGGATAGCCGCAGAGGGCAGGAAGTACGGCTTTGGGATCATAGCCCTGTCGCAGAGGGCGAAGGAGATGGATTCAGGGCTGAGGTCGAATTCTGCGCTCTTCGCATCATTCTACCAGCGGGAGCCGGAGGAGCTGAACTACACCGCAAACTACATATCAGGAGGCAACGAAGGGTTCAGGTTCATGGAAGTCAAGAAGGCGCTGAGGAACCTGCAAAGGGGCAGCGCAGTGATACTGGAATCCTCAAGGAAAGAGCCCTTGATAGTGGGCTTCGATGCGGCAAGCGAATCAATAGAAGGTCCTGTATCTGCGATACTTTCCATGGGCCCAGATGCTGCGAGGCATGATGACCTCATGAGTAAAACGCTTGCCTTGGGCATAAAAGGGGATCATGCAGAGGAGTTTCTTGCAAGGGCTGTTGAAAAGGGACTTGTCGCGTCACACGCCCTTCAAGACTGCGGCGCGTATTCAGGGACATGGTACATGCGCTCTGTCAGGAATACGCCGGAGCATGACATATCATTAAGCATAATCTCGCGGAAGCTATCAGAATCTGGAATAAGGAACAGGATATACAATTCAACAAACGGCCCTGACATCATAGCGTGCGGCAACATAGCGATAGAATACGAGACAGGGTCGAAGAGCGTGGAATCTACAGCAGCAATGATAAAAAGAAGGACCATGTATGCAAAATGCATAATCATAGCGAGCAGCGCCAATTCGGGGCTTTATTCAAGCATCGCCCAGTCGTTCAGCATAAATGAATTCATGAAAATGAATGATGAAGAACTGCGCTCAGCATTAAGCGTTCAGCAGAACCCCCGCATGAAAACTATCAGTGCCTGAGCTCTGACTTTTCACGAACAGTATCCCTTGCGGCATTGACAATGCCGCTTTTTCCTATCCTTTTATAAAGCGCGTTCGCAAAACCCGGATAATCATTCCTGAATACTTCATTGATGCTCTTCTCGTAATCCATGCTGTTCGTCGCAAGCGCGATGCACGCCATCGCCCTCCCTATCTCCTGGGCCTTTTCAACCTTTGTAAGGTACTGGAAGACCTCGCCTGTCGCCTTCAGCAGCTCCGTCGGAAGATCCCTCTCGAACCTCTCCGGTCCCCTTAGCGCTGCCCTGCTGGCAGCTTCAACGAATCCATCTGCCTCTCTCACATCCGCCGACAGCGCATCAAGAAGCCTGCCTGCACGTATCCTGCCGTTGGACCAGCCTGCGATGTACCCAGCAGCATACAGCTCCGCGCCTGCTTCGTTGTAAGCAAGCTCTCTCAGGGACATTTTGTCCGCAACAATCCCTCCCCTGCGGCTTATCGCATGGTAGAATCCATGTGCTATCGTCTCCTTCATGCTGTCTGGATCTGCTCCGTCGCTGTTCACAAATATCGTGCGGCCTATGTTCAATCCCTGTATCATACGCTCCTCTTCGCTCAGTTCATCTTCTTTCGAGCTGTAGAACAGAATAGAAACATCCTTTGAAGAGCCAAAGCCAGAAATGCCGAGCCTCTTCGCATGCTCCGCATTCTCTTTCAGGATTTTTGCGGCTTCAAGCCCGAGCTTCCTCTCGGAATCCTCTCTTGGCCTGTAGACCCTGAGAAAGCCCATCTCACTCTCATGGTCTGCGAACATCACCTTGCGCCTGAGGCTGGCTTTTTCCCCTGCCTCGGACACGCTGGTATTTCCCTCTCTTCTTTCGACTACCTTCACTATTCTACCTTCTTCCATTCCCTCACCAATTCTATGTAATCAAAAAAATATAAAATACTTGCGCAGCATTACAGCCATGTGCCGACATGCACACAAAATTTATATATTTCGTGATGGCATAATATCACGACATTAATGGCGCAGACTCTCTCCAGGGCAAAAGGGCTCGCTGCATCAGCTGCAATAGCTGCTGCTGTTTTCTCAGGCAGCCTGCGCTCCGCTGATGTTCAGGAATGCAATTCAGATTCCGGCTACGCAGTAACCACGCAGGAAATGAAGACAGACAGGGTGATAGGAATATACGGGATGAATGACATAAACGCCGTCTCATTGCCTATTAAAGGCGATTTCTCGAACGACGTCACAAAGTACTTCGGTGCAGCGTCGCTGCAGATGAACGTATATGTTGAAGGGGTAAAAAAAGACGACAGCACCCAGATATACTGGGTCCAGGACGTCATCACATTTGTGTATTCAAAAGGCAGCGTGCTCCAGAACCTGCAGTCAGAGGTGTTCAAGTCAAATGGCAGCAACACTGCGGAGCTTGCAATGCAGTATGTCTCAGGCAAGGGTGCGCTCTCGGATCAGCCTGTAAGGCACAGGGACAGGGGATACACTTACATATACGCGACAGGCAATGTGCCGGCGCACATGCCCCAGTCCGGGCAACTTGAGATAAAGGAAAAGCTGGACAATGGTCAGATAGTAATCGACACGATGTACGTAAGCGGTTATGGAAAGATTGCTGAAAAGGGGCCTGAAACATTTGACAGAATAAGGCTGGGCGAGCAGAACGAATTCAGAGATGCTTACATATTCTCAAACAAGACCTTTGATGCAGAAATCGGCATCGGCGGCGGCTCTGAAAGCACCACGGCATATTTCGCAGACATGAATGCATACGTAAACATGTATCTGCACCTCTCAGGCAGATACGTTCCTGCTGCATTCGGAGGAAGCCAGGATGCCTCTTCCGGGGAATCAGCAGCAGATCTCTCATGCAGGTATTCCAACGGAATGGTTGAATTTTATGTTGATAAGGGGAAGAACAAGGACATTCTCAAAGAGGTAAAGAGGCTTGCGGCAGAAGACCTGAAAACCAGCAACTGAGTGCAGAATTCAGATTGTTCCTGATGCCCCGCCGCCTGTGCCGCTGCCGTTTCCTTCGTTATCATGTTCGGCACTGCTGCTGCCTCCAGCATCTACGCCGCTCTGCTCCTGGCCTGTTTCTGTTTCATTGCTCTTGTCGACAGTCGCATTATCATCTGCATGTTCATGTATGTGCGCTTCTTCGCCGCTTTTGCCTACCGCGCCTTCAATAACCTTTGACACATTGCCTACGCTTTCTTTGCTCTCAGGTTTCGGCTTTCTTCCTTTCTCCCAGCGCATTGCCGCAGCCACTATGCCAATAAGTATCACTATTCCGACTACTGCAGCTATCGAATATGTGTAATTACTGTTGCTTTGCTGCTGCACTGTTGTTGTGGCTACCGGCGCAGCTGTGGTAGTCGCAATGCTTGTTGCGGAAGTGGTGCTGGTCGATGTTGTTGTGAAGCTGGTAGCTGTGATTACCTGCGCTTTCTGGTAGACGCTAAGCTTTGCAGTATGCAGTATCGGTAGATATGATATGGAGACAAGCTCTACATAATAACCAGGGGCGAACATTATGCTCTGGTTCTCGTTTATCTGTAGCGCTATGCCATTAACCTGCACCCCTACAGAAGTGGGATTTATGTAGTTCAACGTTATAATTATGCTTCTGTTGCTGATGTTCAATGTCTCGCTGTCGTCTTGCGAGAAGTTGTTTATTATGTAGCCATTCGTGCCGTTTGCACTGAATGTACTTACTGTTGGTTTTGAAGAGCCTCCGTTTCCTCCACCTGAC
>VFSW01008113.1_pt1 | contig 15124 bp, 16 predicted proteins | sample 5358111 | NCBI WGS metagenome assembly VFSW01 (sample SAMN11554181, study PRJNA540505) | mine drainage metagenome | isolation source: sediment from site ElyBrook_90M | place: USA: Ely Copper Mine, Vershire, VT | collected 2017
CGGGATGAAGATGTGATCTCGCTCGTGGCGTGGTTCTGATGAGTGCGAGCGACATCGTCGTCGTCGCGGTTGACCTGATGGTCGCCGCTGGTCTTGGGTGGTGGTTCTTCGGTCCGAAGAAGACGACGACCTCGGAGCTCGAAGGTGGCGTCCAGACCGTGCACGTCACGGTCCGAGGGGGTTACAGCCCAAATCGGATCAGTGCCCGAACGGGTGTGCCGTTACGACTGGTCTTCGACCGCCAGGAGTCTGGAGACTGCACCTCACGGGTGGTCTTTCCGGACCTGGGCGTCTCCGCCGAACTACCGGCATTCGCCCAGACGGTGGTTGAGATTGTTCCCGACGCGCCCGGCGTATACGCCTTCGCCTGTGGCATGAACATGAACCACGGCGTCCTCACTGTGGATGACGAGAGTGTCTCGGCGACGACCCGTGCCGCAACTGGCGATGGCGCCCGGTCGCCGGTCATCGTGCCACCCGTCGTTCGAGACGGTAACGCCCGCAAGGGACACACCGACGGTGATGACCAGGAGACCGCTGAACGCCGCGCCGAGATCGCCGACCTCACGCGACGAGTTCTCCTGGGGGCCGTATTCACGGCGCCGGTGCTCTTCGGCGTGATGGCGAAGGACTTCCTTCACGCCACGTGGCTTCCGGCCACACTCACTAACCCGTGGTTCGCGCTCGCGCTGATCACTCCGGTGTTCCTCTACACCGGCTGGCCGATTCACCGCACCGGCTGGCTCGCCTTGGTCCATCGCAGCGCGGACATGAACTCGCTCATCACGCTGGGGGCCTGCGCGGCGTTCGCCTACAGCCTGGTGATCACGATCGCACCTTCCCTCGCTCCGGTCAACGTGCGCGGTGTGTACTTCGAGGACGTCGGGTTCATCCTCACGCTCATCCTCCTCGGTCGGTTGATCGAGGTCAGAGCTAAGGCCGGCACCGGCGAAGCGATCCGGAGGTTGCTCGACATGCAGGCACGCACCGCGCGAGTCCTGCGCAACGGGGTCGAGATCGACCTGGCGATCGACGAGGTCGTGCCCGGCGACGTGGTGTTGGTGCGTCCCGGCGAGAAGATACCCGTTGACGGCACGGTCACTGAAGGCCACTCGGCGGTCGACGAGTCCATGGTCACGGGAGAGCCGATCCCTGTCGAAAAGGGGCCTGGTGACGAGGTCGTCGGTGCGACGATGAACGCCAACGGGTCACTTCGCGTCGAGGCGACGCGGGTCGGTGCGGACAGCGTGCTCGCCCAGATCGTCGACCTCGTGCGCCGCGCCCAAGCCTCACGTCCACCGATTCAGCGCCTGGCGGACCAGGTGTCGTCGGTGTTCGTCCCGGTCGTGGTCTTTGTCGCCCTGGGCGCCTTCGCCGTCTGGTTCGTGACCGGGCCCTCCCCGGCTCTCACCTACGCGATCATCACCGCGGTGACCGTGCTCGTCATCGCCTGTCCGTGCGCGCTCGGACTGGCCACGCCGCTGGCGGTGCTGGTCGGCACCGGCCGCGGCGCCACCAATGGAGTGCTCTTCCGCTCGGCCGAGGCGCTCGAGACCGCCGGACGACTCGACACAATCGTGCTGGACAAGACCGGCACGATCACGGCGGGACACCCGGTGCTGACCGACGTCGTGGTTCTCGAGGGATTCGACGAAGCCGAGCTACTTTCACTCGTGGCGAGCGCCGAGAACGACTCGGAGCATCCGCTGGCCGCGGCCATCGTGGCCGGCGCCGCGCAGCGAGGACTCGCAGCGCCTCGGGCGACGTCGTTCGCCTCGGTCACCGGTCAAGGCGTGCGGGCTCACGTGGAGGGTCACGATGTCCTCGTCGGCAACGTCCGCTTCTTCACCGAGTCCGAGATCGACTCATCAGAACTACAGACCCGGGCCGACGAGCTCGCCAGTGAGGGAAAGACCGCAACGCTCGTCGCCATCGACGGGCACCCGGCGGGGCTCGTCGCGGTCGCCGACCCGATCAAGGAGGACTCCATCGTCGCCATTGTCGCCCTACATTCGCTGGGCATAGAGGTGGTAATGCTGACGGGCGACGCCCAGCGCACCGCGCTCGCCGTGGCCCGTCGGGTCGGGATCGACAAGGTGCTCGCCGAGGTTCGCCCGGAGGACAAGGCCAACGAGATCGCCCGCCTGCAGGCCGAAGGGCGCTCGGTGGGGATGGTGGGTGACGGGATCAACGACGCGCCGGCGCTGGCGAAGGCCGACGTCGGCCTCGCCATTGGCACGGGCACCGACGTCGCCATCGAGGCGGCCGACGTCACCCTCATGTCGGGATCGCTCATGGGAGTAGCCACGACGATTCGCCTGTCACGGGCCACTATGCGCAACATCCGTCAGAATCTGGTCCTCGCGTTCGGCTACAACACGGCGGGGATCCCGTTAGCGGCGGGTCTGCTCTACCCGTTCTTCGGCGTCGTCCTCTCGCCAATGATCGCCGCGGCCGCGATGGCGTTGTCGTCGCTGTCGGTGGTCACCAACGCCAATCGCTTGCGTCATACGCGAATCACCTCCACATCGAAAGGGTCCACCACGTGAACGATCTCTTCTACATCACCGCCGAGGACTGTCATCTGTGCGAGCACGGCCGCACGGTTCTCGACCAACTAGGCATCGAGCGACGTGAACTGAGTGTTGACTCCGACGAGGCGATGGCGCTGGCTGCGGACGGCATCCCACTGTCGTTTCTGCCGGTGCTGACCGACGGCGAGCGGGTCTTCGCCTACGGCCGCTTCTCCGCGAAGCGCCTCGCCGCGGAGCTGGGACACTCATGATTGCGGTCGCTTCACTCATGACCGGCTCCGCCGCCGCGGCCTTCATCGCGGGCATGATCGCCTTCTTCGCCCCATGCTGCTCGGGGGTCATGATGCCAACCTACCTGGCCGCCATCTCCGGCCATAAGCCGCTGCGCACGGCGATGCTTACCGCCATCTACGTCGCCGGCGTAACTGTCATCGTCTGGCCAATCACCATGGGCGCGGGAGCCATCGGGCAGTGGACCTCGAGATTCCACCCCCAACTCTTCGTCATCGGCGGTCTGATGATGTTGGCCACGGCGGCTGCCTTGTGGCGTGGCACCATGCTCTCCCTACCCTTCGCACGCCAACCTGAGATGACGGGGTCGATCGGCTCGGTCTTTCTCTTGGGCATCTTCTCGGGCGCCATCACTGCCTGCTGCGCGCCCGTCCTCGCCGGCGCAGTGGCCCTGTCCGCACTCAATGGCTCGGCCCTCGGTGGGTTCATACTCGGTGGCGCCTACATCACGGGCATCATCTTCCCGCTGGTCATCATCGCCCTCTTCTTCACCGGGGCCAAAGCCAAAGCCAGGGCCCGTGACTGGAAGTTCACGATCCACCTCGGCAGCTACGTGAAAGTAACAAGCCTCTCGCGCCTGGTCGGTACGGCCCTCTTCGGCGGATTCGGGTTCTTCTTCGTGGTGACGGCCGTCACCGGCCAGTCCCGGCGAATGCTCGGTTTTCAACGCTCGATGAGCTCCTATCTCAACAATCACGTGGCCCCCTACGCCGCTCACGTTTCGAACTGGGTCGCGTGGCCCGTGCTCGCGCTGTTCATCGCAACGCTCATCGCCGTCGTCATTCGTTCGTTGAAGAAGGAGTCCACCCATGAGTAAGTCCGCCCGCAACAAGTCCGTCGCGAGGACCGTCGCCCGCCCCGTCGGAGCGCCGACGACCAACCGGACTCGCACCCCCGCCTCGCATTCGCCCTACGTGGTCAAACACCATCGCACCTGGATCTACTGGACTACGGGAGCACTCGTCATCGCAGGACTGCTGTTCGTGAGTTTCCTGTCCGACTTGAAACACCCGGGTGCCTCGTCGGGGACTTCAACATTGGCGGTGGGCAGCCGCGCACCTCAGTTCGCAGGAACCGATCCGCTGACCGGCCAACTGATTGACTCGAAGGACCTGGCCGGTAAGAACGTCCTGTACTACTTCAGTGCAGGTTCGACGTGTCAGGCCTGCATGACTCAGGCCCAGGCGTTGCAGCGCGACGCCTCGCAACTCACCCGTGATCACATCACCCTGGTGATGGTGACCAATGACAGCGCCGACACCCTTGCGGCCTCCGCACGCTCCTACGGGCTCACTCTCCCCATGCTCGCCGACCCAGACGGGTCGATCACCAACCGCTTCGGTGCGGTTGGCGGGGGCATGGACATGGGGCCGAACACTGCGGATCACAGCTTCGTTCTCGTGGACCGTCGTGGAATTGTCCGCTTCCACGAGGACTTCCCCAGCATGTGGATTTCGACGTCGGCACTACTCCACCGCTTTCCGACAATGGCGTAACGAGACGTAGGCGGTATTTGATACCTAGGCCGGTACTGCTATGGCTGATGCCGGTGCGATTGTTATTTGACGGAGCATCGGTATCTAGCGGGGTGTGATCGTCGCGAGTAGGTCCCAGTTCGGCTTGCCGGCGTAGAGGAGGGCGCGCACTCGGTAGTTGCAAAATGACCGGAATTCGAACGCCACGCGTTTGACGCGCTTGGCCAAGTTGTTCATTGCCTCAGTGGGTCCGTTCGTGATGTGGAGCTTGTGCCACGCGATGATCTCGTTGCGCCAGCGCTTCAGTGTTCGACTGAGTGAGCGGACCTCGATGGGCCAGGTCTTATCAGCCATGTCGCGGATCAGTTCGTCGATGAACTGGCCGGCGAGCTCGTAGTCGGGAACGGTGTAGAGCTCGCGGACCGCTTCCCTCGCCGACCACGTCATCTCGACCTGTCCGTAGCGGTCGCCGGCGCGAACCAGGCCAAGCATCTTCTCGGTGCCGTTCTCGTTCTCATCCAAGCGCTCGGCCGCCATGGTGAGCAGGCGACGCGCCCGGTAGTGGGGGTCGTCCTTGCGCCCCTGATGACCGAACACCTCGTTCTGCACGCGTCGGCGCGCGAGGTCGACCTGAGCGGTCGCGTGACGAACCACGTGAAAGGGATCGGCGACCAACTTGGCGTGTGGAAGCACCGCGGCGAAGACGCTGCGGTAGGTGGCGGAGAGATCGAGCGTGCCCGCAGTGACGTTGGCGAGCCACTCTTCACCGCGCTCGCGCAGCCACGTTGTGGGCGCCTCGGCGCGTCGATCCGGAACGACGTCGAGCAGCTGGCCCCGCTCCACGTCGACGATCGCCGTGACGAAGTGTTGACGTCGTCGCCCGCCGAGCTTGACCATCAGGTGCTCGTCCAGTCCAATCGAGCTGACGTCGCCGAAGCGCTCGGGGTGATCGATGAGGGCGGTGCCGTAGGCGAGAACGGCGTCATTCACGGTGTGCCAGTCGCAACCCAGGTGTTCGGCAACTTCGGCCACGGTGCGGCCGTTCTTTCCGACTTCGAAGGTCGCCCAGCGTGCGGCGCGATCGGTCATCTTGAGACGAGGGGCCGCGATGCGTGGCTCAACCTCCGTCCAGGAGCCCGTGGGACATCCACGTTCTTTGCAGACGAAGCGACGCTTGTTCCACACCAGCACGATCTGGCGGCCGGCCATGGTGAGATCGACGAGGCACACGCGGTAGCGGTCCTTCACCGACGCCACCACCCCGCAGCTGGGACATCCCTCGAGGCCGCGCTCGAGCTCCACGTGCACCTCGGGAACGACCGCCTCGTCGTCGATGCCGAGTACTCGCACACCCTCGAGGTTGACGAAGAACAGGTTCATGGCGGTAGGGTCGGTGATCACGGGGGCTCTCTTTCTGTTGGCTTAGACACCGAACAGATTTGCAGAGCCCTCGTTTCACGTTCTCGCAACGCCATCTAACGTGTCCTGCGTGGCCGTCCCCGACCTCGACCTGCACAAGATCCGCAAGTACGCCGCCGCGAAAGTGCCCGCGCAATTTCAGGACAAGATCCGCATGGAAGTTGACGTGCGCGGCAAGGCCGTCACGATCGTCGAGTGCCGTCCGCCGTGGCACGAGAGTCTGGGCCCCGAATGGACTCGTCACGCAGTGGCGAGGATGAAGTACGACGACGTCGCCAACGAGTGGACCCCCTATTGGGCTGAACTCAGCGGCCGATGGCACGACTTTGATCTCATCGATCCGGGCTCGATCGACGAGATCCTCAACGAGATCGAGTTAGATCAAACGGGTCTCTTCTGGGGTTGACCCGACTCCCCTCAAAACCGATAAGCCGCCAAAGGTCACTTCTCAATGGAGGAAATCGGGCCTGCCATCATTTCGGTCGCGATGGCGGTCGACCAGCCCGAACGGGAAGTCCTCTACGGTTGAGGCACCGACGGTTCTGCCCAAGGAGCCCAAGCACATTGGGGCGAGCGTAATCCTCGTGCCGTCATCGGTGAAGGATCTCATATCGAGTTTCACGCGTCGATCCAATCTGACCACGCGTCGTACCTGATAGTCGGTCCTCTCGTCAAACCTCGCACTAAGCAATCAAATAACATCACAATGTTCCTTACAAACGCGCCAAGGAGAAAATAAAGAAGCCAGATCAGCACTCTAATCCGTGCACAAATGTTCGCATTATGCTGCCTAATGCAATCGCGTCGCTGCACCAAATATCTGTCGAATTGCATCGAACAGCCGCGCCTTCGTCAACCCCCCAACTTCCTTTCCCAAGACTTTCCCACCGGCGGAGATGAACACGGTGGTTGGCAGACCGTACACGCCATAGGACGACGCCACCTGCGCAGTGTCAATTGCCAATGAAAACCGCACTCCTGTAGCCCTAGAGAATGACAGACCAGAGTTACGCTCATCCTCAGTGTCAAGTCCCACGAAGTCCACCTTGCCTTGGAGTTGGCGCGCGACGTCAGCCAACGCGGGCATCTCCTTGCGGCATGGCGGGCACCACGATGCCCAGAAATTCACTACCAATGGGCGTCCCCGAAACTGATTCAGAGAAACTACCTGATCAGAATGTTCCAGACTGACTAATCTGAAAGACGGTGCCGTCACCGGAGCAACCCGAGTGAAAGTGCCAACTGTCGGTGTGAAGACCCCTGACGAAGCAAGCGAACTTGGTCGGTTGAAGTGAGCAAGATACACTCCGCTCAATCCGCCCATAATAGCGGCGATCAAAGCTAGGAGCCACCACCTGAATGGGACGTGACTGGTATCTCGCTCAACCGCTATCTCCGTGTTTTCGGTTCGATCTAGTGAATGATTCTGCGGAATATCCATTTGCTTACTCCTGTCAAAGGGGCGGCCATCCCAACCTTGCAAAGCGGACTTGTAGGGGGATGAATAGTGTCTTCCATGCACCACTAATAAAAAGCACTCCAATCACGACTAGCAGGAACCCTCCCGTGAATTCAATCACGCGGCCATGGCGTTTAAGGAATGAAACCGAATTACGAACTCGGCTGAAACCTATCGCGAGAAGCACAAAAGGAATACCAAGTCCCATCGAATAGAGAGCAAGGAGTGCTGCGCCTTCAACCACAGTTTGGCTGGCTCCGGCCACGGCAAGGATTGAGGCCAGTATCGGCCCTATACATGGCGTCCAACCAAACGCGAAGGCCATTCCAAGTGGGAATGCCCCTCGGGGGCCACCAACAACTCGAGTGAAGTCGAAGCGTCGCTCTCGGGCCAACCAAGGAATCCTGAAGAGACCCATCATCGATAGACCGATGAGAATGATCAACGCTCCTGAGAACTTTATGATCACGGGCAAGTCGTGAATGAGTAGCAGTCCGAAGAATGACGATGAGGCACCAAGGGCCGTGAATATCACAGTGAATCCGCCCACGAACGCGATAGTCGACATGAGGACCACGCGACGAGCGCCACGTTCTGACAACTCGGCGACCGGCAGTCCCGAAATGTACGAAAGATAGCTCGGTACGAGGGGCAGCGCGCAGGGAGACGTGAACGAGATGAGCCCGGCGACGATGGCGAGCAAGGGGAGGCTGAGGTCTCTCATTCGCCTTGTGACTTTTTTAGATACGACGCGATGCCCCTACCCCAGCGCCCGATCAGTCCTGGCGGCAAGTAGGCTCGTCCGCTCTCACTTTGAAAGACGGTCGCATCGGCAAGGTAGCGCTCATATCCCAACGGATTGATGAAGTACAAGTATGACGAATGCACCGTCTGAGCGGCACCTTTCGCAAGGGCCACCTCAATCCCATATGACCGCCAGACGGGAACGAGCCTACGCAAAGATCCGGTGAGGAAGTGCCAGTTTGAGAAACCCGCAAGGCCATGCACACGTGTAAAGCGCGCAACATCGGCCACGGAGTTTGAACGAGGGTCAACGTTGACTCCAACGAATTCAACATGAAGCGCGTCCGCGCCCAGACTTCGTTCAGCGACAACGAACTCCTGCGCGATTATGGGGCAGACTTGAGTGCAGCGCGAATCCAGAAAGGCCAGTACAACCGCCTTGCCCCGAAACTGATTCAAACTTACCGCCCCCCCCGACTGGTCAACCAGTGAGAAATCTGGCGCGGCTCGATTGGGCAATGGCGAGAGATTCATCAGGGTCGTCAGTGAACGTCTGATCGCGAATTCGTTAGCGAGACCTGCAGGAAGTGCAACATGAGTCTCCTGGTACGCAGTGACAGCGAACCCAATACTGAAGAACAGCCCTAAGGGGATCACCCCGAAGAAGAACCACCGCCACAGCGGCGTGGGTGCGATCTTGCTCATCAACACTCTTGACGACATCTCTCTCGTGCCTTGCCCAATGCGTATTCCGATTTGCGAGTGACTTTGGACTTGAAGTCGAACACTTGACAAGTTCCATGATGCAGCCACCCGTGCGCGAGCGGACACGCCGCCACAATGTGAATCGGCCCCTCTCCACTTCCCCACGCCACGCGGAGTAGTATACTACTACCGTGTATAGGTATAACTCCTTCTTGGAGGTTGCGATATGGCTCGTTCGCACTCGGATCTAATCTCAGCAACCGCCGCTGTTGTTAGGGAAGAACGAGTCATTTCGGTGAGTCAACTGGGCCTCGTGATCCGTCCTAACCACCCGGCAGTCGCTACTGCAATGATGTCCCTCACGATAACGACGTGACGGCTCACTTCGCGTCTTCGATGTCGAAATTGACAGCCAGGTTGCGTCGAGATCATCCCATTTACCTTCAACTGACTTACCGCATTGAGCTCGCGGCGAACACATGAAGCGCTCCGCGATGCTCGGTTCCTTGGCCGCGCTGGTTGTGGTTGCGGCACTGTCTGCCGTTCTCATCACGCGTCGACCTGTCAGCGCCACAGTCACCCATAGCCCCCTTCTGGGCAAAGAGGCTCCTCGCCTGAGCGGAAGGGAACTCAACGGCGGAACATTCAGTCTCACAGCGCATCGCGGTCAAATCGTCGTAATCAATTTCTGGGCGTCATGGTGTGTCGCGTGTGTACAAGAAGCACCTGAGTTGTCGACCTTCGCTTGGCGCGAGCGCCGACATGGCGTGACCCTAGAAGGAGTGATCTTTAACGACTCGCTGTCTTCGGCCAGGGCGTTCCAACGTCACTACGGGTCTCTGTACCAGTCAATCACCGACACAAACGGAGCCATAGCCAATCGATTTGGAGTGTCGGCTCCACCCACCACTTTCGTCGTTGACACTCGTGGACGAATTGCGGTGACTCTCCTGGGTCCCGTAAGCGCCAACCAATTGACACGTATCATTTCCGAAATTCGCTGATTCCAAACGTTTTCGACAACTCGCGAGACAAGGGCAAACTGTACCGCTGCAGTTCGCAGGGGTTAGCGAGTCGCCGCGTGCAAGGGGAATTCGGCAGACTTGCCGGTCGTCGGTACTACATCGAAGTAATTGCGGATTCCTTCGCCACCGTGCGCGATGGAAGCGCAGTTGGCGTTCGATCGCATGCCCACGCCCTCGTCGAAGACAGTGGCGAAATCCAACCAGCGTCATCTCTCGCCGGAGACAATTTCGAGAGGTCGGCGCATCGGGACCGCGATCGGGCAGCTACGTTCGAACACGCCCGAGTCCAACAAAGCCATACCCGAACCGGACCGGGCTGATGTGGACCAGTGTCCCCGTTGAGGACGCCTCAATCATCTTCCCGTCACCAATGTACATGGCTTCGTGCTCACTTCCATTTGGTCCATAGAAGAGCAAATCACCTGGCTCTATGTTCCATAATGGCACTCGAACTGTATCCGCATACTGAGATCCTGAGTAGTGCGGCAAGAAGACACCCGCTGCGGCGTATGCCACCAGGACCAAACCCGAGCAGTCAACACCCCGGCGCGAAGCGCCTCCCCACACATACGGAACACCGATCAAACTCAGAGCGGTTCGAATGGCAACGTCCGCGAGAGAGTTGCTCGGCGGAGCCGGAACACCTTGGACCGGCTTGGCCTCGCGAAGGACAGCCGCCGACACCGCCGCTGCCGCCGCTTCCTGACTCGCGATAAAGTTTGCGATTAGCCCTTTCACATGCCCGAGGGTTCGCTCAAGCGTGGCCCTCAGAACGTTGGCCTCGTGAAAGGACCCAGCTGCCAAGCGCGTAGTACTGACTGCATGCCGTTCCTGGATCTGAAGAGCACGCCGCACTTGGCCCAGCCGGATCCTATCGTTGCTCAGTCTGGCCAGAGTGGCGGTCACATCTCCGGTAGCCAATTCATTGTAGACATTGGTGGCGTCAGACTTAAGAACGTCGTGGGTGAACAGTGGGTTACCTCCCACCCGCGCAGCGTTCGTGACATAGGCAAATAGTGCGTCTTTACGTAATTGAACAGTCTGATTGGCCACACTTTGTTCAATTTGCAGCGTAATAGCCTTCGATCGCTTGATCTTGTTGTTCAATCTCCTCAGATTGATCTGTGCTAAGTCATACTTCTGGCCGAGAGCCTCCACTCGGCTTCCGATCGACTGGATTTGGCGATAGAGGATTAGTGCCTTCGCTCGAGCGTTGTCAATGTTCGACGCTTCGGCGGTAGACGGTACCAGCACGGTGGCACCTAAGAGAACTATTGCGGCCACCGAACGAGCCTTCTGCGAGTGGCGGGCGCTGCCCGCCCGACTTAAAGCGGAATGACGAGACGAGACGCTCACGTCGAGGGCCCCACTGTACTGACACTGGTACTCCACTTCACCCTCCAGTCCCTCATCTCTTCTCGACTGTCGAATGTCAGGCGCGTTACGTAATCTGCGCAGTGACATTACGTGTTGATTCGTCGATCCCTCGAAGAACACCCGGACGTCGATTCCAATGATGCAGTCACGAAGAAGGTTCCCTTCCCTCGTCGCATCAATGACTGGCCTTATTACACATACTCTGTAGGAGTATAAAGTAACGCCTTGTCACGCGCACGATTCCTTTCGAGATCGGGTCAGCCCTTGGGGACCGAGCAGGAGGTGGTCCCCTCCCCACAGCCACCGGTGACCTTAAAGGACACGGGGCGGTAGCCCACGGCCGGCGTTCCGACATCGATCTGGATGGCGCCACCGGGCAACAACGGTGTGTTGCGGGGGTTGCCCGCGAGACTTCGACCGTTCTCGTAGACAGTAACAGCGCCTCGAGCGGGTCCGACGCGTGATGGCCCCAGCGGCTGATTCCAGACGTCGAAGAACTGGCCGAGGGTGAAAGACTGCTTCGCCGGAGCCTCCACGTGGATGATCCCGTCGGCCACGTGGGTGTGGAGCCAGTAGAGGCAGTCGTAGAGACCCACGTCGTAGAAGTCGCCGCTCGGATAGCGCTCGATCAAGGGCGGTGGCGTGATGCCGATCCCTCCCGGGAGGCGCACCATGCGACCATCGACGTAGATCGCGACGTGGATGTGAATGTGGTACTTGACGACCTCCTTGGCCTGCGTCTGGCAGCCGACACCGTCCACCTTCTGGCCAGACCGGGTGCTCGTCGCGCCGGCGAGATCGGGAACGTTATAGACCACGACGCCCTCTGAGCCAACGACGGAGTTCGATGTGCGAGACGACGCCCATGCGGTTGCACCACTGGCTATGGCAAGAACGGCGAGAAGGGCCTTTGGAGTCAAGGAGCGGGCTCTGCGCGGCGTCATTGTCGAATTGCTCATGAATCCCCTGTCTTTCCGGCCGAAGACATCGCTTGAAATAGATCACGACCCGCCAAGGCGGGGCTTCGCGTAGCGGAATCAACCGACGTCTCCAACAACACTTTAGGAGGCTCCTACCACTTCAAATTGATGACCAAAGTCACGACGAACGCTCATTTGGCGAACCTTCTGATACATATACTCTGTACTTGTATATCTCGATCATGGAAAGATCGGAGCGCAACTATGTACGGCTGGCACAGTCAGACGATGGGTGGAGAGTGGTGGATCGTGATGTTCATCGGAATGGTGGTCTTCGGCGGTCTCTTTGCCGTCGGCATCACGTCGCTCCTACGACATGATCAGGGGCGAGTCCCAAGCGTTCGAAACCCGCAACACGACGCTGCAGCGATCGGAATCCTCAAGGAACGCCTCGCCCGTGGCGAACTGTCAGAGGCGGACTACGCCCATCGTCTCAACCTCCTGAAGGAGAAGTCGTGAACGCGAGTCGCGCCCGACTCGTGACCACCGTCGGCGCGGCGGGACTCGTACTCGTGGGTGCGCTGGCGGTCGTCGCCTTTGCGCGCGGCGGTTTCGGTCCCAGCCAACGCGACGTCCTCGCCAACTGTGATCCGCGCAACCCCGACGGCGAGGTCGTCAACGTGACCCTGAGTGATCGCGGCGGCGTCATGATGGGCGGGAACAACCTGATGATGGTCTCACTCGCCGCGACGCCGAACGTCGTGACCAACGGCACCATCACGTTCGTCGCAACCAACGTCGGGGCGATGAATCACGAGTTTCTGGTGTTACCCGCGCCAATCGACGGTGTAGGCACCCGATCGAGCGGAGTTGACGGCAAGATCGACGAATCGACCAGTCTCGGCGAGGCGTCGACCTCGTGCGGTGCCGGAGCGGGACAGGGCATCTCGCCGGGCACCACGAGTTGGGTCACCGTGACGCTGCCACCGGGCCACTACGAACTTCTCTGCGACGAGCCGTGGCACTACGCCAATGGCATGTTCGCGGGCTTCACCGTGACATGATCGACCAGCGCATCACCTGAAGACAAGCGAGGGGCCATGACCAATCCGGGATACACCGACGATAAGGCCGCAGTACTGGCCCGACTCAAGCGAATCGAGGGCCAGGCCCGGGGCATCCACAAGATGGTCGAGGACGATCGATACTGCATCGACGTACTCCAGCAGATCTCCGCGGTGACGAGGGCTCTCCAGAGTGTCGCCCTACACCTGCTCGATGAGCACATGCGCCACTGCGTCGTCAACGCCGTGAAGGCGGGCGGCAGTGAGAAGGAGACGAAGCTCCAAGAGGCCTCCGACGCCATAGCAAAGCTGGTGCGGTCCTAACGATGCTCGCGACGATCTCGACCCTGTTCCTCGACGTTGGTCGAGGACTTCGCGAGGGCTTCTTCATGTTCTGGGAGACCCTGTGGGCACTCGTGCTGGGCTTCACGTTGTCCGGACTCGTTCAGGCCTTCGTCTCCAAGGACCAGATGCGTGCCAAGCTGGGCAACCACGGACCGGCCGCGGTCGCCCGCGCGTCCTGGTACGGCATGGTGTCCTCGAGCTGCTCCTACGCCGCGTCGGCCATGTCGAAGTCCCTCTTCGCCAAGGGGGCTGACTTCACCTCGGCGATGGTCTTCATGTTCGCCTCCACCAATCTCGTGGTCGAGCTGGGCATCGTCATCCTGATTCTGCTGGGCTGGCAGTTCGCGCTCGCCGAGTTCATCGGCGGACCGATCATGATCGTCCTCCTCGCTCTCACCGGCGGGGTCGTGTTCGCCGGTCCAACCCTGCAACGCGCCCTGGCCCGCGTGCGCGGCGAGGACCGTTCAGGACACGACCATCAATCGATGACGGGAGTGACGGCCGAGCGTCAAGACGAGTTGGAGGCTCAGTCCCTCCGGGCCAAACTGACGTCGACCGCCGCCTGGTCCGATGCGTCGAACTACGCGGTCGCCGACGCCACGATGCTGCGAAGAGAGCTCGTCATCGGCTACGCGGTGGCCGGGCTACTCGCCACGCTCGTACCGACGCACCTATGGAACGACCTGTTCATCCACGGGCACGGCTTCTGGACCAGCCTCGAGAACGCCTTCGTCGGTCCCCTCATCGCGGTGGTGAGCTGGGTCTGCTCGATCGGCAACGTGCCGCTGGCGGCCGCGCTATGGGCGGGCGGCATCTCCTTTGGCGGCGTCGTCGCGTTCATCTTCGCGGACCTCATCGCAATGCCGCTCATCCTCATCTACCGCAAGCTCTACGGTGGCGCGCTGACCATTCGAATGGTGGGGCTTTTCTACGTGATCATGGCGATCGCGGGTCTCGCCACTGAGGGACTCTTCAAGTTGTTCCGCGCGGTGCCCGCAAATCGGGACGTCACCGTGACCACCGCCCACTTCGAGTGGAATTACACCACGTACCTCAATTTCGTCTTCATTGTCGTCGCCCTCGGAGTCTGGTGGCTCGCCAGGCATCGTCATCGTTTCGGTGGGGGCGTGGGATACGCGATCGATCCGGTGTGCGGAATGCAGGTCAGGGTTCATGACGCACCGGCGAGCTCGCATCACGCCGGTGACACCTACTACTTCTGCTCCGATCACTGTCGAGAGATGTTCGAAGCAGCGCCCGACCGATTCACCTCTCGAAGAACAAGGAGCGAAACACCAATGCCCGAGATGTCCCACAAAGAGCACATGACCATCGATCCCGTCTGTGGAATGAGCGTGGACCCCGCCACGGCCGCGGCCCACCGCTCATACAAGGGTCACGACGTATGGTTCTGTAACGTGGGCTGCGCCGAACGCTTCGACGCGGATCCCGAACGTTACGGCGTCGCGCCAACGAGCAGCGAACAGGGCTAGGGAGCGAGAAAGAACCTGCCCGTGGCGTGCCCAAAGTGCACAAGGCTCAATCTGCTCAGTGCTGTTTTGTCTTGTGATCAGGAACTTCTAGACGAAGAACCCAGTGGCTCTCGATGCTTCCCAAGCTGAGAACGCGGGTTCGATTCCCGTCGCCCGCTCCAAGGACTTTCACCGAGAACCCAATGATTGCAAGGACTTTAGACTGGCCAGCGCTGTCCGTCGCGTACCACCATTGTCCCGTGTCACACGCCCATTCCTTGCCCGCTATTGCCC
>VFSW01008114.1_pt1 | contig 15124 bp, 12 predicted proteins | sample 5358111 | NCBI WGS metagenome assembly VFSW01 (sample SAMN11554181, study PRJNA540505) | mine drainage metagenome | isolation source: sediment from site ElyBrook_90M | place: USA: Ely Copper Mine, Vershire, VT | collected 2017
GTGGCGGCGCCGCTCGCTATCGCGCCTGGCCGCGCATACTGTGTCCAGCGGAGCGCGCCAGACCCCATCTGCTTCTGGCCGCTCACTGCGCCGCGCAGCTCCAGCGCAAATGTCTTCATATCAGGATAGCGCAGCGCAGGGTCTTTCTCCATCGCCATCAGGATGACGTTCTCGACCGCTGGGCTGATGTCGTGGTTGTAGTCGGTTGGCAGGCGCGGCTTATCGCGCAAAACCGCCGTCGCGACTTCGTAGGGGGTCGCGGCGTCATGCGGGACATGGGCCGTCAGCATCTCGTAGAGGACGACGCCTAGCGCAAAGAGATCCACCTGCTCAGTGGCGGGCTGACCGCGAAGCTGCTCTGGCGCCATGTACTCTGGCGTGCCGACGGGCAGCCCGGTGGCGGCCAGCGTCCGCGCAATGCCCGCCTCGCGCAGTGACGCTAGCTCGCGCGCGATGCCGAAGTCGGTCAGCATCGCCTTCCCTGTCTCATCCAGCAGGATATTCTCCGGCTTGACATCGCGGTGGACGATGCCGTGCTGGTGGGCGATGTAGAGCGCGGCGGCGATCTGATTGGTGATACGGGCAGCCTCTGGCAGCGGCAGGATGCCCTCGCGCTCCATCCGCTCGCGCAACGACTCTTTCAGGCGTGGCATGACGAGGTAGAGCAAGCCACGCTCCTCGCCAAAGGTATAGACGGGGGTAATATGGGGATGGCTGAGGCTGGCTACCCGCTGCGCCTCATTGCGGAAGCGCTCAACATAGCCGGGATCAGTGGCGAGCGAGCGTGGCAGCACTTTCACCGCGACATCGCGGCGCAGGGAAGGATCCTCGGCCAGATAGACCTCGGCCATGCCGCCGACACCCAGCAGCGACCGCAGCCGATAGACACCGAGCGTTTGCCCGACCAGTGAGCCGTCGTGCGCCGTCACCTTGCACCCTCCAGGGGCGCGACCAATCGAAGCGTCATCGCTCCACACTCCCCGCGAATCGCTATCTCCCGGTTGGGTCTCCCCTTGTTCGCTCCATTGTAGGAACGCACAAGCGTTTCGTCAATCACATCGCCAGTATGGTACGACATGGCGACGCTGCGCGATGGCCGGGCCGCCCGCCAGCTACTTCGCCATAACCACCTGCGCAAAGACACCGAGCGCGCCACCATCGGTTATGGATTGAGCGCCGCCGCCCTGCCCCCCGGTCGCGCCCAGGCGCGCGGGCAGCGGGACGCCGAGGGTATCATCCGGCGGGCCAGTCAGCGCCCGCACGCCTACCTGCGCTGTCGTTCCCGGCGCGCTGGTCAGGATGATCGGCCCACTGGAGACGGCATAGGTGACACCCGGCGTCCAGCCCAGCATCGGACGCCACTCCAGCGTGGCCAGGTCAGTCGTGATGTTCTCCGCGCCATCCGGTGTCTTGAGCGTGATCGCGAGGTGGTAGTTGTTCGGCAGCCCATCCGCGTAGGCGGGGTTCGTGTAGGCGAGGTAATCAGGATCCAGTGGCGCCGTCGCCTGCCAGTAGGTCGTCACCGTCAGCGAGGGATTGCTGGCGTAGACCGTCGTCCCAGGCGAGAGCGCATACCCCACCAGTCGCAGCGATGGCCCGAAACGGATATCCACCTGGTGTTGCGGCTGCCCCGTCAGCCTGGTGAATGTGTAGAACGACTCTGGTAGCCCAAGCGGGTCAATGGGAGAGAGTTTCGGCCCCGCGCCACGCTTGAGCAGCAGATAGCCATCCTGCGCAGCGATCACATGGTACCCGGGATCGGATAGCAGCGCCATCACCTGCGCGGCGTAGGCGTTGCGGTCGGTCTGCGGATAGATGTTGCCCGTCACATCCAGCAGCACATAGTCGGCCTGCGTCATGGCGTACGGGAAAAGATAGACATAGCGCCGGTCACTCAGGTGTGGCAACAGGTCAGATTGCCCGCTCACACTGGCGTTCGGCGGAATTTTCGCGACGAAGGTATCGGCCAGTCGCGTATGCGCCGTCACAGCGGGCCAGGTGAACCCCGGCGTGAGCGGCGTGTAGCCACGGAGCCGCTGCTCGTAGGCGCCAAAGACGAATGCGAAGAGCGTCAGGCTGAGCATCGCGACGCGCTGCCAAGGTAATCCCGCCAGCCGCGTCAGCCAGTCGCCCGTCTGCCTGCCCGCGCGGGTAATCAGGGGCGTCAGGCGCCGCGCCAGCCAGCCCGATACCACGCTCACCCAGAACACCGTATCTATCGCCGCGAAGATCAGCGTCGGCGCAATCTCCGCATTGTAGTGGTAGATGCCTGCGCGCATCGAAGGGTCGCTGCTGAGCAGGTTGATCGCCAGCGCAGGCCCGGCGATCAGCATCGCCCACGGGCTGAGCGCGGGCAGGTAGCCGAGTGGCGCGAGCAGCACACGCAGGTAGTAGATCCCATCGTGGCTGAACACGTAGGTCCGCAACACCATCGCGGGATGTGTCAGCAAGGTCAGCGCGACCTGGGTCGGCGATGAGCCGAGCGCGCCGAAGCGGCTGGCCGTCGGCGAGTGGCCAATGGGACTGGCCGCGCGCATGATGAGCAGCTCGACTGCCAGCCAGACCAGCGCGAGCGCCGCCAGCCCGCCTCCCGTCTTCCAGCGGCGTTGCAGGAGGCCCACACTCAGGCCGATCATGAGCACGTCAACAGGTATCTCTTCCTTGGTCGTCAGCGCCAGCAGGCAGGCGATCACCAGACCGAGGTCATTGCGTGTCATCATGAAGTAGAGCGCGAACATCAGAAAGGCCGCCGCGAGCGTCACCGCGTGGAAGTCATAGGTCACAGCGGATTGCAGTGGTGGATAGAGCAGATAGAGCAGCGCGAACACGACACCCGCGAGTGGGCTGCGCAGCCGACGGCTCGCCAGCCAATACGCCGGAAGCGCGCCTGTCGCGACGACCAGCGTCTGAACCAGTTGCAGCAGCTTGGCGGTCGGCGCCAGCGCATAGAGCAACGCCAGCGGAATCATGATCGGCTCGAAGTGAATGGCGAAGCGCGACACATCACCGAGGCAGTTGGTGTCGGAGATGATGTTACAGACCGTCTGGTGGAGGAATGCCCCGTGGGTCGTATTCCAGAGCGCCTGGGTCATCGTCGCCATATCTTCAGCGTGTGTCTGGTAGGCGTCTTGCACAGCCCAGAGGTAGACGGTGAAGAAGATGCTCCAGATCGAAGCGGACGCGACGACGACCCAGAACGCGATGCGCGCGCCGTTGCCCGTGGGCGGCGGCGGTAGCTCCGGGTAGCGGTCCAGCAGACGCGCCAGCGCGCTGCGACGTGGAGTATGCGCGATGGCTGGCGCGCTCGCCGCCGCCGCCATACGTGGTAACGTCGGCTGCTCTTCAGGAGTATTGGGCGCGCTGCTCTGAGACATTCGCGTGTCACCACTTCTCTTACAATGCGGAAGGCTATCCCGCGCGACTCAATCCATCCCACCGCAAGCAGACGGCGTCGGTCAGGCCTGGCTACCCTCCGCCGTCGCTTCGAGCGCGGGGGGCGTAGGCATTTTGCCGCCAGAGACGAGGTACGCCAGCGCGATGGAGGTCAACTCTGATCCAGTGGAGAGCAGCCGCGAGATCATCGCTACGACAAACGCGATAGCGAATCCGCCTGGGCCAACAGTCACGCCTGCCGCCACCATCAGGGCGGCGATGGCCAGCTCGCGAAAGCCGATGCCGCTGGGAGTGATGAAGCGGAGGAAGCCAACATCACATCCCAACGCATAGATGCCTATTGAGAGCGGCAGCAGCAGTGGCGGCAGCGGTGTGGTGACGATGCTGCGTGTCAGCAGGTAGAAGCCGAAGCCCGCGACCACCCAGCTCAGCGACCAGAAGAGCGTGACGATCAGCAGATCGGAATAGCCGAGCGTCAACCGCGTGGGCTGTCGCTTGAGCAGGCGCAATCCGGCGTTGAGCGACGCCTCCAGCAGACGCGGATGTAGCCCCAGCAGCAGCAAGGGTATCGCCACAGCCCCAGCGATCAGCGCGATATTGGGGGGGATATGCGCCTGTGTGGTGAGCGCGGTGATGTCGGGCCAGAAGAGCAGCGAGACCGCAAAGACCAGCGCGGCGGAGAGAATCTTCGTCGCCAGCTCGATCACCATGCTGGCGAAACCGATGGCTTTGGGGACGCCGCGCTGCTCAGACCACATCACGCGCGTAATCACATGCCACACATTGCCGGGAATGTAGCGCACGAACTCGGCGCCAAGGTAGATACGTTCGCTGGAAATGACATCGAGTCGGCTGCCCAGCCGCCGCAGGATGCTGCGCCAGATTAGCGCGAACATCAGCTCCTGCGCGACGAAGAAGAGGAAGCCCACTACGAGCAGGCCCCACTGCACCTGCCACTGATAGTCGCGCAGCGCGCTCCAGCTCTTGTAGATGGCGACGGCGACGAACACCGCGATCAGTGTCAACGCCAGCGCCTGCGCAATCCGCTTGTTGCGGCGCACCAGACTGACGAGGCGAGCGGCCACGGAGAGACGCGCCGCTTCGGGCGAGGCGCCCTGAGGGTTCTGGGTGGGCGCGCTCAATCCAACACCTGCCTCACGCTATATTCATCCTCCGGGCGATAGGCGAAGTGGCGAATCATCTCGCTCTGCAAGCCAGTCAGGATGAAACTGATACCAAAGATCAGCAGCATGACGCCCACGAACAGGATGGGGCGGTTGTGAATGGGCTGATGGGAGCCAAATGGCAGGTAGCGATCCAGCACGACATAGAGGTCTATGGCGAACCCGGCCACCAGCGAGAGCAGGCCAAACGCGCCAAAGAGCCGCAGCGGTGTGCGCAGGTACGAGACGAGGAAGATGACCATCAGCAGGTCGAGGAAGCCACGCAGGAAGCGTCGCGCGCCAAACTTCGACTTGCCAAACTTGCGCTTGTGATGGCGCACTTTCACTTCGCTGATCTTGAAGCCGCGCTGGTGCGCGAGAATCGGGATGAAGCGGTGCAGCTCGCCGTAGAGCTTGACCTCCTCGATGATCTCGCGGCGATAGGCCTTGAAGCCGCAGTTGATGTCGTGCAGCTTGACGCCGGTCGTCATCCAGATCAAGCGGTTGAAGAAGAAGGATGGTACGGTCTTGCTCGGCGGGTCATGCCGGGGATACTTCCAGCCGGAGACGAGATCATAGCCCTCGGCAAGCTTGTCGAGGAACAGCGGAATCTCCGCCGGGTCATCCTGGAGGTCAGCGTCCATCGTGAAGATGACATCACCACGCGCCTCGTGGAAGCCAGCGACCAGCGCGGGCGTCTTGCCAAAGTTGCGACGGAAGCGGATCACGCGGATATGCGCGTCTGCCTCGTGCAGCGCCTGCAACTGCGCGAAGGAGTCGTCGCGGCTGCCATCATCCACAAAGATCAGCTCGTAGTCGAGACTGAGGCTGGCAAGCTGTGGCGTCAGCGCGTCGTAGAGCGGTCGCAGGCTCTCGGCTTCGTTAAAGACCGGAATGACCACGCTGATGGCGACCCGGGCTGGGCGGGGCGCTGTGCGCTGCGCCACCGTCGGCGTCACCGTCGCCGGGCTGTCGGTCTGCTGCATGTCTCTCATCTCCCTTGCGCGCTGTCTGGTGGAGCGGCGCAGGCTGGTCAGCGTAGCCGTCTCCCTTCGGCATTATGGCGCCGCGCTGATACGCCGTCAACGCGGCTGTGACTGCCTGCGCCGACTCTGCCGAGCCGGTGGCCAGCCGGATGCGCGTTCGGACGTTTGCATCTTGTGGTACGTGGGATACAATACCAATGCCAGCGAGGGCGCACAATGCGCATTCGCCAGTGGAACTGGCCTGGGAAGATCATGGCTCCGTCGCAGAGGCGGGCGCCGGAGATTGGGAGATCATATGTCGCTCATTAATATCGCCAAACGTGAGATTAGCTGTAAAGTGGTCTACTATGGCATTGGCTTGAGCGGCAAGACGACCAACCTGCACTACATTCACCGCACAGTGAACCCGCAGGATGTGGGCGAGATGGTCTCGATTGACACCGAGACGGAGCGCACGCTCTACTTCGACCTGCTGCCCCTGGAGCTGGGCATGGTGCATGGGTTTCGCGTGCGCTTCCAGTTGTATACCGTGCCGGGGCAGGTGCTCTACCAGCAGACACGGCTCTCGGTGTTGCGCGGGGCCGATTGCGTGGTGTTCGTCGCCGATTCACAGGCGAGCAAGCTGCAAGAGAATATCGAGAGCTTCAAAGAGTTGACGGATCAACTGCGACGCATGGGCAAGAATCCTGGTGACTTCCCCATCGTGCTCCAGTGGAACAAGCGCGATCTGCCCGGCACGCTGCCCACACCCGTGCTCGACCAGTACCTCAATCCGTTCCGCTCGCCTAGCTTCGAGGCGGTGGCCGTCAATGGGCGCGGCGTCGTCGAGAGCCTGCGCTACGCCATCAACGCGACGCTCACACGCCTCGATCCCCCCTGAGCGGACGCGAGTCGGGGCCACGGCGCCCACCTTCGGGCGAGGTCACTGTCGTGACGAGCTCGACCGCGATGAAGCTGAACAACTCCAGCAGCGCTACGCCGATGGCGGATTCCAGTTTGTTTTCCATCTTGCGCATGCCTTCCGGCGTGGCTGACGTCTGGTTGACGAACACGTCGAGTGTGATACCATACCCGTGGTAGAGGATCCCATCAATCGCGAGATCTTGCTCCTTTATCTGAAGTGATTCCAGGATGGCTGAAGGTGCTTCTCGCTTCAGCGCGTCGTCAATGAATGTCCACATCAGAGGGATGTGATCTCCCTGTCGCTCATGTACAAGCGCGCTGCCTTCCGTAGGCCCGAACAATTGCAGTCTTACGCTCATGTTGGCTCCTCTCTTTCCTGCTTGCCGACCCTTCGCTCGCCTCACACATCAATCGCTTGACCATTGCGCATAAAATGTGTATGCGCCCATATCGTGCCTGAGTTCATTTGCCATGTGGGACTGTTTCAGGCGAATGTTGACCAATTTAGGAGCAAACTCTCCACTTTTTAAGGGGCAGGGTTGATGGATGAGCGATTTGGCGATGTTCTGACACGCCTCATGCGCGATCGGAAGCAAAAAGAACTAGCGTTGAATCTTGCGCGTTCACTAAATAAGGATGTAAGTCAAATTTATCGGTGGCGTCGTGGTGAGGCGACTCCTGGACTGGATACTTCAGATGTAGATGGCATCATTGAGTACTTGCGATTAAATGCGACGGAAATGCGCGTCTTGCGTGCAGCGCAGGTCGCATCACTGCGAGAGGGGCCGAAGAAGCGGGCCAGGGCGAAAGAAAGTCCTTGTGTCGCGCGATTGATCCGACGTGGACAACAACCTCCACTTGACACACTATCCAAGTCCCCCATACGTAGTAGTAAAGGCAGCGCAGGTATTCTTGAGGAAATTACCCAGCTACTCAAAAACTTGCCGCCTGGCTCTGGCCAAGATGACATGGCGAACACTATCACGCTCACGTGGCAGGGCCGAGATGATGCATTCGAGACGGACGAGGAGCTACGGCTAAGCTGGCAGGAAGCGCTCCAGTCGGTATTGAATAGCGGCTGGCGAGTGCGACATTTGTGCCGACTGAATAGCGATGTAGAGCGTACTGTGCATCTGGTCGAGTTGATGCTCAATTTCGTTGGTTCGGGGAACTACTTTCCCTACTACTTCAAGACCTATGATACGCTAGATATTCCCCATGATCTGCTGGTTGTTCCGGGTATCGCGGCAGCATGGTTATACTCTGCGCATAGTCCGCATAGGGTGGATTCCGGTAGCATTACAAGGGATCCCCAGCAGATCCAGAACATAGCCGGATATGCCAATCAACTCTTTGCCCAGACGACCAGGCTTGTGCGCGCTTACTTCTACGATAAGAACGACCTGGAATATTCGGCAGCTCTTCGTGATGCGGAGAACCATCCGGGGGGGCGCTCTGTTGTCAAAGACGGCCTCAGCATTGTGACCCAACCGGAGCGGTGGTTTACTGATGATATGTCGCTCAGACTATCATCAGACATCCCGATAGCATACTGGCGTACAATCTTCGCGTTGCGGAAAGAACGCATCTCCCAGTTCAAGCGGTATGTGAAAGAGTACGACTATCGTGACATATGTACGTTGAGAGGGCTTGAGCGCTTTGTGCGAGGTGGGGAGTTTCCGCGAGATGATCCTCTACGTAAACACAAGCAGGACAAAAGTCTGCGTCTAGATCAGTTGCAAAATGCTGTGACGTTACTTCAGCCTCCGTATCGGTACAAAATCGCTCTGATTGGCGCCCCCAACGATACAGAGTTCAGCGGTATGCGCTTTGATTCGCTATGGGAAGTGACGGGCGATAAAAGCGTCTTTATGGAAACGTGGATACCTGACAGAGATGGCCATCCTATAGGAGCCAATCTCCATATCACAGAACCAACTGTAGCAGCAGGGTTTCAAGGGTACTTCGACAAGATATGGAAACGCATCCCATTTGAGCATCGTGATACGGAGAATGTCATTGCTCTCTTGAATCGCTACATTGAAGAGCTCCAGCGCGACATCGCGGAGTCGGGGGAATGAGCGGCGGCGCGTCTGCCGTGTCGCGCCGCGCGTGGCGGGCGCCCATCGTGCGCTCGCCCGCCACACACAGATCGCGAATGGATGACACCGTTCCTTCACCCGTCAGTCATCGGTCAGCGTGACCAGGTCAACATGCACCGGGCAGAGCAGATCGAGCAGCGCGACGCTCAGCAGCGCTTCCATCTGGCATTTCAGCGCCTGCTCATCACTTGCTGAGTCAGGCCGCTGCCCGATCACTACCTCGACCTTGATAGAAAATCCTTCACAGATTAGACCATCTATGGTACGCTCTGCGCGGGTCACTTGTATCGCGCGCACGCGGGGTGTGGTGTAGGCGGTAGAGAGCGCGCGCTGTATGCGCTGGCTCAACACGCTAAACGGATCCCGGTCGTTCAATGTGCGCGCCGCCTCATTCTCGGCTTGCGCGCCCCAAATCACCTGGAAGATACTGGTCTCCATCATCACACCTTTCCGTCTCCTGCAAGCGCGACGAGACACCCACCATTGGGTGCGACAGAGGCTCTCTCAGCGACACAGAGCGCCTCAGGTCAATCATGAACCCCATGCGCTCGCAGAAGCGGTTATTGCAGGTGGATCTTGACCAAAAATGGTGTAAAGACGCTTCATAGAGCGAGGGGGAAGCGCAGCGTATGGGAATTGAGACCTTTGGCGAGTATCTCCAAAAGCTGCTCGCTGACAGCGAGAAGAACTGCTCGGTAGACTGTCTCTACAAGGCATTGAACTATGAGGACCCATCTACCGTGTATCGCTGGTTACGTGGCGAGGCGACTCCGGCGCTAAGATCGAACAATTTCGAACGCATTCGCGCGCATCTGAAGCTGTCGCGACTTGAAGAGCTGCTCTTGCGCGACGCCCAGATCCGCTCGCTGACCGAGCGCACGCCACGACCACCACGTATACGAAAACCCCCAGTTAGCGCGCCACGTACGAGCGCTGCTCCGAGCGAGTCAGACGCAAACAGCGATCAAGCCGGGCGTGCGCACGACGAGGCGCATCCGCATCAGATGATTAGCAAGCATGCGCGTGCGACGAAAATCCTCGCGGAGATGACCGAGCGAATCGAAGCCCTACCAGATGCGCCGCTCAACAGCGACGCTGACCGGACGATTCTGGTGACCTGGCAGGGGCGCGATCCGCTTGAGTTGTCCGACAGGCTTCAGGCGCGCTGGTTTGCGGCGCTGAAAGCGGCGCTACGGCGTGGCTGGCGAATCGAGTATCTCTTCCGCCTGGACTCGAATGCCTATCGCACCGTTCGCCTTGTCGAGATGATGCATAATCTCGTCGGTCTTGGCGACTATTCACCACGCTACTTCACGACGTATGGCGCGATGACGCCATCGTATGACCTGATCATTCTTCCTGGTGTCGCGGCGGCGTCGCTGTTCTCCTCAGCGACGCCGAATACCGTTGATGCCGGGATGATCACGACAGATCCGGAGCATATCCTTCTGTTTCAGGGGCATGCCCAGCAGTTACTGAAACAGACACGGCCACTCATCACGGGCTATTTTCTGGCTGAATCCGATATCACCGCCGTCGAGATATTGCGCAGAGCCGAGACTCAGCCAGGCGGACGGATGCTCGTCAAAGATGGGCTGAGTGTCATTACGCAGCCCGAAAAATGGTTCAACGAGTCACCGCCCCCAGTGATTCCCGGCGCCCTGCCAACCGAAGATCAGGAAGCGGTGATCCAGCATCGCAAGGAGCGTATCGCCGCATTCAAACGCCATATTGACCACGACACCTATTGTGACATCTGTACCGAGCGCGCAATCGAGCTGCTGGCCTACGATGGCATATACATGGAAGGCAGTCAGCGCAGCAGCTACCGCCATGCGAAGCAGGTTCGCCTGGAACACCTGAATAATGTCGTGCACCTGCTCCGCACGTATGAGAACTATCACCTGGCGCTCGTCAGCGAGCATCAGGTGAATGCGTTGAAGCCGGATGGTATCAGCATCAAGGGCATGTGGGAAGTTACCGGCGATAATAGTGTCTTCATCGCCATTCAGGTTCCCAACAAGAGCGGCAAGTCTGCGCTGGCGCATCTCCTGATCACCGAGTCAACGGTGGCTGCGGGATTCCGTGAATATTTCCGCAGCATCTGGCAGAAAATCCCACCGAACCAGCGCGAGAAAGAGGCTGTCATCCAGCGCATCGAGCGCGAAATCAGAAGCATCGAGCGCAATGGCGTACAGGCGCCCGACTGACGCGCGCCACGGTCAGAGCGCCGTCAGAATCTCCACACCATCCTCGGTGATCGCCAGCGAATGCTCGAATTGCGCTGTGCGCTTGCCATCCACCGTGGAGATCGTCCAGCCGTCCTCGGCGCTGGTCTGCGTCTCCTTCGCGCCCGCATTGATCATCGGCTCGATGGTAAAGACCATCCCCGGCTTGATGAGTGGCCCTGTTCCCTTCACGACGTAGTGTGGCACGAACGGCTCCTCCCAGAGGTTGCGCCCAACGCCATGCCCGCCCAGATCGCGCACGACCGAGAATCCCTGGCTCTCGGCGTAGGTCTGGATGGCAGCGCCGATGTCGCCGATGTGGCCGCCTGGTCGCGCCTGCTCGATGCCAATCTCCAGGCAGCGGCGCGTCACATCGAGCAAGCGCTGTGAGGCTGCGTCGAGCTTGCCGACGCCGAAGGTCACGCATGAATCGCCGATCCATCCGCGATAGCGCGCGCCGATGTCAATGCCGATCAGATCTCCCTCGCGCAGCGTCTGATGCGGGCTGGGGATGCCGTGGCAGACGACATCGTTGATGGCCACACAGATCGTCGCCGGGAACGCTGGCCGCACCACTCGTCCAGCGCGGTCGCTCATGGCTCCGAAGCCCTTGTACATCGGCAGGGCGCCCTTCGCGCGTATGAACGCCTCGGCGATGCGGTCAAGCTCGGCGGTCGTCACACCCGGCTGGATATGCGGGCGCAGCTCCTCATACGTCTCGGCGACGATGCGGCCAGCCTCGCGGAGTTGCGCGATCTGCTCCGGTGACTTGAGAAGGATAGGCATAGCGCGCATCACCGCCTTTCTGTGAGGCGCCAGGGCGGGCGAGCCGAGCGCAAATCGCCGCCCTTCGCCGCCCTGGCGCGTTGGTGGCTAGCGCGCCGCCAACGCCTGCTTGACCAGATCAGGAATGTCGAAGATGGTCTCGGCCACCGGCACATGCGCCGCCTGGAGCGCCTCGACCTTGCCCTGCGCCGTACCCGACTTGCCAGAGACGATGGCGCCGGCATGTCCCATGCGCTTGCCTGGAGGCGCCGTGCGGCCAGAGATGAAGCCGACCACGGGCTTCTTCATCGTCGCGGCGTAAGCAGCCGCGTCCTCCTCGTCGCTGCCACCGATCTCGCCGCACATCACCACGGCGTCGGTCGCGTCGTCGCGCTCGAAGAGGCGCAGGCAGTCAATGAACGTCGTGCCGATGATCGGGTCGCCGCCAATGCCAATGCAGGACGACTGCCCCAGGCCAGCGTTCGTCAGCAGCGAGACCACCTCATAGGTGAGTGTGCCAGAGCGCGAGACGAAGCCGATACGCCCCTCTTTGAAGATGTGATAGGGCATGATACCGACCTTGCCCGCGCCAGGGGTAGCGAGTCCGGGGCAGTTCGGGCCAATCAGCCGGGTGGGATGCTCCTTGAGGAAGGCCATCGCCTTCGCCATGTCGAGCACAGGGATCATCTCGGTGATGGCGACCACCAGCCCCATGCCCGCGTCGGCGGATTCCATGATGGCGTCGGCGGCTCCGGCGGGCGGTACGAAGATGCACGAGACATCGGCGCCTGTCGCGGCGCGGGCCTGCGCGACCGTATCGAAAACCGGCACGCCGTCAACGCTCTGCCCGCCCTTGCCCGGCGTAACGCCCGCTACGATCTTCGTCCCCGCGTCCATCATGCGCTTCGCATGGTAGCTGCCCTCGCCGCCGGTGATGCCCTGCACAAGGACGCGCGAGTTCATATCAAACAGGATACTCACGGTTAGTTCCCCTTCGCCGCGATTTCGGCGACGATCTTCTGCGCGCCATCGCGCATGTCGGCGCCCCATGTCAACCCAGCGTTGGCGAGCATCGCGCGGCCTTCGACCTCACCTGTACCAGCCAGGCGGGCGACGATGGGCATGCCTTTCGGCAGCTCTTCCTGCGCCATGATGATGCCCTGCGCCACTTCCTCGCCGCGCGTGATGCCGCCGAAGATATTGACGAAAATGCCTTTGACCTGGGGATCGCGCGCGACAAAGAGCAACGCCTTCTTCATCGCGTCCGCTTTGGCGCCACCGCCGATGTCGAGGAAGTTGGCGGGCTTGCCGCCAGCGCGCGCCACCATATCGAGCGTGGTCATGACGAGGCCCGCGCCGTTGCCGACGATGCCCACATTGCCATCGAGCTTGACATAGGTGATGCCCTCGGACTTCGCCTCAAACTCCAGCGGGTTCGCCTCTTCCGGCTCGGCCCACGCGGCGTACTCTTTCTGGCGAGGCAGCGCGTTATCATCAATGATGATCTTGGCGTCGGCGGCGATGACCTTGCCATCGGCGGTGAGCGCCAATGGGTTGATCTCAGCGAGGGTGGCGTCCGTCTCGATGCAGGCGCGCACGAGGGTCGAGAGGATTGCGCCGCCACGCGCCACGACGACCGATGGCACGCCCGCCCGCGCCAGCAGGCCGCGCGCCTGCATCGGCAGCAGACCCCAGCGCATGTCTACGACATGGCGAATGATCTTCTCCGGCTCATTCTCGGCCACTTCTTCGATGTCTATGCCACCGGCGGCGCTGACGATGACGACGGGCGCCTGCGAGGCGCGGTCGAGCGTAACGCCGATGTAATATTCCTCTTTGATGTCCAGCGCGGGCGTGACCAGCACTTTCTCGACGGTCAGCCCTTTGATGTCCATCCCAAGGATGCGGCCAGCCACCTCGCGCGCCTGGGCGGGATCCTGCGCGATCTTGACGCCGCCAGCCTTGCCACGCCCGCCGACGTAGACCTGCGCCTTGATGACCACGGGGACGCCGAACTCGCGCGTGATACGCTCGGCTTCCTCTGGAGTCGTGGCGACATGACCCGGCTGCACCGGCACGCCAAACCGACGAAGAATGTCCTTCGCCTGGTACTCATGAATCTTCATTGATGCTTGTTCCCTGTGTAGCTCTAGCGCCCGCCCAATAGGCGCCTGTGAGCTTGCCATCATCGGGCCAGACCACAGGGCCACAGGGTGAGCGCGGCGCCTCCAGCGGTGGAGCGAATTGGGGAGGCCACGCCGCGCGGCGCAACCAATCCATGATAGACACGCTACGCGCGCGCGCGTCAAGTGTCAGCCAGGGTAGCAGAGCGTGCGAGCGCCTGAGGCGGATAGCCAGCGGGCTACTCAGCCGCCCAGCCGCCGGGCTATCCAGATGCCGCCAGCGAGCGCGACCAGCGCCCAGAGCGCGATGATGAGCAGCATCGCGATGCGCGCAGGCGCCCAGCCGACAACTTTCCGCTGGTGTGTCGCGGTGGCCAGCTCACGGCATTCCGCGAGGACGGCAGGCGGAATGAGCCGGATGACCAGCGCTATGCCCAGCGGAACGAGGATGAGGTCATCCAGCAGGCCAAGAATGGGGATGACATCCGGGATCAGGTCAATCGGGCTGAACGCATAGCCAACCACACAGACCGCCAGCGCCTTCGCATACCACGGTGTGCGCGAGTCACGCATCGCCAGGAAGACCACGTAGACCTCGCGTTTGAGTGTGTTCGCCCGTTGTTTCCACGCATCCAGCCATCGCATCGCGCCAACCATCTTGTTGTGTATTCAGTGTCGCGCATCGCCAGCAGGCCTGGTCATTGGCGCCGTTCCGGTGAAGGTCGCGCCGCCGTGGAGGTCGTTCGCCGCAGTCAGCGTTCCACCGTGGGCGCGCATGATGCGCTGGGCGATGGCCAGGCCCAGCCCGACGCCGCCTGTGGCGCGGTTGCGCGACGCCTCGCCGCGATAGAATGGCGCGAAGAGATGCGGCAAGTCCTCCGGCGCGATGCCCGGCCCGCTATCGGTGATGGTATAGCGCCACTGCTCCTCGTCAACAGCCCATGTAAGGGTGATCGCGCCGTCAGCGGGCGTGTAGCGTACGGCATTCTCAAGCACATTCGTGAGCGCGCGCAGTAGCAGCCGTGGATCGCCCGAACAGGCGCAGGTGGGCGCGCCTGCGAGGCGCTCGGTGAGCGTCAGCGTCTGGCCCTTCGCCTCGGCCTGCGGGCGGACACTCTCCACCGCGTCACGCAGCAACGCGCCTGGCTCCAGTGGCTCGCGGCGCATCGTCTGCTCCAGCCGCTCGATCTGCGTATACGCCGAGAGATCAGCGGTCAGGCGCTCCAGCTCGCTCACCTTCGCCTGGCAGACCGCGATATAATGGCGCGTTTGCGCAGGCGTCGTCGCGATCCCCGACTCCAGTCCCTCCAGATAGCCACGCAGGGCAAAGATGGGGGTATTCAGGTCGTGGGCGATGGCGCTGACGTAGAATTGCCGCTCCTGCTCCAGTTCTGTCTGGCGGGCCAGCGCCGCGCGTAGCTCCGCGCCCATCGCGGTGAAGGCGCTCATCGCCTCGTTGAC
>VFSW01008115.1_pt1 | contig 15122 bp, 17 predicted proteins | sample 5358111 | NCBI WGS metagenome assembly VFSW01 (sample SAMN11554181, study PRJNA540505) | mine drainage metagenome | isolation source: sediment from site ElyBrook_90M | place: USA: Ely Copper Mine, Vershire, VT | collected 2017
CGGCTCGATCGTCAGCGCCGTCAGGCATACTCCGCACACCGCAACACTGTCGCCCAGCTTCAGACGCTCCGCAATCCCCGGCGCGGCGATCGTCAACCGCGCCGCGCCCGCTGTCGGCGTATACGCAATCACCTCGCCCGTCCTCTCCACCAGTCCAGTAAACATACCTCTAGCCTAGTGCATCGCGCGTTCAGAGGGGTGCGGCAGGCGCTCTCCGCGATGAATTTTCACGGGGGGGGGCACCGGGGCATCCATTTTATGAGCGGCTGAACCCGGTGCTGGATGCCGGAGGCTTCGACCGGTTCGTCGAGGGGCGTTGCACATAGTTCTATGCGCCGCGGTGCGGACGGCCTGCGCTGAGGCCTGGCACCTACTTTTGCTCGCGGTTGATCGGGTATTTCGAGGGCATCGGGATCGAGCGCGGCATCGCCTGGCGCATGGCCGATTCGCTGGCACTGCGATGCTTCTTCGGCATAGCGCTGTCGGCATAGCGTTGGACGAGGACACGCCGGAACACTCGACGATCTCGCGCACCCGGCGGCTGATCGACGTGGAGGCGCACGCAGTCGTATTCGCGTGGGTGTTGGAGATACTGGCGCGATGCGATTCGGAGTATGAGCGGCGTGGCACCGCCAACATCTTCTGCGGCGTCCCGCCCAGGGCGGGACGGCACTTTACCAAACCGGCTCCGAACCGTTCCTCAGCCCAGTTCGCCGATTACCTGGTGCAGATCGTGGCCAACTATCCGCAGTCCTACACCATCTATCTATGAATGGACAATCTGATTTCGCAGAACCGCAAGGCGCTGACGGATCGGTTCGGCGAGAAGATCGGCGGCTTGTTGTGGGAACGCTTCACAATGCATTACACCCCAGACACAGCAGTTGGTTGAACCTGGCGGAGATCGGGATCAGCCTGTTCGCCCGCCATTGTCTGGGCCAGAGGAGAATCCCATCACTCAGAGAACTGCAGCGGGACGCTCGGGAATGGGACCGGAGAATGAACCGCGACCGGATCGCCATCGACTGGCTGTTTACGCGCACAAAGCACTCCGAAGTTCGGCTACGGCAGAAACAACATCACACGGTCAGAAACCTAGCATTGCGAACCGGTTGCAGGTATTGTATGATACCAAGATAGAAAAACCGATGCTGTCCAAATTGGATACGAGATATGCCTTATTTTTCAGGCTAGGTCTCTGATTCCATTTACTCCCAGATTGCGGGGCGAAACCAGGTTGGCGTAGCGGTCAGAGGCTGTCCAAATTGCTGAACAATGATTGAGGAGGCGTGCTCCGAGTCGAGAAATGCTGAAAATCCGCGATTTCGCTGGTTCCAAGAGAATTTTAATCGGCAAACAGGATCTACAGGTCCCTCCCATGCTGTTCAGTTTGCCAGCGGGAATGACCCAATTTGGGCAAGAGTGATTAAAAACAGAGGCTAAAATACCGTTTCCGACGCGGGGACATGTCTGCTATATTTCAGGCAATAGGCAATAGCTGTTGCCGTTCAGTTACGCGATGTGGGCATTGCAGGTAAGACGACCGAACGGGGCGCCGACAATTGTCAACCGACACTTAACTTTTTTCAACGATTGCCGATCAGGAATACAAAAACCAAACGAAGTTCCGTTCAGATACTATGAAGGTACTGACTTCCGCAGAAAAATCCCCGCCTTCTCTTCGATCAAGGAGAACTTATGAACGATGAGAGTTTTCCGCTAATGCAGGACAACTCCACTGCTGTCAGTGTCAGTGAGTATGACGCGGTTGCCTCATGCGCCGTCTACTTCCCCAATCGCGATCTGCCGGAGAATGTACCGCTGGGCAACTGGCGCTACAATTGTTTGAAGCGCGTACTGGATGTTGTCTGCGCAGCGATCATGCTTCTGGTGTTTCTAATTCCGGGACTGCTGATTGCCGCTATAATCCTGCTGACCTCGCAAGGCCCGGTATTTTACCGGGAACAGCGGATTGGCCGCCACGGCACCCCATTTATGATATGGAAGTTTCGTACCATGCACCGCGATGTCCCGCATTTAGAGTTCGTCACGGCCCCACATGAGGGGGGGAAATCGGTGCACCGGAGGACGTGCAAGCACCTCCCCGATCCAAGGATTACCAGGATTGGCAGTTGGCTGCGTCAGTGGAGCCTGGACGAGTTGCCTCAACTGCTGAATGTGCTGCGCGGAGATATGTCACTGGTCGGCCCGCGTCCCATCGTTGAGGCGGAGACTGTCTTTTACGCAGATACTATCACTTTCTATCTGAGAGCAAAGCCTGGACTCACTGGACTCTGGCAGGTTTCCGGCCGAAGCAATCTGGGCTATGAAAGCCGGGTGAACCTGGATGTCTTGTATGTCCAGACCTGGAGTCTGCGAGACGATCTGAGAATTCTTCTGCGAACTGTTCCGGCGGTTCTTGGAAGGGTCGGTGCAAGTTAGCGCGATGCCTCATGCCTGGAATGGCCTTGCAGTGCAAGGTGGACCGGGGCAGGAAACTGACCTTTGCAAGCTGGGGAGCACATTGCAAGAAATATTTTCATGGGTTGCGCTGTCGGTTCAAACAAATTTTCCTGCAATGAACCAGGCACGGCTCAGGTCTCTTCCGGGCCGCTACAGGGTATTTTCGCGGCGTAGCCGCACCGGGCTGTAGCCTCTCAACCGTTCAATCGCGACAACAGCTTACGATAGACCTGCTCGACCTGTCGCGCCATTTCGGCCAGGGAGAACTGGCCGGACAATTCGCTCGAGGCCGCGCCCATCTTGCGGCGCAATTCCGGATCCGCGATGAGCTTTCGCAACGCGGTGGCGATCTCCTCAGGCTTTGACTTCCTCACCACAAAGCCATTGGTCCCTTCCCGTACCATTGCGGTTACACCCCCGACATCAGTGCTAATTATAGGTAGTCCCATGGACAATGCTTCCAGCATGACATAAGGGAATGCCTCCGAAATACTTGGAAGAACAAAGACGTCGAATGCCGCCATTGCCTGTAGCCCGTTCAGTTCGCCAGCCAGAAGCACACGTTCTTGCAACTGTAGCTGGTCAATTCTTCTCTGCAATGCACAGCTCTCCGGCCCGCTTCCAACAAATACCAGCTTCACAGGAAGCCCCATATCGCGCTGCGCGAACGCGAATGCCTCGAGTAGATCTCCAGGAGCTTTGCCAGGGATCATGCGAGCGACAAACCCAACACAGATGTCCGCATCATTAAGTAACAGCCGTTTCCGCATTGCAGAACGGTCCCTGCGATATTGTTCCGCCTCGGATATATTAATTCCATTCTGGATTACATATAGCTTCGTACAAGGAATCTTGAGTTCGAGAGCATTCTCCTGCTCTTCCGTTGAAACACAGATAACGGCATCTCCCAGTGCAGCCAGGCCGCGTTCTAGCCAGCCTGCAACAAATCGGTACCCGCGACCCCGAAATGGAGCATCCGTGACAAGCCCATGTGGCGTATATATGGTCTGACATCCCTTACCGAGAGCAGCAATACGTCCGACAAATCCAGCCTTTGTGCTGTTGCAATGTAAAATATCGAACGGCCCATTCGCTCGTAGATAGCGTCGCACGTTCCGGATCGCAAGCACATCGGCAGGGTGCAGGCCATGGCGCATGTCGATCTCGCAGGTCTTTACCCCCTTGCATGCCAGCTCCGCGAGTCCCGCTAAGAATCGCGCGTCGATCCGCCGTGTGGAGTACAGCAGATCGACGCTGTGCCCTAATTCGTGCAGCGCGCCAGCCAGATCGATCACATGACGGCCAACGCCAGCCGACGTCGACTCGACCAGCAGAGCAATCCTAAGACGGGCGCCCCTTGCAGTCGGCTGGTCGGACACAGCCGATGGTTGGCTGATTTCATGCTCGATTGCAGTTGTCATTTTCATATGCATTCAGAAAGCAGTCCTTCATTGAGCCACCGCTATAATCATAACTGCAATGCCAACCCATCCTCTATCGCAGCGGAAGCATTGTCTGTGCAACCTGCTTGACAGCCAGTTCCGCTTGTTCCAGCTCGTCGTGAGGAACTTTACAATAGCGGTGTCGTACGATCGGCCCGTTGCAACGCAGGCCTGCGAGACCTTGAAAGAGTCCCATCTTGGCCCGTTCTCTTGCTCCCAACCACCAGCGACGGACGCGACTGGGTTCCATTCTGCGTATTAAGTCGAGGATGCCTTCCTCTCCAGCCAGATAGTTATCGATGGAAAAGACTCCCACCTCACGATAGAAGAGCAGAGGGCGGGGCATCCATTTGAACTCCGTGTGGGATGACGTCCTACACCACAACTCTGCATCCTCCGCCCTTCTGAAGAGGCGGTCTTCCGAGTATGGATTGCTCCTGAACCACTCCGTTGGTGCCGCCACGGTGGGATGAACAAAACTGTGCCGGGCTGCAAATCCAACGCCCTGACTCGCAGGAGTCGGTCGCCAACCGACGATCTTCGCTTCGTGATCGATAGAGAAGCAGGCGGTCCCCACAACTGTCTCTGCCGAGGAGGCCCGCAAGACCGCGAGTTGTTCGGCCATCCGCTCTGGATGCATGATGTCGTCCGCGTCCATGCGGAAGAGATATTCCCCGCGCGCCAACTGCGCTGCCTGATTGAGCCGACTGCTCAACCCGCGGCGTTCTCCGTCTGCGATCACCGTGACTCTCTCGTCGCATATTCTCCGCGAGAGGTCCAGCGAACCATCCGTTCCGCCATCGTCGATCAGCAACAACTCCCAGTCTGCAAACGTTTGCGCAAACACCGATTGCAGCGCGGCAAGGAAGTACGCGCCCGGATTGTAAAACGGAATTGCAATCGTAAGCGCCGGTCTCTGTGTGTTGTTGGTTGCGCTAGGCATGGTTGCGCAGGGCATGATTTCGTCAGACATAGGGAAACATCCTTCCGGGGATGCTCTTCGCGCCGAAGGTCTTGACGCCAAGCACCCTTCGCGATGCCTCGAAGGCCAGCCGTCGTGCCGCCTTCGGCCCCCGCTTCGCTCCCCAGACCCAGGTACATGCCTTGACCAGAGTTCCACGAAGCAATCGAAGTGCGCATCCTGGCTCTCCCATGGAAATCGGCTCCGCAAGTCCGTCCCCGACGGCAGGCGGTCTACAACTGCCTCCCTGTACCCGTGCGCATCGCCTATCCACGGCGAAGCGCAAGAGACCTTCAAGTCGATGCTCGTAGGTATGCGCAGCAACGGTTCTCTGATGCCCGGCTTGGGCAATTCTGTCCCGCTCTGCCGGGTGTTGCAGGTAGTACGTTATCTTTCTCTGCAGTTCATCGAAGCTGTCGTACGTTTCAATCTCCTCCCCAATCCGATAGACCGCATCCAGTCCAGGAGCGGCGTCCGTAAGCAGAAATCCACCTGCGCCGGGGACTTCAAACGTCCTGGCCTTTATTTGCTTCTCATTTCCCGCATCGCTCATAAATCCCGCGCTGAAGTTCAGGCTGATCACGCTATCGCGCATCACGACCGGAATCTGGTCGGTTGCGATCGATCCATTGGCCCAGCCGTGCCCGAAGCACTCAACGGGAATCCCGGCAAGCTTCAGCTTCTCGACAACCTCGGCGCGTGCTCCATAGGCGGCCCCAATAAACGAGACGGGGTATTGGCAGTCCCGCGCCAGCTTTGGCGGATTCAACCAGTGTGAGTTGGCCGCCCACTGCGTGGGATAGACCCCTTCAATTCCAGCGTCGTTGTAGTCTTGTACTCGATAGTCATAAGTCGTGCTGATGGCGTCATAGTAACCGCCGATGTACTTCGAGACCTGGTGGAATTTGAAGGAGTCGTCCGTGGTCCAGGTCGCAAGGGCTGCCTCGCCGCGCTGTCGAATGGCGGTCAATGTCTCAGTCCATATCTCATAGTCCCTCTGCACAGTAAAGACTATATCCGGATGGTAAGAGTCCACCTCGGCCAAAAGTTCAGAATTGAGATCGGCATAGGTCGGATACAGCGCCTGGTCCCACGTCTCAAAGTGCCGTACCTCGTACCCAAGCCTCTTCATCGCTGGAATAAACGACTCATATTCAATCCCCACTCCACGCGCACGATCCCCATATTGATACTTCCCGAATACGCAGAGTATTTTCATCGGGCATCCCGGACTATCTGATGTTTTTCGGGTGTGAATATAATATTCCGTATCTTTTCATTATTCGCTATTCCCCAGAATAGCAGCGCGGGCAGCGGAAGATACAGTAAGTTTAAGAAATGATTGTAGAGGGGCGATGAGAAGAGGGCCCATGCGATCAGTCCGTATATTAGTAGTGATGAATATTCACGGAACGCACGGTAATAGACATATTGCGAGAAAGCGCCACAGCACAGTGAGAACAGGATGATGCCGATGGGTCCCATGTCCCATAGGATCCGTTCGTAGAATCCGCTTGGAGATGAAATTTCGATTCGTGCCGGATCGGTACCGAATACTGAATTATTACGCAATAGTAATTTCGCAGGTAGTAGCGTTTCGACTATTCCAAATGGCTTGAACTCCATTGGCCCCAAACCGTCTGCCACTCGACATTCCTCCTCGATATTCATTACTGGATATCCGTAGTAGAGCACTATATTTTCAAATCCAGAAAGATCCTGGCCACCGGCAGTTCGTATTGAGGCGATCCCGCCAATGAACTGAAGTATTATTAGACATCCGATTGCGCCGAGAGCAAATCTGAGTCTCCTCGTCATCTTCCAGGGGACGAGACTCTCAAATGCGCTCCACGGCGTTCCGAATGCGCATGTGGAGCAACACGCGATAAACATCAATGTCATAAGAAGGCCTTGCCTCTTGCCATTTATGACTGTCCCGAAGATGTTGAGAAGCAGTGCTCCACCGCACCACAAAGCAATTGGCTTTCGTCTCTGCCTCGCTTTGATGATTATGATTAGAATCAATGCTGTAAGCAGAATTAGTGAGAGACCAAGCAACCCCATCTGACCGAATCCAGATTGGGTCTCCGCTAAATTGGACTCGGTAACATCCATCTTCCCCGAGAGGAAGCCTAGAATGGGGAGGCCGCCATATACTTTCGAGGCGCCGTATATCTCAATCAGGCACACCAGAGAGGACCCAAGCAGGATAAATTTCAATTCGCCGAGGGATATCGTAATTGGACGGTAGCACGCCTCTATCGAATGCCTCCGCACCATGCGTGTGCCAATCCAGAAGGATATATATCCAAGCACCCATATGATTACCGGGCCATACAGAATATCTGCGCGAACGCCCTCGTATAATCCAGAGTTGACAAGTATTAAGTAAGGGATTATGGCCTGCAAAGCCCCTGTCAGAAACAGGATGTCCGGCCTGAATAGCGTCTTCCACATATTGCCTCACGCTCATTCCAATTGCGCTCTGTACAATGCATATCGCGCATACTTGTAACTATTTACGACGTACAGCACTAGCTTCTAGACATCGATGACGCTGATTCCCACACGGGGGTTCTCTCTTATCACGGAATTGGCAGTCTCCTCGCAACAACATGGTAGCCCATGCACAGGGTATCAGTCGATATTTTCGTCTTCTTCTTATTGTAATAGTAAACAAAGGTCGGAAGGAGTAGTAGCTTCGCTAGGAACGAGTTCGCCATTGCAGTTCTCGCCACCTCAACGGCGATCCAACTATAGTAATCACCGACCGGCTCAAGTATTTCTATCTTGAATCCGTTCTGAGTCAACAATGTTTCATACCAGCGATCGCTAAACCCGCTGTAGAAGAAGTATGGGTCCATATGGCGGAGACAATTGCTGGGCGAAGTCAGGATGAGCGTTCCGTTCGGCTTCAGAAGACGGCTAAATTCTTTGACAGTGTCGTTTGGATATGCAATGTGTTCAAATACCTCAGTACATAGGATTGCGTCAAATCCTGCGTCCTTCTCATCTATGTCCCATATGTTTCCTACATAGTCCAATTGTCCGTAGGAATAGCCTGCTTCTCCACCTACACCTTTAGTTCCAATCATTGCCTTGACATCTGTTGAATACTGACCGAAGTCCTGTGATTTATACTTCAGGTGCTCGCAGTATTTTCTATATCTTTGACTGCCACAGCCAGCATCCAGAATGATGCTACCCGCCGACAGATTGCTTAGTTGATATAGGACAAATGCATCGCGTTCGTATTGATTGTCGAGCCTTTTACGAAAGTAGCTCACGCCTGGTAGGGCCATCATCTTCTTGCGCATGTACTCTTTTAATGTCAACGGAACATCTCCTGGAAGCCACAGGGCGATCGCCCGTGGCGGCTTATAGTACTGCGAAGAACTGACGCACGTCGCGCATACTCGTTACTATTCGCGACGCACTGCACTATGAGAGGAATATACAGCTGGCCGAATTTTCGCTGGAGCATGATGCTGGTATTGCTGTATCCAGATGAATGAATCGGGTTTCATGCGCATGAGACTGTCTTCAGGATGCGCGAAAAGTTATCGATCCAGTCCCGTTCAACCCTAGATTTGTATTCTTCCCTTTGCTCGACATAACACTGTTCGGACGCAGGGCTGTAATCACGGTGAACCATTATCATACGCGCTGCGAGTTCATCGGGGGAATGGGGCGAGAAGTATATGCCCCGCTCCGGCGCCTGCTCCACATGCACGTCGATCTTCGACAGGAGGACCTGCGCTGTTCCGCAGCAGTATTCCCTTCGTCCGCATCCCGGCAGATTTGGTTTCGTGATCGGCTTGCATTGCAACTCATGACGAAAGTCCCGTTTACGGCAGCAGCGCTTGCCCGTCATCTGGAGGAGATTCGAGCTCCGGCAGTCTCTTCATCATACCCCAGTAGACCTCTGCAAACTCCCTCTGCCGTTCGTGTATGCGCGTTCAGACCTCGTCCCGCATGGCGGCATCCTGTCGCGCGTCGAACCCAGCGTGCTCAGCCTGCATGGAGCCAGCCAGAGTCTGCCATCCTCTGCCGGAATGAAGAAGCCACGCTCCTGCGATTGATTCCGGTGTACTGGGTCGACAATCTTTCTTACGTTCTACTCCATCGTTCCTCTTCTGATCTGTTATATCTATAATACTGGTGATGCCTAAGCGGAGTCAGGCGAGAGGGGCTGATTTGGGCAGGGAGAGACAACGAGTTGTGGTGGTTGGCGCAGGGGATCACGCCAAAGTTGTGCTGGAAGCGCTATGGGCTACGGATGTCTTTGATGTGGTGGGCCTTCTTGATCCCAATCCTACGGGTGTTGAAGTGTTGGGTGTGCCTGTTCTAGGCGGGGATGAATTATTGCCAGACATTTTGAGGCAGGGTGTGACAGATGCAGTAGTGGCAATCGGATCAAATCTCAGGCGGCAGCAAATAGGCCAACGACTGCTTGCGATGGGCTTCGCGCTCCCCTGCGTGACACATCCATCCGCTATCGTTTCGCCAAGCGCAACTATAGCTCAAGGGACTATCGTGATGGCCAGGGCCGTAGTGGGGACTCTAGCGGATATTGGTGAGTTGGCAATCATTAACACTGGGGCGATAGTGGAGCACGACAACCATATAGGACAGGCCGCCCACATCGCTCCAGGAGCAATTCTTGCCGGAAGAGTGAGGGTGGGCGACAGGGCGTTGGTGGGCGTTGGCAGTGCCGTGAGACCGGGCATTTCTATTGGCGACGATTCAATCGTCGGCGCAGGTGCCGCTGTTGTGGCGGAGGTTCCTTCTTGCACAACTGTGGTTGGAACGCCAGCGCGGATATTGCCAAGCGTATAGAGAAAGTGGATTCTGCTAAGATCGCGCGCTCCTCCCATTGGCGCTGGTTTTCGCGATCATACCCGATATATCGAGCAAGAGGCCACCGAGTTCCTGCTGGCGTACAGTCAATTGCATGAAGGTTTCTTCCTTGCTGGGCATCTGTGATGGATTGTCCATCATCTCTATCATCTTCGCGGCTAAGTCCTCTGCCGAGCCAGCCGCGAAGAATCGCACCACTCCGATGTCGATCTCGCGATTCACTGCAATATCCGAGACGATGCATGGCGTTCCGGTAGATACCGCGTCGTACACCGCCCCCCCCCCGGGCCGCCTTCAAAGAGGGTTGGCTGAACCACCGCCAACGATTGACGCATGATCGCCAACTGATCGTCCTTGGGAATTAGGCCCAGAATATGAATGTAATCTTGCAGGCCATTTTTCGCAATAATTGATTTTAGGTTGTTGAAATGCTCCGGCCATCTGTAGTCCACGGTGTTGCCCGTGCATACGAGGTGGACATCGTGACCCGCGTCCCGCACCTGCCGGAGCGCTAGAAAGGCCGTTTCATGCGACTTATGTATCCAGAACTGATTGGAGACCATAAAGTATCGTGCGGGCAAACTATACGCGGTGCGCACCGCCGGGTCAGAAGCCTTCGCGAACAACTCCAGATTTGCCGGTGGACAATATGGCAGCGAAAATAGACGGGCCTTATGGTCTGGATAAAACTCATCGATGTCCTTTACAACGGCGGCCGCATTCACAACTACAACCGGAGCCTCGGCTAGAATTCTGGAAAACGATCTGTTTCGTGACCTTCGCACTCTCCCGTTGAACCAGTTGGGAAACCGCTTATGCTGTAGGTCTGGAATATATCCAATCCAGGGAAGCGGGAACGAAGACCCGAGTGAGTTGGCACATGGGAACAAGACATCGGCGCGGCATTGTCGCATAGCGTGTGCCAGGCCCGAGGCTGTATCGCGGTAGTCGACAATATCAATCCGCGCCCCAGAGCTTGACAGGGCGTCAATCAACTCGCGCCTGAGAATCCAGGACGATGGACCGGTCTTCCTGCCAGCGAGTATTTTTACCCCGTTTTTTGCCAGTATTGTCAGTGATTTCCTGATGCTTTTCGATGGATGAAGAACGCTCCAGGTTGTTTCAGGAGAAACAGAGTTGAGTGCGCTGACGCAAAAACGCAGAAAATCGATTCCGCCAGACCAATGCGCCAGAGGATCGGCCAACAGAGCAATACGTGGAGCAGGACTTGTCCGCGTTGAAGTTGTCTGCGGTTCGCTCATTTCACTTCAACTTCACCGACAACCGGCGCAATAAAGTAGTTTGTAATCACGGCGCATATCTCGTTTACATCCGCCTCATCCAGTCCAGGATAGCTGGGTAAATTAATTCCTCGCCAGCCTAGATTTTCCGCGACTGGGTGGCGCTGGAAGTCTGCGGAATACATTGGCATGCTATGCACTGGATAAAACAAAGGACGCGTCTCTATTCCATTCTTTCGTAGCGCGCTTCGCAAGGGATCGCGATCCGCCGCATCTGGAACGAGGATAGACACCATCCAGTATGAATTCTGAACATCGTCGGATTCTTGCTGAAAAGTAACCGGTAAGTCTTTTAGCTCGCGTCTGTACCATGTGGCAATCTGGAGTTTCTTCGCGATAAAACTGCCGGCCTGCTCCAACTGGGCAAGTCCTATTGCTGCGCAGATGTTGGTCATTCGATAGTTATAGCCAATCACATCGTGCCAATACTCGCGATGCTTGGCTAACCCCTGACCTTTGAAGTGGGTTATGCGATCATGCAGGGTGTCATCGTCGGTGACAACCATCCCGCCTTCCCCCGTTGTGATGGTCTTGTTCCCAAAAAAACTGAAAGTGCCGATGTCACCGAATGTACCGGCATGGCGTCCCTTGTAGTAGGAGCCAAGGGCCTCTGCGCAATCCTCCACCAGAAACAGGTTGTGCTCGCGGGCAATCTGCCGCAGATCGTCCATCTCGCATGGATGGCCATATAGGTGGACGGCAAGAATGGCCCGCGTGCGTGGGGTTATCTTCCGGCGGACGTCGTCCGGATCCATCTGCCATGTGCTCTTGAGGGAGTCGCAAAACACAGGTGTGGCCCCAGTGTATGCAATTGCATTGACCGATGCGATGTAGGTCAGCGTCGGCACGATCACCTCGGCCTCCGGCCCGATGCCCAGCGCCAGCAGCGCCAGATGAAGCGCGACTGTGCCATTGGCAACGGTCGCGGCATGGCGCGTGCCAATGTAAGTTTTGAAGCCGTCCTCGAACTCTGCAATAAACTTCCCCTTGGAGGATATCCAGGTGGAGTCCAGGCATTCGTTCACATATTTCTTTTCATTACCGGTCAGTGACGGTTGATAGACGGGATATTTGAACACAACTTATAGCTCTCCTGAAGATGTAGAACTCATTTAGAAAACTCGATGAACGGGAGCTTGTCGAGAATTTGAGCCTCCTGCTCTTCCGTGAGGAACGCCAGTGCACCGCGGACGTCGCGAGATTCGCGAACTTGCGAATAAGCAAAACCCTCCGTTGTCGTTAGCTCCGGGAGGTCGTGCGGTCTCAACTCTTCCCGGACGAAGAAGGCGTTGCTTCCCGATGAATTGCTGCCAACGAAGGAATAGCCCTTCCGCTTGCCCAGCAAACACAGCGCCGCAAGCGATGCACCATAGTAAATGTTTGAGTAATGCGCTGACGTTCTGATAAATCCGGGGTCGTACGGAACTGTGACGGCACGCTCCGGCCCGAAACGGGAATTATACTCGATCACGACAATGCTCGGAGAGACCACGTCGATCGCCTCCCACACCCAGTAGTCGTTCCCATCGATATCGATAGACAGTAGGCCAATCTCGCCGGTGATTCCGTTGCGGCGAATCAGATCGTTGATATTGTCTTTGGTGATGAATGCGTGCTCCGCCTTCAGGTTGTAGCGCCAGTAGATATCGTCTCTCTTGATATATTCAATATCCTCTCTGCTTCCGTCGATCACCAACCCGGCCCAATTGTCATCTATCAACAGGAACCGGGTGTTCGATTCGATGTAATTCTGCACCCCAAACTCCACGAATATCTTTCTGGATACTGGGACGTGACGCAGCAGGTGCTGTATGATCCCGTCTTCTCCCCACTGGGAGAAGACCCTGAACTCGGCACCCCGGATATCCGCTGCTGCAAGGTCGCGCAGTTGCCGCCCCTCAATCCTTCCCAGCGCTTCCTGTACTTTCTTACAGCTCTCGTCAATGCTGCGAACACGGCGCACGAAGTTCTTAATAGTAGATAACATCCCGATTGTCCCTCGATGGCTTTCGTGCGATTCCTACATTATCTAGAACTATAATTTGTACAACAACGCTCTCGACAATAAATTGCATTATGGATCGAATCCTCCCTATACGGAAGACGATTGAATCCGGCTGCCGGACTTACAACGACTTTGCATGCGTTGGATTATAATCGGAACGCATACAATAGAAGGGACTACGGACAGCATCCCGTATGCCAGTATGGTTGCCCACGGAACACTCTGTATTCCATAGCGGCGAATAAAAAATATCTTCAATGCCAGACAGCCAGCTCCGAAGATAGAAGCAACAATGACCTGAAAGCGGATAACGCTCGCGCCATTGAGAAACATAGCGAGAGCGTCGCCACAACATCCAATCACCGTCCATATGGCAAGCCCCAGCAGCAGAAAAAACGGCGGATGAATCCGTGTGCCGACCCACCAGTAGATGAGCCTGTGGGACAGCAGAAGAATCAACCCCGAAGCCAGCGACGCTGCTGCCAGCACGATCAGCATGGAGCGGCCAAGCATGTGCCGTACCCAGTGCATATCGCCGCGGGAGATGGCTTCGCCGTAAGCGGGCCACAGCGGACCGATCATCATCCCCGACATCATGGGGACAATAAGGAACATGCGCTGCGGAATAGAATACTCCGGTACATGCACCGCGCCAAGCGTACGCGCGATGATGAAGTTGTCCGCCGAGAAGGAGACGCCGGCCACCAACTGAAGCACGAAGAAGAGCCCACCCAGCTTTGCGATCTGAGCGATGACATCGCGGGAGACAAACTCCCGGCTTGGCCGTAGATCGGGACGGACGGAGCCGAAGAAGTGGATGGCGTTCAGCGCCGTCGCGAAGATGGGTGCTCCGGCGATGGCCATCACCAGCACCGGCAGACTGACGCGCAGCCAGATGCCGACGAGCACACCGATAAGTCCCGCTACGCTGCCGCACATCAGCCAAAGACCGTAGCGATACCCCTGCTGTAGGCCAAGCTGCACCCGCTGTATCACATCCATTGAGATGTTCAGCGCGAAGCACACGGCGAAGACCGCCAGCGCCGGGCCTGCCTCCGCCCTGGCCTGAGGCGAATACACCTTGAAGAAATTCGCCCAGTTGACGAACCGGTAGATGGAGAAGAACGAAAGCAGAAGCAGGACGGCGATCGTGTTGAGCACGGCAAACCCGCTGGAGACGGCCTTGCGGACGCCTTCCATATCGTCTTTCCCGAAGGCCTTAGCGACGGTGTTCAGTACGCCATTGCCTACTCCGAAGTCCGCGAACGCCGCCATCGCCAGCACGGAGCTGATGGTCATCCACAGGCCGAAGCGCTCATTGCCCAGATACTTGAGCGTGAGCGGAACGGTAATCAGCGAGGTGCCAATCTGCACCACGCGAGCCAGAGCCGAAGCACTGCCGGTCATCACAGCGCGACGGTTCCGCTCGGCTCCGCGGGTATGGTCCTCCGCGCTTGCCGGATCGCGGGGCGATAGAAAATATCGAATGCGTTGCATGAAGGATGCGATCAAATGGCCACCTTTAGACCGCTCTCGGCGATGAGACCTTGTGTTGTATCTTCCAAATCTCGATCCGGTCCCACACGATGCCTGCAAAGGCTGAAATCAAGATGCCCCACAGGACGATGAGCAACCTGTGGGGAGTCGATTTTCTCTCTGGCACCTGCGGCTCATCGAGCACTTTGATGGGCGGGATCTCCTTCGCTTCCTCGACCTTGGCAAGTTCGTACTGCTTGGTTAGGGTCTCATAGAGACTCTCTTGCATGGTGACTCGCCGGTAGAGATCGACGTAGGTCGCGCCCAGTAGCGGCAACTTCCGAATTGAAGGCTGGAACTGGCCGGATTTGAGGTCCCCACCGGCCACGCTCTCCCCTTCGCCGCCCATCTTTTGCAACTGGCTTTGCAGCTCGTCGATGCGCGCGCGAGCTTGCTTCACCCGCATATTGTCATCGGAATACATGGCTTTCAATCCAGATAGCTCACTCTGCGCTGCGATCAATTCGCCTTGCAGTCTCTCAGCAGATTCTAAGATGGACTGTCCCTGTATCTGTGGGTTCAGGGTAGCGTTGCGGCTGGAGAACTGGCTCAGT
>VFSW01008116.1_pt1 | contig 15122 bp, 21 predicted proteins | sample 5358111 | NCBI WGS metagenome assembly VFSW01 (sample SAMN11554181, study PRJNA540505) | mine drainage metagenome | isolation source: sediment from site ElyBrook_90M | place: USA: Ely Copper Mine, Vershire, VT | collected 2017
CGTGGAGTATAGAGTCCTAGTAGGTGGCATGATGCGCTCTGACCTATCGAAGGTGATTTATGCCCCCACCGCTGTCCCCCAGTGATTTTAATGTCATGCCGACCGGCAGCACCGTGGATATGTTTCCGACCATGCTGTTGACGACGTTGCTTAACGTACCGGCCACGGGCGACCAGACCCTACAGTTTTATCCGGCCCCTACAGATTATTTTGAGTACGTCAATAAATGGGGGATGTTGCAGAGTTGGCTAAAGGACAATTTGATGCTGGGTTATCTGGATAATCTGCGGTTTATATGGTATGACCAAGATGTTCCGTTTACCACTTGGATTACTTCGATGTTTTTCCCGCTTCAATACCAGTGTATGATCTGTTTTCCCTTTAAGAACTATGGGGCGGGTGGTCGGGCCTCTCAATACGGGCAAGGTATTATTGTTCCGAATTATGCACTAACTGATTTGATTTATCGGTTTAACCGATCCATACCCGGAGCCTAGCGTTGCTGCAATCCATGTCGAGAATTTTGGAGCGCCTGGTGATCCGGGGGGAATCCGCAGATCAGATCATTACCGAGGAAACGGCGGCGACCATTCATGCCGATGAAGACCCCAACTTTATTCACCATAAAGAATACACCAAGATGGTGCAGGGGGTTCAATTTAAGGGATTTACCCCCAAGGACGGTGTGATGAATTTCAGCGTCCCCTCGGTCGGTACTCCCGGAACGTATTATGATGTTCGGGTGCAACTGATGAACTACGATACCTTTAAGGATTATTTTGAATTGAACCGCACCCAGCGGGCACGAAAGATTTTGAATGGGGATGTGCGAGTTTTTTGTCCATGCCTCAGCTTTTTGTATTGGGGATATCAATACATAAATAGTCGTAAACAAACGTCCATACGTAATGAGCCACGGTACCCGGATGTGCGAAATCCAAAATTGCTTGGCTCGGTGTGCAAACACTTGAGCGCCGTACTCCGGGTACTCCCATTTTATGCCAGTGATTTAGCCAAAGAGCTACCGGAGAAACCCAGCGAGAAGGCCATTAAAAATACAGGAGTGGCGGCAGGGAAGTCCCCAAAACTTCCAAACGGTTAGTGGGGGTCTTATGTTTCAGAGCGATGTTCTTGGCAAAATTGATTTTTATTTTGCGGATATCCGGAACCTGCCGCACCCGGAACTGGCATGGCCCAACTCGGTGGCCCGCAATAACGCTATAAAAGTGGTGGAGGCCGCGTATCTCGATGGTCTTGAGGTCTCACAATTGTTGTTGTCGTCATACGAGGGATTTTCAGTAGTGTTTGAGGGCGACAAAGTGGCGGCCTCGGTGGAGTGTGCCAATAACGGGATGGTGCTGGTGGCGATCAGTATATACAATAAAGTTATGGACACCATGGAAAATGTGGCGGCTTGGCTGGTGGGGGATAACCTGATGGTGCTGCACGGCACGATGGTGGCCATTAAGAGTTGTGTTTTTTGGACCGGCGTACCTGTGGGGATTATTTTACCGAACGCTTGACATAGGTTCGTTTTTGTGTTATTATACTTTTAAGTTGATTTTTAATGGTGGATTGAAGTGGCCCAAATAGCAATCAGTAAAGTCCTTCCCCTTAGTCTGTATCTTACCATTGACGGCGTTAAATATGGATTTACCCCGTTTAAGATCAAGCCCCAGGAATTGGCGGACATGCTGGCCCCGAAACTGCGGGAATGGCGTAAATCGGGGGAACCGGAGGCCCAGAAGTTGGTGCTGGCGTTTATTAGGCGCTATGCGAAACAGGTGTTTGGGCCTGTGGCCGAAAGTGTTTTGGCCGATACCCAGAGTAATGTATCCCATAGCTTCGTGGACTCCGTTAGCGAGCTAAGCAACTGGTGGTCCTCAGCGTTTGGCCGGGCCGTGGTGGCCGCGATTAAACAGCGGTATTCTGAGGTCGTGGGGGAGGAGAATGAGAAAAATGAGTTGGAGCTACAGACCCTATCGGGGTTCGTGGAAAGCGTGGCCCGGTCGAATCGGGCGGGTAGGCTGTTGCTGACCGAAACGGGTAATAGCTTAACTAAGTCCGATAATAACCTATTGGCCCGGTACAATCAGGCTGTGGTGGCCCTGAATAAAAACAACCTTTTTTCGTCTGTTGTTGGGGTGGACACCGAGCGGCGGTTGAACTACATCTATATCTTTTTGTATGAAGACGCGGATGTCGCGGATGTCGTTAATTTTGTAAAGGACTTAAAGTCCAATTGTCCGGCCAGCAGCATCATCAGTACCCCGGCCAATACCCCGGATGGCATACCGAAATTCTGGTTTATTATCGTGGCCAATGATGGGTTGCCGGAGATACGGCTACCACGGGCGATCAGTAATGATGCCGTGGAGTACAATCAGGTGGCGGCGGGGGACCGGGATCAACAAGCAGATGCTTTTAGTGGCACCATAGAAATTGAGCAGCAGTAATTTTTAGAAAGGGGTTTTATAATGCCCGCAGAATTCAAATGTCCATTTTGTAGCCATGCGTTTAATTTATCGGCTATCCCGGTGGCCGATACCGATACGGAGCCAAAGGATGTGGAGGGGGATGGGTCGGATGACGATATTGCACAGGCTGCTGAAGATAATTTCTCGCCCCCGGAGCCAGCCGAGAGCGGGGGTAACAATGAACCGCCACAGCCGAAGGCGGGTCGTAGCGGGGTGGTGAATCCCCGTGAGAAAGCCTATCCGATGGAATCCACGGCGGTCTGTGTGGATTGTGGCGAACTCTACGAGTCGGTTCAGGGCAATTGCCCGGCCTGCGGGAGTACCCAGTGGGAGTTGTTGCTGGAGGAAGACGGGGGAAAAAAGGAGGGTAAGATTGATTTCAAAACGATGCGGCCAGATGCCACTAAGAAGTTAAATGATAAGGACTTGGCGGGATATTTGAGCTATTGGTTTAAGGACATTGTTTCTAATTCAATTTCTGCCCTTGGTTTTGAAATTGATGAAGTTCTTAATAAAGCGGATATCAGTGGGTCGGCATACAATGAGACTTTGTATCCTGTTGGGTTTGATCTTGTTTGGGATCGTAAAAATCTTATTGTTGCCCCTGCAAATGTAAAGCTATTGAGTGACGGGGAAGAGGCTGATACGACTTATAGCCGTAGGGTTGAGGCCGGTCAGGGTGTAATTCGTAATGAAAAGATGTTCACCGAGGACGTTAGTGATGCTCTGGCGGATGTCATACGGGATTTGAAGGGGGAAGATTATGTTTATGAATCTCGCCGACGTAGCGATATGGTTATGGAGGCCGAGGATGCCCCTGTAGGCGATTCAGAGCTAATACCGGACGAGAAGGCGGATGAGGCCCCGGAAGCCCCGGAAATCGAGCCTGAGGCCCCTCCAGCGCCCGAATCTAGGGTGTGGGAGGGAACCTTGGCGGTGGCGGCGGATAAATTGCATGAATTTCTGAAACGAGCCGTTGGCTCCGGGGCCAGCTTTGATGGATTCCTGAAGGTACTGACGGATCGCGGTATTTTTACTGGTAGTGACGAACTCGCCACTATCAATGTCACCAGTTTAATCAATTTCATGCACGAAGAGGACTCGGTTTATCAGATTAACGCCCCGGACTTGGACGCGGCTATTGCAGCTAATTTTTAATGGTAGGGTTATTTATGCCTAATGATCAACTTTCGTGGTATGCGGATCGTCATAACGAGCTTTCCGGGTATTGGGAAGATGTTGCAAAATCCGCGACAGAGGCGGCTGCCAAACACCGTAAAGTAGCGGAATTGTTTGCTGCGGGTCAACGTGAGGCCGCCCTAGAGTCTGAACTAGAGGCCGATGATTTTGATGATTGGCTGGGGGAAAATGTTAGCGGGTTGCGGGACGCCGGGCTCGGCGTAACAGCAGGATTACACAGTGAAGGCGACGATTTATGACACTAGCTAATTTTTCCTTGGTAGACACCTATGAATGTCCGGGCTGTGCCTATAGCAGCGCCCAGACCTATGAGCGTTGCCCCAAATGCGGTACTTACACGAAGATACGGACCAAGGCCAGGATACCGATTATTACCTATCACAGCAAAAAGGTTGATGAGGTAAAGGGGTCTGAGGAGTATAAGAAACTTTTATCCAAAGTTCGGTAAGTACTGAATGGACCGCGATAAGGATGTCGAATGATAAAAAAATATACGGATGAGTTTTTATTAGAGCAGTTACGAAACACCAATTTTGTTATCAACAAGGTTAATCGTGATCTTAAATTAAAATATGGTGTGGGGGTTGAATGGGGGAGACTGCGGGGAATCCGGGATGGCTGCGACGGGGCACCTCCAGAGGATTTACGGCGTAAAACGGTATCGGACAAAGATTTGCTGGAGGCCTTTCGGTTATCGGGTCACAATTACCGTAAGACCGGTAAAGTGGTGGGGATCAATCCGGGTAATGTGGAGAGACGGGTCAAAAAATTGATGGCGAACCCGGCTGTACTCGATGAAACTAGTGAGGACATCGATACCGATCCAGTGGCTCCCCCGCTCGGATTTAAGCTCTCGGAGGTCCGGCGGTATAAGACGTTTGTTATCAGCAGCGTCCTGAACAACAGTAAGTACCATGAAGGGTTTTACGCGGCTATAAAAAGCTATTGTCGGCACAACCGGGCTATGCTGATGTTGCAGCCGCTGAAATACCGGAACCCCAATGCCCGGTTAAAAGGTGAGGATGCGGCGGTTGAGTGGCCCCAGGAGTTAGCGGAACATTATTTGCCGGAAAAGTTACAGATCAATAAAAATCTGTATGTGCTGGGCGATCTCCGGGTACAGGCAACGTCATTGAATCCCATTTCGGCGTTATCCGCCCGTGTACCCGACAGTGCATCGTCGGTCGTGGGCCACCCCATTATTCAACTGCGGATGCGGGCGGCCCCAAAAGATGTTTATCCCCGGCTGATCTGCACCACCGGGTCGCTTAGTCTACGGAATTTCACACTGGCCAGTAGCGCTTACTTGGCGCTCAAGTTTCATTCGATTGCGGCACTGGTGGTGGAGGTTGATGGGGATAAGTTTTTTCTTCGTCATATTTATGCCAATGACGATGGTAGTTTTTATGATCTTTCGACGCTTTATCGACCTGATGGCCGGGTTGTAAAGAATCAGCCTGTAGAAGCCTTGGTGTGCGGCGATATTCATGCCCGGTTTTTGGATGACGGGGTAGCCCGGTGTACATTTGACGGCCCGGATTCGCTGGTGGCCACTTTGCGGCCCCGCAATATCGTGGTGCACGATTTTCTGGACAGTAATTCGATCAGTCACCACCATGAGGGACAGCGGTTTACCCAGTACGAAAAGTACCTTGAGGGCGCGGGTCGGGTTGGCGAGGAACTCAAACAGGCACTGGATTTACATAACCGATTATTTGGCCGGTTAAAGTGCAATATTCTGTATGTTCCGAGTAACCACAACGATCACTTGTATAAATGGCTGAACTCCGGGACGCCCGGTATTGAGAATTTACGGGCATTTTATGAGCTAAGTATCGGGGTGCTGGACTGTATAGAGGGCCATACGGGGCTAAAAGATCAGCCGTTTTTCATGTATCTCAAGAGCCGCGTGGTGAACCCCGACCGGACAATTTTTTTGAGCCGTAACAGTGAACACTTGATTGCCGGGGTGGATGTTTCGCAGCACGGAGATTATGGCCCGAACGGTATACGGGGGAGTCTTCAGAGCTTTGCCAGGGTTGACAGGAAAATGATTGTGGCCCATAGTCATACTCCGGCGATAGAGCGGTCGGTGGTTCAGGTCGGTACAAGCTGTAAACTGGACCTGCCATATAACGCTGGGCTTAGCTCTTGGATGCAGGCGCATGCAGTGATATATCCAAATGGAGCGACAAGTTTATTGTTCATCGTCAAAAGCGAATGGCGACCTGCTAAAGAAAAGGATTAAGTGATGCTTGGATTAACGGAAAAACCGGTCAATAAACTTAGCTGTGAAGAGCGGTGTAAGAGCATTATGAGCGAGGCCCTTTTTCAATGTCTGGCGACGGGTAACGGGATACCCGAGCGCCGGTTGCGCTCCATCATGGTCAAGGTGTTAAAAGAAAGCATTGCGACTGTCAACGAGATGGGCGCGGAATCAGACGAATAATTTTTATTTTTTAAGGATTTTTTTATGCCAAGGTACGTTAATAAAAACACATATCCGTTGATGCTGGATGACGGTAGGGGCGGTATGGTGACGTTGCAACCCGGACAGTTTACCGAGAACCCGTTTTACAAAAAGTATGTTGTCAGCACGATGTTGACGGAGGAAAAAGACTCCTTTCGTCCACCGGCTGAAAAAACGGATGAGGTGATGGCGAAAAAACCCGTGACCCCGACACTCGGCAGTATCTCAAGGTCTACACGGGTTCCGTTAGGGTAAACCGGCATGGATGCGGCTCTGTGTGAGGCGCGTATGTCCGCAATTCTTACTCCGGATTATGTCAATAACTATGTTACTACGCTGTTGGGGGGTAGTGGCCGGGTTATTGAGCTAAAGCCATCTGATTTTCAGGTGGCACAAGACGATGCTTTGCGCCAGTTTAGCTGGTACATTAAAAAAACAGGGCACATGATGGTCGAGAACGTGATGACCACCCCTGGGTCCGACTCCACGGTACCGGTCACGATGCCGGTGGGCACCACGGATGTCACGCAGGTCAGCTTTTTGGTTCCCACGGTGGCCAGCAACAGTGTTCCGAACATCTATCTGATTCAATTCTATAACAGCTATGGCAATACCGGGCCGCGTATATCCGATGTGTATCAAATGGAGCAGTTCCGTAAGAGCTTTAACCGGACCACGGGAACGCAGGATTGGTGGCACTACAATCAATCGACCGGCATATTGCTGGTCTACGCCCCTAGCGGCCCCTATAACGTGGGTATCAGCTATTTATCGACCTACACGTCCCCGACCGATATTTTGTCGGATTACGATAACTTGTTTTTACGTCTGATGCTGGTGGGGGTTAAAAAGATACTGGGGCGTATCCGCAGTAAGTTCAGCGGTAGTGTTCCGGGGTCCGTGGATAACCTGACACTGGACGGCAGTGCGCTTTTGGCCGAGGCCGCGAAAGAGGACGATGAGCTACAACGCCAGATGATTTCGTTACGTCAAATACCGATTGTTATACGAGCATAGTATGAGCCAGTCCAACATAGGCGTTGAGCCGCAGTTTAATCGCTACACGAATCCCAGCGATCTAACGGTCGATAAATCGTTTTTACGTGAAAGAGCGCGGTCTCAATATCTGAGAATTCAGTATTATCAGGAAACGACGCCATTGGCGGCCCTGGACGATGTACGGATGGAGGTTGAGGAAAGCCAGCGTACTTTCGGGCCTCCCCTCATTATGTATATGGCGATCAAGCGTAAAAAGCAAGAGGATTTATTCACCAAGTTTGGTCTTGATATTCAGATTGACCTCCAGATTCAGATACCCACGGTATTGTTGGAGGACGCGGGTTTGGCCACGAGCGACCCGGATAATCTGTATAGTACCACGACGTTGTTGAAAAGCGGTGATTATTTCATGTACAACAACAATCGGTACGATGTTATTTATTGCGATCACTTTAGCGTTTTCTGGCTCAGCACCTATTACCCGATGCACTTCAGCATCATCGGTAAACGCTATCGGGATGACTACGGTGGTCTGGTTAATGGCCTGTATAATCCGACGGGACCCCGGCCTTGATTGACATGAAATTGAAATTCCCGGAGTTTGACTTTGCTGGTACTGATTTGGCGGAGTTGATTGCGGGCCGTCCAATACTGGTGGAGGGCGCTGATTCCGTTTTGACCATGGCGTTTCAAGAGCTTGTTTATACGGCGATTAAAGAACATCGGGAGAATTTCAACCTCAAGACCCTGTTGCCTGATGGGCCGGATGCCGCTGCCGCTTTTGAGCGGTTTGCCAAAGAGTTTTCCGAGTCCCTGGTGTGCCGGGTGAACGATGACAATGAGTGGTGCCTTGAGTTCGATCAGCCGGTCAATAGCGTTACCGGGTTGGCCAATGACGTGCTGTGGGCCGCGATGCACCACGGATCATTTACCTTGCAGATAACGGGGTTTGTGATGTTGACGCCTCGGGATATCCGGGCAGCGTTGAACCGCTACGGCGTGGTGCTGGACGACGACGAGCTTGTGGCAGTGGTGGGCGATATTTTAGCGGATTCCATTGAGGACGCGGCGTGAGTACGAACTATAATCAAGCTGGTTTAGACTATCTCTTCGGACTGTGTTGACTACCGTTTTTAATTAAACGGCTCGGTGAGTAAGGTATTACCAACCACAATCACTGGGTTAAACAGGAGACTAGCTTGCCTAAGTTTCGGATTTTTCCGGGACGTTTGAAGGGAACTGAATTGACTGGCCGTGGTAGGCCAAAAGACATTAGGGGTGCCCACCTAGCCCTTTTTCCCTCTGTCAATCAGTAGCGAAGGTGTTTTTAACCTGTTTTCGGTCAGGGCTTATAGCGTATAAACCGATGGAGTTTTTATGTTTGTACCTGTTGTAGACAGCGATCAACGTCCGCTAATGCCTACGACGCCAAGTCGTGCAAAGCGATGGATGCGTAGCGGACGTGCCACAGGATTTTTTAAGAAAGGGGTATTTTGTGTTCGCTTAAATTATGCGCCATCGGACAATAAAAAACAGGATATTGTGGTAGGGATTGACCCTGGCTCTAAAAAAGAGGGGTTTACAGTTAAGTCAGAGTGCCATACTTACTTGAACCTTCAAGCCGATGCTGTTATTTGGGTAAAAGGTGCGATGGAGAGGCGTAAGGCCGCCCGTATGGGTCGTCGTAACCGTAACACCCCATGTCGTGAACCAAGATTTAATCGGTCGAGTGATGACTATTTGGCCCCCAGTGTTAAAGCAAGGTGGGAGTGGAAACTTCGCATTTTTAATTGGTTGAAGAAAATGTTCCCAGTTACATCCGTTATCATTGAGGATATTAAAGCAAAATGTAAGGGAATGAGACGGTGGGATAAGTCGTTTTCTCCCTTGGAGGTGGGTAAAAAGTGGTTTTACAGTCAATTTTCACAATTAGTTACTAAGCCCGGGTGGGAGACAAAAAATTTACGTGATGATCTTGGCCTCAAGAAATTGTCTAATAAGATGTCGAATAAGTTTGAAGCTCATTGCGTCGATAGCTGGGTGTTGGCCAATAGCGTTGTTGGTGGCCATGTGGCCCCGGATAATCGCCAAGTAGTTTGTGTGGTCCCCCTTCAATTTCATCGCCGCCAATTACATGTTGCTAACCCCATTTCTGGTGGGTTTAGGAAACCTTACGGGGGTACCCGAAGTTTGGGGTGGAAAAGAGGTAGCATTGTTCGTCATATTAAACGTGGTGTAGTGTATTTGGGGGGGACCGCTCGAGGACGATTGAGTGTTTACTGCTTAAAAACTGGTAAAAGACTGGCGCTCAATATAAAGAAAGAGGATTGCCGGTGGCTTGGTTATGCAAGTTTTTATTCACATGGAGTATCCGCGTGAGTACGAACTATAATCAAGCTGGTTTAGACTATCTCCTCGGGTTATATGATCAGGCGTTTCAGAATAATTTTTTGAAACTCTTGACCTATCGGTACGTTGCCCCGGACGGCAGTTTGGTTTATACGCCGTACCCGAATGTGTTTGCCAGCCCGGAGCGGAATTATGTGGCGATAGCCAATTTGGTGGCGAAGTCTACGGGTCAATCCGTCACCACCACCGCGACGCCCCGGCCCTTCCTTAGCGTGGTCCGGAACATCACCCAGTTTGTTGACAGCCGTTATGTGTTTCCGGGGTGGCTTACGGCCCTGTATGACATACCGACCGGCGTGTACCACGTTGATGAAACGTATATTCAGCAGTATCTCAATGGTCAGTTGGCCCCGGGTCAGGCTCAAGTGGTGCGTCAGCGGTACCCGCTACCGATTGACATGGTGTATACCGTTAATGCCTGGGCCAAGAATATCCGGCATCTCGACGATTTATCTGTGGCGATCTGGAGGCTGTTCCGCGATAAACTGTTTATGCTCCTGGTCCCCTTTGACATACCGCCGGGACCACAGAAATTGGCGTTGACCCATGAGGATGAGGCGGACGGCAGTAATCTTGAGCCGGGGGCCGAGGACAACCGTATTTTACGGCGCATCTATAAGTTTAGCCTGCGGGCCTGGATATTTGATATTCCGGATAATATCCCCAACATTATGACCATTGATACCTCAATTCAGGACGGTAATCAGATGTTGGCCGACCTTATAATTTCGGCTCCGGTACCGGCTTAACTTGCAAAAAACAGTATATTAGTATAGAGGTCGCGCTTATTCAGTTCGATAAGCCTGTTTTTCCCTTATTTTCTAGCTTTTAACAGTCATAAATAGTGAGGTTCATTATGCCAAATGTGCAACCGGCTGGCGTGTATGTTACGGTCAGCGATCAGTCGCAGTATACCCCCGGTAGCTCCGGGTTGGTCGCCGCCTTTGTCGGCACCGCGTCTAAGGGTAGCTTTACAGCCCCCCAGTTGATTGGTGATGCGGCTTCCCTGGTCCGGGCCTTTGGGTACCCCTCAAAGCCCGTCGGGACGGGGTTTAGTTATTATCCGGGCCTGATGGCGGCTTTGAGCTATTTACAGGCCGGTAACAGCCTGTATTATCTGCGGGTCGGCTCCGGTGGGGCACTGGCGAACGCCGCGATCTCAACATGGTCTACATCGGGCACCACCGCTACGGCTACCGCTACCATTTCGGGGTATGTTGATGGTGCTACGGTTGGTACACCCGGCAGTGGTTATACCACGGTACCGACGGTTACATTTTCCGGTGGCGGCGGATCGGGTGCCACGGGTATCGCGGTATTGACCACCGAGACCGTAACCGGCATTACCATTACCAACCCGGGTAGCGGGTACACGAGTGCCCCGACAATTACAATTACTGGTGGTGGCGGCACGGGTGCCGTGGCGACCGCAACAATATCGGCGTCTGTAACGGCTATTTCGGTTTCTACCGCCGGGACCGATTATAATTCTGTACCTTATATCAGTATCGCCGCCCCCGCCAGCGGCGTACCGGCCACCGCTACCGCTACGGTTGCGAATGGTGGGGTGTCGGGCATCCAAGTGGTTGACGGGGGAACCGGGTACACCACGGCCCCCGCGGTAACGGTTGAAAGTGGGGTGGTTACCGCGCTATCAACGGGTAGCGACGGCAACAACATTTCCTACTCAATTTTGCCCGGAACCGCCAGCGGGACGTTCAAGCTCGTGGTGAGCTATGAAAATCCGTTTACGCAAACGGTAGCGGTTGCCGAGACCTTCGATAATCTTTCGATAACGGGGTCCACGGATAACGTGACACCCTATGTCAACGGGGTTTCCCAGTACATTATGATCTATCCCGGTAACTACAGCACTAACTCGACGGCCACCAGCGCCGCTCTAACGGGTGGTGCGGATGGTACGGCGGCGGACTCCGATTATGTCGGGGTGGCCAACGGCGTGGTAACCACGGGTATGCAGGTGTTCAGCAACACCAATACCTATGTGATTGACGTGATAGCGGCACCGGGGGTCAGCAGCGAGGCCGTGGTGGGGGCGCTGGGGGCACTCGCGTCGGGCCGACAGGACTGCATGGCGTTACTTGATCCACCGGACTATCTGACACCGCAATCAGTGGTGGCCTGGGCCTCGGGGTTATCCGTGACCAGTCAGGGGAATAACTATCAGATTGGGGAACCCGTTACGCAGTATACCGCAATTTACTGGCCGTGGTGTCGGGTTTATGAGGCTTATAGCGGCACCTACGTTTATACCGCACCGTCTGGTCCGGTTGCCCAGGTTTATGCCTCGGCCACGGCGAATGGTGCGGCTTGGACGGCCCCGGCTGGCCCCGTTAATGGCCTGCCGCAGGGTGTGTATGGTGTGCGATATAATGCGACACAATCTGATCTCGGTCTGTTGGCCAGTAACCTCAATAGCGTCAACCCCATTGTGGCCCTGCCGGTATTTGGAATTGCCGTTATGGACCAGACCACGACATGGCGGGAATACAGCGATTTGCATAGCGTTAATGTGGTGCGGCTGGTGGCCCAGATTGTCCGGAGTCTCCGGCAAAGCCTGATGGTCTATCTGTTTTCCCCGAATGACCCGAATACCTGGAATCAGGTGGAGGCCCAGGTTGATGATTATCTGGCTTCCATTCAGGCCCTTCAAGGTATTTACGGGTACCAGACCACCTGTGACAGCACGAATAACACACCACAGACAATTGCACAGCTACAGTTGATGGTGAACATTAACATTCAGCCCACGCTGGCGGCCCGGACGATCAATGTTGGTCTGGCCCTGACGCCCACAACGGCTATTTTAACCGTGTCCTAATCTTTATTTTGGAGTTTTTTTATGACTCAAGCAACTGGTCAGTATTATAATGCGGACTTTATCGCGGCTTCCGGTCAGGGCATCACCTATGAGCCACAGCGTACACACATGTGGAAACTCACGCTGTTGACGGCCCCAGGGGGCATCAGTAAATCGGCGTTTGAGATTTCCATGTTGACCTGTCCGATACCGGCGGGAGAAAATGGTATTGAGACCATTAACTATGGTAACGAAGTTCGCTATGTTCCGGGGCGATATAAAGTGACGGCCTTCGATATTTCATTGACGGAGTACGTGGGACTCAATACCCTTGCTCAGCTATGGAAATGGCGGTCATTGGTGTACCCAGGGCTGGGCACTACCGGTGCGATTGGACTGGCCAGTGCCGTCAAAGCCACGGGGTTATTGACCCTGGATGCCCCTGACCTTAGTATTAAGCGTCAGTTTCTGCTGCAAGGCCTGTGGCCCACGAAAGACCCGGTGCCGAACAGTGTGTTAACATACGCTGATTCGACGGAAACGATGAAGGTCCAGATGCACTTCAGTATTGACAAGGTGTTGCCACACACGGGCATTGCCGGTTAAGATGTTCCTAGGCTTTTAGGAGTTTCTCATGGCCAAGAAAATTTTATCCCCGTCTTTGTTAATCGATAGCGCTCGCGGTATTTATACCGGGAAGGCCCTTGCGGACGGCTATGATCTAGCCGAGTGGGGCATTGAGCCAGATGACATTGCTATACTCGAAAAGGGGCCGCAGGATGGCGACGACGGTTATTGGGGGACCCTTGATGATGTTATAGACAAAGCTAAATACCAGGATGAAGACGGACAAAAGTGGACGCTTTATATGCGTGAGGGTGATATTTTTGCCATACCCGATGGATTTGATGTTGAGGCGTGGGAGACCCAGGAGGGCGGCGATGAGCAAGAAGTTGGCGACGATGATGAGCTTACGGATGAAGAAATCGAAGATGAGATGGATGACAACTAGATGCCTGCCACTACCGACATTTCCCCGGTAATTCTGGTGGCCCGCGATGAAGGCCGTGAGCCATGGCGGATATTTGCCCGGAATTACAACAGTGATGGGTGGGGTATTGACGAGGAGACCCTTAGGGTTTTGCAGGATGGCCGGGGAAACGATGAGTATCAGGATGCCGTTGACGATGTGTTGGAGACCGCATTTTCGATTGATCGAGATGGTATTAGGTGGACATTGGAATATAGTAATGAGCTAGGAATTTTGGCGGTCCCGGATGGCCTGGAATTGGATGATTTTATGCGAAATAATTTTAGTGAGTCGTTTGAAGACGATTTTGACGTTGAGCGTATTAACGAACTTTTGGCTGGCGATGATCTTGGCGGGGACTCAAACTTTGCTAATACCCTGTCGCAGCATAAAAAATGTTGGCGCTGTGACGCCGCTATAGGCTATGATGGTCTTTGCCTTGAGTGCATTACCGGGCCGCAGGGCGACGACGATTGTGAGTTTGATCCGGCGGTAAACAAATGTGTTAATTGCGGCATCGACCTGGAAAACGGTGGGCTATGCCAAGATTGCCAAGATGAGTTTGATACAGAGATTTAAGAACGGAGTTTTTATGCCTAGAATTTTTTCCTATTTATGGCCGATGTTGGTGGCGCTATCCCTGGGGTTGGCCGGGTGTTCGGCTAATCACGCTACCCCGAGCACCAATAGTTTATTGGCCCAGGTGATGGCCAATCAGCAGCAGGCGGAAACCGCGCTTACTGCCCATCAGTATATGGCGGCCACGGCAGCGGTTAAGGCCAATGATAAGCCACTTCAGGAGCTATCCACGGCTACACTGGCGATTAAGAAACAGCAGGCTCAATCGGCGGCTAAGGTTAAAAAAATCCAGAATTCCTTATCCTTTCGCCTTGGCTTTGCCGAATTAGTAATAGCCTGGGTTGTGGGTGGTATTTTGGTACTCTTGACATTGATGATACTTTTCTGTTATACTGGTTGGTGTTCGACGCTGGCCGCGAGGTATTCATGGGTCGCCACGGTACAAACATTTTTGAAATCCATTTGGACCCGCATCTACGGGTTGTTCCACAAAACTACTGCGGCTACCCCTGTTGCGGGGACGCCGGTTGCCCCAGTAACCCCGGCATCACCCGTGGTTGCCCCCACAGTCACTGCCACACCTTTTGTGTAATTTTTTCTGGAGATAGTCAATGACCGATTTTAATCCGCTCCGGCTTCACACGGGTGCCCTGCATCTCGAAGATTTTGTTGAGGGCTGCCGGGAGCACCTGAAAGACCTTCAGGCGTTGAAAAAGAAATTGGAGGCCCGCCGTGACCTGGAGTCCAATAAGGAGATAACCGACGCCATTGCCCAGATCGGTCAGGAGATAGACGACACGGAGTATGCTATCCACGAACTCGATGAGGTGCTGCCGACGGCACGGGAGGGCCGGGATATATTTAATTTAACGTCGTCGAGTGTGAAAAAGCGCGAACGCCTTATGTCCCTTGACCATGAACTGGCGGTCGAGGACGAACTGGACGGGGAAGATGTGGGGGGTCAGGATGAAGAAAGCGACGAGGAACTGGTTAAGAGCTTGGTGGACGATGAGCTTCCGGGTGATTAAAAATTTTATTCTAGTGGCTGTTTTAGCCCTGTCGGGGTGTACCCAGACGGAACATAATTTTTATCCCAAGGCCCAACAACCGATAGTGCGGACTAACCCCAGCCCCATC